>ERZ1370068.2045-contig-1204_pt1 | contig 67233 bp, 107 predicted proteins | sample MGYA00561227_ERZ1370068 | MGnify/ENA primary metagenome ERZ1370068 (study PRJEB38410, sample SAMEA6850437) | metagenome | study: Metagenomic assessment of the ecological functions of the soil: analysis of the soil microbiota associated with the... | reverse complement strand
AAGCGCGCTCGATTTCAGTTACGTATTACGCTGGTGGGTTCTGCGTCTCGCTGTTTGAGCATCTGCTGGAAACCCCGACAAACGGTTTGCGATCAGCAATGAAGGTGGACATGGCGAGTAGATGTCTTCGTCCACCACCATGCAGCTGGCTGCCATCAACGCCTGGCGGTGACGCAAGCGGCTCGTTCGGCGGCTCGGCTGCCTGCCAGCGTGCTGGGAGCGGATCTCAGTCGCACCATGGGCATGGGCTGCAACTCTGGGTGAGGCGTCCGCGATCAAACCTGCCACCAGTGTTGCCCTGGCGCGGCGGTTCGCACGGCTTGTTTGAGCGTGTTCGATCGCTGCTGCCCACCGGGGCGAGCCAGACGCCGTGGTGCCCCATTTCCCTGGCGCGTGTCTCTGCCTTTCGGATGAAGTTTCAGCGCCGCATCTTTGGCTGCAGCTCGCTGGCTGCTGAGGCAAGGCGCAGCGATGGCGGCGCATCAGCACGGCGATACCGTATTCACCCGAGCGTCCTCGTCTCTCACCTGCGCAGCCGGCGCAAAGGCAGCTTTGGTTGTGACCATCAGCCCAGGCCGCGGTCTTTTGCCGCCGCCTGTCGCAAACCAAAGATCGTACCATCATTTCCGTGGCGCACGCTCCGGATGATCAAGGCGCGATGAGACTGGGAGAGAGTTGAGCGAATTACGAGAGCAGAAAGCTGAGAGAGGCAAACGCCATGTTCGATTCTTCGGGATGTTAGCAGAGTCGATGGCAACACCTGCGAGAAGGCAGTTCCTTCTTGCGATTTTCCAAGTCGCGCAGCCGCGTCGAGTGAATACGTTTTCCATGCACGCTGGTTCGCAATAAATCTTCAAGTCTTTGGGTCGCTGTCGATCAAATCGATGCGCTGCAATCGACGTCCGCGCGTTGGCAAGCGTTCACTACAGGCGCTGGGCTGCCTGCTGATGGTCGGAGGCGCTCCGCCGGCGCTCAGCTTCTCCGATTTCCGCAGGATCAGGTATTAATAAGAAGCTAGCCGTCGCCGGCTCGCCAGCAGCACGCCGCCTTTAAGCGTATACAATGCGAGAGCTCAAATGACCGTTCGATGCCCGTGTTCCAAGGATATCGGCTGCGGTCGATGGCTCGCGCTGCTCGACTTCTGCGAGGGACGAACTGGGTTTCAAAGCCTGCGCGCCTGGCTCCATCCTCGGTCACGCGCGAACAGGATTTGACCGACACCGAACAGTCGGTGCCGGTAAACATCTCGGTCTCCGATGCCACATGCGAGATGGATCCATCTTGTTGCAGTCATGCTTCCAATCGCGGTGCTGGAGAAAGATGTCCTGTGGCGGGTGGCGCAGCGTCTGAACACCGCTTCGGTTACCACGCTTCAATCTCTTTCCAGCGTTCTGTTCTGGGACGAGTGTTTAGAAGAAGATCTGGCGACGACCCCAACCCCAGTCTGCCGGATCTTGCCTGCACGATGACTGCGAGTCCGTATCTGAGACGGGGGCATCAATGGGCCGAAGGCACCTATCTTCCAGCAGAAACAACAGTGAGGGGGTCTCAACCAGAGGCTCCGCTTCCAAACCATCCTCCACCCGTCTTCTTGGTGATGGTCTACGAGTCGATACCTTCTTCTCTGCGCCGGTAACGGCCCGGCGGTTGACGGGGATCGCGCCTTGGCATTCGATCTACGAGGAGCTCATCCGATGGAGTTGCAGGAAAGAACGCGTGTCGGTCGAGATTCGTTGACGCGTCGGACGGTTGAGCTTCCTGAGGATCGTCCAGCGCAGTTAGAATTGCCCCAGAAACATCCGACTGTTCGCTTCCACCGGCATCGACTTCGGGCGGCGAGCATCTACGGCGCGATAGCGGCCGGTGACTCCGAATCCTCGCTGAAATTGAAACTCGAAGCTGGGCAGCCGCGGTATTGGTGGATGGATTCACTACCATTTCAGTCAGCTCGTCATAGAATCCGATGCTGGCGTTATGATTTTCAACGTGGTCGATGATAATGAAGCATAAGGCTCATCATGCGTCCCGTCTATTCAATCAAACAAATCGGCTTGAACCGGGGCGGCGCAGCTGTCTTGGAAGGCTTCGGCGCATTGGTTCACGCGTGGGATCACTGTAATTCCTCATGCGCTGTTATTGGTTCATTGCCCAGCAGAGACTCAAGCGCGCACCACTCGGGCCGGACTCACGAAGGCGATGTAACGACACCTGGCCATCGGGGTGATCCATATTTAAATCAAAGTGATTCAGCCATACGCGGCGCGACTGACTTCGGTCCATTCCACCACAACGGCGTGCAATCGGTCCATGTCGATCAGTTGTCTTCGGGATTGTGGAAACGATTGTAGATCTCGTCAGACAGCTTCGCGATCGTCCGGACAGACAGGCGGACGCGATACTCGCACTTTCAACCGCAATTTCATCTGGTTTTGCTCATAGCACTTTTCCATTTCGCCAGGGAAGAGGAAACGTCATGAAGCAGTCGACCTTTTGAGGCGTGTAGTGATGAGTCGTTATAACCGACGACGCTCTGCGCCAAACCCACACAGCGTGGATATTGGATTAGTAAAATGTCAGTCACATCCGGAGAATGGAAAAAATATGGAGCGCGTGTTGAGAAAACAAAGGTCAGGTGGCAAAATTCGGCACCCGGTAGCGTGACGTTCGCAGTTGGAGCGCAAACGTGACACGAAGCGCCGGTCGCTTAACTCCCAAAATTGCCACCAGTATTTCTGGTGCGCTGCGGCAGGCGCTCATGCGGTAGGGTTAACACTTACGCTCAACAATCTCAAAAACACTCTGGGAATCTTCCTGGCGTCGTCCTCAACGGACCTATCGAAGAAGTTCACGATCGCCAGTGTGTCAGATCAGGATCGTTGCAGATATTACTTCCAGTGATGTACTTTGCGGCCCAGCCCAGTATCTCGCGTGTTCAGCGCAGGTGGAAGGCTTCCATCTTCTGTAAGCAGGAAGCCCTCTCCGGCGACAGCATCAGCGGCACTTGTCCTTGCCGGCAGCAGACATGGCGGTGATCATCTGCGCTGGGCCGATTCTTCAGTCAGAAAGGACGAGGAGCCGCGAGCATAATGCTGCGTTCAAACGCACGGACCATTCAATGGGTTGTTGTGATATGTACGGGCGTTTGCGAACACTCGCTTTGGCCCGGCCACACGCCATGCCGACGGTTGCGCGGTAGATTGTTCCACCGTTGGGAGCGCAAATCGACGCGAGACCCGCTTTCTCGTGTGTCGCCACTTCCGAGATCGTCTTCATTGGCGACAGGCCGAAGATCCCACGACGATCGAATCAAAGCTGAACGCACGCAAAGAATGCACACAAGGTCTGCATTGGCGCTTGTCTTTGGAAAACAGATCGCAAGAGAGCTCCTGATATTCCTCGCGGAAGTCGAATGATACGGCGCCCCCAAAGAAAAGGTGGATTTCCGACGAAAGCGTCAGACTCTCGTGTGAACTCTGGAAACTCCAGCGGCCAATGGAATGTCCGCCGTCCGCGGAGTTGCTCACGGGCGTCAGCGAGAAATATCGCGAATGCTCCTTGGACATCGTGACTTCAGCGTGCGGCGGCGATGGTTGCGTTACCCTCGCATATGCATCGCCGTCCAGGCCGCACAGCTCAAAGCGATGAGCATGTCGGCCAACGCGCCTTCACTGCGGCCGTCGCCGTTTCTGCCTCCGCGTTTTTGTATCTTGTCTGCAATCTGCGTGGTCGCGTTTGACGGCGGCTTTGGTCTTCGCTGAAGAGGCGGCCTCGATCAGCGGTCAAGGTTGGCCGTTACAAAATGATCTGCTGCTTTGTTTGTACGAAACCACGCCTAAGCGTTTACGACGCATCTTTGTTTCGTTTCCACTTTTAGGCGCGGTCTTATAGGAAACTAGAGGCAGACAAGGCGCCCAGTGAGCAGGCCTAAACTTGTGCCCCACTTCACCTGCCCAGGCGGATGGAGCATCCACAGAGGCTACGGAGGTCGGCCACATGTACTGGCGCAACTGCAGGCCTCAATCGGCTGGGATGAGGCGTTCAGCGGGTGTGCCGGTCAGCTCACCATCCGGGTGACAATGAAACATCCGGGATGCTCGCGCTCGGCGTTCTCCCATACTCGACTAATCGCTCGGCCAAGTAGCGACGGCAGGATACCAACCTGGGAACGCCCCAGAGCCATCGCCATGTCGCACACTTTTTGGAGTGCGGATGTCATATTTTGGATTCCTGAAATTCATTCGGCCTCAGGTAGCCCGTCCAGGCATGATGCAAACCAACGGCTCCCGGCATATGCCTGACGATCACGGGGTTCGGTGGTGAGCGCGTTGTGTGGTGAGTCCCGGTAACCAGGCGATCATCACTGCCAGCCGTGACGATGCTCCCACTGGAACAACGACGAGTTGGCCGAAACTATCGGCGCGCAGAAGGGGGCGAGGGAGGGCTTGAGAGCACCGAGGCGCTCATCTTGACCACCGCCGTAAACGCACGCGGTCGTCGGTGAGGGTTCCCTCCGATCAACGCTTAAAATTAACACCACTTTGGCCGGTCGTCTCACGCAAGAACGCAAAGGCGATGGTTCACGCTGCGCGATTGATCTTCAGTGTTTACCAGAAACTCAGGTTCACTTGTTCTTCGAGTCCAGAGCAGGGTTCCAACAGCGCGCTTGTTGTATGGTCGAGCAGCCCCTTCCGCTGGGCGGCGACCGATCTGTTCGATAATCGAGGCGCGCGGAACGACAACCGCCAGCCTCGGCGGGACGCACGGGACTCTCACACGGGCAGCTGAAGCGCTTCGAGTGAGGTGGAGGACGACTCGGTTGTTGATCGAGGCGGGGCGTGCCGGACTGTCTCGCCGCGAGAGCGTACCCCCGCTCGTCCCTCAGAAATGGATACCGATCGGGATCAAACAGACGTGCCGCCGTAAGCGGGGAGGCGCATCGCCTCGTGCTCGACGCTCCGCGTGAACCGCGCGAAAGTCGAGCAGACGACACCACGCGTCGTGCCACGGCGTTCGAGAACTTCCTCGCCATGCTGGTCGGCGCTGTTCGCGCAGCAGCGCGCTCAGGGTGGAGACGGCGTAGTTCTGGTCGTAGAGCGGATCGCCGAGCAGGAGCAGTCCGCGTTCTTCGGCGGAGAAAAGGAAGACGAGGCGCATCATCACTGTGAGGGGCGCTGTCGTACAGCGCCTTCTCGCTCACGCTCGCTCAGAAGCTGTGCGGCCGGACTCGGCGTCGATGCGGTCGAAAGCCTGCACGAGCACTTCAACCGCCTGGCGGACCTGGTAGCCGAGCTGATCGGTGACTTCCTGCTGGTCCTTACTGCTTTCGATGAATAGCGCGGCGAGCGTGTCCGGTTCCGCCACGCCGACGAGGCGGCGCAGATGGAGCAGACTGTGGAACGCGCGAAGCGTCAGCGGCTCTTGCATCCACAGGTCGGCATACCACGACGCAGAATCCGGTGGTTTCACCGCGGGGCGCGTGAGACCAGCGTCCACTGTTCACCGTTCGGTGATAAGGCCGAGCGGCAAATCCGCGGCGTGGAGCAGCTCCATCATTCGAGTGCCCGCAGTCGCCTTCCAAAGCTTGCCGCTGATCGGCTTCTCGAGATCCTGCTCCGGTGGATACATGCGCGACGAGCAGAATCGGCTTCTCCGTCGGCGTCGCCGTGTTTGAGGACCATCTCCGGGCGAAGGACTTCACCGACGTTAGCCATGACGGCCTGAATGCCCGCCGGAACGGCCTGGCCCTCGACGAAGCCAGCCCGCGGGATAACCAAGCGAGCTCGTGGAGCAACGTGCCGAATCCACGCCTGATGCACGCTGGGCTGTTTCGCGCCGCGCTCAAGCCAGTCTTCGTAGGCTTCACGCAGGCAGGCGGCTTGCTGAGCGTCCCGTGAATCGAGAGCCCTGCGAGGAACGCCCGCAGCAAGACCGGGCATCGACAGGAAAGGTCCCGAACGTCTCCACGAGCGACAACCACTCGGCGTGGTGGCGAGCAACGCTCAACGCGAGCCCCCTGCTGCAGCGCGGCAACCGCCCGAGGCGGCACAAGGAACGTGACCGCAACGGGGGAAGAGTCGAGGCTGTGGATCTGCGATAACGACTGCGCAGATGCTCGACTTCACGCGCAAGTTCAGACGGCAGATCGAGAAGCCGCGCGCGGAGGCTGTCAACGTCACGGTCGCGCTGTTGCTTTCCCCGTCGCTCCACTCCAACTTCAATTGCGGGTCTTCTTTGTCGGCCAGCGTCTCACGGATTGAACGCTCCAATTCCTGGATGACGGCCGTCACGTTCGCGACTTCGCGCTCGGCGCGATCGTCGAGGAACTTCTGAAGGTTCTTCGTGCGGTCCTGCATGCGCGCGTCGAGCGCTGGCGCAACCTGATTCTCGACTCTTGGCCATAACTCCATGAGCCGATTCTCTAGATCGGTCGGCGCGCGGTCGTTGCCGGCGCGACGGCGGCAGCCTGCGTCTCGCCAACGTTCATCCGGCTGAAACGACCTTCGCGCAAGTGACCACCGGCGACGATGATCTCCTCGTGGACCCGGTGATTGTCTCCACCGAGCACGAGCAAACGGCCGTGGATCAGAACCGCCGGTGTTCGCAGGACGGTATCCGGCACCATGCGCGTCGTGAAGCGATGGAGCTTCTTGGCCTGCCCCTGCGACCAGATTTCCGCTCGTAGCAACCTCAGGCACATCTGCACGAGACGGTGGTTCAGGTGACACAGAACGACATCACGTCGCGCCCGGCGGCAGGGCGTGATCAAACACGATCGGACGGATCTTCCTGCTATGGGGATGGGCAGAGGCCTCTCCGCGCACAACGCCCAACTGCCCGTCAAGGCCGGCACATGGAACGCACCGCCCTCACCGCAGGACGGAGCTTCGGCCTGTCCCGCGAGGGCGAGCCCTGTCTCAACGACGTTCTGAATATTCGCAGGGGACAGGCGCAGTTCGCGCTCGGTATCTTGCAGTTGCTGAGCCAGCTTTTCCAGTTGCTCGCGGGCTTCCGCTCGAACTTGAGCATCGCTCTGCACGGGCTCCGATTCGCGCTCGGCGCGCGCCGTGTCGAGGGTGCGGCGCCGGCCCAGCATGGCCTCTTCGACCTGGCTTGCGATGACCGGCCCGACCTTGCCGAGATCTTCGCGGATCGCTTCGACCTTCAACGCTGCGCGCAGGAGAAACTCGAGATCGCCTTCCAAGGTCGCCGGGGGCCTGCCCAGGTTTGGTCTCGCTGAAGCCGGCGCCGACGAAGTGGTAGATGTGCACCTCAGGATGCTTCTGCCCGTGACGGTCAACGCGGCCATTGCGCTGTTCCATCCGATTTGGGTTCCACGGAATTTCGTAATGAATGAGCTGCCAGCAGTGATTCTGCAGGTTGATGCCTTCGGAGGCAGCATCCGTCGCGAGCAGAATCGCGGACCGGCGATTCACGCGGGTCAGCCTGGAATGCCGCCTTCACGCGTTCGCGGTCCTCCAACGCCATGCCGCCGTAGATCGTTCGAAGGCGATCCGGACCGCCCAGATCTTCGGCTGCGAGCAGGTCATGGAGCCATTTCTGCGTAGCTCGATATTCCGTGAAGAGAATCACGCGACGGTCGGACCATTGACCGCCAGGCTTGAGCGCGTCCTTCAGCCACTCAATCAGCCGTCGAGCCTTCGTGTCTGCGGAGCTCGCCGCGTGCGCCGCGAACTCGCGCAGCTCTTTGAGCAACGCCTTTTCTTCCGCAACCAGCGGCGCGACATGCCGTGACGCGCTTTCGACCGCTTCGAGGGCGGTCGTCTCGTAGTCCTCGTCGTTGGCGAAGTCGTTGTCCACTTCCTCGAGTTGTCGCTGGAGCGAGGTGGGCAGTGAGCCTCGCCCGGCCTCTCCGACCGACCGTACGTGCTTCTCGAGCGTGATCGCGAATGCAGCCGGCGACGAAAAGAGTCGTTTCTTGAGGAGCTTCAGGACAAATTCGGTGGCGAACTGCTCACCCGCTGTCGCCGCGGACTTGGCGCGGAGTTCGGCGTAACGACTGAGGGTGTGATGTGCCTTCTTCTCCGCCGCGGAATATGGCACTTCCAGATGCTTCACGCGCCGTTCGGCGAATCGGCGGGTGCCGTCCCAGCGCAGCTCCAACTCCGGATTTCATCCGCCGCACCATGATCGCGTCGAGCTGTGCACGGTTTGGCGGAACGGCTCTGCGCGAAGCGCTGATTGTCGAGAAGCTCCAGCAGCGCCGAGAAGCTCTCCTTGTAGCCGTTGTGCGGCGTCGCCGAGAGAAAGAGCTTGTGCTCAAAATACGGAGCCAGCGTGCGGATCGCCACGGTCCGCTGGGAATCCGTGGCATTGCATGCCGCGGCCAGACGGCGCCACGTTGTGCGCCTCGTCCACGATGAGGAGGTCGTACGGCCTTGGGAACGCCGGCTGATCGCCAGGCGGGAGCGTTTCCCGGAACAGGCGCGTCGGTCGCTCACGTTTCAGGAAGTCGATCGACGTGATCAGCCTCGGAAAATGTGTCCACGGGTTGACGTGAATCCCGCGACGACGACGGAGGTCCGCGAACAGGGCGCTGTCTACAATGCGGAACTCAAGGCCGAACTTGTCCCGCATCTCCTCCTTCCACTGCAACCTGAATCGAGGAAGGGCAAACGATCAAAAATGCTTCTGGCGCGGTGACGCAAGATCAGCTCTTGCGCAACAAGACCTGCCTCGATCGTCTCTGCCGAGGCCGACGTCGTCAGCGATGAGCAGATTGACCCGCGGCATCGACAACGCGCGAACGACCGGATCGAGCTGGTAGTCATCGATGTCAACGCCCGCTACGGAAAGGCGCCTGCAGCGCGCGGTCGTCGGCGGAAGACACGGCGCCCCAGGTGACGGCATCCAGGAACGCGTCGAAGACGCGAGGTGAGTCGAAGCCCTTCAGGGCAGGAAGCTGCGCCCGGTCCAGAGACGTGACCCCAGGCTCGAGCTCCCAGATGACCGACAGTTCCTCGCCGAGCCCCTCATCCTCAATGGATGAGAGTCGCAACAAGTGCTGACGACTACTCTGGTCCTGAACGTTGGCCGGGAGCGGCAGCGTCGACGTCTGGATGTCGTTGACGACAAACGGGCGTCGCCGCACGATGACGATTTGACCGGGCTCCGGCAAGATTGTGGGCATAATCGAGCGCGCTATGGCATCACCGCCGTTCGCGCATTTTCAGTCGCCAAACGAAATGATTCGAGCCCAGCCACTTACCGTTGGCTTTCGGCTTTGATTTGTCCTCGCGGGTCCCCGCCGGCGCGCACCCCAGTCGTCGACCTGACGCCGAACCTCCAGAGCCTACCTGACTTTTCGAGCCGGTAGCCGTCCTTTTCGATACGCGTCGGTGGACGGGATCCCTCGCAAGCCCCGAGGTGCTGTGCGAGGTCGTCGACGGAAACCCGAGACTCGGCCGTCTGGAAAGCATTGAAGGAGCCTGTGTCTCGCAGGGCGCGGCCGACAAGTCGCCCGACCCTCGAGGCTAGCGAACATATCACGAAGGTGCTATTGTCGTCCGCCGATGGCGACGAAAGACGTGCACCGTCAGCTTCACCGGCCCGTCGGGCGTCTGTCACAGCGTCGAAGTCTCCGCCGACAGCTTGTACGAGGCCGCGATCGTCGGTTTCAGCTTGTTGAAGCAGGACGGTTGGGTGGATCCAGTCGCACCGGGCACGCGACTCGAGATCCAGGTGCAGGCATCCCGCCACGACGCACTGCGTTTCGCTCGCGCAGCTTCGGCGATGGGTCGAGGGCATCGCCGTCAGCCCTGACGAGACTCTCAAGAAGCGGAAGTTGAAAGCATTGCTGGCCGGCTAGGAGACCGCCCGGACAGAGCTCGCCGACGAAAGCTCACGCCTCGCACTGTATGGAAGTTGTCGTGTAATTCTTGCCGCAGCGTTCTGTCGAACTTACACTGAACCGACGCGCCTTCGCGCTCAAATTCGCTGGCATTCGGTCGCAACGACGCGAGCTCGATTCGGTATCCGATTTGCTCCACGGCGCGCTCACCGCGGGCGCCGCCAAGTTGGGGATTCCGCGCGCTTCCCCAACATCCCGCGACACTCGCAGTCTGCCGACTGCGTTCGGCAACCGAGACAGACCGCTAGAAGTGTGCGCAGTCGTATACGTAAGCACGTATAGATACAGCACGCTAGCAACACCAACGCATACGCTGTCGCATCGGTTCGTACTAGCTCTCGCCGCGCCGATGCTTCGCCCAGCGCGCCTGTACCACTCGCCGTAGCAGTTCGCTACGCTCTTCTGGGCTGACATTACGCCATCGCGCAGCTCCCAAGCCCACTGCCGCTCTCGTGATCGGCGGCGGCGAGAGCTTGCGGCTCGCGATGTCGAGCAGCTCGATCGCCAGATCCATCAGAACTTCCGCGGGAAGTCCCGGTACTTAACGATCGATTTCAATCGGTTCGCGCGCCGCACGCCGAGCGCCTTGGCGAGATCGGGAGCGATTGCTTGGGCTGGCTTATGTCTTGCTTGATTCTTCATACGAACGCTTGTATGATCCTGCAAGCTTTCTTCCTGTCGCGTGGAGGTTCACATGAGCGGCAGACTCACCTACCGTTACCGCCCGATTCTTCTGAGTGTCGCCGCGATTCTACTCGCTCCGTCACTCGCGCTGGCGCAATCCCCGTGGGAGCGCGCAGCGAGCAACCTCGCTCTGACTTTTACAGGACCGCTCGCGCGGTCCCTGGCGCTGGTCGCGATCGTCATCGGCGGACTGCTTTTCATGTTCGGTGAGGCAGGCGCCAAGCGACAGATCTCGGGCATCGTCTTCGGCGGCGGACTTGCGCTGTTCGCAGCGCAATTCCTCACGTGGCTCTTTTGATCGGGTCAACCGCGGAATTCACGGAGATTCGGGCATGCCAGACCGCCCGACGTATCGACCGGTCTACAAGGCGATCCACCGCCCGCTCACAGTGTGCGGTGTCGATCGCCGGCTGTTCTTCCTCGCGCTGATCCTCGGCGCCGCCACCTTCAACCTCTTTTACTCGTTCCTCGCAGGCCTGCTGATGTTCGTGCGGCCTGTACGGATTCGCGCTGTGGGCGACGCGTCGCGATCCCGACATGCTGCGGATTCTGCTCGCCTCGTCAAAGACGCGGCGCCGATACGACCCGGGCAAACACGAACCGTTCGGCGTCGAGGTGGTGTCGTGCTAAGCGTGAAACGCATCCTTCGGGATTACGAAGACGCCGGCAGCGTCAACAGCCTCATTTCGCTCTGGGGCTTCGTCGATGACGCGGCGTTCCTGACGAAAGCGGGCCACGTTGGCATCGCCTACCGGCTGCGAGGCATCGACTACGAAGGTTTGACGCACGCCCAGCGCGCCGCCATCGTTCACCGCCTGGAGGCAGCGCTCAGACTGCTTGACGAGCATTGGCACGTCTATCAATACGTCGTCAAACGCACCATTCCACCGGTCAGCGCAGCCACATGCTCGCAGCCCGTCGCGAACGAGGCGATCCAAGAGCGCGTCTCGTACCTGAACGGCCGACGGTCCGAACTGTTCGAAGTCCGGCTGTTCGTCGTCCTCCTTTACGAGCCGCCTACAAGAGCACGCACGAGCACATCGATCCGCGATCTGTGGAAATCGCCACTCGCCGGCCTCAGGAACTGGCTGTCCCCAGCCCAGGCGCTGCGCCTTCTTGACGAAGACCTCGATCGCGCGGTGGCTACGCTGCACCACAAGGCGGATGCCTTCCAGGTCCAGCTCAACGACATCGGGCTGGCAAAGCTGCCGAAGGCGCAGGCGTTTCGGTTCTTCCGCGAGCTGGTGAACTACGACGAAGCGGTGATCGATGCGGCCACCCTGCGTTACGACACGCACGTCGACTACTTCGTCTGCGATTCGGCCGTGGAGTGCCACCGAGACCACCTGCAAGTCGGTCGTCGGCACGTCAAGGTGCTCTCGATGAAAGAGCCGCCGGCGCAGACGTTCGCCGACCTCCTCAGGGATTTCCATGCGATTCCCGGCGAATTCATCGCGTGCCTCGAATGGCAGCGCATCTCCAGCGACAAAATGCGGCGGGACCTGCAGACGCGTCGCAGGCACTTTTTCAACAAGCGCGTCTCGATCGTCAATTACGTCACGCCGGAGGCTCGGCCGGAAGAAATGCTGGTCGACGATTCGGCAGGCGCGACCGTCCGACAGCTCGGCGACGCCTTGACCGGAGATCGAAGTGAACGGGCATTTCTTCGGCCGCACATCGCTGACCGTCGTCCTACACGGGGAGGATCCGCGTGCGCTTCAGCACCAGGCGGCCGAAGCCCAGAAGACGATGGCTGTCCACGACGGCAGCCTGTTCGAGGAGACGTACAACCTGCTGAACGCCTGGTTGAGCATCGTCCCCGGGAACGGCGCTCACAATCTGCGCAGACTCGCTGTTCTGGAGACGAACGCCGCGGATCTGAGCTTCCTGTTCACGCTCGACCCTGGCGAGCGCGCCAGCCGCCACCTTCGTCGCGAGGCACTCGCGGTGTTCGAGACCCCGCATCACACGACGTACGCGTTCAACCTGCACGTCGAGGACGTGGGACACACGCTCGTCCTGGGTGCGACCGGCAGCGGGAAGAGCTTCCTGACCAATTTCCTCACGACGCACGCGCAGAAGTACGACCCGTTCACGGTCGTCCTGGATCTTGGGCACAGCTACCGCAAGCTGGCGACGCTGCTTCGAGGACGCTACCTCGAAATCGGTCTCCGTACCGGTGACGACACGATCAATCCCTTCGCGTTCGAGCCGACGCCGGAGCATCTGCACTTCCTGCATGCGTTCGTCCGCGTGCTGCTTGAAGGCAATGACGGATATCGCCTGACCGAGCTCGAGGACCGCGAGGTGTACGACGCGATAGAGAACGTCTACATGCTCGATCGCAGCCAACGGCGGCTGTTCACCGTTGCGAACCTGCTCCCTCGGGCGCTCGCGGGCCGCTTGCACAAGTGGGTCGAAGGCGGTCGTTACGCGAGGTTCTTCGACAACCTCGAAGACACGATTACCGTCGAGCGATTTCAGGTGTTCGATTTCGAGGCAATGCGGACCTTTCCGGTAGTCCTGGAGCCGTTGCTCTTCTACGTGCTGCACCGCGTCACCACCCGTATCCAGGATCCGGCCGAAGCCGCCACGTTCAAGCTGTGCGTCATGGACGAGGCGTGGCGGTTCATCCAGCATCCGACGCTTCGCGACTACGTGCAGGAGGGCCTGAAAACGTGGCGCAAGCGAAACGCCGCGATGCTGCTCTCGACGCAGACGATCGACGACTTCGCATCGGTGGACTTGCTGCGGACGGTCGTCGAGAGCTGTCCCACCAAGCTGCTGCTGGCGAACCCCGCGCTGGACCGTCAGAAGTGCGCCGAGCTGTTTCAGTTGAACGAGGCGGAGCTGGAACTGGTGACGAACCTGATTCCTCGGCAGCAACTCCTGCTGAAACGGCCGGACGTCACGAAGGTGCTCTCGCTGAACGTGGATCCAAAGAGCTACTGGATCTACACGAACACGCCGCTCGACAACGAGCGCGTCGCCGCGATTGTTCAGAAATACGGCTTCGAGGCGGGCATGGACCGCCTCGCGGCCTCGGCCTGAATCGGAGGGATCGGTATGTCCATCAGCAAAGTCATTCCAATCGGGTTGATCCTCGTCGCGGCTGGAGTCACCGCGCCGGCCACATCCAACGCTCAGACACCGGGCGTTCGAGAGGTCACCGCGTCGCCACGAACTCTGATCCAGTTGCAGACGCGCCTTCGCTACACAACGATGATCGTGCTCCCAGAAGGCGAGGAAATCCTCGACGTCGTCTGTGGCGACAAAGACTTTTGGGTCGTTAACGCCACCCAGAACATGGCGCACGTGAAGCCCGCCAAGGAGGGCTCGTCGACCAATCTGAACCTCGTGACCGGCTCCGGCGCCGTCTATTCGTTCCTGCTGACGGAGAAGGCCGGCGGAACGCCGGATCTGAAGGTCTACGTCAACGCTGACCCGAGCGCGCCCAAGTCGAAGCCGAAGTTCTACAGCGCCGCGCAGGTCGAGGAGATTCAGAGCGAGCTGACGCAGGCGCGAGCCGCGGTCGAAGCCGCAGCGCGGCATGCGAACGACGAGATTACGGCGTACCAGCAGCAGTACCCAGGACGACTGCAATTCACCTACGGGACGCCGAAGTCACGAGAAGCCGTTCCTCGTCAAAGCCATCTGGAACGACGGGCAATTCACCTACATCAAGGCCGAGGCGAAGGAATTACCCGCGGTCTACGAAATGAAGGACGGCGCTCCAGCCGTCGTCAACTTTCAAGTCCGCGGCGACACATACGTCGTGCCGAAGGTCCTCGAGCGGGAGTACTCGCACTCGGGAAGGAACGGTTCCCCTTTCAGCAAGGGCGTTGACCATGAGTGACGTTGTCGCCAGCTCTGATGTCGCTCCGGTCACAGACCGCCGGCCGGTGCCGCGCGGCGTGCTGCCGCGAGGGATGCAGACGTGGCTCATGGTGGCGATCGCGATGGGCATGCTCGCCGTGATCTTGTTGACGGGACGCGCCGAACCGCCTGCCAGGACGACGGCCGTGCCAACGAGCGCTCCATCGCAACCCAACACGGACCGCGTGCGGGATTACCAGGATCGCCTCCGCATCATGGAGTCCCGGGCGGCGCAAGAGGCTCGGGCGGACGCCCTGGCGCAACCGCAAGCCCCGACGATGACCCGCGACGACCCGCCGCCGGTGCGTAGCGAGGATCCCCTCGTGTCAGAACGCAAACGCCGCGACTACGAGAGTCTCTTTGCGAGCAACGTCGTGCTCAGCCGCCGGCCTGAGAGCCAGCGGCCGGACGCCGGTCAGCCGAGGACGACAACCGCGGCCCCGGCGCGTGGTTTGACGGATCCCGCGGCGCCGTCGATCGACGACATCGCCGATGCCGCCGTGAGGGCTTCGATGCGTGCGACTGGCGCCCCGGTCGCAAACACGGCCGGCAGCGCTACGAGTGCACCGGCGGCAACGCGTTCGTCCCAAGAACGTGCCGGGTCACAGCGTCCTAGCGCATACGGATCCGATCGACGATGCCGGCCCGCTGCATCGAATTCTGGAAGGCACGATCGTCGATGCGGTACTGACGAACCGGCTCGATGGCGGTGCGGCGGCGCCGGTCAACTGCCTGGTCACGAATGCGGTCTATTCGCATAGCGGTGGGCAGGTCGTCATACCTGCTGGTGCGCGCCTGTTGGGCGAAACGAGGCCGGTTCAGACATTCGGTGAAACCCGACTCGCCGTGGCTTTCCATCGCTTGCTGCTGCCGGATGGGAGCACCTACAGCTTGGACCAGCACTCCCGGCGCCAACCAGGTCGGCGACGCTGGTTTGAAGGACCAGGTCAGACAACCACTACTGGTCGACGTTCGGAGCCGCAGCCGCGATCGGCTTGATCAGCGGCCTTGCCCAAGCGATCGGCACCTCAGGCCTCGCCGCGGGAGACGGAAACCGGACCGTCGTCATCGCTGGCGGCGGCGCCGACGCCGCTTCACAGGCAGCCGCTCAGGCCTTGAATCGATTCCTGAACAGGTTGCCCACAATCACGATTCGGGAGGGCCACCGGGTGAAGGTGCTACTCACGAGCGACCTCGAACTGCCGGCGTATACGGCCACATCGGGCCGTTTCTGACGAGGAGGAAGTCATGTCTCGTCGTGTATGGATCGCGCTGTTCGGTGCAATCGTCGTCGCAGTGCCTCTGCGCGCGCAGATCGTCGTGATTGACCCCGCGAACCTGACGCAGACGATTCTGATACAGGAGCGTACTTACCAGCAGTTGGACCAGCTCCGGCGTGAGTTCGAAGTCATTCAGCGGATGGCGCAGAAGCTCGGGTCTTTGGATCGTTATCGCATCCCGCCTATCTTCGTGACCGGCCACGATCCGTCGCTGTGGGACTACGGCCGGCCGTGGATTCAGGCGCTGAACACCGGCGACGCCCGCGGGACGGCGTACTACGAAACGGCGCTCCCACTTCAGCGTCCGCGCCAGGCCGATCTCAGTCGCTTGCCTGCGGCGGCTCGGCGCATGTTCCAAAGCCAGTACGCCACGATGGAAATTACGGATTCGGTGGCGCTGACCGGTGCACACCAAGTCGCACTGGTTCGCAACTACTCCGGCAAGCTCCAGGACGCCACGCAGGAACTGGAGAACGATCTCGTCAGCACGCAAAGCCGGAACGCACGAACTGACCGCCGTCCTGGACAAGATTGCGGCAGGCGAACTGCTCGGCCGCCGCCAGGACACCGCCGCCAATCAACTGCTGTCTCACGCGCTGGAGCAGCTGCTCGCACGCAGCAAACGCCTTCGAGACACCGAGGCCGGAAACGTCAACATGCAGCTGCTGATGTGGCGGGACGGCCCGGCAGTCAACGACGCGTTCGTCCGCGGCGCCGCCGATGCGCTGCGCTCGTGGCGCCAGCCGTAGGAGTCGAACCATGCGCCGCCTGCACTTGGCTCGCCACCGGCCTTGTGCTGTTCGGCTGTATCGCCGTCGCAGGCTCAGATCGCTGGTCTTCGACCCGGCGATCACGATCCGAAACACCACCACCGCCATCGTGAAGGAGCTATTGGGGAACCTGCAGGAGCAGCAGCGGCGGCAGATTCGACGGATGTCCAGGCGTCTGAGCCTGTTCACCGACCTGCAGAGATTACAAGCTGCCGGAACCGCCGCGCTGGCGCATCCACATCTTCGACGATCCGGAGGCCGTGCTGTTCGCCAGCGACTACAACGCCGCCCTGAACTACGGCGACGCCAGCGGCAACGCTTTTCGAGGCGTGACAGTGCCCGTGATCGATGCTCGGACGCTGTTCGGAGAAGAAGACCCCACAGCCGTTCGAGAGTTCGCAGCACGCCTGGCGACGATCAACGTCGCGGACGCGACGGCCATCTCGGCGACGAACGATACCGGGCACGTCCGCTACAACGGACGGAGCGAGCAGGACGCAATCGACCAACTCGACCGTGACGTGCTGGATCCCTCGGATGAGCAGAGCGCGACGGCCGTAGCTGAGAAGCTCAGTGGGTCCGCCCCTCATCGCTGCGCGCCAGCGACAGGCCCGAGCGGAACTGCTCGTCGGCATCGTGGAACAGCTGTTGGTGGACAGCAAACGCTCACGCGATACCGAAGCGTCACTGATGAACATGCAGCTGACGACTTGGCGCATCGCAGGCCCTGCGAACACGGCGTTCAGCGCCGGCGTGGGAGACGCGCTGCGGACCTGGCGGCAGCCCTGAAACGCTGGAGAACGGCCATGGAACCTCAACCCGCTCTCAATCTGATACCAACCATTCAACAGGCGATCGGGAACCTGCTGACGACGCACGAGCCCGAGTTCCTGGCGTTTGGCTCCCGGCTCTTCATGGCGCTCGCGACGATCGTGCTTTCCTGGCAGGGGATCCGGATGATGTTCTCGAGCGACGCGCTCAACGACAAGCTGTTCGACTTCGCGAAGGCGCTGCTCGTGGTGTCGTTCGGGGCACGGGCTAATCACTTTCTACGAGACACCGATTGCCGGGCATCGGCGTGTCGTTCAGCAACCTCATCACAGACCAGGCGTTCTACTTCCAGAGCGTCCTCGAAGCGAGGGCGTTCGACAACATCTACCAGCACTTCGACGAGCTCTCCGATCACTTTCTGCAGCCGGACGCGTGGTCGATCCTGGCGAACCTGATCTACTGGTCGGTCCTCATCCTCATCGCGCTTGCCAAGGCGCTGTCGCTGGCAGTGATCGCGTTCGGTCTGATCGCGAGCGCGGTGTGCGGCCTGCTCGGTCCGATCTTCGTGCCGTTCTTCATCGTCCCGAAGCTCGACTGGCTGTTCTGGGGCTGGCTCAAGTCGTTCATCCAGTACTCGTTCATCCCCGTCGTCGCGATTGCGTTTCTGATGATCTTCGAACGGTTCGTATTCCGCTACGTGACGACGTTGCCGCCCACCATCACCACCGCCGAGTTCGGCGTATACGGCCTACAGGCGGTCGCGGTTGTTATCACGTTTTGCGTTGGAATCATTCTCGTGCCGTCGCTTACGAGTTCGATCTTCTCGGGGACTGCCGGCGAGAGCATCCTGCCCCGAACCCTAAGTCCCGGCCACCTGTTTCGCCGCGGTTGAGAGGTGATCGAATGGCGCGCCGATTCGGCAATGACCCACGCTTCGACGAAGACGTAGCCTCGCCCGGCTTCACGCGGCTGCTTTTTGTGGCGTTCGGCATTGCGCTCTTGGTCGGCCTCGTGTCTGGCGTGCTCTGGATTGTGTGGAAGCTCTTCGAAGTGCACGTGTTGAGGTAAGCCATGAATCCGACGGTCGCGGACATCAACCCTAAGACACTGGACGGCGCAAAGCGGCAGTTTGTGGAGCGTATCGGCTCTGCGCTCGTGATGAACACGTATCTCAAGATCGCCGTCGTTCTCCTCGCCCTGGTGGCCCTCGGGCTTGTCGCGTTGAACTTCCGAACAGTAGCGACCTACGCCAACGTAAAGCCGCTCGTGGTTCGCATTGACGAGGTGGGCCGCGCGGAGGCGGTGCAGTACGACGCGACCGCTTACCAGCCTCAACCGCCTGAACTCCGCTACTTCCTCACTCAATTCGTCGTGAAGCACTTTAGCCGTATCCGCTCGACGGTTCAGCGCGAGTATCCAGACTCGCTGTTCTTCCTCGAGCCGACCCTCGCCGATGCAACGATCGCCCAGAACGATCAGACACATGCCCTGGAGGCATTCCTGACCAATCCGGCCGAGAACGAGGTCGATATCGCTGTTCAGAACGTCAGCCTGACGGAGGTCAGGAACCCGCCGTCAAGGCAGCGGTGACGTTTCAGAAGCTGCTGTACACGTCGGGCACACGCTCCGAACGGGGTCACCAGACGTAACGTGGCCCAGATCGACTTCGTGATTAGAGGCCACGTCCCCAACGAGTTCGTGCGAATCAATCCCCTCGGGCTGCAGGTGACGTACTTCAGGGTCGATCAAGCGTTTGAGGAGACGAAGCAATGACCGCGAATGCTGCGTTCGCCGCGGCGCTGATGACGTTCCTGATCGTCGCCTGGACGGCCGGCGAGCTCGCCTTTCTCGCCCCATTCAAGGCCCTCCTCTTCCACCGGCACGGGATGGGTGATCGTTGGCGCCATCCTGTTGCTTTTCCTCAACCTCTGCGCGCTTTGCTACGGCATCGCACGCTGGGTGTTCCTGCGCGACACCGGACGCAAGCTCCGGCACGTGGACGAGCAACTCCGAACGGACGACGGACTTCATGAAGAGCTTCGGCCACACCTTGTCTCGACGCGACGGTAGTAGATATGTCGAAGGATTCTGATCCCCGCGACTCCGACGCCCGCGACGCCGTGCCGTGGGACGCGCGGGAGCGCGTGGACGATGTCCGTGACCGTGACTCGATCGACCCTCGCGACGTGTTTCGCGAGGGCTTGGACCTGCCGCGTGGGCGGGAACGGGAACAGAGTGTTCCTTGACGCGAGACACGTTCGAGCTGCGCGGATCCGAGGTGCGGACTCTGGCCACGATCGGCGCCTTCCGCGTCGTTCCGGTTGACGAACTGCTCGACGACCGCGGGCGCTCTGGCGATCTGTGGCACGGCGACCTCGACCGGCTGCGGTCCGCGGAGCTGATTCGGGCCGTTGCTCCATTCGACCGCGACGAGGACAGGCGCACGATGTTGGTGACCCTCACCGACCGCGGACGCGACCTGCTCGAGAGTCACCGCACACCAGACCACGAGCCGCGGCAGGCGTTCTATTCGGGAGATGCGCGTGCGCGGGAACTGACGCACGACGCTCAGCTTTACGCCGCCTACGTCAGGACTGCAGATAGGCTGCAGGAGTACGACGTGCGGATTGATCGCGTGGTGCTCGACCACGAGCTGAAGCGCGAGTACCAGCAGTTCCTCCACGATCGCGACCGCGATCATCCTGACGCCGACGGCCGTCCGGACCGCGATCCGAAAGAGATCGAACAGTGGGCCCAGGAGCACGATCTGCCGTACTTCGACGGCCACGTTCACTTTCCCGATCTCCGCCTTGAATACGAGTGGCCCGACGGTCGTCGCGATATCGAAAACGTCGAGGTCACAACGCTCCACTACCGCGGTGCGCACGCCGCGTCCAAAGCTCGGGCCGGATTCACGAGGTATCGCGCAGGTGGCGGCCGAGTCGGTGCACGAACGGGCCGGCGAGGTAGTCGGCCGTTCGATCCCGGCGTCGCCGGAGAGCTCTTGGAATGACCTGGGATGAACGCGTCAAGGCGATTGCCGATCACGGCTTCACCGAACGGCAGGCGGGCTTCCTGGTGACCGTCATGCTGCACTCCGGCGTGTGCCTCGGGCGGCACTATTCCGCCTTCGCGAGGATCACCCACGGACAGAAGGTGCAGGACTTCTTTCGAAAGCTCGTGGCGCGCAGGTACGCGACGGCGCGTCGCTGCGGCACAACACGGCCAGGCTCTACCACTTTCATCACAAGCCGATGTACGAGGCGATTGGTGAGCCCGACAATCGCCATCGCCGGCCGCTTCCGTTGAGTCGCGCCGTCGAACGGCTGATGGTGCTCGACGCTGTCCTCGGGCAGCGCGATCTTCAGTGGCTTGCGACCGAGCGAGAAAAGGTCGCCTACTTTACGACCGTCGCGGCGAGTTCCGTTGGCCGATCTGCCATCGCTGACGTTCTCGTCTGACGCAGGACAAACAGTGCGCCGGTTCACTGACAAGCTCCCGATCGGCATCGGCGACGATGGCAGAACGCACGTGTTTCTGTGCGCTTGTGACACGGCCGCTGCCGAGCCGACTTCCGCATGTTCCTCGAGCGCCACGCCGAGCTGTTGCGGGCGCTGCCAGCTTGGTCCGTCCGCCTCTTGATACCGCACCACCTGTCCAACTCGACGAACCGCTATCAAGAAGCGTTTCAGGAGCAGGTGGCGGCCCTCTTCGCCCGACGCAGCTACAAGAGCTGCGGTGGTTCTTCGAGGCACGGCGGTCCGGATCCAGCACAGCGAGAAGACGGGCAGTTCGACCGCGCGAAACGCGCGTTCGGCGACCCCGCGGTTTCGGGCTCTACCGCGCCTGGATCGAGCAGGGCGACCGCGTGCTGGACGCGGTCGTCTCGCCGACTCTGGCGACTGCGATCGCGCGTCAGACCGGCAAGTTCGAAGCACGCGTAGCTGGTGCATCGGTATCTCCATCTCGCTCCTCTGGCAGGCACGGCGTGAGCTCGGTGACACAAGTGCGAGGGGGAGGAGGCAGGGGAGATGACGCCAGGGGACCATCTCCCCCTTCGGGAGGCGGAATGAACTACGGAATGGCGTCCGCCAACAGGGTCACGTGGAGCGCCTCGCGCGGCGCTTACTCGCAACGCCGCTTGATGTTGTGGGCAGCTGACACCGCGGGCGCGACGGTCGAAGGGCGGCGGTTTATGCCGCCCGCAGGATCAGGCGGGGAACGCAGCCGGGACGTGAGCGACCCCACCCGCGGCGCTGCGTTCCTGGCCCCAGCGCCTGTCAGGGGTCGCTCACGTCCCGGCTGCGGAGTTCAGATCGTCAGCGCATTCGGCACGCAGTCGCCTCGTGCTGTGCACCAGGGATTCGCGCCCGACAATCACACCGCCGATCGTCGCGCAAGATGCGTCACTTTCGGGCGGACTTCGAAGCCACGTTCCTGCGTGAGAAGAGGTGTCGAATGCCGCTCATCAAACCACGGACCCGAGGAAAGCAGATCCTCCGCCACATCGGGCGACTCGATCGGGAGAACATTGAAACGTTGCACGCGTATGCGGCGTTCCTTGGAGAGTCCACCGACTACGTCCTGAACCAGGTGATCGACACGGTGCTGGCGAAGAGACAAGGAGTTCGTGAAGTGGCGCGCCGATCACGCTCACTCGCATGCCCGAACACTGCCAGCCGGGTCGGACGGAACCGCGCCACGTCGGTTCGTCATTCGGCCTCGACAGTGCCACCGCCGCCGGGGTCACCCGTGCCACTTTCAGTGAGCTGAACACAGGAAAGGAACGCGGCCATGCTACGCACGGTGGTCGAAGCCCGAACGCTCGTCGCCATGATGGTCGCGGCCTGCGTGGGGACATGGGGACTGCGCATGCATCCGGTGGATCACGAGAACCTGTTTCTTGGTTTGATCGCCGCGAAGGATCCGACGGTCTTCCATGTCCTCACGTACGGCTACGCGACCATGTGGTTTTCGACGCCGTTCTTCGCTGCGTCGCTGGCGCTGTCGATGCTGGCGATCGTTGCATACAGGCATGCCCCGAGCGTCAGAACGCGAGCGCTCCCGCCTTACCCATCCCCAGAGCGTCGCCCCTCGCCGTCCGTCGTGCTTGGCGAGGCGCACTTTCTGACTACGCCTGGCCCCGCGCATTCGCCGGATTGGCTGACGATCCCGCAGCGCGGGCTCTACACCGGAATCGCGATTCTCGGGCGCTGTCGGTACTGGCAAGACTTCGGCCTGCATGTATCCGTAACGTCGACCAGCTTCTGCGATGGCGCGCCCAGGATCCGAAGCGGAAAGTCGGCGGGCTCGTCATGGAAGTGAAAGGCGACTTCTGCAGGCAGGTCCGCACGATGCTCGCCAAGGCGGGACGCGGAGACGACTACTTGGAGATCGGGCTGAATACCGGCTACTGCTACAACCCGCTGCACAACGATCTGGATCCGTACGCTGTGGCTTACGCCATCGCGAGTCTCTTCAACAATCTCTTCGGCAAAGCGTCAGAGCCGTTCTGGCAGCAGGCGTACACGGATCTGCTGAAATTCGTCATCTCGCTTCGTCGCATCAGCGAGGGCTACACGACGCTGTCCGAGGTCTACCGCTACATTATCAATGAAGCCGACATCGACAAGAACATTCGCGCGCTGAATGCGCAGTTCAAGCAACCGCCCGACGTCATTGCGATCTCGCGCCAGGACTACGAGTTCGAACTGCGCGACGCGCCCTGGACTCTATGGGCGCCTCTCGACGAGACCACGGTCGCGCACCCGTACGATGCGGCACTCGAAAGCCATCTCGTGGAGCACGCGATCTACTTCAGCGTGCGGACCGGCCCTGCCGCATTGTCAGCCGACCGTCGTCACCGGCTTGAAGCCATCGACCGCTGGTTCTACTCGTCGTGGACACCGCTTGACCGCAAGGTCAAAGCCAGCATCGTCGAAGGCGTCGTCGTCCTCTTGTCCTTGTTCGACGAGAACCCCGACGTGTACCGGGCCTTTTGCCCCTCGCGCGAAATGTACGCAAAGCCACCGGCGAAAGGCCAGCCGCGACCGCTCCCGCCGCTCGACGAGCTGCTCGAATCAGGGCAGGTGCTGGGCCTGAATTTCCCGGTCGCGATGAATCCGGGGCTGGCTCGGGCGCTCGGCGTGCTTCTCAAGCTCGATTTCCAACGCGCTGTCCTGCAGCGAATTCCCAAAATCGCAGCGCAACCAAACGCCGTCTGGCGCGACGTGCTGTTCGTCGCCGACGAGTACCACGCCTTCGCAACGGTTGGCGAAACGGAGCCGACAGGCGATGAGCGGGCGTTTGCGATGTCCCGCCAGGCGCGGCTCATTCCGATCGTGGCCACGCAAAGCGTCAGCTCACTCCGTTCCGCGCTGCCCGGCGACGAGAGCTGGCGCACGCTGCTCCAGTGCTTTCGAACCAAGGTGTTCCTGGCGACCAGCGACGAGTTCACCGCCCAATTTGCAGCGGATCTGTGCGGACGAGTCGACCGGCTCAAAACGCGGTTCACAATCGCGGAATCCGGCCAAGGCGCGCACGTCTCTCTGCTCACCGGCCGCGCCACGGCGTCGCAGTCAAACGCTCACCGCGAGCAAGTTCTACAGCATGGAGCCGGACTACGCGTTTCGGTCTCGCGTGTTCATGGAACTGCAGAACGCGCAGGCTGTCGTGTTGCCGTACGACGGCCTCAATCCATTGCCGCCGCAGTACTTGCTACTTGAAGCCGCACTACCTCGACGTGCAAACGAGCTACTTCGATCACGTCGCGCGAGGAGCGTTATGAGCAGCCTCGATCGGATCCTTCCATTCCTCCGGCCAATCGAGGATCTGTTGCGCGATCCTGCCGTCACCGAGTTGATGGTCAACGACGGGGGCCGGCGGGTCTTTGTCGAGCGAGCCGGCGGGGTCGAACTCGTACCAGATCGGACACTGGAATCGCGGAATCTGACCGTTGCCATCAAGAACATCGCGCGTGCCTGCGGCGACGAGATCTCCGAGTTGCAACCGATCCTCGATGCCCGGCTGGAGGATGGGTCTCGGGTCGCCGCGATGTTTCCGCCGTGCGCCATAGCCGGTCCGGCCCTGACGATCCGCAAGTTCGGCCGTCGATACACGCTGGAAGATCTGGTGGAAATCGGCACGTTATCGTCGGCGCTGGCCCAGAGACTCGTTGCTGCGATCGCCGCCGAGCGCAACATCCTCATCTCCGGAGGGACGGGAACGGGAAAGACGACGCTGCTGAACGCCCTGGCAGCGCGGATCCCGGATGGCAATCGGATCGTCGTAATCGAAGAGACGGCGGAGATCCATCTCGACAAGCCGAACCTGCTCCGATTCGAAGCGCGACGGGCCCAGATGCCGCTCGGGCACGAAACGCCGTTGCCGGCCGTCACGATCGCCGACCTGCTGAGGGCCACTCTCAGGCACCGGCCCGATCGAGATCATCGTCGGCGAGGTGCGCGGCGCGGAGGCATTCGATCTGCTGCAAGCCCTCAACACGGGCCACCTGGGCAGCCTCAGCACGATTCACGGGAACTCCGCCGAGCAGGCCCTGACGCGCCTGGCGCATTGCGTCCTGACGGCCAATGTCGGATTACCGCATCGAAGCATCCGCGAAGCCATCGCGCTGGCCATCCACCTGGTCGTTCACATTGCCCGTGTCGAGGGCCGGCGACGCGTTACGGAATTTCTTTCAGTGCGCGGATTCGATGGAGCGGCTGACCGGTTCGTCCTCGAGCCTGAGTCCCTGCAGATGATCGACACCGCCGAAGGAGCGCTTGTATGACCGGACATTGGCGACTGTCGCTGCTCATAACGGTGTCCTCCCTCGCCGGTGCATGCGGCGGCGGTACGCCGGTGCCAACGTCGCCGACCACCCAACAATCGTTCCTAACGGGAACGTGGACGGGAACGCTCTCGATCGATCGCGAAGGCGAACCAACCAGTTCAGGCACGGCAACGTGGACATTCGAGCCCGTAACCGGCACGAACCTCCAGACATTTACCGTAACAATCCGATCGCAGAACCCGTGGCTGCCGATGACCGCGACGGTTACGAGCGCCATCACTCCTTCGAATCAGCCACCGGCCCGCATCAGCACCACCGGCAGCTATCCGTCTCCTCGAGGCTGCACCGGGACGATGCTCAGCGTAGGCACGGCAGATCGCACGAGTATCGACGCCGACTTCTCTGGCGTCGACTGTGCGTCCCTGGCGCAGTCGACATTCCGTGGGCACATCGTGTTGTCAAAGACCGGATCATAGCCGTGCCTATCGACCGTGCCGCACCGGTGACGTTCCTTCGAACTGCCTTCCACGAAGACGACTGGGTCGCGGTGTTTCTGAAGTCCTACCAGTCTGGCCGTGTCGCGCAGCGCGTTCGTCCGGTGCAGCAGATTCAAAGCGCGAAGTTCCAGGCCTGGCTGCGCGCTGAAAACGCGGCCGGCGCGAACGTCTACGTCTCGGTCAATACGTTGGCCCCATATCAGCGCTCGCGGCGCCGCGATTCCGTCCGCGAGATTCGACACGTGTTCCTGGACGCTGACAGCGCGGCTCAGGAGGTTCTTGACGCGATTGAGACGGCGACCGCCCTGCCCAGTCCGTCATATGTGATGCGGTCGTCTCCGGGCCGGGCACACCTGTTCTGGCGCGTCAGCCGGTTTACGTCTGACACGGTGGAAGCGCTCGAGAGACATCTGGCGAGAAAGCTCGGAACCGATCCAGCGGCGACGGCGTGCACTCAGGTGACGCGGCTGCCGGGGTTCGTGAATCACAAGCGCGCGACGCCGTATCTCATAAGTATCGAGTACGGCGACACGAACCGCTGTACGAACCGACGGATTTTCCGAAGCCGCCCCCGCGGCTCATGCCGCCACCCTTACCCGTGGTCATCGCTGCCAGTCGGAACGCTGTCGTTCGAGCGCGTCAGTACGTCGCAGCTATACCGCCCGCAATCTCCGGACAGCATGGAGACGTCCACACGTTCCGCGTTTGTTGTCGCGTCATCAGGGGCTTCGCGTTGGCGGACGACGAAGCACTCGACGTGCTGCGCGAGTGGAACAGCCGCTGCGAGCCGCCCTGGTCCGATCGTGAACTCATGGAAAAGTTATCGCGGGCACACCGCTACGGCCGCGAGCCGATTGGCAGTCTGCTCGAGGAGCGACCGTGACGGTCGCACAGAGCTTCGTCGACGCGTACGCGCCACACGGCCCGTACGTTTCACCCTGTTCGCATGCGTCCACATCGACCCATGCGAACGTAACCGGCGCCGTCGCCCCAGGGCCTCGGCGTCATCGGAGGACGTATGTCCGAGCACACAGGCGAACTCGTGTCCGTGAAGATCATCCCGAACGACAAAGGCAACCCGCCAGGAAAGCTGGCGGATGCCGAGGTGATCTTCGAAGCCGACGCTGGCCCGCTAAGCGGTCTGAAGCTGATCGGCTTCTCTGTCTGGGAACGTCGCGGTGGGGAAAGAACGTGACGTTTCCCGCGCGGCAGTACTCCGTAAATGGAGAACGCCGCAGCTACGCGCTCTTGCGGCCGTCAAAAGACGACCACGACGCGCAGGCAATCCGGGATTGCATCCTCGACGCGTACAGCCGCACCGAGGCTGCCTCCTGAACGTCGGCCGCCGGCGGGCATAAGCCCGTCGGCGGCGTCGTTCGACGAAACGCAATGCAATTATCCGAAAGGAATTCCGATGGATACCGTCACTGCGATCTCTGAACGGCGACTTGAAGCGCTGCCCGATCCGCTGAGAGCGCCCGCGGCCACGAAGATGCTGACGGTCAACGCGACATACCTGCTCTCGGAGGAGGGACGCAAGGCATCGCTCCTCGATGGCGGTGACGGCAAAGCAGTGCAACAGCTCTCGCTGCAGGTGCCAGGCAATCGGCTGCATCTCGTAAGCGTCGACGCCCACGGCGTCGCGCGTCTCAAACTGAGGCCACGTTACCAACTCGACGGCGATAACGGTATCGTCCGGATTGACACGGCTCCCACCTATGACAAGTCGCCCGATGTTGAGGAGCTGTTCCGAGAGGCGGCGCGTAACCATCAGCTCGAAGGCGCGTACCGGGCCGAGCGTCATACCGCGAAGATAAAGCGTCGTGAAGCCGACCAGGATCGGCGGGCGAACGTTGCGAAGGCGTTTCTCGCCGATCCCACACGGCGGGCGCTTGCGCATCCGACGCCGTCGCCCAAGCGATGCCTCGTCGAAACGGAGGACGGACGGATCTTCTTCGACGCGAACGCGGACCCCGCTCCGGCCAAGGACGTTCCGGCCGAAGCACATCGCCGGTTCCGCGACGATCTACGCGTGACGCGCGAACAGAACCTGAAGACACGTGCCGAGCAACTGGCGCAGCACGAAGAGAAGAAGAAGTTCGCGGCCGACTGGATCGCTGCTCACGGGACACCGGATCAACAGGTGCGTCAAGCAGCCGGTGTGCTATCGATCGAGGAAGCTATCGATGCAATGACCGACTACGCTTTCGGTCCGCTTGCAGATCGGCCTCGCTACGTGCCCGACGGCGTCTCGCGAATTCAGGAAGCCTTAAATGGCCGCATGCTGGCAGGCGGCGAAGCGACGGTCTCAGCGGCAGACGTGGCAGTCTCGAGCACCAACGCGGAGACGATGACGGCAGCGCAGTGGGCAGCCATCACTGAGATCCACGCCATTTTGCCGGACGCCACCGTGGTGCTTCGCCTTCACAGCGTCTCGTGGAAGAAGGATCGAACGATTACTGTGCCGTGCTTTGGCATCCTCGTCACCCAGCGCGTCGGTCCATTCACGGTGCGGCGCGAGTTCGAAGACGGCCAAAGGCGAGAGCTGTCGCAGTGAGACAAATGCGCCACGATATTCGTCAGCGTGCTTCGGTAGCTGTAGACACTCGTGGTGCCCACGCAACGTGGCCGCCTGAGCATTTGTTCTCGTTGACAAGGTGATTCGAGAGATCTAATCTGCGCTTATCGTCGCTGTGGCCGTCCTGGCCACCCCTCCACGCCGCCCGGCGTTGGAGCCGTTCCCACCACTCGCCCTCAGGGGCCAGTTCCAAAGGAGCACCATATGACCGGCAGAAGTGTGTCCGCTGTAACCGCGTATACCGCTCACCGCGAATGGGCATCGCGCCCACCCGACGAGCGATACGCCAGCGTCCACGCGCTCTACGAAGCCGCTCGCGCACGCCGCCAGCAGCTCGAACAGCGCACCATCGAGACCGGCGAGTTCAGGACCGAGGCGGTGGACGACGATCTCGCGTTTCGCGAATCGTCGGGTCACACCGCCACTCTGACGCACTGGAGTTTCGGCCAGCTCGCGACCATCGCCGGCGCGCCGCCAAACTACCTCCGATCGCTCCCGGCGTCGATCGCGTCCAGCGCGATCAACTACGGGTTGTCGCGGATCGAGCGCGCACAGCATCAGCTGTTCGTCGCCGACACCGCACCGTGGACCGTGCACGCGATTACGTCACCGCGATACGCACGTGTCCATCACGACGAGCTCGCCAGCCGGGTGCTCGACCTCATGGCCCAGCATCCGGCCTGGCACTTACCGCTCGGATACAAGGACGGCGAGTTCGGCGCCGAGAAGGTTCCTTCCGGCGCCTACCTGGGAGACCGAGACATGTTTCTGTTCCTCGTGGACGGCAATCGCGATCTCGACGATCCCACGGACCGCACGCACGCCGGTCTGTTCCGCGGATTCATTCTCCGGAACAGTGATGTCGGTGCTGCCGCCCTCACGCTCGACATGTTCCTGTTTCGGATGGTCTGTGGAAACCATCTGATTTGGGGATTTCAGCACGTTGCTGGCTTCCGGCGCCGGCACGTGGGTGCGTCGATTCAAGATGCGTGGACGACGTCGTTGAACGACGTTCGCGCAGCACTCGACGCCGATACCGCCGACGATCGGACGAAGCTCCTGCGCGCAACCGCCCAGGAGCTCGGGCCGACACGCGATGCGGTGCTCGAGACGGCCGTTCAGCGACTCGATCTGTCGCAGAAGCAGGCCGGCGAGGCGTACACTCGCGGAGCAGTTCGAGGCGAATCCCCGTTCCGTATGGGGCTACGTGCAGGGACTGACACGTCTCAGTCAGCGCACCCCCTGGCAGGACGGACGGTTCACACTCGATCGCGCCGCAGGTCGCCTCCTCACGACGGTCCATTGACCCTCGTTCGCAGCCACGCGGGCACATCCCCGCGCGGCGCCCCATCACCACACCCTAACCGCGGGCGGCCCAGGCCCCCTGCATTTCGACACGCGAGCACTCGTGCGCGTGTCGCGATCCCGGAGGTCTGAGCATGCGCGAGATCCACGATCTCTCCTTCGACATCGATCGATTCCTCGAAGACGCCGCTCGAGCCAAGCAGCAGCTCGACGCCGAGCGGTGGCGGGAGGAGCTTCGTCCACGTGCGCTTCGGCTCTTTGCCGCACGCACGACGAAGCTTCAGTGGACTCGCGCACTCCTGAAGCTGGTCGTCCGGGAACTCCACCCGGACGACCTCTTCTCGGAGCTCATTGGCAATCTCGATCGCGTCCCGCGGCGCCGCTGGCCGCAGGTCGCCGCGCTAGCCGTCGCTCTCCGACATAGCTGGAGACAACACGGGCTCGCGCAGATTGTCAGATCCCTCCACGTCCCTCGGCAGTCCGCCGAGGACAACGCCCCGTCACGACACACCAAACACTCGCGGCGAAGCGCCCGCAAGTCATCTCCCTCCAAACGCGAAGGACGCAAATCCCGGAGGACGAAATGAACCGCTTCACCGCACCCGCCGCCCCGAACGCTGGATTCTGCCGAAGCGCTCGGTCGCGTCAAGGCTTCGCTCGCTCCGCTCGCCGCTACGCGGCCTTGACCCGCCCTGCGCGCTTCGCCCGGAAGGCATCTATCGGAGCGGCGGGGATTCTGGAACGAAAGGAGACACAACCCATGTTGGACAGATCGCGCACACCCAGCATCTCCGTGACGATCGGCCGCCGCGAGTGCCTTTACGACGCGTTCATCACGACGGCGCCGGCGAAACTCGATTTGCCGGCCACGATCACGCTGCTCGCCGACACCCTGCTGGAACTGTCCTGCTACGCGGAGGACCCTTTCAGCCTCGACACAACCCGCAGCCAGTTACGCCGCGCGGCTCGTGCTCGTGGACAACCTTCGAGTCCGATTGGCAATGCGCCAAATACGAGGGAACGGCCATCTGCTGATCGCGGCGGATCCCCGAATGGCCGACTTCAACACGCTGCAGCAACTGCTCTGGCGTCTGTTGCTGACCGCCAGTCTGAACCAGGTCGCCGCATGACCACCGCATCAACTCGCACCGCGTCAACCGCTCGCCGTGAACGGCGAGCTTTTCAGGGAGGTCACATCATGGTCGTCAAGATCACTCCGAACGACAAAGGCAACCCGGCCGGCAAACTCGCGGATGCCGAGCTGCATTTCAACGACGGCGCTCTCGAAGGAATGAAGCTGATCGGCTTCGCCATCTGGGAGCGGCGCAGCGGTGGCGGTCGCAACGTCACCTTCCCTGCGCGCCAGTAACGTCGTCAATGGTGACCGTCGCAGCTTCGCGCTGCTGCGGCCGATCACTGACACCCACGCCCAGGAACGGGTGCGCGATCTCGTGCTCAGGCCTACGCCGAGTATGAGGAGAGCGCCACGGAAGCAGCTTCGTAGTTAGTCCGACCTGGACGCCGCCATCGGGCGGCGTCCAGGTTCAAGCACACAAGAGTACGGATCAGGTACGGAGGAAGATCATGCCGCACCCACAGGCGTCCAGCGATGTCGGATCGAAACATTCGTTCGCGTCGACCTCAGAGACCCGAATCCTGACGGACGTCCAGGTTGCCGAGAGACTGGGCGTGTCGCGGTTCACCGTCCGATCGTGGCGCCTCAAAGGCGTCGGACCGCGGTTCCTGAAGATGGGCCGCGCGGTTCGCTATCGCGCTCAGGACGTGGACGAATACGAACGGCAGGCTCTCGTCGAGACGCAAGCTCCATCCGATCACTCGCCAATGTGATCGCCGCTTGCGCTGGAAGCCATGCCAAGAATCGCCCGGCCTCGCGTCCAAGAGGATCGCCACCACCCGGCGGCTGAAAAGCGATTCGTGTCTCGAAAGAACGCCGCGCCGCGGCAGAGCCGCTCGACGACGTCGAGCGGCAGTTCCTCGAGCCAGTTGCGCGCTACCTGGCCATCCTGCGAGAATGGTCTTTGGAACGCCTTTCTGACGGCACTGGCACCGTTCCTCCTGAACAGCCATGAAGAGCCGCGCCCGTCAGCAACCTGCCGCGAAAGCCTCCCGGGCGTGCGGCGGTCATGACGTCCGTGTTTCATCCAAGGAGCAAGAACAGGGATTCTCGATCCCGGCGCAGCGGCAGCTACTGAAGGACTACGCCGAGCGGGAGGGCATCCACGTCGTTCAGGAGTTCGAGGACGTTGAAACCGCGAAGCGCGCCGGACGCACGTCTTTCAGCGAGATGGTCGACTTCCTGCGCAAGAAAAGCTCCGGGTGCCGAACCCTGCTGGTTGAGAAGACGGATCGCCTCTACCGCAACATCAAGGACTGGGTGACGATCGACGAGCTCGGCATAGAAGTCCACTTCGTGAAGGAGGCGGTCGTCCTCTCGGAAGACTCTCGTTCGTCCGAGAAGTTCATGCACGGCATCAAGGTCCTGATGGCCAAGAACTACATCGACAACCTTGGTGAAGAGGTTCGCAAGGGGATGATCGAGAAGGCCAGGCAGGGTCACTGGCCCACCGTCGCGCCTGTCGGATACGTGAACAACCTGGTGTCGCATCGGATCGAACCTGATCCCGAGCGCGCGCCGATCATCGTCAAGCTCTTCGAGTGGTACGCCTCAGGCGAGTACTCGCTGAAAGGTTCTTACCAAGAAGGCGGTGGCTGCAGGCCTGACGAACCGAACCGGAGGCGGCGCGCTCGCGCGGTCTCGGATCCACCAGGTTTTGCAGAATCCGATCTACTACGGCGAGTTCTACTGGCTGGGACAGCTTCACACAGGGGCTCCACAAGCCGGTCATCTCTCGAGACCTCTACGACCGCGTGCAGGCCGTGTTCGCAGCCGCCAACCATCCCCGCCACACGAAGCGGCGGCATGCGTTAGCCGGGCTCGTGACCTGCGGGCGATGCGGATGCGCATTCACGGCAGAGATCAAGAAGGGCCAATACGTCTACTACCACTGCACCGGGCACCGCGGTCCGTGCGGCAACACGTACGTTCGCGAAGAGGAGCTGATTCGTCAGTTTGGCGAGCTCTTGAAGCAGATCGGATCCCGACCGAACTCGCCGGCAAGCTCGCGACCGTGCTTCGGGAAAGCCAGACTGACAAGGAGAAGTTCGTCCGGACCTCCATGCTGCGCCTGCAGCAGCAACAGATGCTGCTGCGCTCCAAACTCGATCGTGTGTACGAGGACCGCCTCAGCGATGCGATTCCCGAGGAACTCTGGAACTCGAAATCAGCGGCGCTGCAGGACGAGCTTCGCCAGGTGCGAACCGAGATGGAGCGTCACGAGGTCGCCAGTCAGGCGTACGAGACGGCGGGACTCCAGATTCTAGAACTCGCGCAAACCGCCTATTCCTCGTATGTTGCGAAAAATCCGCACGAACAGGCGCGTTTGATCAAAACGCTCGTATCGAACTCCACGTTCGATCGCGGAAGTCTTTCTCCCACCTACGTTAAGCCGTTCGACGTGTTCGCGAAGGGAGTGAAACTGGAGATTGGCTCCTCAGGCTGGATTCGAACCAGCAACCCTCCGGTTAACAGCCGGATGCTCTACCATTGAGCTACTGAGGAACGTCGGCGGGACGCCTGAAGCGGAACCCCAATAGTAGCCAATCCCCCATTCATCGCGCAATACCATCATCATCATCGGGATACACAGGCGACCCGCTCCGACGGCAGCGGCACGCCATCATCGCCACCGCCCATCCACCGGCACTCCGGGGCACACAATCACCCCGCGGCTTTGGCGACGGCGCGCCACGGAGCGTTGTCACAAGCGCGCTAGAATCCGCGCGTATGAGACGACTCGCTCCTGCTCACCGCTCCTGTCTGCCCTCGGTCTCACAGCCATCGCGTGGGCTCAGGCGACGCCGCCGGCCGTCGTGCTGGTCACCTTCGACGGCGCGCGGATCGAAGAAATGTTCGGCGGCCTCGACGCGGCGATCGTGGCCTCTCAGCTGAGGAACGGCCAGCGCCTCGAGGACCAGCCGATCTACAAGCGATTCTGGGCGCCGACGCCCGAAGAACGGCGCATGAAGCTGATGCCGTTCTTCTGGGGCACGCTGATGCGCAGTCACGGCTCGATCGCCGGCGACCCGGCGCGCAGCAGTCGCGTGCATCTCACCAACGGCCACGCGTTCTCCTACCCGGGCTACTCGGAGATGCTCGTCGGCCGGGCGCACGACGATACGATCCGGAGCAACGATCCGATCCGCAATCCGTATCCGACCGTGCTCGAATTCCTCAAGCGGCAGCATGCGCTGTCCACGCAACAGGTGGCCGTGTTCACGTCCTGGAGCGTCCACCGCGCCATCGTCGAGCACAGCGAAGGCGCGCTGACGATCAACAGCGGATTCATGGCGTTTGATTCATCGAACGAGGAAGTCCGAAGGCAGAGCGCGCTGCAGTTCGAGACGCCGACGCCGTGGAACGAGGTGCGGCACGACGCCTACACCATGAGGTTCGCGATGGATCATCTCGCGCGACACCGGCCCCGCGTGCTGTATCTCGCGACTCGGCGAGACCGACGACTGGGCGCACGACGGACGCTACGATCGCGTGCTCGAGGCCCTGCGCCCGAAGCGACGAATACCTGAAACAGCTCTGGACCTGGCTGGAGGCGCAGCCCGAGTATCGAGGCCGCACCCACATCCTGATCACAACCGACCACGGCCGCGGCCGGACGCCGAATGACTGGAAGGGCCACGGCAAGGACGTGACCGGCGCGGGAGAAACGTGGATGGCGTTCGTGTCGCCCTCGATGCGCGCGTCGGGGCGAATGGAGCGGTCACCCGCCGATCGTCACCGCGCAGGTGGCGGCGACGCTGATCCAGTGGATGGGCGGCGACTGGAGCAATTCGATCCCGCCGCCGCTCCACCGGTCCCAAACCGCTGAACCTTGAACCCTGAACCCTGAACCTGAACCCTGAGCACCCGGCACCCGGCACCCGGCATCAGGCATCAGGCACCAGGAGTCCGTTTAGACGACCTTCGTTTCGACCGTGATCTGCATCGTGCCGCGGTACGCATTCGATACAGGGCAGCGGCCTTCGGCGGTCTTCGCGATCTCGTCGAACTTCGCCGCGTCGGCGCCCTTCAGCCCATACGCCGTGACTTCGAGCTTCGACGACTGAATCTTGATTCCGGCGTCGCCCTTGTCGGCGGTCACGGTCGCGCGCACGGACGGTGCGATCCACCGACACGCCCTCGGTCCGTCCGATCGTGCCGTTGAGCGCCATCGCGTAGCAGGCAGCGTGAGCTGCGGCCATCAGCTCTTCGGGGCTGGTCTTGCCGGCCGGCTCGCCGATGCGCGAGGGAAACGTCACCGGCAGCGAGAACGCGCCAGTCCCCGCCTTCGCCGTTCCGCCGCCTTCCATCACCGAACCGTTCCACTCCACATCGACATGTCGTTCGAACGTAGCCATCAATGTCTCCTCGTCAAAAGATTTCAGATTTCAGATTTCAGATTTCAGATTGCCGATTCTCACTGTTTCTTCCGTCCCGTCGTGATGAGCTGCACAGCGGTGCCGATCAACCGAGCGCGACCCAGGCGACCGGCACCCATTTCTGCCCTGGCGCCGGCGAGAGCGGATACAGGATCCACACGTCGCCCGCCGTCGCCGCCCGGGCGGCGCCGCGATCGCCGGCCACGGCCAGCCCGCCGACGATGACGGTCCACGCGCCGCCGAACGCCGTCGCCACCACGATCACGTACCGCTGCAGGAACATCGCGCCGATCGATCCGACGACCGACAGCACGACGACGGCGACTGCCGGCGGATCGCCGGTCCTGCCGAGGGTGCTCCACGCCACGTGCGCGACGAGCGCGCCCAGCCCTGCCCCACGAGCGCAATCCCGACGAAATACGCGAACATCAGGAGCAGCGCCCCGCACACGCCGCCCACGAGCGACGCCACGATCATACCCGTGCTGTTCGTGACGCCCATCGTCGAGCTCGCGAGCATCGCGCCGAGCACGAAGCCGTAGATGCCCAGGACAATCTTGAAGAGCCGGTAGCCGGCGAAGCACGACAAGGCGCCGCCAAGGACGAGCAGGATCGCCGCTGGCAATTCGTAGGAGTGCGGCAGCATCACGTCGATCTGGAACCTCGCGCCGGCCTTCCATCGACTTGTGCATCGTCACTTCGTCGGCGTACTCGAGGTCGCTGCCCACCGGCACGCCCATCGCGATGCGCGTCACGCGTGACGCCCAGCGGCTTGAGCAGCCGCGCCAGGTAGATCGCGGTCGCTTCGCCTTCGACGTTCGGGTTGGTGGCGAGAATCACTTCGTCGACGCCGGTCGCCGATGCGCGCCGAGCAGTCCCTTGATCTTCAGATCGTCCGGTCCGATGCCCTGCAGCGGCGACAGCGCGCCCATCAGCACGTGATACATGCCCTGGAACTCGCGCGTCTTCTCGATCGCCGCACACGTTCTGCGGCTCCTCGACGACGCAGATGACATGCGGGTCGCGGGCGTCGCTGCGTGCAGAACGCGCAGGGATCGGTATCGGTGATGTTGTTGCAGATCGAGCAGTAGGTGACGCGTTCCTTGACGTCGCGCAGCGCGTCGACGAGGCGGTCGGTGTACTCACGCGGCGTCTTCAGGAGGTGGAAGGCCAGGCGCTGCGCGCTCTTCGGCCCGATGCCGGGCAGGCGCTGGAGCTCCTCGATGAGCCGGTTGAGGGATCGGGCAGCGCCAACATTACATTCCGGGATCTTCATGCCCGGGCAGCATCCCGCCCATCTTCTGCGCCATGGCCTCGTCGGCCTTGCGATGCGCGTCGTTGATGGCGGCGACGATCAGGTCCTGCAGCATCCCGACGTCGTCTTTCGAGACGACCTCCGGATCGATCGTGATCGACTGCACCTGCTTGGCGCCGTTGACCAGCGACGGTGACCATGCCGCCGCCGGCGTTGCCTTCCACGCGCAGCTCGGTCATTTCCTTCTGCAGGCGCTCCTGCATCTGCTGCGCCTGCTTCATCATCTCCTGGATGTTCACATTTCCTCGACGTCGCGGATCTCCGCGGAAAGACTTCCAGCATGGTCTGAAGCCGCCTCGGTCGGCGAGCGCCTGCTCTCGAAGCGCCGACTTCTTCTCAGCCGACTTCCGTTCGGCCGCCGCGTCATCGGCCGCGCTCGTCGCAGCGGCGGCGGCGGCGCCAGCCTCGACTTGCGCGGAGGCCATCGTGATTCTGCGCCCGGCGATCGGCTGCGCGATCGACCTCGAGCCACGTCTTCTGCTGCTCGAACTGATCCTTCAACGCGCGCTGCGCCGCAGTGAAGCTGAAGACGACGCGATCGCCGGTCACCTCGATCTTCTGCGCCTGCGCGACGACCATGTTGTAGAACACCGCCTTGGCCTTTGCGATTTCGCCGATCAGCGCGTCCTTGAAATTGCCGGACGAGTTCCACGGTCCGACTAAAGTCCGGACACTACCGAGATGCCGCAGCGGGTTTCGCGCTTTGCTTCGGCTCCGGCGTCGCGCGCAACGTTGGCCGCCGCGCGCTGCCGCCTGAGCGGCCAGCGACGGCGCCGGCGCTCTCCCATTCCCTGCTGGGGCCGGCAGCAGGAGGTGCCGGCGCTGCGGGCGCCGGACGCCCAACGGATGCCGGCGCGCTGGTGTCCGCGGGGTGAGCACCTGTGGGGCGGCAGTTCGGGCGGGAGCCACGGGAGGCCGCGGCGCGGCATCGCTCGGGGCCGCTGGCACCTGCGATCAGATCCTCGATCGGCATCAACTTCTGCAGATGGATCCACCGCAGCAGCGCCATCTCGAGCTGATACCGCGGCTGCGCAGCGCTCTTGATGTCCTGCTCCGCCCGCGTGAGCAAATCGAACGCGCGCAGCAGGTCCTCGCGCGAGAAGCGGCCCGCCAGCGCCTTCAGCCGATCGCGCTCGCCCTCGCCGGCGATCTCCGGGTCGTTCAATACGGGACGAATCGACGGAGAGCACCGAGGACGTCGCGCACGACGCCGCGAGAGCTCGCGGCAGACGCGCGCGCAGGTCGTAGCCCATCTCGACCGCCCGCGCGGCGATCGCAAACGACGCCGGCGCGTCCTCGGCAGCGACGGCGTCCATGGTGTCGAGCAGCAAGTCGCGTCCCACCAGACCGAGCACGGTCGCGACGTCGTCTGGCGTGATTGTCGTCGCCGGTAAACGCAATCACCTGATCGAGCTTGCTCTGGGCGTCGCGCATGCTGCCGTCGGCATCTCGAGCGATGAGCTGCAAGGTGTCGTCGCCGACCGTGATGCGCTCCATTATCCACGATCTCGCGTAGCTTCCCGGCAATCGCTTTGGTGCGAAATCGTTGCGAAACTCGTAGACCTGCGAGCGCGACAGGATCGTTTCGGGAATCTTGTCGAGCTCGGTCGTCGCCATCATGAAGACGACGTGCGGCGGCGGCTCCTCGATCGACTTCAGCAGCGCGTTGAACGACGCGTTCGACAGCTGGTGAACTTCGTCGATGATGAAGATCTTGTAGCGGTTGCGCACCGGCATGATGCCGAGGCCGGCGATGATCGACCTCGCGGACGTTGTCGATGCCGGTGTGCGTGGCGGCGTCGATCTCGAGCACGTCGATGTCGCGGCCCTCGCGCGATCTCGACACAGGCGTCGCACACGCCGCACGGATCGGCCGTCGGTCCCTTGCATGCAGTTCAGCGCGCGCGCCAGGATCCGCGCCGTCGTCGTCTTGCCCACGCCGCGCGGCCCGGCGAAGACGAACGCCTGCGCGAGACGGCCGCTCGCGATCGCGTTGCGCAGCGTCCGCGTCACCGCCTGCTGGCCGACGACGTCGTCGAACTTGCTGCGGCCGCCACTTGCGGGCGAGGACCTGGTAGGACATTTCAGGATTTCTGGTTTCAGACTGCAGATTGGAGTTGCGGACTGAACCGCGGCCCGGAGGTCCCTGCGGCACATTTCAGGATCCGGTGAGCGCTGCTGCCTTCCGGCCCTGACGCGGTTCGCAGGACTGAAATTGCACAGGTTCCGGACCGCGGTGCAGTCCGCAAACCTTCACTTTACTATACCGGCACGTGGGTCGCGAGGACGATGTACTTGGCGAGGACTTCGCCGACCACCACGGTGAAGAAATCGACGTAAAGGATGCCGGTCGCCGATTGTGTCGAACGGATCTTGGCCGTTTCCCAGGTCAGATACGACAACACCGCTGGCCCGGCGAGGCCGAAGAGGACACGCTGCCAGAAAAAGATGCCGTCCACCGACATGATGTAGTGGCGGAAGCTCGGCGCGCCCGGAGTCGGCCTGCCACGTCGCGATCGCGAACCAGACCGCGACGCCCACGACCACGATACGCGCCACCATCGAGCCGATGTGCCCCTTGACGATCGACTGGAGGTAGGCGACTTCCATCGACGGGATCACGAGATACCAGTGCCCCAGGATCATCGCGGTGCAGGCGCCGCCGAGCATCGCGGCGGACGTCAGGAAGCTGAGCACGGTGAGCGCGACGACCGCCGCTGACGGGCCCGGCGTGAAGCCGCTTGCGATCTCCACGCCCTGGAGCGCGACCGCGATCAGACCGGCGCCGGCCGCGAGCCCGAGAATTGCGGTTCTCGCCGGGTGAAGGCCCGGCCGATCGTCGCCCAATAGAACACGGTGATGGCGCTGCCGAAGATCAGCCACACGTCGGAAGTCGAAAGGCCGGTCCCGGTCGCCTGTAGCCGGAACGCCAGCGCGATGACGAGCAGGATCGCCGCGAGCCCGCCGTTGAAGCGGAAGAACTTCACCCCGCATCGCGCGGGACGAACAGCAGCGTGAACGCGATGCCGACGCCGAGTGCGCCAGAAAGAAAAAGAGGACGGTGGAGAGAGGACATGGGGGCGGGATGGGCGGGATGGGCAGGACAGGCGGGATGGGTTGGGCCGGATGGTCCCGCCCTTCCTGCTATCCTGCCCTCCCGCCCTTCCCGCCCCGAGGATCATCCGGAGCCGCTTGTTGATCTCGGCCCAGTTGACGACGTTCCACCAGGCGTCGAGGTAGTCCGGACGGCGGTTCTGATATTTCAGGTAGTAGGCGTGCTCCCAGACGTCGACGCCGAACACGACCTTCTTGCCTTCCATCAGCGGGCTGTCCTGGTTCGGCGTGCTCTCGATCGCCAGCTTGCCGCCGCTGATCGATCACCCACGCCCAGCCGCTGCCGAAGCGGCCGACGCCGGCCTTCTTCAATTCTTCCTTGAACTTGTCGAAGCCGCCGAACGAGCCGTTGATCGCGTCCGCGATCGCGCCGCTCGGCGCGCCGCCGGCGTTCGGGCCCATGACCTGCCAGAACATCGAGTGGTTCGCGTGACCGCCGCCGTTGTTGCGCACCGCGGTGCGGATGTCCTCGGGCACGCGTGTTGATGCTGCGCAGCAGATCCTCGACGCTCTTCGACGTGCAGCTCGGGATGCTTGTCGAGCGCGGCGTTCAGATTCGTCACGTAGGCGCTGATGATGCTTGCCGTGATGAATCTCCATCGTCATGCTTGTCGATGTGCGGTTCGAGCGCGTCGGTCGGATATGGCAGCGCGGGAAGTGAGTGAGCCATCAGACGTTCCTCCTTGTCGGTCGCCGAAACACCGATCGTACTTCGTGCGGGGAACGAGAGGCAAGGTGTGCTGGGCGGACACGCGGGTCCGCCTACAGCGACTGGGCGGCACGCGGTCCGCCGCACGGCGAGCGCCCCTACAGCGATCTGTAGGGGCCGACCGTGTCGGCCTATGAAATCGAGAGCATGCGGTCCAGCGCGACCTTCGTCCAGTGCTTCTGGTCGTCGGGCACGACGATGCGGTTGTGGACCTCGCCGGCGACAAGCCCTTCGAGCACCCACAGGAGATGGTTCGGCGAGACGCGAAACATCGTCGAACACAAGCAGCCGAACTGGTCGAGCGAATGCACCGTTCGGTCGGGCTGCACCTGCGTGCGCGAGGCGATTGACGAGGTGGATCTCGGTGCCCACTGCCCAGGTGGATCCAACCGGGGCTCTGCTTGACCGTCTTGATGATGTATTCGGTCGAGCCCGGAGTCGTCGGCCGCCTGAACGACGTCCCACGGCACTTCCGGATGCACGATGACGCGGATCGCCGGGATGCTGCGCGCGCATGTTTTCGATCTGACGCGCCGTGAAGCGCGCGTGGACCGAGCAGTGGCCCTTCCAGAGAATGATTCGCGCGCGCTTCGACAGCGTCGGGTTCGAGTCCGCCCCAGATCTCGTTCGGATCCCACACGACCATCTGATCGAGCGGCACGCCCATCTTGTAGGCCGTGTTGCGGCCGAGATGCTGATCGGGCAGGAACAGAATCCGCTCGCCGCGCTCCACGCCCACTTGAGCGTCGCCGCCGCGTTCGACGATGTGCAGACGACGCCGCCGTGCTCGCCACAGAAGGCTTTGATCGACGCGGCGGAGTTGATGTAGGTGACGGGAACAACAGGTTGACGGCCATCGCTGCCCGCACGGCGATCGGCGAGCATCTGCTCGATGTCGGCCCAGCACTGCTCGAGCTGATCGGGCTCAGCCATGTCGGACATCGAGCAACCGGCGGCGAGATCCGGAAGGATCACCTGCTGATGATCGCCGCTCAGCACGTCCGCGCTTTCCGCCATGAAGTGCACGCCGCAGAAGACGATGAACTCGGCGTCGGGGTGCTTGCTGACCTGACCGGCCAGCTTGTAGGAGTCGCCGGTGTAGTCGGCGAAGGCGATCACTTCGTCGCGCTGATAGTGATGTCCGAGGATCACGAGGCGTCGGCCGAGCGTGGCCTTGGCCGCCGCGATGCGACGGTTCATCTCCTCGTCGGAGAGCCCGAGTAGCGCTCGGGAAGCGCCTGGCGCTCGGAGATGTGGCCCTTCTCGTATTCAGTGAGCAGCGGAATCAGCATAAATTACTAGCGTTTCTGATATTCCTGTGAAACTTTTCGCAAGCTCGCGAATCGATACACGCACCAGAAAGTATAACACCCGGGGAGCGATGCGGCATTCCCTGCGGCTGGGCTACCCTCTCCGATGTAGTGCAGGCCTTCAGGCCTGCTCGACACGGCGGACCTGAAGGTCCGCACTACAACTGACGGACCGGACGAGCCCGCGCGTTACGCGGAAGCAGACGCGTGCACGACGTTGTAGAGCGTGTCGCGCTCGACCGGCTCGCGCCCGGCCGCACGCACGAGGCGCTCGAGCTGGCGCGTCGTCATCGCCTCGGGCGTGCGCGCGCCGGCCATGTGGTAAATCTTCTCTTCCTGCACGGTCCCGTCGAGATCGTCGACGCCGAACCACAGCGCGCGTCTGCGCCACTTCCACGCCGGTCGCGATCCAGAACGCCTTCACGTGCGCGATGTTGTCGCACATCGAGCCGCGACACCGCGTGCACGCGCAGCGTATCGGACGCCGGTCGGCGCCGGCAGCTTGCGCATCTGGTTGTTGTCGGGATGGAACGCCAGCGGGATGAACGCCTGGAAGCCGCCGGTCTCGTCCTGCAGCGCGCGCGCGCGCAGCATGTGATCGACGCGCTCCTCGTTCGTCTCGATGTGGCCGTAGAGCATCGTGACGTTCGTGCGCATGCCGAGCCGGTGCGCCGATGCGGTGAATCGGCGAGGTAGCGATCGCGTGCCGCACTTGTCGTGCGCAGATCTTCCGGCGCACGCGCTCGGCGAAGATCTCGGCGCCGCCGCCCGGCAGCGAATCGAGGCCCGCGTCCATCAGCTCGCGCAGCACCTGCTCGTCGGTCTTGCCGTAGAGATCCGCGAAGAACGCGATCTCGACGGCGGTGAAGCACTTCAGGTGGATGTCGGGACGGATCCGCTTGAAGCCGCGCAGCAGCTCCGTGTAGTAGTCGAACGGCAGGTCGGGGTGCAGACCGTTGACGACGTGGATCTCGGTGAGCGGCTGATGGGCGCGCTGCCGCAGCTTGTCCCACGCCTGCTCGAGCGACATCGTGTAGGCGCCGTCGTCGCCCGGCTTGAGGCGGGCGAACGCGCAGAACAGGCAGCTCGCGACGCAGACGTTGGTCGCCTCGAGGCGGATGTTGTAGTTGTAGAAGGTTCGCGCGCCGTGCCGCTTCTCGCGCTTCGCGGTTGGCGAGCCAGCCGACGGCGAGGAGATCCGGGGTCTCGAAGAGACGGATGCCCTCGGCGAGATCGAGGCGCTCGCCAGCGATCGAGCTTCGCCGCGATGTCGAGGAGACCGGCGGCGAAGCGAGACGGCGCATCTGCAATCTGGTAATCGAGTGATCGGGTAATCGGGTAGGTGACTGACCAGATTACCAGATTATCCAATTACCCGATTCGATGGCTGTCACGAGACGCCGAAGATCTGGACGCGCAAGCGATCGCGCGCGCGGGCCGTCGAGCTCCGCCATCAGGATGCGCTGCCATTGCCCGAGCACGACTTCGCCGCCGCTGATCTGCGAGCGTCAGGTTGTGTCCGAGGAGCATGCGCGCGCAGGTGCGAGTCGGCGTTCATACGATCGCAGTCCGAGTGCCGGGGATCGTTGTGCATGCACTCCGCGTCGCGCGCGACCATCTGCTCGAGGAACCGGCTTGATGTCGGACGAGCAGCGCGACCTGGAACTCGTTGATGAACAGCGTGCAGGTCGTGTGCATCGACCAAAGGCTGACGAGCCCTTCGCGGATGTTGAACCGCCGGACGAATTCCATGATCCGGTTGGTCAGGTCGACCAGCGTCGACGCGCTGATCCGTATCGATGACGAATGTCTCGCCGTGGATACGTAAGGCCGCCAACCGTCGCGGTTGCCACTCCTTCGACAGGCTTCTCGCGTACGGTGACAGTCGAACTCTTGCTCATGCGTTCCCCTTGGTTTTGACTCGGTGTGCCCGGTCCCGCTTTCGGACACGAACGCGTCAATGTTACGAAAAACAACGGGCCGAGAGCAACCCTGCTATCACTCTCGGCACCGTAAGTAGATGACGCGGCCCCGGCGGTTACGCGAAGTGGATGAAAACGCTCCTGTTTTTCGGCGCGGATTACGCCGAAGGAGCCCAAACCTGTCCACCGCCCGGCCTCGCGCCACCATTGCCTGGAGCGGCGGCCAGGATAGCTGCTGCCGCACTCCACCGCACCCACGCACCGCTACGGCGCGTCTGCATGATCACCATGCTCGGCGAGGATGCCGCGCGGAGCCGATCCATCGTCAGCTCGTCGGTCGTGGTAGCCAGTCCGATGCTGCACGCCGATCAGGTCTCGTTCGCCTATCGGTCCGAGTACGCCGCTCGTCGTCGATGACGTCTCGCTGACGGTTGCGCCGGGGTCGACTGGTCGGCATCCTGGGACCCAATGGGTCCGGCAAGACCACACTGCTCAAGATGCTGAGCGGCACGCTGATGCCGACGTCGGGCAACGTCCTCTTCGACGGTCAGACCGCTGAGCCGCGTGGCAGCGCCGCGATCTCGCGCGCCGCATCGCGATCGTTCCGCAGGAGACATTCACGCCGTTCGACTTCCACGCGTGCTCGACATCGTGCTGATGGGCCGCTTTCCTCATCTCGGCACGTTTGCGCTCGAGGGTCCCGGCGGATCTGTCGATCGCGCGGCAGGCGCTCGCGGCCACCGGCACGTCGGCCTTCGAGGATCGGCCGTTCGCGACGCTCAGCGGCGGCGAGAAACAGCGCGTCGTGATCGCGAGCGCGCTGGCGCAGAGTCCCGGAACTCCTGCTCCTCGACGAGCCGACGGCTTCGCTCGATCTCGGCCATCAGATCGGACGTGCAGCTGCTGCTGCGCACGGCTGAACCGCGACCGCGGCGTGACGATGGTGCTGTCGACGCACGACTTGAATCTGGCGGCCGGATTGTGCCGCGATCTCGTTCTGCTGCGCGAGCGGACGGGTGCATGGCGCAGGCGGCCACGGACGACGACGTGCTGACGCCGGACGTCCGTGCAGGCGCTCTACGGCGTCGACGCCGACGTCGCGCGGCATCCGCGTGCCGGCCACTTGACGGTCACGCCTCATCGCGCGCGTGCCCTGATGCGCGTCGATCCGCACGCGGCTGGTCGCTGACGCTGGCGGGCTTCGGCACTGATTGCTCGCCGCGGCGCTCGTGACCGCGGTCCGCTCATCGGGTCCACGTCGCATTTCGCTCACCCGCGTGTTCAGATCGGTCGATTCCGTTCGCCGACAACGCCGACGCGCAGATCTTCTTCATCGCGCGGCTGCCCGCGCGTGCTGGCGGCGGCGCTGGTCGGCGCGTCGCTGGCGGCGGCGGGCGTGGTGTTCCAGGCGCTGCTGCGGAACCCGCTGCGCCACGCCCGACACGCTCGGCGTGCTCGAGCGGCGCGCCGCTTGGGCGCGATGCTGGCGATCACCTTGCATTTCGATTTCATCGTTCGCCGGACTGTCGCTCGATTCCGCTCGCCAGCTTGGCCGGATCCGTCGGCGCGCTGGCGATCGTGTATGCGCTGGCGACGGCCAGCCGCCGCGGTCTGTCGACGATCGTGCTGCTGCTGGCCGGCGTCACGATGACGGCGTTCTTCTCGGCGCTGATTCTCTTCACCCAGTACGTCGCCGACTTCGCGGAGACGTTCCGCACGGTGCCGGTGGCTGATGGGCATGCTCGACGTCGGCAGCTACGCGCCGATCCTCGCGTGCCTTGCCGCATCGTGCTGGTCGCGCTTCGCGATGCTCGCCACCCTGCCGCGCTCGCTCGATCTCATCAGCCTCGGCGCCGACGCGGCAGCCGCGCGCGGCGTCGACGTCCTGCGCGGCCGAGCGGCTGGCGCTCGTCGAGCGCGTCGCTCGCCACCGGCGCCGCGGTGTCGCTGGCCGGCCCGTCGGCTTCATCGGCCTCGTCGTGCCGCACCTGGTGCGGCTGATGGTCGGATCGCGATCATCGGCTCGTGCTGCCGGCGTCGGCGCTCTTCGGCGGCCGCGTTCCTCATCGCCTGCGATCTCGTCGCGCGGACCGTATGGCCGTCCGGTCGAATTGCCAGTCGGCATCGTCACGGCGCTCGATTGGCGGACCGTTCTTTCTCATGGCTGCTGGTGAGGTCGATGACGATGACGGCGCGGCGCACGCGCCGTGCGCGCTTACCGCCACGGCGGCTGTCTGTTGCCGCTCCGGGAAGCTGGCGAATCGCTCAGCCGAGCCTCGCGGCCGCGAACGGCATCGTCTCGCCTCATTCCGGCGGTCACCGAGATGATCTTCGCGATGGGCGACGGCGCCCGCATCGTCGGCGTCAGCAACTACGATCGCTTCCCGCCGACGTCGCACGCATCGCCGCGCGTCGGCGGGCTGCTCGATCCCGAGCGTCGAGCGCATCCTCGCGCTGAAGCCCGACCTGGTCGATCGTGTACGCCACGCAGAAGGAGCTGATCGCAGCGTCTCGATCGCGCGCGGCATTCCGTATTTCAGCTACGAGCATCGCGCGCTGCCGGACATCATCGACCACGATCCGTGCGATCGGCGCGCGCATCGGCTCTGCCGCGCAGGCGAATGCCGCTGGCGCTGGAGATGGAACGACTCGCTGGCGGCGATCCGCGCACATGCATCGCCGGGCTGTCCCGGCCGACGACGCATGCTGGTCGTTCGGCCGCGATCCGGTCGTCGCTGCGCAACGTCTATCGCGAGCGGCGGCTACGGATTCCTCGCACGACATGCTCGAAATCGCCCGGCGGACGCAACGTGTTCGGCGACGTCACGCGGCAGTCGGTGCAGGCGAGCACCGAGATGATGCTGACGCGCCGGCCGGACGTGCATCATCGAGCTCGTAGCACGGCGACAGCGTCAAGACCATCGACATCTCGCGCGAGCTGCGCAGGCCTGGAACGCGCTCGCGTCGGTGCCGGCCGTGAAGAACCACCGCGTGACCATGCTCGCCGGCGACGAGTTCGTCGTGCCAGGCCCTCGTGGTGGTCGTCGACGCGCAAGCTGGCCGCACGCCTCACCCGGATGCTTCAAATGAACCATGAGCCGATCAGGTGAATCGAGACCAGTATCCGAGCCGCATCGTCTGCCTGACCGAGGAGACGACCGAGACGCTCTACCTGCTGGGCGAGGGCGATCGCATCGTCGGCGTCTCGGGCTACACCGTCCGCCCGCCCGAGGCGCGGCAGAAGCCGAAGGTCGTCGGCGTTCATCAACGCGAAGTTCGACAAGATCGAAGCGCTGAAGCCGGATCTCGTGCTCGCGTTTTCCGATCTGCAGGCCGATCTCGGCGCGCGAGCTGGTCCGCCGCGGCATCGCACGTCGTGACGTTCAACCAGCGCAGCGTCGCGCGAGATCCTCCAGATGATCCGGATGCTCGGCGGCGCTGGTCGGCTGCCAGCGGACGCCGAGCGCGCTCGCGCGATCGACTGGAAGCGCGGACCTCGATCGCATCCGCGACGTCGGCGGCGCCGCTTTCCGTCAGCGCCTGCGAGCGTTCTTCGAAGAATGGGACGAGCCGCTGATCTCGGGCATCCGCTGGGTCGAGGAGCTCGTCGACCATCGCCGGCGGCGCTCCGATCTTCCCGGAGCTTGCGCGACAAGCCGGACTCGCGCAGCGATCGCATCGTCGATCCCGGCGGCTCGCGCGGCGCGATCCCGAGATCGTCTTCGCGTCGTGGTGCGGCAAGAAAGTGAAGAAGGACGGATTCGATCGTCGACGGCCCGGGCTGGGATCGCGTCAGCGCGGTGCGCGACGATCGCATCCACGAGATCAAATCGACCTACATTATCCTGCAGCCCGGGCCAGCGAGCCTGACCGAGGGCGTGCAGCAGATGCACGAGATTTTGGCTACACTGATCGTGCGCATCCTGATCGTCGCCGCGACGGAGCTCGAGGTTGTTCGCTCGAGCGGTTGGCTCCGCCGACCGGCGACCTGTGGTCGCTCACACTCACGGTGCGTATGAGATCGATGTGCTGATCACCGGCGTCGGGATGGTGGCGACGGCCGCGTGGTGCGCTCGGACGCTCGCGCGCGCCACATACGATCTGGCCCTGAACTTCGGCGTGTGCGGCACGTTCGATCGCACGCTCCAGCCCGGCACGGTGGTCCACGTCGTCGCCGATCGCCTGGCCGAGCTCGGCGCGGAGGATCGCGAGGGGTTCCTCACCATTCAGCAGCTGCACCATGCTCGGCGACGATGAGTTTCCGTTTACACGCGGCGAGCTGGTCAACGTGGATCCGCCGGCGAATGCGGCGTTGACCCGTCTGCCGGCGGTCAACGCGATCACCGTCAACACCGTCCACGGCGACGCGCGATCGATTGCCATGGCGGCCGAGCGATTCGCGCCGCGCGTCGAGAGCATGGAGGGCGCCGCGTTCATGACGCGTGCCTCATCAACAATCTCAAGTTCGCACAAGTGCGCGCCGTCTCGAACGTCGTCGAGCCGCGGAACCGCGACGCCTGGAAGCTGGGCGACGCGATCCGAAATCTCGGCGAGACGGCGATCGGCATTCTCGGTCCGCATGAGCCCGTCGACCTTATCGCTCGGTTTTCGTCCTGCCCGAACGATTGCTTCATGTTCGACGCAATCGTGAACCGCCGCATCGACCTCGAGGGCTCGAGTTCACCGTCCGCATGGCCGACGTCGAGGCGCTGAACAAGGCGCGCGTTCGCTGGCGAGATCGACGTCACCAAGCTGAGCTTCCACGCCTACGCGTATTGCGCGCGCGCTACGTGCTGCTCGACGCCGGCAGCGCGCTCGGACGGAACTTGCGGACCGCTGCTGATCTCGAAGCGCCCGATCGCGCGGGACGAGGTCGCGGCCGGCCGTCTCCGGATCGCGATTCCGGGCAGATCACGACCGCCAATTTTCTCCTCGGTCTCGCGTTTCCCGACGCGCAGGACGAAGACCGAGCTGGTGTTTTCAGCGATCGAGCCGGCGCTGCTCGAAGGGCGGTTCGACGCCGGGCTCATCATTCACGAGAACCGCTTCACCTACGAAGCGAAGGGGCTGAACAAGATCATCGACCTCGGCGAATTCTGGGAGAGTGAGACCGGCGCGCCGATTCCGCTCGGCGGCATCGTCATCAGACCGCGCGCTGCCAGACGACGTGCAGCAGCGTGTGAACCGCGTGCTGCGGCGCAGTGTCGAACACGCGTTCGCGCATCGCGCCGACAGCCTTCCCTACGTCCGGGCGCACGCGCAGGAGATGAGCGAAGAGGTCATACACGCCACATCGACCTCTACGTGAACGGTTACTCGATCGACCCATGCGTCGAAGGCCGGCGCGCGGTGGAGTTGCGCTGTTCGAGAGAGCGGCCGCGACCGGGATCAGCTCCATCCAACGCAAGCAGCCTGTTTCTATGACGAGTTTCACATCGCTCGTGGTGAGCCCGTCGAACCACGAGCCTACAGTGTTTCTTACCTGACGTAGTGCAGGCCTTCAGGCTCGCTCACATTGAAGCCGGGCACCTACCGCTACACGGTGAGATTCCCTACCTGAGATCAACAACCAGCGGATGCGATCGCATGACAGCAGGTAGTGCACCAGGGTTGCGGGCCGCGAAGAAGGCAGCCAGCTCTGTGGAACCCGAGGTTACAGCGTCCACGTCGCTGACGCAAAGAAACCGAACTCGAGCATCAGGCGAAGCGCGCCTGGCAATGACCGACAGGCGCCGAGCCGGACCGCGATGGATCGCCCAAACCGCGAAGGTGCCCCAGAGCACGGCGGCAAGCAGAGGCACGGCTAACGCCGTCACGATCCGCCAGCTGCGTCGCGCAGGCGCTAACCCACAGTCCCAGGACGAAGAGCGCAGAGTTCGGAGAAAAACTGATCGCCAGATTCAGCGGATGCGATCCCAACTACACGTCGTCGTCCGGCGGCGCGACGACGTAGACCTGGGACGGCGCGCTTGACGACGATGGTCATGCCGAAAGCCACCAGGGCAGCGACGCCGCCGAGCCCCAGGTAGATGCCGATGTCCTACGACCGCCACTGGCGGGAGCCAGTCGCCGGCATGTCGTCGACGATCGCGAACGCCTGCGCCATCGTCAGCGCGCGCTCGCCCGCCGTGCGCGGCATGATGCGCCACGACAGGAACGTGATGCCGAGCGCGACGAGGCCGATGATGCAGAAGCGGATGGCGCGAGTTGCGGCGCGTGATGAGGCTGAGCATCGCGAGCACGGCGGCGAGCGGCGCCGAGGCCGGCCACCCACAGCGCCGCGACGTCGGGCACGCCGGCGAGCGACGACGTCGCCGACGATCACCCACGGCAGGAACGCGCTGACGGTCAGCACCACGCCGGCGATGAGCGGCACGAAGTAGCCGCGCATGCCCGGCCGGAACATGCCGCCGCAGGCTCACTGCGCGTCCTTCCAATTCCTCGTGCCACGCCATCTGGATGGCCTCGAGCTTCGGCTCGTTCGACATCTTCGGGATCGTCGTCGAAGCCGTCGAGCGCCGACCACCTTCTCGCGCAGGTCGGTGAAGCGGATCGGTCAGCGGATCGACGCCGGGAAACTTCTCGGCGAGCGCGATCCCGATGTCTTCCGCGTCGGTCCACTTCACGGCGTCACCTCCTGCGCCTTGCGTCCTTCCGGTCGGACTTCCCGAGCTGGATGCCGCCGCCTTCCTGCACGTAGTTGCGGGTGTACATCGGCAGCTCGCAGACGACGTCGCCGCTGATCACCGCCTGGCAGCCGAGGCGCGAGCGCGACGGTCAGGCCCCACGCCGTGTCGAGGCGATCGGCCTCGTCGTCCTGCATCTCGCTGAGGTTCTGCTCGCCCTCGCTTGATGATGACGTGGCAGGTGGTGCAGGCGCAGCTGCCGCCGCAGGCGTGCTCGAGCGGGACGTCGAAATGTCTTCGCGACGTCGAGAAACGACTCGGGCTTGCCGTGGTGCGGAGTACGGCAGCCTGGCCGTGCTCGAACTCGACGGTCCGTCGCCTCGCCGTCGATGATGAACGTGACTTTAGGCATATGTTCAGACATCTCGTTGACATTCTTGCCGGACAGCGCCGCGTGAACCGAGCGGTTCATCATCACCTCGGCCAGGTGGCGCGTCGCGTCGTTCAGCGCCTGCGTCCATTTCTGAATCGGTCTCGCGATCCGACGAGTTCAGCACCATCTTGAGACCGGCCAGCACCGATTCGATCTTCTTGCGCTCGCCCGGCCGCGAGCTCCGCTTCTCGATCTGATCGATGTCCGGCGCGCGCGCAGCGATTTCTCGGTCGCGTGAATGACGCTCTCCGCCTCGTTGCGCGCCTCGATCAGCAGGCGCGCGGCGAAGTCGGCCTTCGGCGTGCTCGAACGAGTCGAGCAGCATCTGCTCGACCTGCTCGTCGGTCAGGCCGTACGACGGCTTCACTTCGATCGTCTGCTCGATCTCGGTGCGCAGCTCGCTCGCGGTGACGCTCAGAATGCCGTTCGCGTCGATCTGGAACTGCACCTGGACGCGCGGCAGGCCGGCGGGCATCGGCGGAATGCCGCGGAGCTTGAAGCGCGCCAGCGATCGGTTGTCGGCGACCAGCTCGCGCTCGCCCTGCAGCACGTGAATGTCCACCGCGGTCTGGTTGTCGACCGCCGTCGTGAACATCTCGCTGCCGGTGGCGCGGGATCGTCGAGTTGCGCAGGATGATCTTCGACGTCACGCCGCCCATCGTCTCGATGCCGAGCGAGAGCGGGCGTCACGTCGAGCAGCAGCATCTCGCGATTGCCGGTGACGAGGATGTCGGCCTGCACCGCGGCGCCGAGCGCGACCACCTCGTCGGGGTTCAGCTCGCTGTGCGGCGTCCTGCCGAACAGCTCGCTCGACCTGCGGCGAACCAGCGGAATGCGCGTCGATCCGCCGACGCAGCACCACTTCGTCGATCTGCGACGCCTGCGAGCCCGGCGTCGGCCAGCGCCTGGCGGCACGGCGCCGAGTGTCCGCTCGACGATCGGCGCAGATCAGCGCTTCGAGCGTCGGCGCGCGTGAAGACGCTTCCCGTTCAGGCGTCGGTCTCGTCGCGGTCGGAGCAGATCGATCTTCGCCTGATCACCGCCTTGCGGATCCTGGACGGCCTCTGAGACGTGGCCGCACGCGGGCCGGCCCTCCGGATGAGCCGTGCACGTCGGGCACCTGTAGCGCGGCCGTGCGACTCGCGAGTACGTCGCCGTCGAGGGCGGACCCGTGTCCGCCCAGCACCCGGATCGATCAACAGGCTGTCGATGTCGTCGCCGCCGAGGTGCGTGTCGCCGTTGGTCGAGCAGCACCTGGAAGACGCCGTCCTCGACTCGCGAGGATCGAGATGTCGAACGTGCCGCCGCCGAGGTCGTAGACCGCGATGATGCCCGCGTCGCCGCTTGTCGAGACCGTAGGCCAGCGACGCCGCGGTCGGCTCGTTGATGATGCGCAGGACGTCGAGCCCGGCGATCCGCCCGGCGTCGCGCGTCGCCGTGCGCTGCGCGTCGTTGAAGTACGCCGGCAACGGTGATCACGGCGCGATCGACTTCGTTGTCGAACTCGCCCTGCTCGGCGAAGAACGCCTCCGGCGCGTGCTTCAGCTCGCGCAGCACGAACGCGGAAATCTCCGGCGGCGTGAACTCGCTGTCGCCGACGCCCGATGCGAAGGACGCCGCCGTGGCTCGCCGATGACCGAAACGGGAAATGACCCGCTTCGTCCTGGACGTCGTCGCGTCCCTTGCCCATGAAGCGCTTCACCGAATAGACCGTGCGCTGCGCGTCGATCAGCAGGCGCCGCTGCGCTTCGCGTCCGACGTAGACGGTGCCCATCGTCGCCGACCGACACGACCGGACGGCACCGAGGCCGTCGCCGCTGCTTGTCGCGGATCACCTCGCGGCACGCCGTCCTTGACATAGGCGACGAGGCGAGTTCGTGGTGCCGAGATCGATGCCGACGACTTTGCTCATATCACCGCTGATCAGCATTACGGCGACACAAGGACACGAAGACAAGCGCTGCTTCACTAGACAACCTTTGTGTCCTTTGGTGTCCTCTGTGTTGAATACGCCTCACGAATTCAACTCTCGTTCTATACCGGCGAGCAGGTTGTGGATGTAGTTGCGCTTCGAGGAACTGATCGCGGCGAGCAGGCCTTCAACACCTCGGGGCCGCCACCGGCGTCCCACTGCGCCGCCAGCTCCTGCAGCTGCGCCTTCGTGCTCGATCCGCTTGGCCTCGATCGGCTGCCGCGCGCGCTCGAGCCGCGCCTGCCATCTCCGTCGGCCGGCGCGCCGCCGCCGCGCAGCATCGCGGATCTCGTCGAGCTCCTCGTTCAGCGCGAACACCTCCTCGAGCAGCGCCGGCGGCACCTGCCTGGCTGCCTCGGCGGGTCCGGCGGCGCGCCAGCCCCTCCAGCTTGCAGCAGGTACTCGATCCGCGCAGATCGGCTGGCGCAGCGTGCGATACGCGTCGTTCAGATACGACGATCGCTCGAGGCTCGCGCGGCGCTCGGCCGGCGACGCGTTGTAGAAATAGTCCGGATGGAACTGGCGGCTGAGCGTCCGGAAACGCCGCTCGAGATCCGCGGCGTCCGACGTTCAGCTTCCGCGGCAGCCCGAGAAAGCTGAAGTAGTCCGCCTGACGCGCAGAGCGGAAGGATCTTCGTGCACTGCGGACAGAAGTGCGCGTCGAGCGGAGCGCCGGCCCCGCAATCACGACAGGCCTGAAGCGTCGGGCGGGGCCTCCAAGCCCCGAACGAGCTTCCGCCAGCCGCAGGTCGACTTCGCGTTCGGGTTGTTGAAAACGAAGCCCTGCGAGATGAGGTTCGTGTCGTAGTCGAGCACCGTCCCGTTCAGGAACAGCAGGCTCTTCTTGTCGACGTAGATCTTCGCGCCGTCCGGCCCCTCGAACACTTCGTCGCCCAGACGCGCCTGCTTCTCCCAGGCAAACGTGTAGCTCAGCCCGGAACATCCGCCGCCCTTGACGCCGACGCGCAGCCCGCCATCGTCGATGCCCTGCTTGGCCATCAACGTGCGGATCTTGCGCGCCGGCGCCTTCACTAATCTGAATCATGGTCAGTTCGTAGAGGCCGGGTCTGCAGATGAGCCCGGCGCGTGACAATGGGCCCGGCCTTACACGTCAGTGGCACGGGTCCTGGCCCTCGCCTTATGCCGTCGGCTGCGCCACCTCTCGGCCGTCTTGCCTTCGGCCGCCTGCTTCTTCTTGTAGTCGCGCGATCGCCGCCTTGATCGCGTCCTCCGCCAGCACCGAGCAGTGGATCTTCACCGGCGGCAGGCTCAGCTCGTTGACGATGTCGGTGTTCTTGATCGCGAGCGCCTCGTCGACCGTCTTGCCCTTCAGCCATTCGGTCGCCAGGCTGGAGCTCGCGATCGCCGATCCGCAGCCGAACGTCTTGAACTTCGCGTCGTCGATGACGCCCGGTCGCCGGGTTCACCTTGACCTGCAGCTTCATGACGTCGCCGCACTCCGGCGCGCCGACCAGGCCGGTGCCGACGTTGACGATCGTCTTTCGGCAGCGAGCCGACGTTGCGCGGGTTTTCGTAGTGGTCGATGACCTTGTTGAGTAAGCCATTGTTCCTCTCGATCGGCGATCAGCCGATCGCCTGATCGACGTTCAGTGCCCTTCTGTCTGCCACACCATCGTGGACAGGTCGACGCCTTCTTTGGCGAGTTCGTATAACGGTGACATGTCGCGCAGCTCGGTGACGACCGACGTCAGCTTGTCGCGCCACGTAGTCCACTTCTTCCTTCGTCGACCAGCGGCCGAGGCCGAAGCGGATCGACGAGTGCGCCAGATCGTCGCCGGCGCCGAGCGCCTTGAGCACGTAGGACGGCTCGAGGCTCGCCGACGTGCAGGCCGACCCGGACGACACCGCCACGTCGTTGATGCCCATCAGCAGCGACTCGCCTTCGACGTAGGCGAAGCTGATGTTCAGGTTGTGCGGCAGCCGGTGCTCCATCGAGCCGTTGATGTAGAGCTCGTCGAGCTGCTTGTGCAGCTTGTCGTTCAGGTAGTCGCGCAGCTCGCGCAGCCGCTCGCTCTCGGCCGCCATCTCCTGCTTGCAGAGCTCCGCGGCCTTGCCGAAGCCGACGATGCCGGTGACGTTGAGCGTGCCGGAACGCATGCCGCGCTCGTGGCCGCCGCCGTCGATGATCGGCGCCAGCAGCACGCGCGGGTTCCGGCCGCCGCACGTAGAGCGCGCCGACGCCCTTGGGCCCGTACATCTTGTGCGCGCTGAGCGACGCCATGTCCACCTTGAGGTCGTTGACGTTGAACGGCACCTTGCCGACGATCTGCACCGCGTCGGTGTGGAAGAGGATCCCCTTCTCCTTCGCGATCGCGCCGATCTCGGCGATCGGCTGGATGACGCCGATCTCGTTGTTGGCCGCCATGATCGTGATGAGGATCGTCTTGTCGCTGATCGCGGCCTTCAGCTCGTCGAGGCTGATGCGGCCGTCCTTCTGCACCGGCAGATAGGTGACGCGGTAGCCGTCCTTCTCGAGCCGCTTGCACGTGTCGATGACCGCCTTGTGCTCGGTCACCGCCGTGATGATGTGGTTGCCCTTCTCGCGGTACATCTCGGCGACGCCCTTGATCGCGAGGTTGTCCGACTTCGGTCGCGCCGCTCGTGAAGACGATCTCCTTCGGCGTTCGCGCCGATCAGATCGGCGACCTGCTTGCGCGCCTTCTCGACCGCCTCCTCGGCTTCCCATCCGAACGGATGGTTGCGGCTGGCGGCGTTGCCGAAGTGCTGCGTGAAGTACGGCAGCATCGCCTCGACGACGCGCGGATCGACCGGCGTCGTCGCGTGATAGTCCATGTAGATCGGAAGCTTGACAGCCATCGTTTCTCTCTGCAGTTCCAGCGTCAGCCGTCGAGGCTAGCGTCTATAAGATGCGTGTGAAGCACCGGCGGCGCGCGCGCGGGCGCCGGCGCCGGGGATCCGCCGCCAGCTCGGCGATCGTGCACTCGCCGAGCGCCGACAGAATCCGTTCGCGCACGCGATACAGCGGATCGCGCACGTTGCATTTCGAGAACTGCTCGCACTGCCCGTCGTCGGTCGAGCAGGCGGTCACCGTCACCGGGCCTTCGATCGCCTGGATGACGTCGGCCACCGTAATCTGGATCGGCAGCACGCGACAGCTGATAGCCGCCGCGGGTGCCCTGCTGCGAGACCAGCAGCCCGCGCCGGACCAGCCGCTGGAGGACCTTCGCCATCAGCTCGATCGGGATGTCGTACAGCTCAGCGATCTCGCGGGCGCTCGACGAGCCCGCGGTCGCCGCGCACCGCCAGATGCTTCATGGCGATCAGCGCGTAATCCGCTTTTTTGATAGCCTCAGCATGTCCGACTTCTAAGTCGTATATTACCACCCTTCTGACTCGCTTGAGTAGAATCACGAGCTCGCTCAGGCTGACTCTAGTACTTCGGCTGGCTCGGATCGACCTTGTCGACCCAGTCGAGGATCGCCGCCCTTGAGGTTGAGCACGCGCGTAAACCCAACGGAACGCAGGAAATCGGCCGCTTTGGCGCTCCGTCCGCCCATCTTGCAATGCACGACGATCTCGTCGTTCTTGTTGAGCTCCTCGTAGCGTTTGGGCACGTCGCCCAGCGGAATCAGCTGCGGACCCGGGATCCGGTTGATCTGATATTCGTTGGGCTCGCGGACGTCGACAATCTTGCAGCTTGTCGCCGCGGTCGAGCCGCTGTTTGAGCTCGACCGCGGTGATTTCGGTCGCGTTGTTCACGGCAACCGGCTCCGGCGCGGCCGGCACGACGCCGCAGAACTGGTCGTAGTCGATGAGCTTGGTGACGGTCGGATGGGTGCCGCACACCGGGCAATCCGGATCCTTGCGCAGCTTCAGCTCGCGGAATTTCATCTTCAGCGCGTCGTAAATCATGAAGCGGCCGATCAGCGGCTCGCCGATGCCGATGATCAGCTTGATCGCCTCGGTCGCCTGGATCGACGCCGATCATGCCGGGCAGCACGCCGAGCACGCCGCCTTCGGCGCAGCTCGGCACCAGCCCGGGCGGCGGCGGCTCGGGATACAGGCAGCGGTAGCACGGGCCGTCCTTGGTCGCGAACACCGACGCCTGCCCTTCGAAGCGGAAGATGCTGCCGTAGGCGTTCGGCTTGCCGAGCAGCACGCAGGCGTCGTTCACGCAGATAGCGCGTCGGGAAATTGTCGGTGCCGTCGAGGATGACGTCGTACGGCGCGAACAGCTCCAGCGCGTTCTGCGACGTCAGCGCGCGTCTCGTGCAGTCTCGATGTTCACGTTCGGGTTGATGCGCGTTCAGCTTGTCCTTCGCCGACGCCAGCTTCGAGCGGCCGACGTCCGGCGTCCCGTGCAGAATCTGCCGCTGCAGGTTGCTGAAGTCCACGGTGTCGAAGTCGACGATGCCGAGCGTGCCGACGCCGGCGGCGGCGAGATACAGCGCGGCGGGCGATCCCAGGCCGCCCGCGCCGATGCACAGCACCCTGCGCGGCCTTCAGCTTGCGCTGCCCGTCGACGCCGACCTCCGGCATGATCAGGTGCCGGCTGTAGCGCTTGATCTCTTCGTTGGTCAGCTCGGGCAGCTCGCGCTCCGGAGTCCGGCTAAGCCGTTGCCCGCGCGGCTTCGGCGGCGCGCGTGGCGCACCGCCCGCCGACCGACGGGATGATGCTGACGGTGTCGCCGGCCTTCACCGGCGGTCTGCTCTTTCTGCAGATACCGGATGTCCTCGTCGTTCACGTAGATGTTGACGAAGCTGCGCAGCTTGCCCTGATCGTTGTAGAGATGCGCCTTCAGGCCGGCGTGCTTCGTCGTCAGGTCGGCCGAGAAGCTCGCCCACGGTCGCGCCGGACGCGTCGACCGCGTCCTGCTTATCCGTGTACGGCCGGAGTGGGGTCGGGATGAGAATTTTCGCCATGGTTGAGACTGCCCTCTTCGAAACGTGAACGATCTTCCTGCAGATACCACACGGTCATGTCCGCCTCGCGACGCCGTCGGCGCGCGACCGCGACGATGATGTACGCAAACGTCGGCCACGCGTGGTCCAGGTCGTACTGCGACGGACGCGCGGGATGATCCGGATGCGAGTGATAGAACCCGAGCAGCTCGCCGCCAAGCTCGGTGGCGCGGCGCTCCGCCAGCTGATAGTCCGACGGACGCACCATGAATCGGCGACGCGGCCCTTCGTCGGTCGTGTTCGGCAGCGCGACGATCGCGGTCGACCACGCCGTCGCGGCCCACGAGCGCGCCGCAGCACTCGTGCGGATAGGTCTCCTGACCGTGCTGGCGGATCGCCGGCGTCGACGTCGAGCGTGATCGTCAGACTGCTGGCTACTCATCGAGCGTCCAGAAGCTCTCGTTCAGGTATTTTTCGGCGCCGTCGGGAAACACGGTGACGATGACGCCGCGATCGAGACCGCATGGCGACGTCGAGCATCGCCGCGACCGCCGCGCCCGAGGAGATGCCAGCCAGCAGCCCCTCCTCGCGCGCGAGGCGGCGCACCATCCGGTAGGCGCGTTCGGTGTCGATCCGCAGGTCCTCGTCGGCCAGCGTCGGATCGTAAATCGCCGGGCACGATCGCCGACTCCATGTGCTTCAGCCCCTCGAGGCCGTGGAACGGCCCTTGCGGCTGGAACGAGATCAGCTTGATCGCCGGGACTGAACTTCCGCAGCCGGCGGCCGGTGCCGACGAACGTGCCGCTGGTGCCGAGACCGGCGACGAAATGCGTCAGCCGTCCGCTGGTCTGCTCGATGATCTCCGGCGCGGTCGTGTCGTAGTGCGCGCGCCAGTTGCCGTCGTTGCTGTACTGATCGGGATAGAAGTAGCGATCGGGATCCTCGGCGTAACAGCCGGCGCGCCTCGCGGATCGCGCCGTCGGTGCTCTTCGAGCGGGCTGGTCAGAATCAGCTCGGCGCCCAGCGCGCGCAGGATCAGCTTGCGCTCGGCGCTGGCGTTCTCCGGCATGCACAGCGTCACCCTGTAGCCGCGCGCGGCGCCGACCATCGCGTAGGCGATGCCGGTGTTGCCCGAGGTCGGCGTCGATGATGATCTTGTCCGGCGTCAGCTTGCCGGACGCCTCGCCCTCGAGAATCATCCGCGCCGCCGCGCGGTCCTTCACCGATCCGCCCGGATTCTGCCACTCCGCCTTCGCGTACAGCTCGACGCCGGGGTTCTCGCGCTCGAACTGGTGCAGGCGGACCAGCGGCGTCCTGCCCGATCATGTCGAGGACCGAGGAATCGGGGCCCGATTCAGGACCGATGACGTATCAGTTGAGGTCATGCCGATATCCGACCGAACTAGTCCTGATTTTATCAACGTCTCGAACCCTGTCAAACTGGCCGGAATCCGTGGCCCATGAGTCCCACGCGACGACCCAGGACACCACAACCCGCGCTCGGCGGCTGGCTGTTCCGCCACCGCACGTCGATCCCGCTCCCGGCTGGCCCTCGCCATTCTGACGCTGCGGATCGGCGAAGCGCCCCGTCGGCGCGCTCCTGGTGGGCGCCGGAGTCGCCATCACGGTGCTCGGAGAGCTGATTCGCCTGTGGGGCGTGCATCACATCGGCGCGATCTCGCGGACGCGGAGCGAGCGGCTGGGCCCGCTGGTCGCCAGCGGCCCGTTCGCCCTGCTCCGAAACCCGCTCTACGTCGGCAACATCGCGCTGTGGGTCGGGCTTCGCGCTCACGGCGCGCCTGGTCTGGCTCGCGCCGGTGATCCTCGTGCTGCTCGCGCTCGGAGTACCACGCGATCGTGCGGTGGGAGGAAACGCTGCTCGAGTCGCGCCTGGGCCAGGCCTACCGCGACTACGCCGCGCGCGTGCCGAGGTGGATCCCGCCATCGTTTAACCGCGGAGACCGCAACCTGCGCCGCGCGACGTTGACGGCCTTCTCGTGGCGCGCGACGCTGTTCAGCGAGCGCGGGACTTTCGTGGCGATGGCCGCGGGGCTACTTGCTGCTGTGGATAAAGGCTCGTTTTTGAGCGTTTGCCACAGATACCACGAAGCGACGGAGCGATACGGCCGCCACGCTTCGCCGATCTTCAGCACGCGCTTCGCATCCGGGCGCTTGCGCAGACGATACAGCCGCTGAATCGCCACGACGATGCCGAGGTCGCCGCCCGGCAAGCACGTCGGGGCGATGCAGCCGGAACATCAGGAACATCTCCGCGGTCCAGCGCCCGAAGCCCTTCACCGCGACCAGCCGCTCGATCACCGCTTCGTCCGGCAGAGCGTCGAGCTCGTCGAGCTTCAGCCGGCCGTCCATCAATGCGCGCCGACAGATCGCGCAGATAGCCGACCTTCTGTCCGCTCAGGCCCACCGACCGCAGCACGGCGTCGCTATGCGCCGGCGATCGCTGCGGCATCCGTGAATGTGACCGTCGGGAAACAGCGCGACGAAGCGGCCGAAGATCGTCGCGGCCGCCTTCGTCGACAGCTGCTGGCTGACGATGGCGCCGACCAGCGCGCTCAGATGATCGGTCGCGCTGGCGATCGGCCATCCCGCAGGCGCCGATCGTCTTGATCGCCGCGCCGAGTATCGGATCGCGGCGCATCAGATGGCGCCGCGCCTTCTGCATAGCCGTCTGGCGTCAGGGAGGAAGTGGTTGTTGTCATGCGTCGCACGCGATCCTGAATCCAACGCTGTAGGAATAGGTGTCGGGCGGCACCTTGTGACGATACGCGCACCGCAGCATGGCAGGATCGTCGTTGAGCCCACGATCCGCCTCGAACGATGCGCATGTTCCCGGTGACCGGGCCTCGCGGGTCGCGCGTCTCGCCGAGACCGTAATAGTCCGGACCGTACCAGTCGGCGACCCACTCCCACGTTGCCACACAGTCATCGCAGCCCGTGCGCGTTCGGCGCGAACGTGCCGGTCGGGCGCGTGCCGCGCTGGTTCCGCTGCGGATGGGTCGCTGAGAAAATTCCCACGCGAGCTATCGAGATCGTTGCCCCACGGGTATCGAAGCCCCTCGGCGCCGCCACGCGCTGCTTTTTCCCATTCAGCTTCCGTCGGCAGGCGCACGGGCCTCGAAGTCGCTTCTGACAGCCAATGGCAATACGCCTGGGCATCGTCGTATCGAACGAGGACCACCGGATGGGCGCCACGACCCTGCCGGCGACTGATTCCCTTCCCGGACGTACGGCGCAGCGCTCTCGCGAAACAGCGCCTCGCCCGGCCGGCCGTAATCAGCGGAAGACCGCGGACCACGGGCGCCGGATGTCCCGTCGCCTGCACGAATCGGGAGTAGTCATCGTTGGTGACGGGAAAACGTCCGATGAAAAACTCGCCGACATGGACATGGTGAACCGGACGTTCGTCTTCTTCCGCGTCGGCGGCTCCCATCAGAAAGTCGCCGCCTGATATCCGGGCCAGATCTGGCGACAATGTCTGCATCTGTCTCGAGGACGGCGGTCAGTATAGTCCACGACAAGACAGCCACGGCCGGCGCGTAAGCAGAAGCAAAGTCGGAGTAAAGTGACCGCTGTGAAGCTCGAGCCATTCGAATTGGAGCGGCTGCAGTCCACGTTCGAGCACCAGGTGGACTTCAACCTGTCTGAAAGCGGCGTCCAGCCGCTGACGCTCGGCGAGCTCGTGGAGGATCCCGCGGCTCGCGACGCGCTGCTCGCCGAGCCTGTGCTACACACAGACGAACGGCACGGTGGCGTTGCGCGACGCTCGTCGCGGCGCACTACCCGGGCGCGACGGCCGACCACGTGCAGCGTCACCAACGGCGGCGCGGAAGCCAACTACATCACGACGTGGAATCTCGTCGAACCCGGCGACGAGGTCGTGATGATGGTGCCGAACTTCATGCAGACGTGGGGCCTGGCGCGCGCATTCGGAGCGGTGACGACAGGAATGGCCCCTCATCGGGCCCTCAGATGCGGCGCGCGGTCACGCCGGATGGCGAATCGACACCGACGCCCTCGAGCGCCTGATGTCGTCGCGCACGAAGCTGATCGTGATCTGCAATCCCAACAATCCGACCGGCACGCGCTTCGAGTCCGGCGACCTCGATCGCCTCGCCGCCATCGCCGATCGGCACGGCAGCTGGATCCTGTCGGACGAGATCTACCGTGGCGCCGAGCGCGACGGTCGAGAAACGCCGACGCTCTGGGGTCGCGCTCCGAGCGCGTGCTCGTGACCGGCGGACTGTCGAAAGCGTACGGCCTGCCAGGCCTTCGCATCGGCTGGATCGTCGGACCTCCCGCGCGCATCGCGTCGCTCTGGTCGTTTCACGATTACACGACGATCGCGCCCGAGCGCGTTGAGCGATGCGCTGGCACGGCACGCGCTCGAGCCGGCTCAGGCGCCGGCGTCCTGCTGGCCCGCACGCGCAACGTGCTGAACCGGAACTATCCGGTCATCGCGAGCTGGCTCGATGAGCGCGGCGATCTGTTCAGCTACGTGCCGCCGGACGCCGGCGCGATGATCGTACGCCCGCTATCATCACGCGATCAACTCCAGCGACACTCGTCACCCGGCTGCGAGTGGAGAAGAGCGTCCTCGTGGTGCCCGGCGATCATTTCGGGATGGACGGCTACCTGCGCTTCGGCTTCGGTGACACGCCGGACAGGCTGCAGGCGGCTCTGGATCGGCGTCAGCGAAGGACTCATCCATTCGATGGAGTCGCGGATTGCGGATTGCGGATCGGATCGGAGTCGCCGGCAAGGCTACGGTTTGACGTTCGAGCTCGCTGCTGGTCGGCCACGGCAATGTCGCGCGCCGTTTCGTCGAGATGCTCGGTCGAACAATCCGCCGTGCGCACGACCATCGTCGGCATCGCCACGCGCCACCATGCGATTACGCAGACTCGAGCGGATCGGAAGGTCACACCGGCCGTCGACGCTCGAGTTCATCCGAGACGGCGGTGAAGGCGCGCGAGCGGCGCGCGCGGGCAGGACGCCTCGTGGTCGTCGAGACGACGACGCTGGACATCGAGCGCGGCGAACCGGCAATCAGCCACGTCCGGGCCGCGCTCGCCGGCGGCGCTCATGTGGTCACGGCCAACAAGGGGCCGGTGGCGTTTGCCTACCATCGGTTGGCGCGTGCAGCCGACGCGTGCGCAGCCGCTCGTTCCTCTTCGAGGGTGCGGTCATGGACGGCAGTGCCGATCTTCAACCTGGTACGCGGACGCTCCCCGCAGTCACGATCCTCGGGTTCCGCGGCGTCGTGAACAGCACGACGAACTTCATCATCACCGCAATGGAGCAGGGACAGCGGTTCGAAGACGCGCTGTCGGAGATGCAGGCGCGCGGCGTCGCCGAAGCCGACGCGTCGCTCGACGTCGATGGCTGGGATGCGGCCGCGAAAACGGCCGCGCTCGCCAACGTCCTGCTCGGCGCGAACATCACGCCGCAGGCAGGTCGATCGTCGAGGGATCGGTCCGGACACCGGACGCGGCCGCTACGAGGGCGCGGGCCGACGGGCCGGCGGCTGAAGCTGGTCGCGCGCGCAGACGCGACGGCCGTCGCGTCACCGCGACGCGTCGCGCCCGAGGAGTTGTCCGAGCGACGATCTGCTCGCAGGGCTGGAAGGCCAGCAGAACGCGCTCATCCTGCGGACGGACCTGCTCGAGGAAATCGCCGTCGTGCAGCGAAGCGGCAGCCTGACGCAGACGGCTTACGCCCTGCTCTCCGACCTCATGCTCCATCGCGCAAGGCGTCATGGCGGGCACGCCACCCGGCGATCGCCTGCTGCAGCGCGGCGGCGTCGAAGCCTTTGACGACGTGGTCGCCGATGATGGTGACCGGAATGGTGCGCCATCCACGGGCGATGAGATCGTCGTACGCGCTTGTCGTCTTCGTCGACGTTGTATGCCGTGAACGGCACGCCGGCTTGTGAAAGCAACTCTTTCACCTGCTCGCAGCTTCGTCAGGCGCTGCCCGCGTAGACGATAATCATTCCCTCATTATGGCGCCACTCGACGGAATCACCGTTCTCGACCTGACACGCGTGCTGTCGGGGCCTATTGCACGATGCTGCTCGCCGACATGGGCGCGCGCGTCATCAAGATCGAACAGCCCGGCAAGGGCGACGACACGCGCGCGTGGGGCCCGCCGTTTCTCGAAGGCGAGAGCGCGTACTTCCTGAGCATCAACCGGAACAAGGAGAGCGTCACGCTCGACTTCAAGCAGCCCGGAGGGCGCGCGATCCTCGATCGGCTGATCGCGCAGGCCGACGTGCTGGTCGAGAACTTCCGGCCCGGCACGCTCGACCAGGCTCGGGCTCGACTACGACGTCGCTCGCGCACAGCCATCCGCGCCTCGTCTACTGCTCGATCTCCGGTTTCGGCCACAGCGGGCCGCGATGCGAAGCAGCCGGGATACGACGCCGTCATGCAGGCCGAAGGCGGCCTGATGAGCATCACCGGCGCGGCCGATGGACCGCCGTTCCGGCTCGGCGTCGCGATCGCCGACATCGTCTCCGGGCATGTTCGCCGCGTACGGCATCGCGATGGCGCTGCTTCGCGCGCGAGCGCACCGGACGCGGCCAGGAGGTGGACCTCGCGATGCTCGACTCGGTGGCGGCGCTGCTCACCTATCAGGCCGGCAACTATTTCGCGAGCGGCGCGGCGCCGGCGCGTCTCGGCAACCGCCACCCCAGCATCGTGCCGTACGAGACGTTCGCCGCGTCGGACGGCGATTTCGTGCTCGCCGTCGGCAACGACGACCAGTGGCGAACGTTCTGCGGCGTGGCGGGGCTCGATCGACGATGGCCGGTTCGCGACCAACCGCCAGCGCGTGACGGGCTACGACGCGCTGCGGCCGATCGTCGCGGATCGCGCTGCGGACACGCACGCGCGCAGCACTGGATCGACGCGCTTGACCGCCGCCGGCGTGCCCGTGCGGGTCCGTCCGCACCTTCGACGAAGCTGTTCGCCGATCCGCAGATCGACGCGCGTGAGATGATCGCGATGGTCGAGCACGCGACGATCGGTTCGATGCGAAGCGCTCGGAGTGCCCGGTCAAGCTGTCGGACACACCAGGCGCCATTCGCACGCCCGCCGCCGACTCTGGGTCAGCACACCGACAGCGGTTCTGCAACACGATCTGGGATTGAGCGCCGATGCCATCGCGAATCTGCGGCGTGAGCAGGTGATCTAACCGTTATGGAAATCGTCTACCGTTCGCAGACGCCTGACCGAAACGATCGAACGCGCGAAAAGACAGGCCGCCGAGCGCCGCGAGCGAACGATCGGGCGTCGCGCGACTTCGACGTGTTCCTGCAGAGGATCGGCGTGCCGCTCCTCCGACAGGTGGCCAACGCCCTCAAGGCCGAAGGCTACGCCTTCACCGTCTTCACGCCGTCGGGCAGCGTCCGGCTGATGTCCGACCGGTCCTCATCGGACTACATCGAGCTGACGCTCGACACATCGAGAATCCGCCATGCGTGATCGGGACAGGTCAGCCGCACGCGCGGTCGACGCGTCCTCGACGCAGAACACGCCGATAGGCACGCCTGAGACGCTGACCGAAGACCAGCTGCTGGAGTTTCTGCTGAGGGAACTGGAAGCGTTCGTGGAACGATAAATCGTGCGGGATGGGCTGAGAGGGCGGGAGCGGCGGGACCGTCTGTTCGTAGCCCTCCTGCCGCTGCCTGCCCCTCCCGCCCAGCTGTTACCCGTTGGCGAGGTGTTCGACGAACGACGTGCTGATCCCTGCCGGTTGAGCGCGGCCAGGAAGCCGGGGCGATCCGGCGAGTGCCGGTAGGCATCGCCCACTTCGACCGAACCGTTGCGCACCAGGCCCACGAGCGCGTCGTTGAGCGGCATCATGCCGTGGCCGCGTCCGCCTTCGATCGCCATCGGCAGCTGCGACGTCTTCCCCTCCGCAATCGCGCTCGACACCGCCGGCGTGTTCAGCAGCACCTCGCGAGCCGGAAGACGGCCGCCGCCGACTTTCGCAGCAGCACCTGCGCGATGACGCCGCGCAGTTGGCGTCGAGCGCAGCGCCATCTGGACCTGTCGATGCTCGTCGGGCGCATACAGGTCGATGATGCGATCGATGGCGCCGTGCGCGGTGTGCGCGGTGAAGCCGCCGATGACGAGCCGGCCGGCTGCCGCGGCCTCCGAGGGCCACGTTCATCAGCGCGGCGGTGCGCAGCTCCTCGACGACGAGCACGTCGGGATCCTCGCGCAGCGCCGCGCGCATGGCGGACAGCATGTCGTCGTCGTTGCCGCGCACCTCGCGCTGGCTGATGAACGAGGTTGCCCGCTCGTGCACGGATGTTGATTTCGCGTTCGATCGGTGATGATGTGATCGCGGCGCGTCCTGTTGCATCAGGTCGACGAACGCCGCCATCGTGCGTCCGCTTGCCGCTCGAGCGCGAGTGCCGGCGATCAGCACGCAGGCCTTCGCGGCTCGACCGCCAGCGCCTGCATCTGCTTCGGCAGACCGACCTCGTCTGCCGAAACGGATCGCGATCGGCATGAGGCGGAAGACGCCGCCGGGGCCGCGCTGATCGCGGAAGCTCATGCACCGCACGCGGCCGACGCCTTCGAGTTGCGAAATCCATTCGGTGGCCGCGCCGGTGCGCAGCGCTTCGTGACTTCGGGCGGGCATCAGTGGTGAGCAGAAGCGACTCGACGTCGCGGGCAGCGTGCACCGGCTCTCCGTCGAGCATCTGGAGTTCGCCGTCGACGCGCACGGATGGACGCGACCCTGACGAGAGATGAAGGTCGAGGCGCCGCGAGCTGACGACACGCGCAGCAGCCGCCCAGGCCGGAGAGCATCGGATCTTCGACCGCCGGCACCGGCGTTTCGGATCGGATCGGATTGCGCGAAAGGTTCAGAACCACGGCCGGCTGGAGCGGAACAGGTCGCGCCTGCAGAACTGGCCGACGCCTCGTGCATCGAGTCGGCCGCGATCACGGATTCCTCGGACGCGGAAGCCACTTCCTGACCGGCGAACCCAGACGGACGCGGCCATCGACGGCAGTTGATGCGCGTCGATCCACGAAGTCGAGCTCGGCCTCGTAAGACGCGGCGACAGGCCTCATCTCGTGCGCCGCTTCCTCGAGGACCGTTTCTTCCACCGCAACCCGAGGCTGCCTCCCGCGCCGCTTCCTCGGCCGCCAGACGTTCGGCTTCGCGCCGGGCTTCCTCCCGCCGCGGCCACATCGCGCCGCTTCGCGCCGGGCTTCTTCCGCCGCAGCCGCGCGCCGCTTCGCGCCGCGCTTCTTCAGCCGCAGCCACACGCGCCGCTTCGCGCCGAGCTTCTTCGCGCTCCGCTTCGCGGCGAGCTTCCTCCGCGGCGGCCAGGCGCGCGCTGCCTCGCGGTCGGCTTCCTCGAGAGAGGCCATCCGCGCGCGCCGCTGCGCTCTGCATCTGCGAGCACCGCCAGACGCGAGGCTTCGAGCGCCACTCCTCTGCCGCCATATTCGGTCGGGCCGCGCCTGGTCGAGTCGCTGCGATGTGCGCCACCCGGTTATTCATCTGGTTTCGCCGCCGTTATTATTTTCGCGCGGTTTTTGATGTGGGCGCCGCCGGAAGATACTAGTCGTTCGGACGCAAAGCGGGGTTTATCATCAGCCATAGCGATGCCGGCCGGAAAGCGGTTACGCTGCAGCGCGTTCTGGCCCCGCGCTTCGTGCCTTCCAGCAGCCGTGGTGGCACTAGCGCCGCCCGCGATCAGCTTCCCCATTATGGTTACGCGCCGCTTTCGATACCACATGTTTCTCGGCTGCCGACACTGCGGGCGGCTTCTGATGTTGGGTCTCCTCCATGTCACCCGTCGGCCTTCTGCGCCAGGTGCCTTCTGGCGTAGCAAGATTGCCCGGCCAGGCGAAGGTTTCGCAAGCTGCAGCCATCGCGCAATGGGTGAAGCCGCGTGGCTTTGGCGGTTAGCTTTGTTTGGCTTCCTGGCGCTTTGAAAGGGCTGCAACCAACGCCGAAGTGCATACC
>ERZ1370068.10793-contig-946_pt1 | contig 67245 bp, 108 predicted proteins | sample MGYA00561227_ERZ1370068 | MGnify/ENA primary metagenome ERZ1370068 (study PRJEB38410, sample SAMEA6850437) | metagenome | study: Metagenomic assessment of the ecological functions of the soil: analysis of the soil microbiota associated with the... | reverse complement strand
TTGTACTTCGTTCAGTTACGTATTGCTGTATTGCGCGCGGCGGCCGCCTATGACCGCGGCGAGGAGGCCGGGGCCTATGCCAACGCCGCCAAATACTGTGCCGCCGAGGCCGGCTTCCGCGCCTGCGAGACGGCGGTCATGACCCATGGCGGCATGGGCTATGCCCGCGAGTACCATGTCGAGCGCTATTTCCGCGAGATCCAGATCGCCCGCATCGCGCCCGTCAGCCCGCAGCTGATCCTGAGCGCACATCGCCGAGCGCGTGCTGGGGCTGCCAAAATCGTATTGATGCGGTGCAAGTCACGACAAAACGGGGGAATCATGAAGCAAATGGGCAAATACGCTGTGATGTTGCTTGCCGGCTTCGCACTCGGCGCCGGCGCGATCCAAGGCTTGCACGCGCAGGCGGCAAGGCGCCCGCCTATGCCATCGCCGAGGTCGAGGTCACCGATCCGCCGCTCTACCAGGCCTATCTGGCCAAGGCGATCGATCTCGCTGAAGCCTTACAACGCCCGCATCATTGTTCGCGCCAAGCCCGACATGAAAGAGGGCGCGCCGGTGCAAGGCAACGTTGTGATCACGAGCTTCGACAGCCTGGCGGACGCCGAAAAATGGTACAGCACCCCGCCCTACAAGGATCTGATCGCCGAGCGGCAGAAATCCTGCCAAGGCGCGCTTCTACATCGTCGAGGGCGTCCCGCAGTAGAGTGTTACCGAGAGCGGGCGGATATGGCGCAGCGCGTCGCCATTGCCGGGTTCGGCGCGATCGGTAGAGGTGGTCGCCGAGCGTCTCGACCGCGGCATCGAGGGGTTGACGCTTGCCGCCGTGTCGGCGCGCGACATCGGCGCGGGCCGCAGCGGCGAGTGGCCGGCTTTGCACGCGTCCGGTCCCGGTGCTGCCCCTGGCGCGGCTCGGCGAGGAGGCCGACATCGTCGTCGAATGCGCCCCGGCGGCGCTGCTGCGCGAGCTGGCCGAGCCGGCGCCTCGCTCGGGGCCGCATCGTCATGGTGCTGAGCTGCGGCGCGCTGCTCGACAATTTCGACCTCGTCGACCTGGCGCGGCGCGCACGGCGGGCGCATCCTCGTTCCCTCGGGCGCGCTGCTCGGCCTCGATGCGGTCGCGGCCGCGGCCGAGGGCGGCATCTCGCGCGTCCACATGATCACCCGCAAGCCGCCGCAGGGGTCTCGCCGGGGCGCCCTATCTCGAGGCGAACGCGATCGCCATCACCGGATTGTCCGGCGCCCAAGCGCGTCTTCACCGGCACGCGCGCGCGAGGCGGCCCGCGGCTTTCCGGCCAATGTCAATGTCGCGGCGGCATTGGCGCTCGCCGGGATCGGGCCCGATCGCACGACGATCGAGATCTGGGCCGACCCGCGCTCACCCGCAATGTTCATCGCATCGAGGTCGAGGCCGAAGCCGCCCGCTTCGCGATGCAGATCGAGAACGTGCCGTCGGCCGAGAATCCGCGCACCGGCCGGCTGACGGCACTCTCGGTGATCGCCGCGCTCAAAAGCTGTCGGCCCCGCTGGCGATCGGGACCTGAGGCGGAACCGCGATCCATGAGTTACTATCAACCAAATTGATATATTCCGCTCATGATAAAGCCGGAACAGATCCGAGCCGCTCGCGCCCTCCTTCGCCTCCCGACCAGCGTGATCTCGCGTGGTTGGCTCATGTTTCTGTCGCTACGGTGCGCCGTGTCGAAGCCGAGAATGGTGTCGCGAATGTCGCCCCGGCACGCTGAGCACGATCCAGCAGCACCCCCGAGGCGGCGGGAGCAGAATTCATCCCCGATGGTGTGCGACGCCGACACTCGCACACCCGAAGAAAGGCCTGCACTCCATCGCGACACATGGCGATCGCCCAGCCGAACTGGCGAAACTTGCGGCGGAGAATCCAGGATTTACCGAAGACGACTTGCATGACGAGGACGGATTGCCGGCGTGATCGCGATCGATACCTCGGCAATGGTCGCGGTTCTTAAGGAGAAGCCGAGGCAGAAACCTTCGCCGAGATCATGGTCGAAGCAGAGCGCTGCTTTCTTCCGCGGTCGGACTTTTCGAAACGTCGATGGTAATGATTGGACCGTGGCCGGCCGGAGCTCGCCGACGGCCTTGATGCGTTCGTGGAGCAGCGAGCGATCGAAATCGTATCCTACGACCGGGAATTGGCGCGCGAAAGCCGCGCCGCATTCATTCGCTTTGGCAAGGGGCGGCATCCGGCTGGTCTCAATTTTGGCGATTGCATCTCTTACGCTCTGGCGCAGGCGCGCGGGCTGCCGCTCCTGTATAAGGCGTGAAGATTTCGCAAAGACAGACGTGGTGAGCGCCATTCGAAAGAGCGGCTCCGGCTCGAAGACACGGAGTTTTGAGGCGGCGACGCGGTCGACGGCTCGGATACATTGATGTCGTAAATATTGTTTCTCTGTGCTCTTTGTGCCTCTGTGGTGAGCAAAGCGGAGAGACACGAATGCCCCTTCTCGATCCGCGGCAGAAGGCCGAGCGTATCGTCGAGCTGTTCCGCAGCCGCCGGCCGACCGAGATCCTGCCGGCGGAGGTCTATCCGGCGAGCCTCGACGAGGCTTACGCGATCCGCCGCTGCTTCCAGGAGATCGAGGAGGCGACCGGCCGGGCGTGCCATCGCCGGCTACAAGATCGGCCTGACGACGCCGGTCATGCAGCAGCTGTGCGGGATCGCGGAGCCCTGCTACGGCGCGATCTTTGCGCGCGAGGTGCATGCACCGCCGAGCCGAGCTCCGCGCCCGCGACTACTGCCGCCTCGGGGTCGAGACCGAGATCGTGTTCCGCCTCGGCGAGGACATCCCGCACGGCGGCGATGCCTGGGCGCGTCGCCGCGGCGGTCGAAAGCGCTGCGGCAGCGATCGAGTTGATCGAGGATTTGCGCTACGATTACCGCCGCCTCGATGCCGCGGCGATGGTCGCCGGCAATGTGTGGAGTGCCGGAGCCGTCGCTCGGGACGCCGGTCAGCGGAGTGGCGGGCGCTCGACCTGGCGCGGGTGACGGCGCGGCTGTCGATCAACGGCCGCGAGATCGGCAGCGGTGTCGGCAGCGATGTGATGGGTCAACCCGTTGAACGCGCTCGCCTGGCTCGCTGGGAAGCTCGCCGCCGCGGGGACGCCGCTCCGGCGCGGCATGATCGTGATGACCGGCAGCATGGTTCCGATCCAGCACCCGCTCGCCGGCGACCGGGTCTTGGTGGAGGTTTCCGGGCTCGGCGCTGCCGAACTCGTTCTGACCTGACGCGGCCCGGTTTAGCGGCCGCCTGGAGGCTTCGATGTTTTGGGTCGTCGTAGCGGTTCTGTATTTCATCCTTGCGGCGGTCGCCCCGGCTCTGCTGAGCCTCTTCGTCAATCGGGCGCGACCGGATTTCCGCACGCTTTCTCTGTCTCTGCGCATCGTTTTTGTCGTGATTGCGCTGACCTGTCTGGCGGCGACCTCGTATGTCCATGTCGAGTCGGACGAGATCGCGGTGCTCAACAAGATTTACGGGACCACCTCGCTGCCCGGCGAGCACATCATCGCGACCAATGGCGAAAAGGGTCCGCAGGCCGAGATCCTCACCCCCGGCTGGCATCCGTGGTTTCTCGTCAACGTCATCTATCAGGTCGAAAACAAGAAGGTCGTTTCGATCCCGTCGGGCGAATACGGTTTCTTGAATGCCAAGGACGGGGCGCCGCTGCGGCCCTGATCAGTTTCTAGCCGACGCCTTTCCGCCCGAGCCACGAGCTGGACATGCTCGACGCCGAATACTTCCTGACCCATGGCGGCCAGCGGGGACCGCAGACGACGATCCTGACGCCGGGAAATTACCGTCTCAACACCTATCTCTGGGACCTCAGCGTATCTATAACGCCGTCGATGTCGCCGAAGGTTTTGTCGGCGTCGTCAAATCCAACGTCGTCGACGCGGTGCATTTCGGCAATTTAGTCGCAGACAAGCCGGCATCCTGCCAGCAGAAGATGGTGTCGACGAATGCGAGCGGCGACGCCGTCGCCGCCAACAGGAAGCAAAATCCGATGAAGGCAAGCTCACCGCCATCCTCGTCCCGGTCGGCTGCATCGGCATTTGGGAGAAGGCCCTGCAGCCCGGCCGCTATTACGCCAATGAAGCGGCCTACAAGATCACGATGATGAGCACCCGCGTGCAGACCTGGGAATTCAAGGGAGGATATAAGAGACGCTACATCGATCTGAGCCTCGATCAGGCGGGCAATCTCACGCAGACGCGAGCGCGTCGAAGGATGTTCCGGTGCCGCAGGGCTCGGCCGACCCGGCCATCTCACCGTTTGTCGAGGGCTGGCTGGTGCCGCTCGAGCTCAGGGTTCTCGCCCAGGTCACTCCCGACAATGCGCCGTTTGTCGTCGCCTCGGTCGGCGGGCTGCCGGAAATCGAAAACAACATCATGGTTCCGACCATCCGGTCGATCGTGCGCAACGTCGTCGGCGCCCAAGGCCGTCATGTTTTAGACCTCGCCGACAATCGCGCCGCAGCTCGAGCACGCCGTCGCAGGATGCGATCCGGCCCGAAGGATTGCGGGCGGGGATCGTCATCAAGGAGGTCAAGTTCGGTGATCCGGCCTTGCCGCCGGAGCTGCTGGTCTCGCGGCTGCGCCAGCAATTGGCCGACCAGCTTCAGGTCACCTACCAGCAGGAGCAGAAGGCGCAGACGCAGCGGATCGAAACCGAGAAGGCGCGCGCGACTGCCGAGCAGCAGCACCAGCTCGTCGAAGCGGTGATCGGTGTTCAGGTCGCCGAGCAGAACAGGAACGCGGCAAAGCTTCGCGGCGAGGGCCAGAAGCTCGAGCTCGAGGAGATTGCCCAAGGGCAGCGGGCGCAAGCCGACGTGCTCGGGCAGGATCGGGTGCTGACCATCACCCTCGTCCAGCAGCTCCTCAAGGCCGTCCAGGACAAGCCCGAGATCGTTTCGCTGATCGGGCGGCTGGTCCCGCAAACGGTGGTGTCGACCGGACGGCCAAGGGACCGGCCTCGACAGCGCCGCGGCGATCCTCGGAGCGCTGATCAACAACAGCGGTGGCGCGACACCGGCACTCTCCGGACCATCGTCGAAGAAATGAGACGACGAAGGCCCGGCCTCAGGCGAGCATCAGCAGCACGCCACAGGTACTCAGGGCGGCTATCCAAATCAGATCGAGGTTGACCCAGCCGGAGCGCAGGAAGGCGAGCCCGACCCATTCATAGACGATCAGCGAAACCGCGGTGATCGTCGCCAGCATCGCCGCGGTGTGGACGCCGAGTGCCGCGAGTGCGACCGGCAGCGACCCGCTTGCGGTCAGCTGGCCGGAGGGCGAGCTCGCACAGGCACAACGGCAGTAGAACCGGTATCAGCATCAACCCGGCGCCGTGCGCGCTCGACATCAGAAACGACCAGAGCGCAAGCCCGGCAAGGCCGGTCTGCATGCCGATGCGGAGGCGCTGGCGATGGCCGCGAACGGCGTGCCAGAGCGCCCATCCGAGCAGCATCGCGGCGGCGGCGCGGCTCAAGGTCGCGGAGTCGACGACGAGGCCGAGGGCGAGCACCGCCGACGAGCACGAGTGCCACGGCGGCCGCATGGCCGAGCGCAATCGGGACCCAGGATAAGAGGACGATCCTTCGGCTCCGTCGGTGCAGCCCGAGCGCGACGGCAAACAGCCAACCCATCGCCGGGTTGATGCCGTGGAAGACCCCGAGCCCGACCAGCGCCAGCCACGGCCACAGCGGGCCGGCGCCACGCTCATGGGCGTGGCGCCGCAGACCCGTGATCAGGGTAACAGTAGGAATCGGACGAGCAGTCGCCGCCGTCGAGCCTGACCTGATGCGGCCGGTGGCTCTTTGGCCAGTCGATGAAGAATTTCGGATCGAAGGCGATGCCGCCGTCCGGCGCCGGCGTCGAGCTTCGACCATCCAGCCGTCGACCCCATCCGGGTAGAACTGCTCGTCGATCGGCGCCGTAGAGCGAGTTGGTGAAATAGACCCGTCTGCCGTCGCGGCTGATCTCGACCATCTGCGGCCCGCCGTTCGAGCGTGCCGTTCTTGGCGGCCGGATGGCTGGCGCGCGAGACGATGCCGCCGATGCGCACCGTGCCGGTGAGCTTGGGAGCGAACGGGTCGGAGACGTCGTATTGCCGCAGGTCGCCGGTGCCCCAGCACGCCACGTAGAGGAAGCGGTCGTCCATCGACAGATCGATATCGGTGACCAGCGGCGGCACCGCCTTGAAGCCCTTGAGCATCGGCGGCAGCAGATCGGGATCGGCCGGCTCCGCCGGGATCTCGATGATCTTCCTGACCGCCCAGCTGTCGCCGTCGCGATACCAGGCCCAGATCGACGAGGAGAGGTCCTTCAGGCTGATCGACGCAGTTGACGAAGCCGTAGGCCTTGGTCGGGTCGTGCGCCGGGCGCAGCTCGAAGACGAGCTGATGCTCCTCGCCGAAATCGATCTCCTGCAGGTGCTTGCGCCTGGTGAAGTCCCAGAAGTGCAGACGGCGGCCGTATTTGCTGCCGAGCAGGATTTCCGGAACCAGCCCGTTCTCGAAGGTGTCGGGCGTGCCCCACTCGCTCGTCACCATCGTGTCGTAGCCGAGATGCCACCAGGCGTCGTAGGCTGAGCTGCTGCGGCCCGCGGTCGACCTCCCAGCGGCCGAGCGGCTCGAAGCTCTCGTGGTCCATCATGAAGATCCCGCCCGGCGCCTTGCCCTCGGCATTGCCGAGCGCCGCCACATAGATGCCGCCCGGGCCGCAATGCACGGTGTGCGGCCGCGTGTAGCCGGTCTTGTCGGCGATCTCGGCGGGTTCGATGACCTTGACGATCTTGCGGATTGCGCGGATCGGGCTTGGTGTCGAGGATGTGGATGCGCGAGGATCTGCAGCCCCGGCACGACCAGATAGCGGCGCTCGACATGCGGGTGCGGCGCGTTGCGGGCAAAGGCAGGACGAGCAGGCGTTCCAGCCGAAATGGTGGAGCTCGTCGCCGGTGTTCGGCATCGCGACCGTGCCGACGATCTGCGAATAGACTCGCGGAGGCCGGGTCGACATCGACGACGGCCAGCGCGTCGGGCTGCCGGCGCGTCGGGTCGAACGCAGCAACATAACGCCAGCTTCTCCGGCGGCGCCTTCATCGCCAGGCGCGGCGACGGATAAAAGCGTCGGATCGGGCTTCCAAATCGGCATATCTCGAACCTCCCCGGGTGGAGGCGACGCGACCGAGCAATGCCTGCCGAGGCCGCCCGCCCGCTCAGCATCCACGATAGGAGAGGCGCCAGCAATCCGTTTCATTTGCGGCTGACCGACGCGCGCTCGGTCGCCAGGGCGGATCAAAGGGTCTTTGAAAGGGCAACCGAGATCTATGACGATGTTAGGATCCGCAGTTGCGCTCCAGATCATTTGTGCGAGGAACGAGATCACATGGCCGATATCGTCCTGATCAATCCCCGCTTCGACATTTCCTATTGGGGCCTCGAGCACGCGGTGCCGTTTCTCGGCGTCAAGGCAGCCATGCCGGTTGCCAATCTGCCGCTTCTCGCGGCGCTGACCCCGCCTGGTCACAATGTCACCCTTGTCGACGAGAATATCGAAGCGATCGACTTTGCGCGCTGCGCGCGGGCCGACATCGTCGGGGTGACCGGCATGAACGTGCAGCGGCGGCGGATGAAGGAGATTCTCGCTGAGCTGAAGCGCCGCGGCGTCTTTACGGTCGTCGGCGGTCCGTGGGTCACGGTGCAGGAAGAGGATCTCGCCGGTCTCGCCGACGTCATCTTCATCGGCGAGGCCGAGGAGACCTGGCCGCGGTTTCTCGGCGAGTGGAGCGCGGGAGGCCATCAGACCCGCTACGAGCAGACCGAGCGCACCGACATGGCGACCGTTCCGGCCCCGCGCCTCGACCTGCTGCGGATGAAGGATTATGCGTTTGCCAGCGTCCAGTTCTCGCGCGGCTGCCCCTTCGAGTGCGAGTTCTGCGACATCATCGTCACCTTCGGCCGCCGCCCGCGGATCAAGACCGCGGCGCAGGTGCTGGCCGAGCTCGATGCCATCGTCGCCACAGGCAAGGGATTCGCGTTTATCGTCGACGACAATCTGATCGGCAACAAGCGGGCGATCAAACAGGTGCTGCGCGAGGTGATCGCCTGGCAGGAACGGCGCGGCTATCCGCTGATGTTCGCGACCGAGGCCTCGATCGATCTGGCCGACGACGCGGAGCTGATGGCGCTGATGGTCGAGGCCAACATCAGCAGCGTCTTTGTCGGCATCGAAACACCCAACGAGGCGGCGTTGCGCGAGACCAAAAGCTGCAGAACTCTGCGCAGCCGCGGCGGCACCATGCTCGACAAGGTCCATCGCATCCAAGAGGCCGGCATGGAGGTCTGGAGCGGCGTCATCGTCGGGTTCGACAATGACGACGCGAGCGTCTTTGCCGCCCAGAGCCGCTTTGTGCGCGAGGCGCGGATCATCAGCACAATGGTCAACATGCTGGTGGCGATACCGAGAACGCCGCTTTACACCAGGCTGGCAAACGAGGGCCGGCTCACCCCTTGGAGGACGCGGAGAACTGCGGAGGCTTCGGCACCAACGTCGTGCCGCTGCGGATCAGCCGGGAGGCGCTGTATGAGGGCTACACCGAGCTGATGCGCGAGCTCTACGCGCTCGACGCGTATTTTGATCGGCTCGACGCATTATACCTCGACGGCCGGTTCCGGCTCACGCAGCCTCGCACGCGCTATCTGCGGCGTCACCCGTTGCGCTGGTTCACGTTCAATGCGCGGCTTCTCGCCGAAGCGGCGGCAATCTTTGTGCTGCTGATGCGCGGCGTACCCGATATCGAGCTGCGCCGCGAGATACCGCCGCCGCCTGCTGCGGCTTGCCTGGCGTCGGCGTGCGCCCCAAATGATCCAGACTTACGCCGTCAAATGCGCGATGCACTACCACGCGCATCGGATGGTGCAAGAGCTGCTCTCCCGACCGCAGTTCGTGGCTCCGCTTGCCGCTTGAGCCGCGGGAGAAGGATGATGGCTCACCCGATCGTCTATGGCCCCGCCAGCAGCACCTATGTGTGGAGCGCGCAGGCTCGCGCTTGGCGGAAAAGGGGTGACGCACGAGCTTGTCGACGTGCCGTTCGGCGCCCAGCGCGAAGAGCCTCACCTGTCGCGCCAGCCATTCGCCAAGGTCCCCGCCTTCGAGCATGACGGCTTCGCGCTCTATGAGACCCAGGCGATCATGCGTTACGTCGACGAACGCTTCGCCGGCACGCCGTTGCAGCCCGAGGACGTGCACGAGTGGTCGCGGATGAACCAGATCATCGGCATCGTCGACGCCTATGCCTGGCCAAGCATCGCCGAGACGATCCTGTTCAACCGCGTTCTGGTGCCGCGGCTTCTCGGCGGCACCCGGACGAGGCGGCGATCGCCGCTGCGCACTGCCGCGCGCCCGCCTGTGCCTGGCCGAGATCGACCGGCTGATGGAGGATCACCGGTTTCTCGCGGCCGACTCACGTCAGCCTCGCCGATCTGATGGTAATCCCGCTGCTCTATTATTTCAGCAACGTGCCGGACGGCCGGGCGCCGATGGCCGAGCATCCGAAACTGCAGAACTGGGTCCGCCACATGGAAACGCGCCAGAGCTTTCAGGTCACCAAGCCGCCGCCAATCTGACTGAGCTGGCATTGCAGCTCCTGCCGGCAGGGTCGGGCGGCCCTGGCGTTCGTGCCAGGTAGGCCCAGTCGCTCGGACGGTGGGCCGAACAATGGGATCAGGCTATCGAAAGGCTGGTGGGTGTTCGATCGCGACACGAGCAGCATCGGCGCCATTCAGCATTGCGATGTCCCTGGCAAGTCGGAAGGCGAAACCCTCGTCGCCGAGCTATCGCTGACTAGCCCAGCCATTGTTGCGGACTGGCCACTTTCGCCGACCAGGCCAGACAGCAATTGCAGGCGTTTATTCGGCGACCGAGCTCGACGTCGGGCACGCTACGATTGGGCGCTGCGAACCGCGGATAGCCTACTTCTCGCTTTGATAGAAGCTGAACGCGCCGCCTCATAACCAGCGCGCTGTGCGCGCTACTTTTCAGCAGTAGAGATCAGGAGAGCCTAGCCTATGCTGGCCAGCCGGCGGGCGGCCAGAGTCTTACGCGCCGGATCGATGGGGCTCATGACGCCGACTGCAACACCGTTCGGGTCTTCGACGATGGCGTAGCGCGCGCCCCAGAAGGCATCATACGGCGGTGCAAGCCCGGCATAGCCTGCGCCGGTGAGCTCCGCGTAGAGGCGGTCTACATCGTCGCGTGTAGCGACACTGAACCCGAGCACGATACGACCCTGGAGGTCGGGGCTGGCGCTCCAGCCCTGGTTCCATACCCGTGCAAACGCGGCGCTATCCAGCTCCAGCCGGAGCTCGTTCGAGGTCTCTCCATTCGCATGGAAATGATCGCCAGCAGGGTCGTCGCCCGAGGAGGGAAATTTGACCCCGAGCCGAGAATAGAAATCCCGTGACCTCGCAAAGTTCCCGGTAACGATGTTGACCTGCTCGAGGACCGGCATTTGGTGCTCCATCCCTCCACCTCCTATGATGAGGTCGCTACCCGCATTTTCGCTTCGCGGGCGGCGATCGCGGCTTCGCGTTCGAGGAGCAGGCGGGCGCGCTCGACGACCGGCACGTCGATCATCTTGCCGTCGACGGTGACCGCGCCGACACCTTCGGCCAGCGCCTTGTCGTAGGCGGCGACGACGCGCCGCGCGTGGTCGGCTTCCTCCGGGCTGGCGCGGAACTCCTCGTTGAGGATCGGCACCTGGCTCGGATGGATGACCGAGGCGCCGATGAAGCCGAACCGGCGGGAGCGGCGGATCGTCTGGCGAAAGCCGTCGAGATCGTGGAACTCGGCGATCGATGCCGATGAAGCCCAACGGCATGATGCCGGCGGCGCGGGCGGCGAACACCGCCATCTGCTTCGGCATCGACAGCGCCTCGGCATCGGGCGAGATCCCGGCCGAGGTGGCGAAATCCTCGGCGCCGAGGTTGAGCGCGACAGAGCCGCGGGTGGGCGCGGGCGATCTCGGCGATGCGGAAGAACGCCGCGGCGGTCTCGACCATCGCGATCAGCCGCGTCGTCCCCGGCGTCATGCCGCGCTCGGCCTCGACCTCGTCGATGATCTCGGCGACGAGCCGCACATGCTCGGCGCCGTCGACCTTGGGCAGGGCCAACGCCAGCACGCCGGGGCCGACCGCCGCCTCGATGTCGCGCACCGCCAGGCGCAGCGGCCGGTTGATGCGAACCACGACATCGGCACCGCCGCGCGCGACGATCTCGGCCGCCTCGGGCACCAGCGTGCGGGCCCGCTCCTTCTCCGAGGCGGCGACGCTGTCCTCGAGATCGAGGATGATCGCGTCGGCGCCGCGCCGGGCCGCGCCATCGACAAAGCGCCGCGCGGTCACCGGCACGAACAGCAGCGAGCGCCAGACCGGCAGGGTGCGCTGGTCACGGCTGCGTCTCCGCAAGGCCGATGACGCCGTCGCGGCGCGAGCTCTGCGAGCTCCGCGCGATCGAGCCCGAGCGCGCCGAGGATCTCGGCGGTGTGCTCGCCCAAGGCGGGCGCCGGGCGGCGCAGCCGACCGGGGGTGGCGGAGAGGCGCGGGATCACATTGTGCATCGGCAGGTGCCCCATCGCGTCATCGGGAAGGTCGACGACGATCTCGCGCGCGATCACATGCGGGTCGGCCATGAACTGGTCGATGTCGTAGACCGGTGCGGCGGTGACCTCGGCGCGCTCGAAGATTGCCATGTTTTCGGCGAGCGTGCGCGCCGCGATAAAGGCGGCGATCGGCGCCTCGCAGGCCGCGGCGTTGCTGACCCGGTCGGTGTTGGTGCGAAACGCTGATGTCGGTGATCATGTCGGCGCGGCCGATCGCGCGGAAGAGCCGCTCGGCCATCGCCTGGATCGAGGCCGAGATGCCGATGTAGCGCCCGTCCTTGGTGCGGAAGACATTGCGCGGCGAGGTCGTCTCCGAGCGGCTGCCGGTGCGCTCGCGCACCGACCCGGTCAGCCGGTAGATCGCCGCCTCGGTGGCGATGAACGAGAACAGCGGGTCGAGCAACGGCAGATCGATGACCTGGCCCTTGCCGCCCTTGACCTCGATCTCGCGCAGCGCGACCAGCACCGCGCATGGCGCCGTAGAGCCCGGCGACCATGTCGGCGAGTGCGGTCGGCGGCAAGCGCCGGCTCGCGGTCGGCAAAGCCGGTGCGCGCGGCATAGCCCGACATGCTCTCGACCAGGGTGCCAAAGCCGGGGCGGTCGCGGTAGGGCCCGTCCTGCCCCCAGCCGGAAACCCTGACGATGATCAGGCCGGGGTTGCGCTCGTGCAGGATCTCCGGACCGAGGCCCATCGCTTCGAGCGTCCCGGGACGAAAATTCTCGATCAGCACCTGTGCGGTGGCGACGAGGCGGAGCAGCAGCTCGCGCCCGCGCGCCTCGCGCAGGCTCGAGCGCGAGGCTCTTCTTGTTGCGCGAATAGACCTTCCAATGGACGCTGACGCCCTCGGCTCTGCCAGGCGCGCAACGGATCGCCCCTCTTCGGGTCCTCGATCTTGATCACCTCGGCGCCGAAATCGGCGAGCTGGAGGCTGATCATGTTGCCGGAGACGAGCCGCGACATGTCGATGACGCGGACTCCGTCGAGCGGACAGGCTGCCCGTGGTTCGAAGGATTTGTGCGGCGATGCTCATAGGCGAGCGCCGTCTACGGACTTCTCGGCGGGCGGGGTCACGGTGCGGCGCGCGCGCGATCGGTGCCGCACGAATGCCGCTGAGGTCGATTTTCGGCATCGGCAGGTCGAGCTGCGCCCAGCACCGCATTGGCCAGCTCGTTGTAGTCGCGGAAGTTGCTGGCGCAGCCAGCCGCGCCAGTTCGGCATGCCGCCGCTGGCATGCAGCTCGAACGCCGATCTCGCGGCGCATCGAGTGCCGAGGAGACATGATCCCAGCGCGAGCTGCAGCAGGGCCGCGCGCTGCAATGCGGTGTACCCGCCGCCGCCAAACGACTCTTCGAGGCCCGCGGCCAGCTCGGGCGCGGCGAGATCGCTGATCGGACGGGGCGACGACGAGCGACGAGCCGGGCAGGATGCGCAGGATCTCCGACATGCGCTGGCGCGCCTTGAAGATGGCGATGCCGCCCGGCGCAAGGTGGCGGTGGTTGGGAAAGCAATAGCCGGCCGGGGTGAAATCGGGATCGCGCTCGGCCGCGGTCGAGGCAGCTGCGCGACGGTCTGCACCGCGACGATCGAGATCGACCAGGTATTCGATCGTCTGCTCGTGCTCCTTGAGGCCCATCGCATCGGTCAAGCGCCAGCGCCAGACCCAAGGTGAACTCCGCCTTGGCGAGCCAGCCATAGAGGTGGTGCCAGCGCAGCCAGCGCGGCGATCGGCTCGGGCGACGGGTCGACGAAAGAACACGCGCTCCCACGGGACGAACACGTCGTCGAGCCACATCTGGCCGTCGAGCTCGTCGTAGCGGCTGACTGAGCGGCGCGACGAAGGGGTTCTGGTCGCGCGTCGCCGATCTTGCGGCACAAGGTGGTGACGCCCGGGGCGCTGACCGGCACGATGAAGCCGGCGCGGATGCCCGCCGATCTCGATGCCCGACATGCGCGCCGACATAGACGTCCTCGGCATAGGCCGGGCTCGTATGCATGCCGAGCCGGCCGCGGATGACGACGCCGGCATCGGTCTCGCGCACCAGCTTCAGCGCGACGCGGTCGGCCGGGTCCGGCTGCATGCGCTGGCCGATGATCGGGCGCCGCCGCAATAGGTCATGAAAGCGGCCGGTGCGGGCGATCCGCTCGCGATAGGCCAGCGCGTCGGCGATCTGCTCTGGCCGAGACGTTCGTGCGCCTGCACCGCGGTCAGGACGCCGAGCGCGATCAGATTGCCGTAGGCCGGGGTGTGGGTGATGTTGCCGGCGCTCAGAAAGATCGTCTTGGCGAAGGACCGGCCCATGCCGATCAGATCTTCGGAGCTTCTTCGGCAGGACGATAGGCCCACGGCACCGCGCTCTCGCCGGCCTTCGCCGGGGCCAGCAGCACGTCCTGCCACGTCGGGATCGAGGTGGCGGTCGTACCAGGCGACGTATTCCTCGACCATCGCCCGGGTCGCCGGATGGGTGGTCACATCCTCGACCCAGCCCTCGCCCATGACCCACACCCGCCGCCCGTCGCGCAGGGCCTCCCGGTATTCTCCGCCCGGTCCTCATGTCGCAGCCGCCCTGTCGTCGTTCCACGATCATTTCCCTGCGCGGCAGGGAACAACGCTATTCAGCCCCCGGAAAGCCCCGCCAAGCATCGAAAATCTGCTGTATATCAGTAACTTGGGGTCGCTCGCCCGGGTCTACCAGCAGGGGAACTGCAGCGGAATGGGCAGGGGAATTCGGCACGTCGCCTCCGGCTTGTTTATTTCTCATAAAAGCTCATTCCATAATTGATATTATCGCACACGCCTGCTATATGGGTGCGAGCCTGACCTTCTCAAGGGCCTCCGGTGGCACAGCTCTGCCATGGTACAACCTCCCGGGTGTTGCGTCGCTGCGGCGCATGCCCCGCCGGAGCGTCTCATCGCAGCACCCAACCGTCAACCGGGAGGTCCGGACAACATGGCGCAGGAAACCGTCCGGCTCGCCGAATATGCCGCCGCCCTTCGATATGAGGATCTGCCGGCGAGGCGGTCGTGCAGCGAGCGAAGGAGTGCATCACCGACACGGTGGCGGCGGGCATCTGCGGCAGCGCGTTGCCGTGGAGCCGCATCGTCATCGATTATGCCGAGCGCACCGGGCCCGGCGGCACGATGCCGCATCCTCGGCAGCGACGGGCCGCGCGGTGCAGGCGCCGGCGGCGGCGCTCGCCAACGGCGCGCTCGCGCATGCCTTCGAGCTCGACAGCCTGACCCGGCCGGGTGCCGGCGCCCATCCCGGCGCGACGGTGTTGCCGCCGGCGCTCGCGATCGCGCAGCAAGCGCGGCGTCAACGACGGCCGGGCGCTGATCGCCGCCTTCGTCGCCGGCAACGAGGTGATGATCCGGATCGGCCGCGCCACCGGGCACACCAACGAGGCGCGCGGCTTTCACGCGCCGGGCACCACCGGGCCGTTCGGCGCGGCGGTCGCCTGCCGGTCATCTGCTGGGGCTCGACGCCGGCAGCGATGACCAACGCGCTCGGCATTGCCGGCTCGCTCGCCGGCGGGCTGCTCGAATTCGCCCAGCGGCGATGGCGGCATGGTGAAGCGGCTGCATCTCGGGCGCGCCTCGGAGGCCGGCGTCCTCGCCGCCAGCCTGGCCGCCGCCGGCTTCGCCGGGCCGCGCACCGTGCATCGAAGGCGAGTTCGGGTTTCTCAGGGTGTTCTGCACCGAAGTTGGACGAGGCCGAGCTGACCCGCGGCCTCGGCCGCGGAGTTTCGTCGTCTCGACCACGGTGCTTGAAGCGCTATCCCGTGCCACGCGACCGCGCACGCCGCGGTCAGGGCGGTGCGCGATCTGCAGGCCGAGCACGGCTTCTGCCGGCGCGCGATGTCGAGGCGATCACCGTCACCGGCAACAGAGCGCATGATCGAGCGCCACAACATCCTGGAGCCCGCCGATCTGATGCTGGCGCAATACAGCATCCCGTTCTGCGTCGCGCTGGCGCTCCGCCGCGAGGCGCGCGATCCCGAATCCTGTGACGAGACCGCGCTCGCCGACCCGCAGATCCGCGCGCTCGTGCCGCCGCGTCCGGCTGGTGCCGGAGCCAGGCGGCAGAGCACGGCGGGATGGCGAGCACCGGTCACGATCACGCTCGCCGACGGGCGCCGCCTCGAACGCCATGCCGAGAACGGGATGCTCGAACCCGGCGAGCTCCGAGGACAAATTCCGGCGTGCTCGACCTCCGCCGGGCGCTCTCGGCGAGCTGCGGCGCCACGGCGCTCTACGAGTCGGCGCCAGCGCCTCGAGGGCGAGAGAGCACCTGAACCCGGCTCGGCGCTCAGCCGTAGCGCTGGATAGTGCCCCGGCACGCCGGACAGGGAACGTAAAGGGACCGCAGCGCGCCGAGTGCGCGCTTATATGGATACCAATAATTTGTCGTAGTTTGCTTCGCCTCTTACCGATTTGCACGTTACGTACGGTACTGAACCCCAATATTTCGAAATTGCTGGAGGCGCTTAGTGTCTGACCGAAAAAGAGTTGAGTGATTTCAGCATGTTGTGATTCAATGGTTGTGTCTAGCAATCAAGGAGGCACAACATGTGGACCGAAATCACTCGCCCGAAGTATGAGCGCAAGGGGGCGGGCTATTCAAGCGACCTCAGCGATGCCGAGTGGGCGATGATCGAGCCACGGTTACCGCAGCGCAACCGGCTGGGTCGGCCACCGAAGACTGAAACGCGCAATGTTGTCAATGCGTTGCTCTATATGGTGCGGACCGGCTGCCAATGGCGGCAGTTGCCGCGCGAGTTTCCGCCTTATACGACAGTGCAGCATTATTTCTACGGTTGGCGCGACGGCGGGGTATTGGAGCGGATCAATTTTGAGCTGTTGCTGCAAGCCCGCGAAGCGGCGGGACGCGAGCCAAGCCCCTCAGCTGGCGTGATCGATAGCCAATCGGTCAAAACCACTGAAGCTGGCGGCCCGCGCGGTTTTGATGCGGCCAAGAAAATCAAAGGCCGCAAGCGGCATGTCATCACCGACACAACCGGCCTGTTGGTCGGAGCCGAAGTCCATCCCGCCGACATGCAAGACCGCGACGGTGCTCCGCTCGTCATCGCCGCCATTCATGATCTCTTTCCCTGGCTGCGTCATCTCTTCGCCGACAGCGCCTATGCCGGCGACAAGTTGCTGAATATGCTCACCAAATTCGGCAACTGGACAATCGAGATCGTGCGGCGTATGGCCGACACCATCGGTTTCGAGGTCCTGCCGCGCCGCTGGGTCGTCGAACGCTCACTTGCCTGGCTTAATCGCAACCGCCGCCTCGCCAAAGACTTCGAGGGGACAATCGCCAGCGCCAAAGCTTGGCTCTATCTCGCCTCGGTCCAGCTTCTCATTAGGCGAGTGGCGCGTGCCTAATTCTATCTATGCGATTCTGAGTTCGGACACTTTTAGACCCACAACATAATCGTCTGGCTGATCCTCCCGTCGCGACTCAACGTAGTTTCCAAATTGATTTTGAACTGATTTTTGTCTGTCTCTGCAGAGATACTGCTTCGATGTGTTCCTTCACCCACCTCTTGTAGACCTCGAAAGACCATGGCCCCTGATACCTCCTCTCATAATTCGGCTGTTCGTCACGGAAAATAGCGTGTCTTCAAGGTTAGCCGCAGAGCCGCTCGGCGAGCCATCGCTAAGTTTCTCGTCCCGGGTGTAGTCGGCGAGATCGAGCTGGCAACGACGCACGAGCGTCAGCTCAGTCGGCAGCACGTCCAAGAAAAATCGCAAACGGGATTTTCCGGCTCCCTTTGTTGCCACGCATCAGCACACACTTCTGCAATCTGAGACGAAATCACCGTCTCAATCTCAGACTGAACGCCTGGCTGCGTTCGCTCTCGATTCGTGAAATGGTATTGGTCAAATGAGATGCGATTTTGGTAAGTGTAACGCGCCCTGGCCTCGCGGCTCTCTCTGTGTTTCTAATATCAAAACAAGCGCGTCTCATCTCTTCGTCCTGCTCTGACGAGATTCCGCAAAAATTGTTAAAAACTTCGGCTACGTGCCCTCCCCGTAATTCTGATCGTGGAGATAACCTTGCCTCACCCAGCTCCCGTACAAAATATTCTACACGAGGTCGCATATGAGTCCTTCAACCGAATTAAGGCGCAATGAAGTTTACCTTCTGAGTTACCAGCCTCCCTTGCCAACAGCTCATAAAAACGTTGGAAAGTGGGCCTTCGAGGACCGCGTCAAAGCACGGGAATATAATTCGTTTCGGCCCCTCCTTTGACGGCAGCCCATCTGTTCGCGTAGCACGGAAGAATATCCAGCCGCTTCCATCAGTACACCCGCGCCGAAGCCGAGATTCGTACAGTAATCAATCGCCTGGGAAACGCCGTCGCTAGCATGGCGTAACACCGGTCCACTTAATTTGACATCGGTTTTGTTTTTAGCTGCCGTATCGATACGAAGCAGTCCCGTCTTTTTGCCTCCAACACAGCAACATGACGCGTTTGTTATCATCAATAAAAGGCTAATCCGCGAATCCGTGGGAGTTGTGCACTTCGGTGCGGATTTTATCATGAGGCCAGTTTAGCAGACCGGTTAGAATGATCGCGATTTGCAGCCGAGCATCCTGTTGCACCGTGTCGTAAGGCATCTCGGAACCCTCGTGCGCGATGGAGCTTAAAAAACGGCGAAGGCCCGTCCGATGCCATATCAACGCATCCCATGGGCGGCAAAAATCTCACGCACGATGGTCTGCGACGGTGATTAAAAGACCGTTCCAAATCGGGACTTCGAAACTACGAAATAAAACTCATGCCGCGCACCACTAGCTCAAGCACCGCTGGTCGCGCCGCAGGTGTCGCATTTGAGTGCAGGTGCCGTTGCGGATCAGTGTGAAGTTGCCGCATTCCTCGCAGCTGTCGCCCTCGTAGCCCTTGATCCTGGGCGGCGGATGCGCTCGCGGACTTCGTTCGCGTAGTCCTCTTTCCGCCAATGGTGCAACGGCGAAAGGTGCCGTCGAACTCGGCTACCGGGGGGCCCCTGCCGGCGCCGCCAGTGCAATACCGTCAGCCGGCTGCGCACATAGCCGCCTCGAGGTGCTGCGCGCGACCAGGCGGGTCGGTCAGCCGGCAGAGCCGCCGAGAGTCGATCTCCCGTGACTCGCCCTGCCCGACCGTGTCGGGCATCAGATCGGCCGGCTCGACATGGGCGAGGTCGCTGCGGTCGAGATAGGAGATCGCCAGCTCGCGGAAGATGTAGTCGAGGATCGAGGTCGCCATCTTGATCGCGTCGTTGCCCTCGACGATGCCGGCCGGCTCGAAGCGGGTGAAGGTGAAGGCCTCGACGAACTCCTCGAGCGGCACGCCGTATTGCAGGCCGAGCGAGATCGCGATGGCGAAATTGTTCATCAGCGAGCGGAAGGCCGGCGCCTTCCTTGTGCATGTCGATGAAGATCTCGCCGAGCCGGCCGTCCTCGTATTCGCCGGTGCGCAGATAGACCTTGTGGCCGCCGACGATCGGCCTTCTGGGTGTAGCCCTTGCGGCGGTTGGGCAGGCGCTCGCGCTCGCGCGCGACCGCTCGACGACCCGCTCGATGATGCGCTCGACGATGCGCTCGGCGACGACGCGGCGCGCTGCGGCCGGCGGCTGCGCAGAGCTCGGCGACCTCGTCCTCGGCGTCGTCCTCGTCGCCGAACAGCGTGCGAGGCGAGCGGCTGCGACAGCTTGGAGCCGTCGCGGTAGAGCGCGTTGGCCTTCAGCGCCGAGCTGCCAGGACAGCATGTAGGCGTCCTTGCAGTCCTCGACCGTCGCGCGCGTTCGGCATGTTGATGGTCTTGGAGATCGCGCCGGAGATGAAGGGCTGCGCCGCCGCCATCATGCGGATGTGGCTGTCGACCGAGAGGCAGCGCTTGCCGATGCGGCCGCACGGGTTGGCGCAATCGAAGACCGGCAGGTGCTCCGGCCTTCAGGTGCGGCGCGCCTTCCAGCGTCATCGCGCCGCAGCAATAGGTGTTGGCGGCCTCGATCTCGGCTCGCGAGAAGCCGAGCGCGGCCAGCAGGTCGAAGCCGGATCGGCCAGCTGCGCCGCGGCGATGCCGAGCGTCTCGATGCAGAACGCCTCGCCCAGCGTCCATTTGTTGAACGCGAACTTGATGTCGAAGGCGGTGGCGAGCGCCGCCTCGACGGCGGCGAGCGCTGCCTCGTCGAAGCCCTTGGCCGGCGAGCGTCTCGTGGTTGATCGCCGGGCGCGCCTGTCGAGCGTGCCGTGGCCGACGCGCATAGCGCTCGATCGCGGCGATCTCGGCCGTCGCCGTAGCCGAGCGTGCGCGCAGCGCCTGCGGCACCGCGCGGTTGATGATCTTGAAATAGCCGCCGCCGGCGAGCTTCTTGAACTTGACCAGCGCGAAATCGGGCTCGATGCCGGTCGTGTCGCAATCCATCACCAGGCCGATCGTGCCGGTCGGCGCGATCACGCGTCGCCTGGGCGTTGCGGAAGCCGTGCTTCTCGCCGAGCGCCAGCGCCGCGTCCCAGGCCGCGCTGCGCCGCCGCGACCAGCGCGCTGGTCCGGGCAGTTGGCGGCGTCGAGCGGCACCGGCGGGATCGCCAGCTCCTCGTAGCCGGCGGTCTCGCCATGCGCGGCGCGGCGGTGGTTGCGGATGACCCGCAGCATCGCCGTCGCGGTTCTTGGCGAAGCCGGGGAAGGCGCCGAGCTCGCCCGCCATCTCGGCCGAGGTGGCGTAGCTCGACGCCGGTCATCAGCGCGGTGATCGCGCCGCCGATGCGCGCGGCCGGCGTCGCTGTCATAGGCGATGCCCATCGCCATCAGCAGCCCGCCGAGATTGGCGTAGCCGAGGCCGAGCGTGCGGTAGTCGTAGGAGAGCTGCGCGATCTCCTGCGACGGGAACTGCGCCATCAGCACCGAGATCTCGAGCACGATCGTCCACAGCCGCACCGCATGCTCGAAGGCCGTCGACGTCGAAGCTGCTCGTCCGCGCTCGCGGAACGTCATCAGGTTCAGCGAGGCGAGGTTGCACGCCGTGTCGTCGAGGAACATGTATTCCGAGCACGGGTTGGAGCGCGTTGATCCGGCCGCTCTCCGGGCAGGTGTGCCAGTCGTTGATCGTGGTGTCGAACTGCATGCCGGGATCGGCCGAGGCCCAGGCGGCGTGCGCCGATGCGGCTCCCACAGCTCGCGCGCCGTGCAGCGTCTTGGCGACCTTGCCGTCGGTGCGGCGGATCAGGTTCCAGTCGGCCGTCGGCTGCGACCGCACTCGAGGAAGTCGTTGGTGACGCGCACCGAGTTGTTCGAGTTCTGGCCGGCGACCGTCAGATAGGCCTCCGAATCCCAATCGGTGTCGTAGGTGCGGAAGTCGATCGCGGTATAGCCCTGGCGTGGCGAACTGGATGACCCGCTGGATGTAGTTTTCCGGGATCATCGCCTCGCGGGCGGCGCGGATCTCGCGCTTCAGCGCCGGGTTCTTCGTCGGATCGAAGCAGTCGTCGCCTCGCCCTCGCATGGCAGGCCGCCATGATCAGCGTTCAGGTGCTGCGCCGCGAGCTTGCGAGCCGGCGACCAGCGCGGCGACCTTCTGCTCCTCGATCACCTTCCAGTCGATAAAGTCCTCGATGTCCGGGTGGTCGATGTCGACGATCACCATCTTGGCGGCGCGCCGCGTGGTGCCGCCCGACTTGATGGCGCCTGCGGCGCGGTCGCCGATCTTGAGGAAGCTCATCAGGCCCGACGAGCTTGCCGCCGCCGGAGAGCCGCTCGCCGTCGCCGCGCAGCTTCGAGAAATTGGAGCCGGTGCCCGAGCCGTATTTGAAGAGCCGCGCCTCGCGCACCCACAGATCCATGATGCCGCCTTCGTTGACGAGGTCGTCGGCGACCGACTGGATGAAGCAGGCGTGCGGCTGCGGGTGCTCGTAGGCCGCTGTCGAGGCGCGCAGCTCGCCGGTCTGGTGATCGACGTAGTAGTGGCCCTGCGCCGGGCCGTCGATGCCATAGGCCCAGTGCAGCCCGGTGTTGAACCATTGCGGCGAGTTGGGCGCCGCCATCTGGCGCGCCAGCATGCAGCCGGATCTCGTCGAAGAAGGCGCGGGCGTCGTCCTCGCGCGTCGAAATAGCCGCCCTTCCAGCCCCAATAGGTCCAGGTGCCGGCCAGGCGGTCGAAGACCTGCCGGGCGCTCGGTCTCGCCGCCGTAGCGCGTCGCCTCGGGCAGGACCGCGAGCGCCGCCTCGTCGGCGGTGTGGCGCCACAGCCAGGACGGCACGCCTCTTCGACGACGCGGCGCCAGGCGCGCCGGCACGCCGGCCTTGCGGAAATATTTCTGGGCGAGGATGTCGCAGGCGACCTGGCTCCACTCGGCCGGGAACCTCGATGCCCTCGGCGCTGGAACACGACCGAGCCGTCGGGATTGCGGATCTCGCTGGTCGCAGTGCGGAACGGGACCGTCGCGTAGGGATCCTGACCGGCCGTGGTAAACCGACGCGTGATATGCATTAGCTTCCCCCGACGTCTGCAGGTGCCGGTGACGCGCCCGTTTCCAGGGCGCGTCAACCGTTAGGACGACGTAATAGTGGGTCAGATGTGCCGATCGTCCACTAGATATAGGAGTGACGAGTGGCGCGGCAAGGCGCCGAGGTATGGACGCAACCCTTTGCCACCGTGCGCCGGCGATGCCATATACCGGCGCTTTCAGGGGAGCGACACGAGGCACGGATGGACCAATGACGCTCGGCACGCGATTGTTGACCTGGTTCCGCGGCGAGCTGGTCGGCACCGACGGCTTTCGGCAACCGCTATTATCGCGAGAAGGGCGACAAGCCGCTGCGGCGCGGCGGCGGGCGCGCCAGCCGCGAGAAGCGCTGGGTCATCTATCGAGGGCGAGCCCGAAGGGTCCAAGGTGCCCGCCGGAATGGCACGCCTGGCTGCATCACACGGTCGACGAGCTGCCGCGCGCGACCGCGTGCGCTATCCCTGGGAAAAGGAGCACCAGCCGAACATGACCGGGACACCGCTTCGCCTATCATCCGCCGGGCTCGGTCCTGCGCGGTGGGCAGCGACGCGCGCGCGACCGGAGATTACGAGCCGTGGACACCGGAATAGGCGGCTGGAAGGGCGCGGATGACCGGGAACGTGATCGAGACGGTGATGGGCGCGGGTCGTGCTGGTCGTCGCCGCGCTGTTTCTGTTCTTCGCCTATTCCACGAGCCAGGTGCGGGCGGTGCAGGGCTACGAGCTGACCGCGCAATTCCGACAGCGTCGCCGGCATCCGCGACGGCAGCGACGTGCGCATCGCGCGGCGTCAAGGTCGGCTCGATCGTGTCGGAGACGCTCGATCCCAAGACCTTTCTCGCCACCGTGCGCATGAGCATCGATCCGGCCTACCAGCTGCCCGACGACACGGTGGCCGAGATCGTCTCCGGCCGGGCTGCTCGGCGACCGATATCATGGCGCTCGTGCCCGGCGGCTCGGAACAGATGATACCGCCCGGCGGCCGGATCAAATTCACCCAGTCGCCGGTCAGCCTCGAAAACCTGATCGGTCAGATGATCTTCTCGCAGCCCGGCGCGCAGAAGAAGCCGGGCGAGGGCGAAGCGCCCCCAAATAGCCAAGGCGGGTCGAGAATGTCTGCGCAGAGTTTCCGGTCTGGCGCACGCCCGAGGGCGAGCCGGTCTCCTGCGTCGAGAAGATCAAGGTGCTGAACGAGAACCTCGCCGAGCTGCGCGAGCTCGCCCAGGAGGCGTTCGAGGACGCGGTGCTGATGGGCTGCGACGAGCGGCAGGTGCGCGAGGTGCTCGCCGGATCGTCGCCGGGATCGTCAACCCGTATCGCAAGTGACGTATCCTGCGGAATCCGCTCCGCTGCGGTCCATGGTGCTGGCGATGGCCGTGCGCCGATGCGCTGCCAACTTGGCGCCGGCCGAGACGATCGCCGAGCCGGTGGCGCTGCTTCAAGGGCTCGACAAGATCACCGCGCGCGTCTCCAAATTCGACGCGCCGGTCGACAACCGGTGCGGTTCGGCACCTTGTCGATCTGCGTCCGCGACTGCGAAAAGAGCCCGCCCGAGGAACGCCGGAGAGCGCCGCCTTCCTCGAGATCGACGAGCTGCGCGCCGGGCGAGGCCAGGGTGCGGCTGTTCAGCGGTTGGATGTTCGCGTCGAGCCCGGCGTTGTCGGCGCTCGAGCACCCGGTCTATGACGTAAATTTGCTCGATTGCAGGAAGGCGAGCGGGTCGGCCGACGGCGCCGGCGGGCAAGTCCGAGGGGAAGACCGCCCGGTAGAGTCAGCGCGTCGGCGAGCAGCCGATGATAGCGGCCGCGGGTGATCTCGACGCCGCCGAAGCTGGCGAGATGCGGCGTCAGGAACTGCGTGTCGAGCAGGCGGTAGCCGCCGAGACGCAACCGGGCGACGAGATGAACGAGGGCGACCTTGCTCGCCTCGCGCTCGCGGCTGAACATGCTTTCGCCGAAGAACGACCGCCCCGATCGAGACGCCGTACAGGCCGCCCACCAGCACACCGTCGCGCCAACACTCCACGCTGTGCGCTGCACCGCGGGCGAAGAGTGCCGCGTAGAGGCGGACGATCTCGTCGTTGATCCAGGTGTTCGGCCGCTTCTCGCTGGCCTCGGCGCAGCCGAGGATGACCTCCGTGAAGGCGCTGTCGCAGCGGACCTCGAAGATGCGCTGGCGCACCACCCGGCGCAGTCGGCGCGCCACATGGAAGCGCGTCGAGCGGAAGGATGCCGCGGCGGCGCGGGTCGACCCAGAAGAGCTCGGGGTCCTCGGCCGATCTCGGCCATCGGGAAGATCCCGGCGGCATAGGCGGCAAGCGAGAATATCGGGGGTGAGCCGAAGCAAGCTCAGGCCGCTCACGAGCGACAGAAACGCTCGAGCCAGTGGATGTCGTAGTCGCCGTCGATAAACTCGGCGGCGGCGACGAGGCGCTGATGCAGCGGGATCGTGGTCTCGATCCCGCCGATCACGTATTCCTCAAGCGCGCGGCGCAGCCGCATCAGCATTCGTTGCGGCTGTTGCCGTAACATGACGAGCTTGGCGATCAGGCTGTCGTAGTAGGCGGCACCTCGTAGCCGTGGTAGAGCGCGCTGTCGACGCGCACCCCGAGCCCGCCCGGCGCATGATAATCGGTGACCCGGCCCGGCGACGGCGTGAAGGTGTCCGGGTTCTCGGCATTGATGCGGCATTCGATCGCGTGGCCGCGCAGCTTGACGTCGGCCTGGCGATAGCCGAGCGGAGCGCCTGCTGCGATGCGCAGCTGCTCGCGGACGAGGTCGATGCCGCTGACCATCTCGGTGATCGGGTGCTCGACCTGCAGGCGCGTGTTCATCTCGATGAAGAAGAAGTCGCCGTCCTGATAAAGGAATTCGAGGGTGCCGAGCGCTCTTGATAGCCGAGCTCGCGTAACGCCGCGACGGCGAGCGCGCCGAGCCGGTCGCGCGCGCCGGCGTTGAGCGCCGGCGACGGCGACTCTTCCAGCACCTTCTGATGCGAGCGCTGCAGCGAGCAGTCGCGCTCGCCGAGATGAACGATCGCCGCCCTGGCCGTCGCCGAGGATCTGGATCTCGATGTGCCGGGGCCGCTCGAGGTGGCGTTCGAGATAGACCGTCGCCGCTTGCCGAAGAACGCCGCCGCCTCGTTTTGCGCGATCGGCAGCATGCGGGCGAGCTCGGCCGCGGTCGCGCGCCACCTTCATGCCGCGGCCGCCGCCGCCGGCCGAGGCTTTGATCAAGACCGGATAGCCGATGGCGCGGGCCGCGGCCTCGGCCGCTGCGAGGTCGCGCACGGCACCCGCCGAGCCCGGCACCGTCGCGATCCCGAGCCGGCTGGCGGTCTCCTTCGCCGCCGACCTTGTTGCCCATCAGCCGGATGTGCTCGGCCGAGGGGCCGATAAAGGTGAACCCGTGCTCCTCGACGGTAGCGGCGAAATCCGCGTTTTCCGCCAGGAAGCCGAGCCTGGGATGGATCGCCTCGGCGCCGGTGATCGTTGCCGCGGAGAGGATCGCCGCCGATGTTCAAATAACTGTCGCGCGCCGGCGGCGGTCCGATGCAGACCGATCTCGTCGGCGAGCCGCACATGCATTGCGTTGGCGTCGGCGGTCGAGTGAACGGCGACCGTCCTGATGCCCATGTCGCGGCAGGCGCGGTGGATCCTGAGCGCGATCTCGCCGCGATTGGCGATCAGAACCTTCTCGAACATCAAGCCGGATGAGGGTATCAGGCGGCCTTGGCGCTGATCGCGGGCTCGGCCGCGCGCGCAGCGCGGCGGATCAGGTCGGCGCCCTTCTCGGCGATCATGATGGTCGGCGCGTTGGTGTTGGTCGAGGTCACCGTCGGCATCACCGAGGCGTCGATGACGCGCAGCCGCTCGAGGCCGTGAACGCGCAGCTGGTCGTCGACCACCGCCATCTGGTCGCTGCCCATCTTGCAGGTGCAGGTCGCGTGATAGACGGTCGAGCCCTTCTGCCGCGCATAATCCAGGAGCTCGTCGTCGCTCTGCGATATGAGCGCCGGGGAGGATTTCGGCGCCGACATATTTCGCGAGCGCCGGGGCGGCGAAGAGCCGGCGGACGAATCTGAGCCCGCCGACGATCGCTCGGCGATCGGTCTGCTCGCTCAGATAGCGCGGATTGATCGCCGGCGCTTCTCCGGGATCGTTGGATTTGGCCTCGACGTAGCCGCGCGACAGCGGCCGCATCTGCCAGGCGCCGGCGGTGATGCCCGGAAAGTTCGTCGAGCTCGCCGATCTGGCCGTCCTTGAAGCTGCCCGGCGCGATGCTGCACTGCACGTCGGGTGTCGCCGATTCCTCCAGCACCTTGACCGAAGCCGCGGCCAGCGAGGCGCTGTAGGTCAGCATGCCCTTGCCGGTGACGAGATAGCGCACGATCTCGCCGGCAGAGCGCCACGCCGCGCGACCGCTCGTTGACGGTCGGCATGCCGGTGACCGGGTAGCTGATCGCGCGCGATGTAGTGGTCCTGCAGGTTCTGTCCGACGCCCGGCAGCGCGTGCATGGACCGGGATGCCGACGCGGCTCGAGATGCTCGGGTGCGCCGACCCCCGAAAGCTGCAGGATATGCGGCGAGCCGACGGCACCGGCGGAGAGGATCACCTCGCGCTCGGCATCGGCCCGCTCGACCGCGCCGCCGCGCGCGTACTCGACCGCCGACGGCGCGGCGTGCCGTCGAAGACGATGCGGTTGACCAGCGCGTTGATGACGAGCTGGAGGTTGGGCCGCTTCAGCGCCGGCCGCAGATAGGTGCGCGCGGTGCTGGCGCGCCGCCGGCCGCCGCGCGGTCTGCTGGCACCAGCCGATGCTGTCGCCGGCGCCGGGCGGCAGGTCGTTGACGTCCTCGCGGTACTCGAGGCCGATCTCCTTGCCGGCCTCGATCACCGCCGCGCAGAGCGGCGGCCGGTCCATCTTCGAGGTGAAGAGCGGACCGCCTCTGCCGCGCACCTCGGTCTCGCCGCCCTCCCAGTTCTCGGCCTTCTTGAAGAAGGGCAGGCACCTCGTCCCAGACCCAGCCGCGATTGCCGAGCTGGGCCCAGTGGTCGAAATCCTCGGGCTGGCCGCGGATATAGATCAGCCCGTTGATCGAGCTGGAGCCGCCGAGCACCCGGCCGCGCGGGTAGAGGATCGCGCGCCCGGCGGTGCCGGGATCGGGCTCGGCGTGATACCCCAGGTCAGGGTCGGGTGATCGAGCATCTTCATGAAGCCGGCCGGGACGTGGATGTAGCGGGTTCCAGTCGCGCCCGCCGGCCTCGATCAGCAGCACCTTGACGTGCCGGGTCCTCGGTCAGCCGGTTGGCCAGCACGCAGCCCGCCGAGCCCGCGCCGATGATCACATAATCAGCCTTCATGCCCGCCTCCTTCTCGCGCCGCCGATAGTGCATCAGTTTGAAATCGCCGTCGATGCGGGCGGATCGGCTGCCCGAGGATTGCCCGAAAAGTTGAGTGGTCCGCCTGCCGCCGTCAAAATACTGCGAATATACAGCGAAACTACGCCTTTCAGTTGAACATCCCGGTTTGTGATCCGTCCTCTCAGAGCCCCAAGATCACCCGGATCTACGCATGTTAATTAGGCAATATTAAGATCGTGATCGCCGCAACACAGCAAGGCGGCCGATTGTCATTGCGAGTTGAGCACCGACCGGGCGGCCGCCCCGCTCTGAATGAAACCACGCGCAACCCGCTGTGCCGGCGAGAGCCGGGACCATCGAGCCGCTGCTCGTGCGGCCGAAACGGGCCCCGGGGCCTCCGCCGGGGCAGCGTTTGATCTTGTTCTGCGTCCTCGCCGTCTTGTTTCTGTAGGCGCGAAGCCAATCTCCGGGTCAGGCCACTCTGAGCTCGGCGACGAGAACCGTGCCCTTCGTCTCCGGGCTGAGCAGCAGCGAGATCACGACACTGATGGCCGCCACCACCGTTCCGACCAGCATCGGGATGGCGTAGCCCAAATCGAAATTTATCGCGAAATAGGCCAGCACCGGCGCCACGAGCCCGCCCAGGATCGCCCCCTGGTGGTAGCAGAAGGCGCTCGCCGTCGCCCGCACCTCGGTCGGGAACCGCTCGGAGAGGTAGCTCGGCAGCTGGCTGTAGAGCGCGCCGCCGAACGCGCCTTGCAGGCCGAAGCCGACCGTGATCCAGAAGGGGTCGCTGGTGAACAGGTAAAGCGGGGCCACGAAAATCGCGATCGCGCCGGGATGATCATCGCCCAGCGGCGGCCGATGATGTCGGCCAGCCAACCCCACCAGGACATGCCAAGGAAGCTCAGGATGTTGGCGACCATGAACGGCACCGCGGTCCCCATCGTGGTCAGCTTCAGATCCTGCTGCAGATGCGTCGCGAACAACGCCCAAATCGAGTAGTAGAGGACGAAGTTGCTCGCCATCCACCAGCACGCCAGCAAGGTGTTGCCGAGCATGCCGCGTTGGAAAATCTTGATCAGCGGAGCGCGGACCTCGCGCTGTTCTGCGCGCTGCTGCCGCCGGTTCTCGACCCAGACCTCGGGCTCTTTGACGAAATAGCGGATGTAAACGATCGAGAGCGCCGGCAGCACGCCGATCCACAGCATGCCGCGCCAGCCGATATAGTCGAAGAACAATCCGTAGATCACGCTCGACAGCAGAAAGCCGATGCTCCACGAGCCTTGCAAAACCCCGCTCATGAAGCCGCGCGAGCGGATCGGCCAGCTCTCCATCGCCAGCGCCGCGCCGGCCGGCCATTCGGCGCCCATGCCGATGCCCGAGCAAGGTGCGGAACACCAGCAGAAACATGAAGGTCGGCGAAAAGCCGGCGATGAAGTTGCAGATCGAATACCAGAAGATCGAGATCATCAGCGGCGATCTTGCGGCCGACCCGGTCGGCGAGCCAGCCCGAGGCGACCGCGCCGACCAGCCGCATCCACAGCGTCAAGCGTGAAGACGATCGCGCACTTCGGTCGTCGGGACGTGGAACTCGTCGGCGATCGGCTTGATGATCAGCAGGAAGACGGTGAAGTCGAACGCGTCCAGGGTCCAGCCCGAGCCAGGCCGCCCACCAGGCGTACCACTGGTCCTTGGTCGGCTCCTTCCACCAGGGGATGCTGTTTACGCTCTCGACGGCCGCCATGCGCTACCTCCCGTGCCGGTCGGCTCCTTGCTCGAGCCATGCCGGCAAAATAAAGCAGGTGTCCCGCGAATGTCGCGGGTGTTTTTCACACCGCGGTCAGAGTAGATCCGGCGAAGCGCGGCGCCGAGCAGCGCGGTTTCAAGCGACGGTCAGGTCGGCCACGAGAACCTTTCCCTTGGTCTCCGGGCTCAACAGCACAGCGACAAGGAAGATGGCCAAGCCCACGACCGTGGTGACGAGGATCGGACCCGAAAGGGTAATCTGGTGGGTGGTCGCGTACAAAACCAGCAGCGGTGAGATCAGCCCGCCCCAGATCGCCCCCTGGTGGAAGCAGAAGGCGACCGCCGTCGCCCGCACTTCGGTCGGAAAGCGCTCGGAGAGATAGGCCGGGTATTGAACGTGCATGCCGCCGCAGGCAAACATCCCCTGCAGCGCAAATCCGATGACGATCAAGGTGTAATCGTCGGTCAGCAGGTAAAGGAACGCCGTCGGAACCCCGAGCGCCGCCGGGATGATGATCGCCCAGCGCCGGCCGATGCGTTCCGCCAGCCAGCCCCAGAACAGCGACGAGAGAAAGAAAGCATGTGTTGGCAAGCGCGATCGGCAAGCGCGACCAGTGCCGGGCTCAGCTTGAGATCGAGCTGCAGATGGGTCGCGAACAGCGCGTAGTTCGCATAGTAGATGACAAACGCGCTCGCCATCATCAGGCAGGTCGTCAGCGTGTTGCCGAGCAATGTCGGGCTTGAAGATCGAGAACAGCGGCGTACGCACTTCACGGCCCTGCAACTTCTGCTGGCGCTGGTTCTCGACCCAGATCTCGGGCTCTTTGACGTATAACCGGATCCAGATGATCAGCAGCGCAGGCAGCGATGCCGATCATCAGCAGGCCGCGCCAGCCGATGTAGTCGTAGAACAGACCGTAAATCGCGCTCGACAACAGAAAGCCCGATCCCCCACGAGCCCTGCATCACGGCGCCCATGAAGCCGCGCGAGCGCGCCGGCCAGGTCTCCATCGCGAGGGCGGCGCCGGCCGGCCATTCGGCGCCCATGCCGATGCCGAGCAGCGCCCGGAACAGAAACAGCAGAAAGAAGCTCGGCGCCAGGCCGGCGAGGAAGTTGCAGACCGAGTACCAGGCAATCGAGATCATCAGCGGCGTCTTGCGGCCGATCCGATCGGCGAGCCAGCCGCTGGCGGTGGCGCCGAACAGCCGCATCCACAGGGTGATCGTCAGCACCGCAGCCACCTCGGGCACCGGCACGTCGAATTCCTTGGCGATCGGCGCGATGATCAGCAGGAACGCGGTGAAGTCGAAGGCGTCGAGGGTCCACCCGCCCCAGGCTGCCAAGTAGGCGTACCACTGGTCCTTGGTGGGCTCCTTCCACCAGGGGATGGTGTTTACGGTTCCACGCTCAACCGCTGCCATCGCCGCACCCTCCCCGTAATCCGGCTCCTCGTGCAGAGCCTTAAGGCAAATGTAAAACAGCCCTTCGAGGATGTCGCGCGTATTTTGCGCCGGCGGGGCCGGCTGCCGTCGGCTATTCGGCCGCGCGCGGCGCCGTTATTGCGCCGAGGTGCCGGCGCAGCGCCGCCACGAGCGCGTCGGCTTCGGCCTCGGTCGTGTCGAAGCGGCAGACGAAAGCGGGCGAGGCTTCGGCTGCGCGCGGTAGAACTGGAAGCCGTCGGTTTCGAGCGCGTCCATTGTCGTGCTCGGCAGTTCGAGAAAGATCTCGTTGGCCTCGACCGGCGCCAATAGCCGGGCACCGGGGAGCTCGCGCAGTCCCGCCGCGATGCGCGCTGCGATCGCATTCGAGGCGCGCGGCCATGTCGAGCCAGAGGCCGTTCTCGACATAGGCGATCAGCTGCGCCGAGGCAAAGCGCATTTTCGACCAGACCTGGCCGGCGCGGCGCAGCTGCACGGCGACGATTTCGGCAATCTCGGGGTAAAGACGACGATCGCGTCGCACAGCGCGCCGCCATTCTTGGTCGCCCCGAACGACATGATGTCGATGCCGGAGCGCCAGGTCGGCTCGGCCGGGCTGCAGCCGAGCCGCGCGGTCGCATTGGCGAAGCGCGCCCCGTCCATGTGGAGCTTCAGACCGCGCGCCTTCGCCACCTCGGCAACGGCACGGATCTCGTCGAGCGAATAGACCGCGCCGAGATCGGTCGCCTGGGTCAGACTGACGGCTGCGGGCTGGCCGCGATGGATCTGCCCCGGCGAGATCCCCGCCAGAGTCTCGGCGAGGCGCATCGGCGCCGATCTTGCCGTGACTGCCGGCCACTGCGGCGAGCTTGAGGCCGCCGCCGAAGAACCCGTGGCATTGGCCTCCGCGGTATTGATGTGCGCGACCTCGCTGCAATAAACATTGCCCCAGGACGGGCCGAGCGAGGCCAGCGCCAGAGCGTTCGCCGCAGTCCCGGTGGCGACCGGGAAGACCCGCACGGCGGTCTCGAACAGCTCGGAGAAGCGCTGCTGCAGTGCCGCCGTGTAATCGTCTGCCGCCATACCCGAGCGCAGGTGCCATGGTTGGCCCGGATCAGTGCCTCGAGGATCTCGGGCGCGGCCCGGCCGGTATTGTCGCTGCGATAATCGATCATCTCCATCCCCTATTCACTGCCGGTCGGTTTGCGAAGCACGCGCCGGCTAGGCTTGCTTCGCCTCGATGATCGAGCGGCGGATCGCGCGGGTGCGGGTGAAGCAGATCCTGCAAGTTGTCGCCTTCGCCCCAGCGGATCGCGCGCTGCAAGGCGGTCAGATCCTCGCTGAAGCGCTGCAGCGATCTCGAGCACCGCCTCGCGGTTGTTGAGAAAGATGTCGCGCCACATCACCGGGTCGGAGGCGGCGATCCGGGTGAAGTCGCGGAAGCCGCTGGCCGAGAACGCGATGACCTCGGATTTGAGGTCTGTCGCTCGAGGTCGGTGGCGGTGCCGACGATCGTGTAGGCGATCAGATGCGGCAGGTGCGAGGTCACCGCCAGCACCTTGTCGTGATGGTCGGCCGCTCATCGTCACGACCCGCATGCCGGCCTGCTCCCACATGCGCGGTGACGTCGGCCACCGCCTCGGGCGCGGTCTCGGGCGGCGGGGTCAGGATGCACCAGCGGTCGCGGAACAATTCGGCGAAGCCCGCTTCCGGCCCGGAATGCTCGGTCCCGGCGACCGGATGGCCGGGAACGAAATGCACGCCTTCCGGCAACGACTGGCTGCAGATCGCGGATCACCGCCTCCTTGACCGAGCCGACATCGGTCACGATCGCGCCGTCGCCGCAGCGCCGGGCGCGATCCGCCGCCCGATCTCGGCATAGGCCGACAGCGGCGTGGCGAGCACCACGAGATCGGCACCCTCCGCCGCCGCCGCGGGATCGTCGGTCGTCTCGTCGGCGAGGTCGAGCCGCCGCACCGTCGCCAGCGTCTCGGCGCGGCGGGCGCAGGCGACGATCGTGGTCGCCGGGCTGTCGCGCCGCAACACCCGCGCGAGCGACGAGCCGATCAGCCCGATGCCGATCAATGCGACCCGGTCGAACAGAGTTGTCGCTCATCGCGCCGGCCATGAATTCGGCCATGGCGGCCGCCACCGGTCTCCATCTCCTCGCCGGTGCCGATCGTGATCCGCAGATGCTGCGGCAGCCCGTAGCCGCCCATCTTGCGGGTCAAGATGCCGCGCGATTGCAGAAAGGCGAACGCGCGCATCGGCGTTCTGGCGCGGGTCGTCGGGAAAGCGCGGCGAGGACGAAATTGCCGACGCTCGGCGTCAGCTGCGAGCCCGAGCGCGGCGAGGCCGCTCGGAAAACCAGCGGCAGCCAGCGCTCGTTATGGGCGCGGGCGCGCGCGAGCGCGGCGACATCCTCGACCGCGGCGACACCGGCGGCGAGTGCCGGTGCGGTCACGTTGAACGGGCCCCGCATGCGGTTCAGCACGTCGGCGATCGCCGGCGGGCAATAGGCCCAGCCGAGGCGCAGCCCGGCGAGCGCGTAAATCTTCGAGAAGGTGCGCAGCATCACGACATTGTCCGCCCGGTCGACCAGCGCGACCCCGGGCTCGTAGTCGTTGCGGTTGACGAACTCGGCATAGGCGGCGTCGATCGCCAGCACGACCGATGGGCGGCAGCCCGGCATGCAGCCGCGCCATCTCGCGCGGCCGACAGATAGGTCCCGGTCGGGTTGTTCGGGTTGGCGATGAAGACGATGCGGGTGCGTTCGGTCACCCGCGCCAGACAGCGCGTCGACATCGGCGGTGAGCTCGCGCTCGGGAGCGGCGACCGGGGTGGCGCCGACCGTCTGCGCGCCGATCGGATACATCAGGAAGCCGTGGCGGCTGTAGAGCACCTCGTCGCCCGGCCCGGCATAGGAGCGCAGCAACAGGCTGATCAGCTCGTCCGAGCCGGCGCCGCAGACGATGCGCGCCGGATCGAGCCCGTGACGCCGGCCGAGCGCGCTCGCGCAGCTCGCTCGGCGCTGCCGTCGGGGTAACGGTGGATCTCGCCGGCGAGGGCGCGATAGGCGGCGATCGCCTTGGCGCTCGGCCCGAGCGCGCTCTCGTTCGAGGCCAGCCGGATCGGCCGCTCGACGCCAGCGACTTTCGCCTCGCCGCCGACATAGGGCGCGATGTCGAGGACGCCCGGGCGGGGGCGTCGGACCGGGCGCGATCGTCACGGGCTCAGTCTTCCGCCGTAGCGGCGAGCAGAACCGCGCCCGAGCGGCATCGGCCAGCACCGCCGCTGGAAGCGGCAACGCGTAACCGCCGAACGGCAGCATCCGGTGGAGCGCGTCACCGAGCTGCGCGCGCAAGCTGATCGAGCCGCTGGATCGGAGATCCGCACGAAGCCGTCGATTTCGATCAGGTTGACCGCACCGCCGGCATGCTCGCAGGAGGCAAAGAAGGTGCAGCTCAGCTCCAGGGACGAGAGGATCGCGGAAGATCCGGCCGCGGCTGATGTCCGCCGCCGATTCTCGGTCGCCAGCAAAGTGCGGTCCGCACCGGTCGCCTGCTGCATCCCGCGGCCGATCGCGAGCGCATCGGCGCCGTCGCTGCGGGCGTTGCCGCGAGCGCCGAACGGCAGGCGGGCGACGACCCGCGGCGCATTTTCATCCTTGGACACGAGTTGACGCCACCACGGATCGGCCTCGCCCTCCTGCGGCATCGGCAGCACGCCGATCGCGGCCTGGCCTTCGGTGACCGCGCGGATTACCTGACCGGTCGAGCGATAGGCCGACATCGGCGTGCTGCTGCCGTAGTGGTCGCGCGCCAGATCCCAGAAGCCTTGCGCTTCGGCCGGCGCAAAGACCGCGACCGCGAACGGCGATTGCAGGCGCACTGTCGCCGCGAGCATCTCGCGCCACATCCGAACGAGCGTCGCCACCGGAAAATCCCCGCGGTGCCGACCGACGAGGCGGCGGATGATCTCAGCCTCGCGCCCCGGCTGGAAAGCGGCGAGTCGGCCGTCCCGCTTGCTTGCCGCCACCATCGAAATGATCTCCGCGCGCTCGATCAGAAGATCGTGCACCCTGTCGTCGATCTCATCGAGGCGCCGGCGCAACTCTGCGAGATCGGACGGGGTGGCGGGCATGGTCTCGTTTGCTGCAAAGGGGCTGATAGTACTAGAGACGGGACCGGGTGAAATCAAAGAAAACGTTGACATGGCTCACCTCAGATCCCTACCTAGCGCCCCCAGTTGAAACCGGGGACCGCGCTTTACGAGGCGCGGTCGGCCGCCCTGCAACCGCCTCGGTCTCGATGTCGACATTGATCTCGCAGCGCCTGCGGTCACGACCCGACCAGGAGTGGCCCGGCCATCGTCTGCTCGTGCGACGAGCCGCTGCGGCTCGACTGCGGGGTCGATCTCGGCCCGTTCACGATCGCCTATCAGACCTACGGCACGCTCAACCCGGAGCGCACCAACGCCGTCCTGGTCTGCCACGCGCTGACCGGCGACCAGTACGTCGCCGATCCGCATCCGATCACCGGCAAGCCGGGCTGGTGGGAGACGATGGTCGGCCCCGGCGAGCGTGCTCGACACCGAGCGGTATTTCATCATCTGCGCCAACGTGCTCGGCGGCTGCATGGGGACGACCGGTCCGCAGGACATCAATCCGGCGACCGGCGACCCGTGGGCGTTGTCGTTTCCGGTGATCACCGTGCGCGACATGGTGCGGGCCCAGAAGCGCCTGCTCGATCATCTCGGCATCGACAGCCTGTTCTGCGTGATCGGCGGCTCGATGGGCGGCATGCAGGTGCTTGCAGTGGGCGGCGAGCTATCCGGAGTGCGTGTTCGCCGCCGTGCCGATCGCGGCGGCGGCGCGCCATTCGGCGCAGAACATCGCCTTCCACGAGGTCGGCCGGCAGGCGATCATGGCCGACCCGGACTGGTGCGGCGGACGCTATCTGCAGCCTCGGCCGGCAGCCCGTCGCGCGGTCTCGCGGTCGCCCGCATGGCGGCGCACATCACCTATCTTTCGGAGCCGGCGCTGCACCGCAAGTTCGGCCGCAACCTGCAGGATCGCAACGCGCGTCACCTATGGCTTCGACGCCGACTTCCAGGTCGAAAGCTATCTGCGCCACCAGGGCAGCACCTTCGTCGACCGGTTCGACGCCAACTCCTATCTCTACATCACCCGGGCGATGGATTATTTCGACCTCGCCGCCGAGCACGGCGGCGTCGCTGCCGAGCGCCTTCACGCGGCACGCCGCGCGCGGTTCTGCATCATCTCTTTCACCAGCGACTGGCTGTTCCCGACATCGCGAGAGCCGCGCAGCTGGTCCATGCGCTGAACGCCGTCGCCGCCAATGTCAGCTTTGTCGAGATCGAGACCGACAAGGGCCACGACGCCTTCCTGCTGCACGAGCCCGAGCTGTTCGAGACCCTGCGCGGCTTTTTGACCGGCTGCGCCGAGCACCGCGGGCTGACCCGATCGTGGTGACGGCGGTTCGTGAGCGGCAGCGCCGCGCTGGGATCGGATGCGGCTGCAGCGCCGTCCGGCGGTCGGCGGCGCGTGCCGGACGAGCTGCGCCGCGATCTGCGGCTGATCGCCGAGATGATCGAGCCCGGCGCGCGGGTGCTCGACATCGGCTGCGGCGACGGCGCGCTGCTCGCCTATCTCGTCGCGCGACAAGGCGGTCGACGGCGCGGCATGGAGCTGAGCCAGTCGGGCGTCAACGCCTGCGTGCGGCCACGGGCTGTCGGTCATTCAGGGCGACGCCGATCGCGACCTCGCAGCCTTATCCTACCGGCGCCTTCGACGTCGTCGTGCTGAGCCAGACCCTGCAGGCGACGCGCGAGCCGCGCAAGGTGCTCGAGACGCTCGTCGCGCATCGGCAGGCGGGCGATCGTCTCGTTCCCGAATTTCGGCTTCTGGCGGATCCGCCTGCGCCTGCTGTTTCGCGGCCGGATGCCGATGTCACGATCTGCTCGCGCATCCGTGGTACGACACGCCCAACATCCATCTCTGCACGATCCGCGACTTCGTGGCGATGTGCGACGAGATCGGCGCGCCGCGTCGAGCGCAGCCTCACCCTCGACCGGCACGGCCAGCCCTATTGCCCTCGATCCGCACGGCAGCCTGGCAAATCTGCTCGCCGAGCAAGGCGTGTTTGTGCTGTCGGAGCGCCGCGGCTAAACTCCGAATTTTCTCCGCCCTATAAATCCCGGGTGCGGCGCGCCATGGCCCGCCTCTTCCCACAGATTGGCGCGGTCGAAACGTCGAAGATCAGCCTCGGCTCGGCCGGAAGTGTGGTGAAGACCAGTCGTGGCGGTCGAGTTCGCCCTCGAGCTGACCCGGTCCCCAGCCCGCGTAGCCGAGCGCAAAGAGCTCTTCACCGGCCCTGATTATGCCCGATATCGCGCAAAAACTTGGCGGTTCGCCGTCATCGCCACACGTCCATCGACCTCGAGGGTCTCGGCGAGGGCGATATTCGGCGCTGTGGACGACAAAGCCGAGCTCCTGCTGCACCGGCCCGCCGGCAAATATCCGTGGTTCTCCCGAAATCCCGAGACGTTCCTGTCCGGCCTCCTCCAGCAAGCTCGCGATCGAACCCTCGCCGACCGGTCTGGTTGATGACGATCCCTGAAAGCCCCCCCCCTGTCGTGCCGCACCATCAGGATGACGGTGTGCGCAAAGCGGGGATCGCCGATTGTCGGCACGGCGATCGGCAGCTGCCCGGTGAGCGGGGCAATCTAGTCGGCCTCGGCGGGCCACGGGCCGAGCAGCAGTCGCTGCCGCGAAGATCGCGCCGCGGCAGGCTTGCGCGAAAGATCGTGGTGCGCCGGGAAGGCATGCCGTTAGCGTGTCACAAGGGCAGGGGTAACTGGCATCGCCGGTCGCGTGAAAGCGATGCTAATATCCCTTCGCCGCAAGCAGGGGAGCGCCCATGCCAAAAGAGTCCTGGATCATCACGACGGCGGTCGGGACCGGCGAGCGAGGGTTCGGCGGAGACAGCGGGCCGGCCGAGCGAGCCCAGCTGAACGGACCCTTCGACGTCGGCTTCGACCCGAGGGCAATCTCTATTTCTCCGACACGTTCAACCACCGGATCCGGACGGGCCGATGCGCGCACCGGGAACATCGCCACTTGCGCCGGCTCGGGCGAAGCCGGCTATTCGCGGCGACGGCGGCCCGGCGACGCAGGCTCGCTTCAACGAGCCCTACGGCATCGCGGTCGACAAGGCGGGCAACGTCTATGTCGCCGACCGGCATAACCACTGCGTCCGCCGGATCGACAGCGCCTCGGGCGTGATCACGACCTTGGCCGGCAGCGGCGCGGCGGGGTTCAGCGGCGACGGCGTCCCGCGGCGCGAGCGGGGATGGTGGAGCCGAACGGGCTGGCGCCTCGATCCGACGCAACGGCGGCTGTTCGTCGCCGATGTCGCCGACCACCGCGTTCGCGTCGTCGATCTCGTCTCGGGCACGATCTCGACCTTCGCCGGCACCGGCGAGGCGCAGCACAGCGGCGACGGCGGTCCGGCGAGCCGTGCCGGCGTGTTCGGCGCTCGCGCCGTCAAGGTGGCGCCCGACGGCACGGTCTACATCCTCGAGCGCCAAGGCAGCACATTGCGCGCGGTCGATCCCGGCACCGGGATCATCAATACCGTCGCCGGCACCGGCGCGCGCGGCTACTGGCGGCGACGGCGGGCCGGCGCGGGATGCAGTGTTCGACGCGCCGAAGGAATTCACCCTCGACCCCGGCGGCGACATCCTGATCGTCGATACCGAGAACCACGCGATCCGCCGCATCTATGCCGCAAGCGGCATCGTCGAGACGATCGCCGGCGGGCGCAAGGGCCCCGAGGGCGACGGCGGGCCGGCGCACGCAGCCGGCCTGGGCCGCCCGCACGGCGCCGTCGTCGGGCCGGATGGTGCAATCTATATCGGCGACACCGAGAACCACCGTATCCGCAAGCTCGTCGGCCGGGTCGGGGAGTGCGCTACGCCTACATCAGGCCGAGGAAGACTGCGCGCAGTGGCGGCCGCGCAGAAGTCGCTTCCGAGATTGTCGCACCTGGACGCGTCAGATGCCGCGGCCGCGGGGATCTTGATGAAGCGGCCGTCGGGCAGGCGCTGCGCCAGGCGCTCGCCGTCCTCCTCGTGGAAGACGTCGCTCTCGGCACCGCGCACCACCAGGGTCGGGCAGGTCACCTTGGCCAGGCCCTCGGCGAGCCCCTGGCGCTCGGCGGCATGCCGCTTCGCCCATCTGCTGAAACCGCCGGCGGTCGTATTTCCACACCCAGGTGCCGTCGGTCTGCTGCCGCAGATTGTGCATCAGGCTGCGGCGCAGGACCTTGGGGTCGCGCCGCGGGTTGAAGGCGAGCGCCCGCTCGATGATCGCGTCGAGCGATTCCGGCTTGGCGCCGCCATTGACGAAATCGCGGATGCGGCTCGATCCCCGCCGCCTGACCTCGGGGCCGGCGTCGATCAGCACCAGAGCCGACAGCCTTTCCACATAGTTGACCGCGAAGGCGAGCGCGTTGATCGCACCCATCGACATGCCGACGAGGACAAAGCGATCGAGCCCGAGCTCGTCGACAAAGCCCCTGACGTCCTCGCGCTGGGCGGCGATCGAATAGTCGGCGTCGGGCGCCCAGTCGCTGTCGCCGTGACCGCGCTGGTCGAGTGCGATGCAGTGAAACTCGTCGCGCAGTGCGAGGCAGCACAGATCCCAGGTATGCGCGGTCAAGGCCCCGCCATGCAGAAACAAGATCGGGTGCCGCCCTTCATTCCCCAATCGAGGTAACGGAACCGAAGCTTGTCGATAAGCACGGTCTTCTCGCTCGGTAATACAACCTCGTCGAAGCTGAAGCCGGCGCGAACAGCGGTCGTCTTGAGATGGTCGTGGTATTCGTCGGCAGATAATGTCATGGCGTTGGCGGCTCCATTGGCGTCGGCATCACAAGCTTTAGCACGAACCGGCGTACCGGCCACTATTGCCATCACTTTATGGTTGGCACACCCGCGTTCTCGTCATGGCTCGACCCGTCCGCAGGGTGTGTCTGCACTCCGCCGGAGGCGCTACACTCGCCGGCAGGATTTCGGTTCAGGGGCAGCCCGAGAGGAATCCGATGGCGTATGATCTGCTGATCAAGAACGGGCTGATTGTCGATGGCTCCGGGATGCCGGCGTTCCGCGGCGATGTCGGCATCAAGAACGGCAAGATCGTCGAAATCGGCAAGCTGAGCGGCGCCGCGACGACGCACGATCGACGCCGACGGCCGCGCCGTCGCTCCCGGCTTTATCGACAATCACTGCCATTACGACGCCCAGGTCACCTGGGACCCGCTGTGCACCTTCTCGCCCGAGCACGGCGCCACCACCGTGATCTTCGGCAATTGCTCGCTTGTCGCTGGCGCCGGTGCGCAAGGGCACCGAGGAGCGGCTCGCCGAGTTCCTCTCCTATGTCGAAGCGATCCCGATGGAGGTGTTGCGCACCGTCGAGTTCGACTGGGAGACGATCCGGCCAATACATGGACCATCTCGACAAACGCCTCGGCATCAATGTCGGCAATCTGATCGGCCACACCGCGGTGCGCCACTACGTGATGGGCGACGAGTGCCAGAAGCCGGGCGCCTCCGACAAGCAGATCAAGGCGATGCAGGATGTCGTCCGCGACGGCATGAAGGCCGGCGCGCTCGGCCTCTCGGTGTCGCGCGAGAAGGGCCATTACGATCCGCAGGGCGTGCCACATCCCGGCGCTTGTGGGCCGACGAGAACGAGATCTTCGCGCTCGGCGACGTGTTGCGCGAAATGGGCACCGGCACGATCCAGGCCGGCGGCGGCCAGTATGTCGAGTTGAAGGACGGCATGATCCGGCGCTCTCGCCGAGGCGACCGGCCGCACCGTCGTCTACAACAGCCTGTCGCAGACGATGCGCCAGCCCGACGAGTGGAAGGTGCACATGGCGCGGGTCGAGGAGACCGCGGCGCTGGGCATCCGCGCCTACCCGATGTGCAGCCCGAACCGGGTCACGCAGGACTTCACGATGAAGAACTGCCAGGTGTTCCGCGGCCTGCCGACCTGGCACCCGATCCTGCTGTCGTCGGATGAAGAGAAGATGAAGGCTCTACGCCGATCCCGCAGATCCGCGCCAAGCTCCACGAGGAAGCGGTCGTCAACAAGCCCAGATCGCGCGGTCGGCATCTCGAAGACCTGGTGGAACTACATCTGGGTCAACGAGCCGGTGCTCGAAAAGAACAAGTGGATGCAGTTCAAGTCGATCGGCGCAGATCGCCGAGAAAGAGGGCAAGCGGGTGATCGACGCCTTCCTCGACCTCGTCGTCGAGGAGAAGCTCGAAACCCGCTTCCTGCAGGCCGAGAACAATATCGACGACGAGGCGCTGACCAAGATCCTGACCCATCCCAACGCGGTGATCGGGCTCGGCGACGGCGGCGCGCATGTGCAGTTCCACGGCGGCTACGGCTACCTCACCAAGCTCTTGGGCGAATGGGTGCGCGAGAAGCAGGTGATGACCCTGGAGCAGGCGGTGCGCCGGCTGACCTTCGACTCGGCCTCGACCTTCGGCCTCTACGACCGCGGGCTGCTGCGCCCGGGCATGGCCGCCGACATCGTGATCTTCGATCCGGCCACCGTGAAATGCGGCCACGAGGTCGTCGTGCGCGACTTCCCGGAGGGCGCCTGGCGCATCAAGGAGCCGGCCGAGGGCATCTTCGCCACGATCGTCAACGGCCAGGTGCTCTACGACGAAGGCAAGCACACCGGGGCACTCCCCGGCCGCGTGCTGCGCAACACCTACTGGCACGCCAACCACGCGTAAGCGACTGCCCGTCACGCCCGGATTGCTTCGCTTCGCTCGCGATGACACAATTGCTGTCATTGCGAGGAGCGCAACAGCGCGACGAAGCAATCTCGAACGAGGAGGTGAAGAATGGCTGAAATTCTGGGGTTGGGCTGCACGCATCGGCCGGTGATGCTGCGCCGGAACGAGGACTGGACCGGCATGATGCGGACCTCGCTCGACGACCCCGACATGCCGGCGGAGATGAAGGACCCGGCGCGCTGGCCGGCACAGCTGCGCGAGGAGCTCGGCAACGATTTGGGCGCGGCGGCGGCGGCGCGGGCGCGCGAGGTCTATCGCCGGCACTTTGCCGAGGCGCGGGCGCGCACTCGACGAGTTCAAGCCGGACGTCATCGTCATGTTCGGCGACGACCAGTACGAGAACTTCAAGGAGGACATCGTCCCGCCCTTCGCCGTGCTGGCCTATGACGAGCACCAGGATCGAGCCGTGGAAGAACCGCGGCCTGGAACCCGTGGGGCGAGCCGAATGACGCGGCGCTTCAGCTACAAGGGCCACCGTGCCGCCGGCAAATACCTGGCATCGGGGCTGCTCGAGCACGGCATCGACGCGGCTTACGCCTACCAGCCGCTGCATCACCCGCTCGGCCATGCCTTCGCGCATACACGCTGTTGCTGCTCGACGACGAGCGGCGCGGGTTCGGCTACCCGGTCGTGCCGTTCTCGGTGAACTGCTACGGCCGGCGCGTCAACGCCGCGCGCGGGCTGCGCCTGCCGTTGGCGATGCGCGACAAGATCCGCGAGCTCGATCCGCCTTCGCCGAGCCCGGCACGCTGCATGGCGGTCGGTGCCGCCGCCGCCCGGGTCATGGCGAAGAGCCCGTGGCGCACCGCGATCATGGCCTCGTCGAGCTGGTCGCACTCGTTCCTGACCGAGAAGAACTACCAGCTGTGGCCCGACGTCGCGGCCGACCGCGCGCCTCTACGACGCGCTGGAAAAGGGCGATTACGCGACCTGGCACCGCTACACGACCGACGAGATCGAGGACAGCGGCCAGCACGAGGTGCTGAACTGGTTCTGCCTGTTGGGCGCGATGGAGGAGCTCGGCCGCAAGCCCGACCGCTCCACCTTCATCGAGACCTGGGCCTTCGTCTCCCCGGTCGTCTTCGCCCACTACCTGCCCTGACCTGTCAGCCGGCAGGGACCTCGGCGAGCAATCGGCCAAAGCCGGGGACGCGGTCGCCGGCGTCGAGCGCGCAGCAGCATCGCCCAGAACGAGGCCTGGTTGGTCGTCACCACCGGCTTGCCGAACTCGCGCTCCCAGCCGGCGATCGAGGTCATCGTCGGGAAATTGCCGCCGGGGACCACAAAGACCTCGATCTCCGGCCGGTCGATCCGGGCGAAGGCGTCGCGCGCGTTTTCCGGCCCGAGCTGCCCGATCGCGTAGGAATCGGTCGCGCCAAAGCCTTCGAGAGCGACGGTCTCGAGCCCGTGCTTCGCTCGCGAAATAGCGGCCGGCACGCTGGTTGACCGCATCCGAATAGGGCGAGACGACGGCAATGCGACGCGCTCCGAGCGCGCGCACCGCGCGGCCCACCGCCTGCGCCGAGGTGACCGCGGGCACGCCGGCACCGGCACTCATCCGCCGGGTTACGACGTCGTCGTAATCGTCGGCGAAGAGGCTCGCCGAAGTCTGCGCCAGGATCACCAGCTCGACCTTGGCGGTGCCGAGCAGCCGCGCCTGGTAGTCGATATCCTCGTCCCGGCTCGGCGAGAACGTTCGCCTGGGCGTGCTCGTCATCAGCCGCCCGACATGCGCCTGGTAGGACGCGCGGCAACAGCCGGCACTCGATCTCTACGGTCGTGTTGGTCGAAGGAATCAGAACGCCGAAGTGACGGGTCATGCTGCGGTACCTCTTCCGTGACTGAGCGCTGTGGTCGCAATAATGCTGTAGACGGCGTTGTGAGAGCTAGTCGGTGCGATCTGCGGTTTGCTAGGCTGGCATCATGCCTAAGTCAATCAGAAAGGATACGAGGATGAACGACGCGATGAGCCTGGCCGAGCGCGCCGATGCGCTCGAGCACAAGATGATGCGCGAGCTCGACGCGATCATCGTCAAGTCGCGTCTGTTCAACCTCGCCGACGGCGATACGAGCATCCCGAACGGTGCGGCGCTGCTCGCCCAAAACCCGGGCAAGCACATGCTGATGGGCGACGACCCGCGGCTGCCGAAGATGCCGGAGCGGCCGACCCTGATGGACTTCTTCAAGTACCGATTTGGTCCCGCCAACCACTTGCTGCAGAGCGCCAGACACGCGGTTCGAGCCGGCATGGACGAGAAGATCGTCATGGCCTGCCTGGTGCACGACATCGAGGTCATTGGCTTCATCCGTGCCGATCACGGCTATTGGGGCGCCCAGATGGTGGCACCCTATGTCGACGAAGAGGTCTCCTGGGCGATCCGCGCCCATCAGGCGCTGCGCTTCTATCCGGACGAGTCGGTCGGCTATTCCTACCCCGAGATCCTACATCAAGAATTTCGGCGCCGACTATCGCCCCGACCCCTACATCGAGGAAGAGTACAAGCGCGCCCGCGATCACAAATGGTATATGACAGCGCGGCTGATCACCGTTCACGACATCTATTCGTTCGATCCGAACGTGATGGTCGAGCTCGAGGAGTTCACCGACGTGATCGGCCGCAACTTCCAGCCAGCCGAAAGAAGGCCTCGGTTGGGACAGCAGCCCCTCGGCGCATATGTGGCGCACCCTGATCCGCCCGACCCGGTATTTGTGAACAGGAGCGGGCACATGGCGGGTGCCCTCGCTCCGCTTGCAGGGGAGAGGGCGGGGCTGAAGGCACCTCTTCGGGGGCGACCAAGCCCGGAATTGAGAGATGGCGATGAAACTCTACGGCTATTTTCGGTCCTCCGCCGCCTTCCGGCGTCCGCATCGCCCTTAACCTCAAGAAGCTCGATTACGAGATCCGTAGCCATCCATTTGCGGCGCAATGATCAGAGCAAGCCCGATTACCTCGGCGTCAACCCGCAAGGCTTGGTGCCGACCCTCGATGGACGGCGGCCGGACGCTCATCCAGTCGCTCGCGATCATCGAATATCTCGACGAGGCTTATCCCGATCCGCCCTTGCTGCCCAGGGAACCTGCCGATCGCGCACGGGTGCGCTCGCTCGCCGAAATCGTCGCTTGCGACATCCACCCAATCAACAATCTGCGGGTTCTGCGCTACCTGACGCATTCGCTGGGCAACGACGAGACCGCGATCGCCACCTGGTACAATCACTGGATCGATGCCGGCTTTCAGGCGCTCGAGCGGCTGCTTGCGGACGATCCCCGGACCGGCACGTTCTGCCATGGCGAGGCGCCCGGTATTGCCGACATCGCCCTGGTGCCTCAGGTGGTCAATGCCGAGCGCTACCGGCTCGATCTCGCTCCTATCCGACCATCGCTCGGATCCACCAGAGCTGCATGGCGCTCGAAGCCTTCGCTGCCGCGCATCCGGACCGCCAGCCCGACCGCGAGGCGTGAGCTCTGCCTAGTCCTGGGCCGAACCGACCGCGTCTATTGCTTTCGGGCGTCGGCGACCATGGTCTTCAGGGCGTCGAGGTCGATCGCTCCGGGAACGATGTGGTCGCCGATGACGAAGCCGGGTGTGCCGCGAAGGTCGAGCGCTTTGGCGAGGGACCGATTGGCGTTCAGCGCCCGGTCGATCTCGGGGTCTGTCATGTCACGCTTGAGGCGGTCGACGTCGAGCCCGATCGAGTCCGCGATGCGATACACCGCTTCCTCGGTGATCTGGCCCTTGGCGGCCATCATGGCGTTGTGGAAAGGCTCGTATTTACCCTGTAGCCGCGCCGCCAGCGCGGCATGGGCAGCGATATCGGATTGCTCGCCGAGCACCGGAAATTCCTTGTAGACGAAACGCAGCTTGCGATCCTCATCGAGCAGCTTCTGTATTGCCGGGTGCACTTGCTTGCAGTACGGGCAGCGGTAATCGAAGAACTCGACGACAGTGACATCGCCTTGCGGGTTGCCGCCCACCGGGGTCGCCGGGTCATCGAAGACCTCGTGGCGGCGATCGCGAAGCACCTGCGCCGCCTTGATCTCGGCGTCGCTGTTCGCCTTGGCTTCCGCCTCGCGCAGCGCGTCGATCAACACATCGGGGTTTTGCATCAGATAATCGTGAATGATCGCCTCGATTGCCTTGCGCTGTTCGGGTGTAATTTCCGCGGCTCCGAGCGGACAGGCCGGTGCAATGGCAAGAAATGCACAAGCTAAGGCAAGAAGCAACAGATGTACGGACGCATGATCGCTCCAGGGTAAGATTGAATCGAATTACTGATCGAGGGCTTTTCTCAGTCGTCTCTCTCTCCTGCCTGCCGATGGATATTCTCCGCTCGGTTGTAGGCAGCAGAATTCTTCGGTAGCAGCGCCTTGGCCCGGTTGGCCTGCTGCTGCGCGACTTTCTTCTTGCCGGCCGAGAGACCTTCTTCGGCCAGCGCCAAAGCCGCCATGCCCATCTGATTGTCTCTCCCGTAGGCGGTCGCCAGCAGGCGCCAGGCCCCGGTTTCCTTGTCCTCGGTGCGCAGCGCATCGTTCAGATGGGCGATCGCGCGTTTGTTCATGGCAGGATCATTCGCCTCGATATAGGCCTGTGCAAGCGAGATCCGCAGCAGCGGCGCGCCGGGGGCAAGCCGAATGGCCTCCTCGTAAGGCGGGATCGCGTCGGCAATGCGCCCGTTCTCGAACAGCATCTGTCCTTTGAGCTCGCGAAAATACGGGTCCTTCGGAAAATCGCGTATCAGGCCATCGATGGCCGGCAGCGCTTTATCGAGTTGTGGAATTCGGTAATAGGCGATCGCTCGCGCATAGCGTGCGACAACCGATTGATCCTTCTCGGGATAGGCCGCGAGCGTCGATGAGGGCGGCGAAATGAAGGCATCGAGCTTGGCCTTGATCCGTTTCAGCAGATCGACATTGGCCGCGGAATCCGGCACGTCGGAAAACCGCGAACGCTCGACGTGATTGCGCACATATTCGATTCGCTGCGAGGTCAGCGGGTGCGAGCGAAGGTAGGGATCCTGGCGCACCCCGGAAAGCAGTTCTTCGCCCTGAAGGATCTGGAAGAACTCGAGGAGACCGCGGGCGGATTGGCCGCTGCGGTCGAGGAAGCTCAGAGCCGCCTGGTCGGCAGCCGCTTCCTGCCCGACCGAATATTGCAGGAACGCGCGCTCGGCGACCCCTTCGGCGGGCAACATGCGCAGCACCCGCCGCTGCTGCCTTTGCCGGCCACGGCCGCAGCGGCGCCGACCACCATCGCGATGATTCCCTCGATGCTGGCGTTGCGCACCGCATCCTGAAAGCGGGTCAGGTGTCCGCCGGCGATATGGCCGGTCTCGTGCGCCAGCACGCCGATCAGCTGGTTCGGCGTCTTGGCGCGCAAGATCAGTCCTGTGTTGATGAATTCGTTTTGACCACCGGCGACAAACGAGTTGAGCTGCTTATCCTGTATCAAGTAAATGTGGAGCGCGTTCGGATCCAACCCGGCCACCTTCCAGATCGGGCGCCATCATCGTCTGAATATCGGCCTCGATCTCCGGTATCGCGAATATAGGTCTCGGCACCCGCTGCCGTCTGGGTCGAGGCCAGCAACATCGCAACAGCGACTGTCGCAGCTAGTGCTGCGAAGCTAACACGCGGTACCGGGACACCCATCTGGCCTCGCCCTCGCTGCCACGGGCCGACCGGCCGGACGCGGAAACGAACGGTCTGCCCGCCGCACGCAAAGGGAAGACCAATGCGGCGTGCGCTGGGTAGGCGAGTCTCCTGCCGGCCGACCCGAGCGCGCCGAAGCCTTACGACGGGATCAGCCGCTGCCACCAACCCCGCCGTGGGTTCGCCGGCTTCTCGCTTACCTGGTGGACGGGTCGGATTCTGACGGCGGAGCGCCGTCGGGCGACGGCGCTTGCGGAGCCGGTTCCGGCTCGCCCTGATCGGCTGCCCCGGCACGGTTTCCTCAGCCGGCGTCGCCGGTGAGACGCCGGCCCTGCTCTGCACCTGTTGCTTCGAGCGAACGGGGATAGGGCGAGGCCGAGCCGGGGCTCTCGCCTCGGAACCCCTCCGAGACTTCCGCTCGCATCTCATCTGCCGCCGCAACCCTCTCGACCACAGCGGTTTCGACTTCGCGGCCGGTTTGTGCGCTTCCCGGGTGATGATAAGTTTCGCTGGCGAATTCCGGCGGGCCGACCCGCTCGATCACCGCATCGCGCGCCTCTGCGGGCGCGCTCGCTATGGCTTCGACCGCCACGGGCTCCGGTTCCTCGACACCCGGGGTCGGCAAGATCTCCACTAGATCGGGCGAGGCGCGCGGTTCCTCGAAGGAAGGTTCGGATCCCCCATCGCGTCGTGCCCGTCGTCTTCCGCCGCGGCGGCCGCGGCGGCGGCGGCGCTCTGCGTCACTCTCCTCATCGCCAACGCTGTGATCACCCTCGGCTCTGCCATTTCCGGACCCGGATTGGCTCGCCGCGTCTTTGCCGTCCTCCGCGACCTCGCGTCGGCGATGCGGAGGCCGAAGCCACGGGCTCCTCATCTCGCCGCCTGCGCCGCTTGCGCCGGCGACGGCCGCGCCCGCGCTCCTCCTCGCTCTCCTGCCGCTGCCCGTCGGATTCGAGGGTCTCCGCCGTCTCCTCGTCGACCTCTTCGTCCTCGTCCTCGATGTCGGGCGCCTGGGTCAATGGAGCGGCCGGCAGGACTGCCGGCAAGGTCGGGCTATAGGCGCGCAGCCGCTCGAGCCGGAAGGCTGGGGGATCAAGGCGTCGTCTCGCGCCAACAGCACGCGCAGATCGTAACGCGTCTCGAGCTCCACCAAAGAGTGACGCTTCTGATTGAGGATGTAGAGCGCCACCGTGGTCGGCACATAGACGCAAATCTCCGCCGAACGCCGCCTCATCCCTCTTCTTCGATCGACCGCAAGACGTAAAGCGCCGTCGATTCGGTCGATCGCACAAACCGGTGCCGCCGCAATGAGGACAAGGCTGCATCGCGGTCTCGACCAGCGACGGGCGCAACCGCTGACGCGACATCTCGAGGAGGCCGAACGGGCTGATCCTTCCGACCTGAATGCGCGCCCGATCGTTCTTGAGCGCCTCCTTCAGCCGACGCTCGACCGCCACCTGGTTGCGGTGCTCTTCCATGTCGATGAAATCGATCACGATCAGCCCGGCGAGGTCGCGCAGCCGGAGCTGCCGGGCAATTTCTTCGGCGGCTTCGAGATTGGTGCGGACCGCCGTCTCCTCGATGTTGCGCTCGCGTGTCGAGCGGCCCGAGTTGACATCGATCGCAACCAGCGCTTCGGTTTGATTGATCACGACATAGCCGCCGGAGCGCAGCTGGACGATCGGCGAATGGATCGCGTCGATCTGGTTCTCGACTTGAAAACGGTGAAATAGCCCGATCTGCGCCTCGCGATAGGGCTGCACCCGCTTTGCGTGGCTGGGCATCAGCATCTTCATGAAGGCTTTTGCCGTGCGGTAGCCCTCCTCGCCTTCGACGAGGACTTCATCGATGTCGCGCGTATAGAGGTCCCGGATCGAACGCTTGATCAGGTTCCCTTCTTCATAGATCAGCGCCGGCGCGGTAGATCTCAGCGTCAAATCCCGGATCTCGTTCCACAGCCGAAGCAGGTATTCATAGTCGCGCTTGATTTCTGCCTTCGAGCGCTCAGCGCCCGCGGTGCGCACGATCACTCCCATGCCTTCGGGAATATTGAGATCCTCAAGGATATCCTTCAGCCGGCGGCGGTCGGTGATGCTGGTGATTTTGCGCGATACGCCGCCGCCGCGCCCGGTATTGGGCATCAGCACGCAATATCGTCCGGCCAGAGACAGATAGGTGGTCAGCGCCGCGCCCTTGTTGCCGCGCTCCTCTTTCGAGACCTGAACGAGCATGATCTGCCGCCGCTTGATCACCTCCTGGATCTTGTAGTGGCGGACGGTACGCGAGCGCTGGCGCTCATCCTCTTCCAGCTCGTCGCCATCGATCGTCTCGATGGTCTCGCCTTCGCTATCCTCACGGTCACCGTCGGCGCGCAGATCCTCGGCCACGACGATCTCGTCGGTGGCGAGATAGTTCCCGGACGATCCGTCCGCGAATTCCAGGACCTTTGCGCCGGGCTCGTCGACGGTGCCTGAAGCGCCCTCGCCCGTCGGATGCGCAGAGGTCTCGTGCATCGTTGCGGCCGGCTCGCGCGATGGTCTCGCCCACTGCCGTTTCCGTGGCGATCGGCTCCCAGACCACGGTCGTCGAGGCATTCGTCTCCGCGGAGGCAGCCTCCCGCATTGGCGCCACATTCTCCCGTGACGGTATGGAGGTGTGCGCCTCTCGCCCGGAGTCTTCATCCCGCTCTGAAGCCGGCGCGGGCTCGTCGGCGACCGGCCTCGGCTTCGAGCGATTGTTCGGCTTCGAGGCCGTCCTCCTGTCCGCCTTCCGCCGCCGGAACCGCAACTGGTTCGGGCAGGACCGCGGCGAGCGGTACTCCGGCTTCCTCCGACGCACCTTCCGGAGTTTCGCTCTCGTGTTCGGCGGCCTCGCCGTCGACAGCCTCGCGATCGCCTACCGGGATCCGGAAATAGTCGGGATGGATCTCGCTGAACGCCAGGAACCCATGTCTAATGCCGCCGTAATCGACAAACGCGGCTTGAAGCGACGGCTCGACGCGGGTGACCTTAGCGAGATAGATGTTGCCTTTTACTTGCCTCTTTGTGGAAGATTCTGAAATCGAACTCTTCGAGACGGTTGCCGCTGAGCACCACAACCCGGGTCTCTTCCGGGTGAGCGGCATCGATGAGCATGCGTTTGGCCATTCTGGCGTAACTCCGGAGCGCGTTCCCGCGGCCGCGCGAAAATCGGCCGGCGGTGCGATCCCGTGTGCAGGGAAGCCGGCGGCGCCTGGAGTTGTTCCATCGAGCAAAGACTGGGCATAAGCCATGACAGATCTCGTCAGCAGAGCCAGGATCGGCTTCGGGTTCCTACGTAGCGCCTCACCCGGCGCTGCAGCCTCGCGCGGCGGCAAGCGTGCTGCCGATCATTCGCAGCAGAGGTCACAGCGCCGCACCGGGCGCGGCGCCCGGCTGGCGGACGGCGTTTTTCGCGGCGCCCAATTTACAGAGGAAAGCGGCCCGCCACAACGGCTTCCTCGGCTCTCGGGGCATCGGAGCGGGGTTCCGTGCGCCGTCAGTCGTCCTCGCATAGCCGCTGTGCGCGAAACCGCGCATGTCCGACGACCGCACATTGCTGGGAATGCTTGGCTCGATTGCGATGTTGACGCATAAGGGTGCATCGCCGTGCGCGACCGAAGCACCAAGGCGGCAGGGCGCTCGGCTGCATGAGGAATGACGGCGGTACCAGCGAACAATGGTCAAGCTGATCCGGTTTCTATTTGTCTGCGGCGTGGTGCTGGCAATCGTCGGCAGCGCGCTCGTCGGCGTCACGATCTGGCATTTCGGACGGGATCTGCCGGATTATCAGCAGCTTGCTCATTATCAACCGCCGATCGCGACCCGAGTGCATGCCGGCGACGGCCGCCTTCTCGCCGAATACGCGACCGAGCGGCGGGTTTTCGTGCCGATCCAGGCGATCCCGAAACGCGTCATCAACGCCTTTCTCTCTGCCGAGGACAAGAATTTCTACAACCATCACGGGATCGACCCGGCTTCGATAGTGCGTGCCGCAATCACCGACGTCGGGCGGCTGAGGGCTAATCGCCGGCCGGTTGGGGCCTCGACGATCACTCAGCAGGTCGCCAAGAACATGCTGCTGACCAACGAGATCTCGATCGAGCGCAAGATCAAAGAGGTCCTGCTTGGCGACACGCATCGAGGCGGCGCTGCCCAAGAACCGCATCCTCGAACTCTATCTCAACGAGATTTATCTCGGGTGCCGGCGCCTATGGCGTGGCCGCTGCCGCGCTGACCTATTTCGACAAATCGCTCGATGAGCTGACGCTCGAGCGAAGCCGCCTTTCTCGCCGGGCTGCCGAAAGCGCCCAACCGCTACAATCCGACGCGCAGCCCGCAAGCTGCACAGTCCCGTCGCGATTGGGTCATCGACCGCATGGTCGAGGATGGGGTGGTGACCCAAGCGGAAGCGGCCCAAGCCGAGGGCGAGGCGATCGAGCGGCGCCACCGGCAGGAGACCGAGCAGGCGAGTGCACCCTATTTCGCCGAGGAGGTCAGACGCGAGCTGCTCACCCGCTACGGCGACAAGGTGCTGTACGGCGCAGGGCTGTCGGTGCGCACCAGCCTCGACGAGCGCTTGCAGGCGGCTGCCGACAAGGCGCTGCGCGACGGGCTGATCGCCTATGATCACAGCCATGGCGGGTGGCGGGGAGCAGTGGCCCGCATTGATCCGAAGGGTGATTGGGCACCACACCTGGCCGCAGTTCCGGTGCCGGCGGTTGCGCGGGATGTCGGCTGGCGGATGGCAGTGGTCTTGCGCAGCGACCCTGACGGCGCGGCGATCGGCTTGGCCGACGGCGCCACCGGCCGCATTCCGTTCTCCGACATGCGCTGGGCGCGGCCGTGGCGTCCGAATGGCGGCTTCGGACCCGCTCCGCGCAGCTGCCGCCGATGTCGTCAAGCCGGGAGATGTGGTGATGGTCGAGCCGCTCCGGGCGCCGTCACCCAAGACATCCGGCAGGCAACGCCAAGCTGCCGCCCGCCTTCACCCTCTGCCAGGTTCCGGAGGTCTCCGGCGGCCTCGTCGCGATGGACCCCCATACCGGCCGGGTGCTCGCGGTCAGCGGCGGCTTCAGTTTTGCGATCAGCCAGTTCGACAGGGCGACGCAGGCCAAGCGGCAGCCCGGGTCGTCGATCAAGCCGTTTGTCTATCTGACCGCGCTCGATCACGGCTTCACGCCGTCGACTTTGGTCGAGGATGGCCCGATATCGCTGCCGCAAGGCCCCGGCCTGCCGATGTGGTCGCCGACCAACTACGCCAGGCTCAACCACGAGGCGAGATTCCGCGGGCCAACACCGCTGCGCGTCGCGCTCGAGCAGTCGCTCAATGCGGTGACGGCACGGGTGGCCTCGATGGTCGGGCTGGAGGCGATCGCCGAGACGGTCGAGCGCTTCGGCATCATGGATCGCATGCCGCGCGAATACTCGATGGCGCTGGGCACCGGTGAGACGACCCTGCTGCGGCACACCGCCGCCTACGCGATGCTGGTCAATGGCGGCAAGCGCATCACCCCGACCTTTATCGACCGCATCCAGGACCGCAACGGCGCGACGATCTTTCGCGCCGATCAGCCGCCGCTGCGACGGCTGCAGCGGTGTCGATTGGCAGGAGCAGCCGGTGCCGGACATCCCGGATATCGCGCGAGCAGGTGGCCGATCCCGGCTCGGCCTTTCAGATCGTCACGATGCTCCAGGGCGTGGTCGAGCGCGGCACCGGCAACGGTCGTGCAGGCCGTCGGCAAGCCGATCGCCGGCAAGACCGGAACCACCAACAACTGGCGCGATGCCTGGTTTGTCGGGTTCACCCCCGATCTCGCCGCCGGGGTCTATATCGGCTATGACGATCCGGACAGCCTCGGTGACGACGAGACCGGCGGGCACATCGCCGCACCGGTCTTCCGCGACTTCATGATCGCTGCGCTGAAGGACGCGCCGGCGACCGCCTTCCGCACCCCGCCGGGAATGCGGCTCTATCGCGTCAGCGCCGCCACCGGCTTGCCGGCCGGCGCCGGCGAGCCGGCAATCTACGAGGCTTACAAGCCCGGGACCGAGCCCGGCAAAAATCGCGATCGCGGCCTGCGCGGCCGAGCCTGGCGAGGAAGAGATGCCGATCGAATCGACGGGCGAAACCGAGGTCGCGCCCATGGCGTCTCCGCCGCCGATGGCATTGCCGCGGCGCGGCACTCCAGCGACCGGCACCGGCGGCCTATATTAGGAACCTCGAGACAGATATCGGAGCAAGCCATGCGGGCCGAGATCCAGGCGGTCGCCGACGACATCAAGAAGTCGTTGGCGCTGCTGAGGAGGCATCTTTGACTGGGAGACCGCAACCCGCCGTCTCGCCGAGCTGAACGCGCAAGCCGAGGATCAGCACCTGTGGGACGATCCCGCGGGCGCGCAGAAGCTGTTGCGCGAGCGCACCCGGCTCGACCAGGCGATCGGCGGCTACCGGCGGATCGAGCGCGAGGTCGACGAGGCGGTCGAGCTGATCGAGCTCGGCGAGGCCGAGGGCGAGGCCGGCGTCGTCGCCGAGGCCGAGGCGACGCTCGAGCGGTTGCGCGCCGAGGCTGCACGGCGCGAGCTCGAAAGCCTGCTGTCGGGCGAGGCCGACGCCAACGACTGCTATCTCGAGGTCCATGCCGGAGCCGGCGGCACCGAGGCGCAGGACTGGGCCGAGATGCTGCTGCGGATGTATGTGCGCTGGGCCGAAGCCCACGGCTGCAAGGTCGAGTGGCTCGAGGAGAGCGGCGGCGAGGAGGCCGGGCTCAAATCGGCCACCGTCGCGATCCGCGGGCCCGACGCCTATGGCTGGCTGAAGACCGAGAGCGGCGTGCATCGCCTGGTGCGCATCTCGCCCTTCGATCTCGAACGCGCGGCGCCACACGAGCTTCGCCTCGGTCTGGGTCTATCCGGTGGTCGACGACAAGATCGAGGTCGAGATCAACGACAAGGATCTGCGCATCGACACCTATCGCTCCTCGGGTGCCGGCGGCCAGCACGTCAACAAGACCGACAGTGCGGTGCGCATCACCCACATGCCGAGCGGCATCGTCGTGCAGTGCCAGAGCGAGCGCTCGCAGCACCAGAACCGCGCCCACGCCTTTGCGATGCTGCGCGCCCGGCTCTACGAGGCCGAATTGCAGCGGCGCGAGGCGGTGACCGAGGCGATGAACGCGACCAAGACCGATATCGGCTGGGGCCACCAGATCCGGTCCTACGTGCTGCAGCCCTACCAGATGGTCAAGGATCTGCGCACCGGCGTCGAAACCTCGAACACCGGTGCCGTGCTCGACGGCGATCTCGACCGCTTCCTCGGCGCCGCCCTCGCCGCCCGCATCACCGGCGCCGACGCGATCACCGGCAACGCCTGAATACCGAACCGGCGAGGCTGATCATCGATCGCGCGCACCGCCCGCCAGGCCGCGCCACATCAGAAGGGCCACCGCGAGGGTGGCGCTGCCGGTCAGCAGGAAGAGCCCGGGGACGCTGACCCCGGCGGCGATCAATCCCATCGTCGCCACCGAAGCGACGACCATGGCGGCGGCGTTGATCACGTTGTTTGCCGCGATCGCCTGGGCGCGGCGCTCGACGCTCGCTCGCCGTCTGCAGCAGCGCGTAGAGCGGCACGACAAAGACGCCGCCGCACGCGGCGATCCCGAAGAGGTCGGCTAGGATATGCCAATGAGCCAGGTCGGCGAGAAACGCGCCGAGACCGGCGAGCGTCCCGGCGGCGGTCGGGGTCGGGCTGGCGAGCCACAAATCGATCGAGAACAGCCCGATGCCGAGTGCGCCCCAGGGCACGGTCCGGGCGCTGACCTTGCCGCCGAGGAGCCGATTGCAGAGCAGCGAGCCGAACGCGATCCCGACCGAAAAGACGGTCAGGAACAGGGTCACGACGGCCTCTTCGGCGCCGAGCGTAAAGCGGACATAACCCGGAAATTGCGACAGGTAGGTGGCGCCGGCGAGCCAGAACCACGAGATGCCGAGGATCGAGCGAAACAGCACGACATCGCCGGCGGCTTGCCGGACGATCTGCGCGGTCGCCGCGACGAGATTCCAGCGCAGTGCCGGCATCCGGCGCGGCAGCGCCGGTTTGCCGGATCGCCAGGCTCGCGGTCCAGGCCGCCAGCGCGACGATGACGATCAGCGCCGCGACGGCGGCGGCACCGTGCCGGGTCGCGATCAGGACCCCCGCGATGGTGCCGAGCAGGATCGCCAGAAAGGTGCCGGCCTCGACCAGCGCGTTGCCGAGCAGCAGCTCGTCGCGGGCGAGAAGGTCCGGCAGGATCGCGTATTTGAGCGGACCGAAAAAGGCGGCCTGGATCCCCATCGCGAAAAGCAATGCCAAGAGCACGGTCGTGCTGCCGGCGAGAACGCCCGCGGCGGCGACCAGCATCACCGGAATTTCGAGGAGCTTGATCCAACGGATCAGCCAGGCCTTGTCCCGCGCATCGGCGAGCTGGCCGGCGGTCGCCGAGCACAGAAAAAACGGCAGCATGAAGATCCCGCCGGCGAGCGGGATCAGAATCTGCGCCGACAGCGCGTCGATGTCGCCGCTATAGGCGATCATCAGCACCAGCGCGTTGCGGACCGCGTTGTCGTTGAAGGCCGACAGGAACTGGGTGGCAAACAGCGGCCCGAAGCGCCGCGAGGCGAGGAGGGCGAGCGCGCCGCTGGCTTCGCTCGGCGCCGATCGAGCCGCCGTCACCGGACGTTCTCTTGCAGCGCCCCGCATATCGGGGTGATATCGCCATTCGTGGGAGCTGTCGCGCTCCATCGGACAGGAGTACCGCAATGAACCGCGCCGTCATCGTCATCTGCGACAGCCTGCGCGCCGATCTGATCACGCCGGCCGATGCGCCGTTCCTGACCGAGCTCGGGCGAGCGCTCGGCGCGGTTTGCCAACCATGCGAGCGTCTTCCCGTCGACGACGCGGACGAGTGCCGCGTCGATCGCGACCGGGTGCCTGCCGGCGCGGCATGGGCTGCTCGGCAATACGATGGCGCTCGACGAAGGCGAGGGGCTCGTTTGTCTCTCGGTCGGCAAGCCCGATTTCCGCGACCGGCTGCACCGCGCCACCGGCCGCACGTTGCACATGCCGACCCTGGCCGAGCGGGTCAGCCGCAGCGGCGAGACGGCGATCGCGATTTCGAACGTGTCGCCGGGGGCGGCCTATTTTCTCGATCCCGACGGCTTTGGCTGGGTCTACAACCCGGCCGGCAGCTACGGTCCCGGCCGCCGGCCGCTGCCGGCCGAGGAGGGGCTCGCGATCGCCAAGGGCGAGGCCGGCGATGCGCGCCGCGACCGAGCGCTTCTGCGACGAGGTATTGCGGGCTCGCGCGCCGGCCCTCGCGGTGTTGTGGCTCTCGGAGCCGGATTACACCGGGCATCACACGCCGCTCGGCTCGCCGGCGCATCGCCGCGCGATCGCGAGCGCCGACGCCAATGTGCGCCGGGTCGCCGAGACGGTTGCGGCACTCGACCCGAGCGGCGAGCGCATCCTGTTCGTCGTCGGCTCCGACCACGGCATGGAGACGGTCGACGAGACGATCGATCTCGACGGGCTGCTGCTCGAGGCCGGGCTCAAGCGTGCGCCGGCCTCGTCGGATGTCGTCGTCGCCCCGAACGGCACCGCGGCACTGCTCTATTTTGCCGAGCCCGCGGGCGCGCTCGTCGGTCAGGTCGCACGGTTTCTCGAAACCCAGGACTGGATCGGCCGGACATTCGTCGGCGACGCGCTCGCCGAGGTCGGGCTGCCGACGCGTTCGCCGGCGCAGATCGCGCTGACCCTCCGGCCCGACGAGCGCGCCAATCCGCACGGCGTCTCCGGCTACAGCCACATCGTTCGCGATCTCGCTCGAACCGAAAGACTGCACCGGCTTCGGCCAGCATGGCGGGCTCGGCAGCAACGAGCAGCGCCCGTTCCTGTTCGTCTCCGGCGGCGGCTTCGTCCCCGGGGTGCGGCGCGAGCCGTTCCTCGCTCGTCGACATCGCGCCGACGGTGCTGCGGCATCTCGGTCTTGCCGCCGCCGGATGGACGGCCGCCGCTGCCGCGTTAACCCACCGGCCGGAATCCTGCGCCGACGAGGTCGATTGAATGAACCGCCGCGAGTTGCTGCTTCTGCTGGGCGGCGACGATGACGGCGCCGCGGGCCCGCGGCGCACAGCAGAAGGCGATGCCGGTGATCGGTTACCTCGGGGCGCTTCACCCGGTCCTTTTGCCCCGTTTGTAGCCGCGTTCCGCCACGGACTGAGCGAGGCCGGCTACGTCGAGGGGCAAAATGTGGTGATCGAATATCGCTGGGCGGAGGGCCGCTATGATCGGCTGCCCGCATTGGCGGCCGATCTCGTCGGCCGCAAGGTCGACGTGATCGCTACGAGCGGCGGCCCCGTTCCGGCGCGTGCGGCAAAAAGTGCCACCGCGACGATCCCGATCGTTTTCGCTGGCCGGCGACCCGGTCGAGCAGGGCCTGGTCGCCAGTCTCGCTCGACCGGGTGGCAATCTCACTGGCTTTGCCATCATGGCAATCGAGGTGTTGGCCTAAGCGGCTGGAACTTCTTTCCGAGCTGGTTCCCAGAACCAAGGTGATCGCCTTGCTCGTGAACCCGCGATACGGCTGCCAATCGACATCATCCAAGAGGTGCAGGAAGCGGCGCGCGCAAAGCGGTTACAGCTCCATATCCTGAACGCCGGCACCGATGCCGAGCTCGAGACCGCCTTCGCCTCCCTCGTCGAACTGCAAGTCGGCGGGCTTGTCGTCGGCACGGATCCGTTCTTCAACAGCCGGCGCGAGCAGCTCGTGGCGCTGGCCGCGCACCATGCCGTCCCCGCGATCTATGAGTGGCGCGAATTCGCCGCGGCCGGCGGCCTGATCAGCTACGGATCGAGCCTCTCCGGCTCGTATCGCCAGGCCGGGGCTTACGTCGGACGGATCCTCAAGGGCGCCAAGCCGGCCGATCTGCCGGTGCAGCAGCCGACGACATTCGAGCTGGTCGTCAATCTCAACACCGCCAAGGCGCTCGGCCTCACCGTCCCGCCATCGATCCTCGCTCGCGCCGACGAGGTTATCGAATGATCGTGCGCCCATTGGGTCCGTTCGCCGAAAATTCGCTGAGCGATGGAAAACGCGGGTCGGATTGACATGTGCGGCGCCGGGGCGATTGGCATTTTGGGCATTCCCCAAAGCCCGGCTGCACTCTGCGTATATCCTCTATTCTGTCTAATCTAGACAAAAGGCACATATTTGATGCGCTACGTATCAGCCACTGAGGCCAAGCAGCGACTGGCCGCGCTTCTCGACGCCGCGCAGCGCGAGCCGGTTATGATCCGCCGTCAGAACCGGGACGTTGCGGTGCTGCTCTCCCCGCACGAATACGACCGCCTGCGCGCTCTGAACACGGAGGAGTTTCAGCGCTTTTGCGACCGCATTTCCGAGCGGGCAGCCGCTCGCGGTCTGACCGAGGACAAGCTGGCCGAGATCCTTGCCGAAGAATGCTAGGGAGCGCGTTGTCGTCGATACGAACACGCTGATCAGTAGGCTGCTTCTCCCGGCGTTTGTCCCGGCGCAGGCTGTTCGCCGGGCGGTTGCGGAGGCCCAGTTGCTCGCCTCCGATGACACCCTCATGGAACTGGCCGAGGTTCTTGTCCGCTCGAAGTTCGACCGCTATCTGACGGTCTCGGAACGCCAAGAATTCCTGCGCTTGTTCGGCCGCGTCGCCGAACGAATTCCGATAATCCACGTCGTGTACGAGCCTGCCGGGACCCGAAGGAGGACAAGTTTCTCGAGCTTGCAGTCAATGGCTCGGCGCACCTGATCATGACCGGGGACCCTGACCTCCTGGCTCTTCACCCCTTCCGCGGCATCGATATCTTGCCTCCGGCAAGCTATCTCACCCGTTGACAGATCGGGCGGGTTTCAGGGCGTTCGATCGCGTGGACCCGCCGGGCGCAATCTGATACCCCTAGCCATGCCGCTGACGCTCTACAACACGCTGACCCGCCGCAAAGAGGCGTTTGAACCGCTCGATCCGTCGAACGTGCGCGTCTATGTCTGCGGCCCGACGGTCTACGACGACGCTCATATCGGCAACGCCCGCGCGGTCGTCGTCTTCGACCTGCTCTACCGCGTGCTGCGCCACGAATACGGCGCGGAGCACGTCACCTATGTGCGCAACATCACCGATGTCGAGGACAAGATCATGGCCGCCGCCGCGCGCCAGCGGCCAGACGATCGACGCAGGTGACGGCGCGCACCACCGCGCAGTTTCACGCCGACATGGCCGCGCTCGGCAACCTGCCGCCCGACATCGAGCCGCGCGCCACCGAATACATCCCGCAGATGATCGCTCTGATCGAGCGGCTGATCGCCTCGGGCCATGCCTATGCCGCCGAGGGCCACGCGCTGTTCCGGGTCGGGTCCTACGCCAAATACGGCGCGCTGTCGCGGCGCAGCCGCGCCGACATGATCGCCGGCGCCCGGGTCGAGGTTGCGCCCTACAAGGAGGACCCCGGCGATTTCGTGCTGTGGAAGCCGTCGACGCCGGACCAGCCGGGCTGGGACAGCCCGTGGGGCCGCGGCCGGCCGGGCTGGCACATCGAATGCTCGGCGATGAGCGAAACACGAGCTCGGCGAGACCTTCGACATCCATGGCGGCGGCCTCGACCTGATCTTCCCGCACCACGAGAACGAGATCGCGCAGAGCGTGTCGCGCCCATGACGGGCGACCCTTCGCGCGCTATTGGCTGCACAACGGCATGCTGACCGTCGGCGGCGCCAAGATGGCGAAGTCCGAGGGCAATTTCATCACCGTGCGCGACAGCGCTGCGCCGAGGCTCCGGGCGAAGTCGTCCGCCTCGCGCTTGCTCGGCACCCACTACCGCGACCCGCTCGACTGGACCGCAGATCGGCTGCGGCAAGCGCGGCAGACGCTCGATCGGTTTTATCGCGCGCTGCTATCGAAGCCGGCTGCGCGGCCGAGTGTATCGGCGACGAGCGCGGAAGCGAGCGTCGGACGACGATCTGCACGTCGCCTCGGGACGACCTGAACACGCCGCGGCTAGCGATCGCCACATCCGTGCGCGAGCGATGCCGAACTGCGTATCGAGAAATCGGCCGCGCTCGCTGGCGACGCACGCAGAGCATGCGCTGCGGATCTCGGCGGCCGACTGCATGCGGGCTGCTTGGCAGCATGACCTACCGCATAGCGGCATGGTCACTCGCAGCGGCCCACGCGCGAATTCGCGGCATATCGAAGAGCGCATCGCCGCTCGAGCGCAGGCGCGTCGCAAGCGAGCGTCGCTTCGCCGATGCCGACAGCATCCGCGCCGAACTCGCGGCCGAAGGCATCATCCTTGAAGACAAGCCGGACGGCACGACCGACTGGCGCCGAGCGTGAGACGACCGGATTACCATCTCTCCGCCCCCGGGGGCGGAGAGGGTCGGGGTGAGGTGGGGATTCCAGAGCGCTCGCCGACACCCGCTCACCTCCCAGCGCTTCGGCGCTGGCACTCCCTCTCCCCTAGAGGGCGGAGAGGGACATGTTGCGCAGCGTTAGACCATGGCCGGGACCGACCGTAGCCGGCGAGGCGTGACCGGCGGGCCGCGCGATCATTCTCGTCGGAGCCGCAGCTCGGCGAGAATATCGGCACCGCGGCGCGGGCGATGATGAATTGCGGGCTCGACGATCTGCGGCTGGTGCGGCCGCGCGACGGCTGGCCGTCCGACAAGGCGGTCGCCGCGGCGAGCGGCGCCGACATGGTGCTGGAGAAGGCGCGGCTCTTCTCCGAGCGTGCCGGCGGCGATCGCCGATCTCGTCCATGTCTACGCGGCGACCGCGCGCGATCGCGGCATGGTCCGGCGCGAGGTGACGCCGCGTCATGCGGCCGCGGAGATGCGCGCTTGGCTCGCGGCGGGCGAACCCTGCGGCGTGCTGATCGGGCCGGAGCGCACCGGGCTCCTCAACGACGATGTGGCGCTCGCCGACACGGTGCTGACCGTGCCGCTCAACCCCGCCTTCTCGTCGCTTGAACCTCGCCCAGGCGGTGCTGATCGTCGGCTATGAGTGGTTCACCTCGGGCGCTGCGCAGCCGCCCGAAATCCTGCGGCGAGGCGGGAGCCGGCCGGCGACCAAGGAGGAGCTCCTCAACTTCTTCGACCATCTCGAAGAGGAGCTCGAAAGAACGGCTTTCTGCGCAACCGCGAAGCCCGGCCGAGCATGGTGCGCAACCTGCGCAGCCTGTTCCAGCGCGCGCAATGCACCGAGCAGGAGTTGCGCACTCTGCACGGCGTCGTAACCGCTTTCGCCGGCCCGCGCGAGCGCGCCGACAAGACGGGATCGGGATAGAGGTGGAGGCCCAGGTGGCGATGGCGCGGCCGATCTCCGGCCCGGAATCCTCCCTGGATGAAATGACTGCCTTTGACGGTGACCTCGGTCTGGTTGGGCCAACTACGGCAAAATTCGCGCTGTGGCCCGGTCAGTCATCGCGCCGGGTTCGGCATTGACGAAGAGCTTGGGCAGGTCGTTCTCGGCCATCCAGCCAGGCGTAGGCGGCGACCAATGCAACGACCGAAGCGAGGCTCTCCGTCAATCGGGATCTCCCGCGGCCAGGCGAGCGTCGGCCATCGGTCCTCCGCGATTTCGCGAACGGATGCCGGTATTCGGCCATCTCCGCCGGCTCCAGCTGGCGCAGGATCGAGGCCGGCAGCACGCGCTCGACGAAGAGGTTCTTGTCGAGCACCATCTCGTCGCCGGCCGCGGAGCGGAGCCCTGAAACACCCGCCGCGAGCCCTCCGGGCCATTCGGTCCAGGTTAGAGGTCGGACGATCGCCTCCATGTAAACGACCCCCTTCACGCGGTCGCGGTGATGGTTCGCCCAGTCGAACGCGAGCGCCGAACCCCAATCATGACCGACGAGCACGAGCGGGCCGTCGCGCCCGATCACGGCGTCGAGGAAGCCCCACAGAAAATCTTGGTGCGTCGCAAAGCTGTAGGTATCCGGGCCCGGGTGTGCGAGCTTGCCCGAATCGCCCATGCCGATCAGATCCGGCGCTATACAGCGGCCGAGCCCGGCAACCTCGGGCATCACATTGCGCCAGAGGTAGGAGGAGGTCGGGTTGCCGTGGAGAAAGAGAAACACCGGCTCGCCCGCACCGATTTCGACATAGGCCATCCGCTGGCCTTTCACGGCGACGAATTTCTTTGGGTGCGGTTCGATGCGGTGCGGCATGGTCATAACTCCCCCGTTGGCCGCTAATGCTATTGTGGCAGATGGTTATGTCTGGACCATCATCCGAGGAGACCGAACATGCCGAAGCCGACCTACGAGAACGCGCTGATCGTCGGCGCCGGGCGCGGGCTGAGCGCGTCGCTGGCGCGGATCCTCGCCGGCAAAGGTCTGCGCGTGGCGCTCGCCGCGCGCGACGCCGGAGAAGCTGGCACCGCTCTGCGCCGAGACCGGCGCCAAGGCCTTCGCCTGCGATGCCGTCGAGCCCGATCAGGTGGCGCGTCTCTTCACCGCGGTCGAGGCCGCGACCGGCGCGCCCGACGTCGTTGTCTATAATGCGAGCGCGCGTGCCCGCGGCCCGGTGGCCGAGCTCGTTCCGGCCGAGGTCGAGCGGGCGATCATGGTCAGCGCCTTTGGCGGCTTCCTCGTCGCGCGCGAGGCCGCCCGGCGCATGGTACCAAAAGCGCACGGTGCGATCCTGTTCACCGGGGCCTCGGCGAGCGTCAAGGGCTATCCCCTCTCCGCGCCCTTCGCGATGGGCAAGTTTGCGCTGCGCGGCCTGGCCCAGAGCATGGCTCGGGAACTGGCCCCGCAAGGCATCCACATTGCTCATTTCGTCATCGATGGCTCGATCCGCAACCCGGGTCGGGTCGAGCCGCCGGATCGGCCGGACAGCATGCTCGACCCCGATGCGATCGCCGCCACCTATGTCGATGTGCTCTACCAGCCGCGTTCGGCCTGGACTTGGGAGGTCGAGCTGCGGCCCTGGGTCGAGCGCTTCTGAGATCGCGAACCGAGGATCCCGCAGGCTCGACGTTCGCGACTTCGGGCGGAGCCCTCCCGGTCTGGGGTGCTTTCGCGCTGTTGCTGACGCTCGCGGCAGTACCCGCCGTTTTCGACGGTGCTGCCGCCGCTCGTCGACTACCCCAACCATCTGGCGCGCATGCATCTCCTCGCGGAGGGCGGCAACGCGTTTTATGCGGTGCGCTGGGCGCCGCTTCCCAATCTCGCCGAGGATCTGATCGTCCCGCCGCTGGTGCCATTGGTGCCGCTCGACACCGCGGGAAAGCTGTTCCTGGTCGTGATCTTCGCGCTGATGGCCGGGGTGCCGTATGGCTCAACCGCTGTCGCCACCGGTGCGCTGGCGGTTATGGCCGCTGCTCGCATTTCTCCTCCTCTACAACCGCATCCTGTTGTGGGGCTTTCTCAACTACCTCTTCGGGATCGGAGTTGCGCTGGTCGGAGCGGCGGCGTGGCTGGCGCTCGAAGGGCGGCGCTGGTGGCTCAGAGTGCTCGTCATCGTCGCTCGCGGCGCTCGCGTGCTTTCTCAGCCACATCGCCGCCTTCGGCTTCTATGCGCTGGTGCTTCTCGGCGTCGAAATCGCTGCCGGCCTGGGCGCGAATTGCGCGCGCGCCGGTGGGCGATGCTCGGCCGCCGGATCGGCATGGCCGCGCCGCAATTCATCCTTCCGGCAGTGCTCCTTCTCGGCGGACCGCAGCGAGCCTACCCGCGAGGCCGTCAGCTATGCCGGGATCTGGCGCAAGGTCGATCTGCTGTTCAATGTGTTCGACAACTACAACCGGGCATTCGACGTCACCTGTTTCGTCTCGTTCCTCGGCCTCTTTGGCGGGCTCGTGTGGAACCAACGGCTCCGGCTCGATGCACCGCGCCTCGGCTGTGCCTGCGGGATTGTCTTTGCCGCCTATCTGCTGCTGCCGAGTCAGATGTATGGCGGCTCCGGCGCCGACCGCCGCCTGCCCATCGCCCTCTTTCTGCTGTTTGATCGCCGCGGGTCGTGCCGCGCTTTCCGAGCAGGCGCGTCGCTGCCGCGATCGGGATCGCAGCAGCAGCGCTGCTGATCATCCGCCTGTGCCGCGATCGAGCGCGTCTGGCTCGCGAGCCGATCGGATCTATACCGGCCGATCTCGCGGGCATTGACCTGCTTGCCGCGCGGCGCCAGGCTCGCCGTCGCGCAGCCGGAGGGTCTCTTCCACGTCACGCCGATACCGGAGGTTCACCTCGCGACGCTGGCGATCGCTCGCCGCGACGCCTTTGTGCCGACCCTGTTCGCGATCCCAGGTCAGCAGCCCGTGATGCTGAAGCCCGCCTTTGCGGTCCTTGCCGAAGCGGCGCAGCCGCAACTTCTGTGGGCCGCACCTCGTCGCCGGCAGCGCTGCCGAGCGCGCGCGCACCTGCCGATCCCGCTTCGGCGACTTCGATTTCGTGGCGTTCACCGACAACGCGGCCCATCCATGTCCCGTGAGAACTCGTGTCTGACGCCATTCTTCCGTGCAGCCGACCTTTCAGATTTTCAGCGGTGGTCCACGATGCGGGCTGCACCAGCTCATGACCGCCGGCACAGCGGGCCCCAGGAGAGGATCTGCTGCCATCGCCGCTCGAAGGCCTGCTTGGGGATAAGACCAAGCCGCCAGCAGCCGCCACCCGTTTGCCTCGCGGCGCAGCAGAACCGCCTGGTTGGGCGGCAGATCCTCCCAGCCCTCGGGCACGCAGGATACCAGGGCGAGGCGGTAGCCCAGCCGCGCCGCCTCGCTCGAGTGTCGCTGCATCGGCGGTGCTGCGGCGCAGCAGATCGAGCCCGCTGCGGCGCGGTGCGGTCTCGGTGAGAACACCTGCATATCATCGTAGCGACGCTGGAATTGTCGCCCGGCAGCAACAATGCCAGGCGGTCGCCATCCTCGAGAAAGGGCTTCACATTGGCGGCGAGGCTGCGGACGAGTGGCTGCGGCATGTCGAGGTCGAAGCGCAGGCGGTAGGCGTAGCCAAGGGGCGCCAAGAGGGTGGTGGCGAGTGCCAGACGTCCGGCCACCTGCGCCCGCCTGCCGACCAGCCAACGCCCGACCCCGAGGTCACGGGCCGCGAGAGCCAGGCAGAGCGAAAGCACGAGAGAGAGATGCGTGTTGTAACGGAAGAAGGAATGCGCCTCGACGCTCATCTCGCTCGGGAACAAAGCGAGGTAGGTAAACACCAGGAAGCCGTTGTAGAGCACGAGCAACGCGGCGTGATAGGCGAGGAGCCGCGTGGTCGAGGTCCAGCCTTGTTGCCACCACAGCACCGGCCAGGCGGCCAGCGCCGCCGCCGTACAGCCGAAATACACGGGCTTTTCTGCGATCTCCGCGACGATGCTCGCCACGAATTGCCGGCAGCTCGACCCAGTTCCACTGCGCCAAGAGGCAGGGGCTTCAACTCGTCGACGCCGGCAACCGACACGTGGTAGCGCCAGAGGGCGTAGAGGCCGAGCGAAGGCAACATTGCCAGACCGAGGAAGCGCAGCATCGCGCGCGGCCATCGACCCGGTTTCCAGCCAGCTCGTCAGGAGGGCAGCGCCGACGCTGGCAACCACCAGTCCGATGCCCGACTGCTTCGTGTTGATCATCGGCGGCAAGAATCAGGGCGACAGCCGGCATCGCACCGGAAGGGTACCGGCCGGCCGCGATCTCGCCCTGGGCCGAGATCAGCAGCCACGCTGTTATGACCGCGGTCACCGCGAGGGCTGTCTCGCCATAGGCCGACAAGTGATAACGCGGCACGAAGCCCGGGTTCAGCAGGGTCGCGATAACCATGCCGCCGGCAATGGCTCCCGCAGGGCAGAACCGCATCGTAGGTGAGACTCGGCAAGAAGCACGGCGCGGGCGAAGAGCAGGCCCGTTGCCAGCAGCAGCAGGACATTGGTCAGCGACATTCCCGATGCCGGATAATCCGGCCACATCAGGCCGCCGATATAGCTGAGGAATTGTGTGTTGTAGGGCGCTGCCGGCAGAAAGGAGTGGCTCGGGGGCGACAGCGCCGTCGGCAGCCGTCCCCAGTCGACGAGATACACGGCGTTCGGCAACAGGTTGAGCCAGGTATCGGGTTGCGAGGGCTGGATTGGCGCCATGACGAGCCAGAACGGCAGCGCCAACAGCGGTAAGCCGGCCGAGAGTCTTCCACGCCGCCGCCCTCGGCCGTCGGCGCCGGAAGGCCAGCACCGAAAGTGCAAGCGCCACATAGGCCGCTGCCGGGACGGCGAGAGTGAACGGGACCAGCACGCCCCAGGCGGTGAACAGCAGGCAAAGCGCACCCCATCCGGCGCCGATTTGCACCTCGGGCGGCATGCGTGAGCCGACGACCGCCGCTCCTGCCGGCAGCAGGATGATGGCTACGACCCAGGTGACGGCGAGCCCGACGAGGTCTGTCGGACTGGGGATGTACGCTGTCGGTCAAACCCACGTATTGCTGGCGTCGCGCCTGGGCTGGCGAGCGCATCGGACTTCGGGTCGCCTGCATCACCTCGGATAATACCCGGCTCACCGGAAGCCTGTCCAAGCGGGGGCTGGTCAGAACGTGATCTCATGGCCGCGCGAGCGCATCGGCGCGGATCGGAGGCATCCGAGAAGAGGACGACGACCGGATGGCCGCCTGCCGCGGCGATGTGCGTGGCACCGGTGTCATTCCCGACGGTAAAGGCAGCGGCATCCGCCAGATCGATCAAGCCGGTAAGCTCGGTGACGGCCGACGAGGTCAATCGCGTCGAGGGCAGCGCGCGCGGATTTCGGCCGCGAGCGGCTCTTCACCCGGAGCGCCGACGATGACGGGGAGGGTGCCGGTGCCTCGATCAGGCGCTGTGCGAGCACGCCATAATGCTGTGCAGGCCAGCGCTCCGAGTGGCGCGGCGATGATCGGGATCAGCAGAAGAAAGCCCGTTGGTCCAGACCGGCAGCTGTGCGTAATGAC
>ERZ1370068.6889-contig-5842_pt1 | contig 67247 bp, 85 predicted proteins | sample MGYA00561227_ERZ1370068 | MGnify/ENA primary metagenome ERZ1370068 (study PRJEB38410, sample SAMEA6850437) | metagenome | study: Metagenomic assessment of the ecological functions of the soil: analysis of the soil microbiota associated with the... | reverse complement strand
GTAGCCCTTCGTTCAGTTGCGTATTGCTATCACGAAGGCGTCGTTGGTCGCGACAGCACCAGATCTCGTCCACCTTCTTCGCCTTGAGCTTGTCGAAGTTCTTCACGTAGCTCGGCACGTGCTTCGCCGAGCAGGTCGGCGTGAAGGCGCCGGGCAGGCCGAAGATCCGCGACCTTCTTGCCCTTCGGTCAGGTCGGCCACGTTGAACGTTATTGGGGCCGACGCTGCAGCCGGGCCGCTCGGTCTCGATCGATCTCGGTGAGCGTGCCGTCGGGCAGCTTGTCGCCGACCTTGATCGCCATGGGGGAGCCTCCTCGATCGTCTGCGTTGGGATGGAAGCGGGATGTCGGGCGCCCTGCGCGCCTGCCGGCGGCATGGTACCACACGGGGCGCCCGCCCGGGATTTCGGGGAGTCGGCCCCGCTCGCTTCGCACACTGGAGTCGCCATGTCGGCGTCCTGGCTCGAGCCCACCGATACCCGCGCCGCCGCGCCCCGCGGCAGCGCCGGCGCGAGCAGCGTGCGGCCCTCGCCGAGGCCGCCGGCGCCGCCGCGCACGCGCGCGGGCGAGGCGGTGCCCTGGCGCCCAGGAGCCGGACGGGTACCGGTGCGGCGATCTGCTCGCCGACACCACGCTCCGAGTCCGACTACGTGCTGCTCCAGGCTCTGGCTGCACCCGCCCGAGGCCGGCTGCCTGGCGGCCGCCCACCCGCGGCCGCATCGAGAAGACCCGCCGGGCCATCCTGGCGCGGCAGCTTCCCGACGGCGGCTTCAACGTCTATCCCGAGGGCCCCGCCGAGCTCAACGCCACCGTGAGGCCTATGCCGCGCTCAAGCTGGCCGGGCTCCCGCCGACAGCGAGCCCTTGCACGCGCGCGCGGAGTGCGATCCTGCGCCTGGGCGGCATCCAGGAGGCCAACAGCTACGTCCGCATCAACCTGAGCCTCTTCGGCCTCTATCCCGCAGTCGGCACGTGCCGACCATTCCCGGCGGAGCTGGCCGCTGCTGCCCGGCGGCCTCGATCTACGAGATGTCGTCGTGGACCGCGCGCGATCGTGATGCCGCTGTCCATCGTCCAGGCGCGCACGGGCGCGACGTCTCGGCCCCGGCCGGGCTTCGATCTGGACGAGCTGGCCGCGCCGGGCAAGAGCTTCCAGCTTCGCCGCAAGCGCGATCGGCTCTCCGCCGCTGTTCCGCCAGCTCGACACCGCGCCTCAAGGTCTGGGAAAAGCGCGCGCCGGAGATGATCCGCAAGTCGGCTCGCCCGCGAGGCGGAGAAGTGGATGCTCGATCGCACCCGCCACAGCGACGGCCTCGGCGCGCATCTATCCCCTCGATGATGTACTTCATCATGGCGCTGGACGCGCTCGGCTATCCGCGCGGACCATCCCGACCTCATCGAAGCCATCCGGCAGTTCGAGGACTCTGCTGACCGAAGACGCGAGCGACCGCTCTACTTCCAGCCCTGCGTCTCGCCGGTGTGGGACACCGCCATCGCCATGTTCGCGCTCGGCGAAGCCGGGCGGCCGATCGGCGCACGCTCATGCGCCGCGCCGCCGACTGGCTCATCGCGCAAGGAGGTCCGGCGGCGCGGCGACTGGTCGGTGAAGCGGCCCGACCTCGAGCCGTCCGGCTGGGCCTTCGAATTCGCCAACGAGCACTATCCCGACATCGACGACACCGCCATGGTGCTGCTGGCGCTGCAGCACGCGCGCGGCTCCGATCCTGAGGCGGCAGGCGCGCTGCGGAGCGGCGCGCGCATCAGCTGGCTCGCTGCGGATGCAGTCGAGCCGACGGCGGCTGGGCCGCCTTCGACGTGGACAACAACTGGGCGATCCTCAACCGCGTGCCGTTCGCCGATCACAACGCCGATGCTCGATCCCTCCTGCCCGGACATCACGGGCCGGGTGCTGGAGGCGCTCTGCCGGCGCGGGCTCGACAGCACTCGATCCCGCCGATGCGAGCGCGGCGTCGCGCTATCTGCTCGAGACCCAGGAGAGCGGACGGAAGCTGGTACGGGCGCTGGGGCGTGAACTACATCTGTACGGGACGCTTCCTCGCGCTCGCGGGCTGCGCGCCGCTGGCGATCAGCAGCGCCTCGACGGCCATATGGAAGGCCGGGCGCTGGATCGCGCTCGGTGCAGAACGCTGACGGCAGGCTGGGGCGAGAGCTGCGCGAGCTACGGCGAAGGCCGCTTCGTCGCCGGCGCCGAGCACGCCGTCCCAGACCGCGTGGGCGCTGCTGGGCCTGATGGCGGCCGGGCCGGGCGGAGAGCGAGGTCTCCTGGCGCGGCGCGCGGCTACCTGGTCGACACCCAGCAGCGCCGACGGGACCTGGGACGAGACGCTCGCCACCGGCACGGGCTTTCCCGGCGTCTTCTATCTCCGCTACACGCTCTACCGGAAGTATTTCCCGCTGCTGCGCCCTCGCCCACGTCCGGGGATGCCCTCGACGGCGCCGCGCGGTCGCTGCGCCTCGTCCGCGAGGGCGGCGCCGTGCCGCGAGCGCTGAGCGCCGGGCCGTCCCGCGCGGGCTGAGGCGGGTCCGAGCCGCTCAGGCCCCTGCCGAATCGGCGAGGGCCGCGTATACCGCCTGCGCCAGGCGGGGCAGATCAGATCGCGCGCGCCCATGAGGAGCACGGTGTCACCCTGTCGCGCCTCGGCCGCGACCCAGCGCACCACCGCCGCATGGTCCGCGGCATGGCCGCCGCGGAGACGCGGGGGAAGATCATCCGCCAGCACGCGCCCGGTCACGTCGCGGGTCACGGTGCCGCCCGCGTAGTACACCTCCGCGTAGCAGAAGCGGTCCGCGGGGCGCAGGATCCGCGGCAGGAGCTCGCGCAGCTCCGGGCGCAGGAAGCGCGGCGGGACCATAGCCGTGCGGCTGGAACACCGCCACCACCCGTTCCGCGCCCGCCTGGGCGGTGGTGAGCGCGGCGCGGATCTTCTCGCCGTTGTGCGCATAGTCGTCCACCACCCGGATGCCGTGCGGCGTGGTGCCGCATCACCTCGAAGCGGCGCGCCACCCCGGGAAGCGCGCGCAGCGCGCCGGCGATGGTGCCCGGCGCGAGCCCGAGGGTGAGGGCGACCAGCGCGGCGGCGGCCGCGTTCTCGAGATTGTGGGCGCCGGGCTGAGGATATCGAGCGGTGACACGACCGGTGGGCGCGGCAGCACCCCGGCGCCTCGGTGCGGGCCCAGCGCTCAGGATCTCGAGCCGCGCCTCCGCGTCGCCGGTGGTCCCGTAGGTCCCGCGCGCCTGACGGCGCGCCCCACCGCGGCGGCCTCGGGACAGGCGGCATTGACGAGGAGCCGTCGCGCGTTGCGGGCGAAGGCCTCGAACTGCGGCCGCAGCGCCGCGACCTCGCCGTGATCGCGGCTGATATTGTGGATGACGCCCAGCGCGGGCGCATACCCGGTGAGCGTGCCGTCGGACTCGCAGGCCTCCGCGGCCACCGGCGCCGCCTCGGGCCCGCGCAGAAAGCAGCCGCTCACGCCCTCGCCCACTGAGCGCGGCGCCGCCCAGCGCGGTGGCGGGAGCGCCCGCCACGCGCGCTGAGCCAGGTCACCATGCCGGTGATCGTGCTCTTCCCGCTGGTGCCCGCGATGGCCACGCCGGGCCGGCCCGCGTTCACCACCTCCGCGAGCAGCGCCGGGCGGGCCACGCGCTCGATGCCCTGCGCGCGCGCCGCGCGCATCTCCGGCGTGTCCGCCTCCACCGCGGTGGAGTAGATGAAGCGGTCGAGATCCGGCGACACCGCCGCGCCGTCCTGGGGCAGCAGCGTGATGCCCAGCCCGCGCAGGAGGGTGGCGACGCATCGGCGCTCTTGCCCTGATCGAGCGCGCGGTCGGAGCCCTGCACGGTGTGTCCCCGTGCCCGCATGAGCCGCGCGAGCGGATTCATGCCCGCGCCGGCGATGCCGGAGAAGTGATAGCGTAGCGGGGCGCGCGAGGCGCGGCGGCCGTCACCACGTACAGGATACGACACGGCGCCCGCGGGGATGCGTCTGGCGATGGGCCGGTGGCGGGGCTAAGATGCGCCCGTCCCATCATCTCGCACCGGGAGGCTCCGGCCGTGGTCGATCGATCCGGGTAGACACCTCATGACCGCCGGGGCCATCGTGACCGTGGTGGGCCTCGGTTTCGTCCTGGTTCGCGAGCTGGGAGTGCCCCGCCAGTGGATTCCCGTCATCGTGGGGGTGGGTCTCTTCGTCGTGGGCGGCATCCGCTATCTCACGTCGGGAAAGGGCTAGCGCTATGGCCCGAGCCGGCAAGGCCCCCGCGCGGGCGCCTCGACAGGTCACGACCGACGCGGTGGACCCCAAGCACCGCTGGGACCGGCCCATCCAGGCGCCCGGCCACATGCAGGTGGACTTCGAGGAGCGCGTGGACTTCCGCCGGCTGCACGCCTATCGGCTGGGCCGCACGCGCAGGCGCTGGCCCACTCGGGCCTGGGGCGCGCTGCTCATCTTCGACCAGCACAATATCCGCTACATCTCCGAGCACGGTGATCGGCGAGTGGGCGCGCGACAAGCTCATCCGCTACTGCCTCCTCACCGGCAACGGCGAGCCCTGGGTGTGGGACTTCGGCTCGGCCGCCCGCCACCATCGCCTCTACGCGCCCTGGCTCGATCCCGACCCACTGCATCGGCCGGCATGGTGGGCATGCGCGGCGCGGTGTCGCCCGAGGCCGGGCTCTTCGAGCGCGCGGCGCGCGAGATCAAGGACATCCTCGCGCGCGAGGGCGTGGCGGAGATGCCGCTCGGCATCGACGTGGTCGAGCCGCCCTTCCTCTTCGCGCTCCAGAAGGCAGGCATCGAGGTGCGCGACGGCCAGCAGGTGATGCTCGAGGCGCGCGTGATCAAGAGCGCGGACGAGCTGACGCTGCTGAACATGGCCGCGGCCATGGGCGACGGCGTCTACCAGGACATCTTCGAGGCGCTCAAGCCCGGGGTGCGCGAGATCGAGATCGTCGCGCTGGCCAACCAGCGCCTCTACGAGATGGGCTCGGACTGCGTCGAGGCGCATCAACGCCATCTCCGGCGAGCGCTGCTCGCCGCACCCGCACAACTTCACCGACCGCCTCATCCGTCCCGGCGACCAGGCCTTCTTCGACATCATCCAGTCCTTCGTGGGCTACCGCACGTTGCTACTACCGGACCTTCAGCGTGGGCCGCGCCACCGCCGCCCAGCAGCTCGGCCTACAAGAAGGCGCGGCGAGTGGATGGACGCCGCCATCGCGCTCATCAAGCCGGGCGTGGGCACGGACCGCATCGCGAAGTGCTTCCCCCGGGCGCAGGAGATCGGCTTCGAGAGCGAGATGGCGGCCTTCGGGCTCAATTTCTGCCACGGCCTCGGGCTGGGCCTCCACGAGCGGCCCATCATCTCGCGCCTCAATTCACTACGAGGATCCTGATGGAGCTCGAGGCCGGAGATGGTCTTCGCGGTGGAGACGTACTGCCCCGCTTCGGACGGCATCTCCGCCGCCCGTATCGAGGAAGAGGTCATCGTGACCCCGAAGGGCGCCCAGATCATCACGCTCTTTCCCGCGGACACGCTGCCCATCGCCAACCGGTACTAGACGCGCGGTGCCCGACTCCGCCGGCGCGATCTTCCGCGTCTTCCTCCGCCTCGGCCTCACCTCGTTCGGGGCCCATCGCGCACCTCGGCTACTATCGCCGCGAGTTCGTGGAGCGGCGCCGGTGGCTCAGCGAGTCAGCCTATGCGGACCTGGTAGCCCTCTGCCAGTTCCTCCCGGGACCCGCGTCCAGCCAGGTCGGCTTCGCGGTGGGGCTGTCGCGTGGCGGCCTGGCCGGCGGCCTCGCCGCCTGGCTCGGATTCACCTCTGCCCTCGGCGATCGCGCTCACGCTCTTTGCGCTCGCCGCCGGCGCCATCACGGGTCCCGCCGGGCTGGGGGCGCTCCACGGGCTCAAGGTGGTCGCGGTGGCGGTCGTCGCGCAGGCGGTGTGGGGAACTGGCGCGCGCCCTCTGCCCCGATCGCGCGCGGGCCGGCATCGCGGTGCTGGCCACGCTCGTCGTCTTCTTCGCCGCGACGGCGGTGAGCCAGATCGGCGCCATCGCCCTGGGCGGCGTGCTGGGCTCTGGCTATGCCGGGACGGTACGGCATCCCCCACGGGGACGCTGGTCGTCACGGTGCCGCGCGCCGGTCGCCTGGGCCTGTCTCGCCGTGTTCTTCGCGCTGCTGGTCGGGCTCCGCTGGCGGTGCGGCTCGGGCGCGGGCATGCGGTGGCGGTATTCGAGGCGTTCTATCGCGCAGGTGCGCTCGTCTTCGGGGGCGGTCATGTGGTGCTCCCGCTCTTACAGGCGGCGGTGGTGCCGCCGGGCTGGGTGAGCGAGGGCGCCTTCCTCGCCGGCTATGGCGCCGCGCAGGCGGTGCCGGGTCCGCTCTTCACCTTCGCCTCGTATCTGGGCGCGGTGAAGGGCCCGTCGCCGAACGGGGTGGCGGGCGCCGCCCTCTGCTTGATCGCGATCTTCCTGCCCGGCTCCTGGTCCTGACGGGCGCGCTGCCGTTCTGGAACGCGTTCCGGCGGCGGAGCTGGCGCAGTCGGCCATGCGCGGCGTGCAATGCCGCGGTGGTGGGAATTCTCCTGGCCGCGCTCTATAGACCCTGTCTGGACCAGCGCCGTGCTGGGCCCGCCGGACTTCGCCCTCGCGCTGGTGGCCTTCGTGCTGCTCGCGGTGTGGCAGGGCGCCTCCCTGGATGGTCGTCGCGCTGACCGCCGCGGCGGGCGCCGCGCTGGGCCTGGGGGACTGGGGCGGAGGTGAAGGGAGCGGCCGGAAGGCCGGCCGCCCCGGTTGCCCGCGGGTGGCTCAGGCGAGCGAGGTGAGCTTCTTCTGGATCTCCGGCTTCGGCACCGCGCCGACCACCTGGTCGCGCACCTTCCCGTCCTTCACGAAGAGAATGGTCGGGATGGAGCGGACCCCGAAGCGCGCGGCCAGCGCCGGATAGGTGTCCACGTTCACCTTGGCCAGGGTGACCTTGCCACCGGACGTCCGGGCCAGATCCTCGAGCACGGGTCCCACGGCACGGCAGGGGCCACACCACTCCGCCCAGAAATCCACCATCAGGACGCCTTCCGAGGTCGCGAAGGCCTCGTCGAAGGTCTTGTCGTCGAGAGTGCAGCACACTCGAATCAGTCATGGATATCGCCTCCACGGTTGAGATGCCGGCCCCTCGGCGCCGCGGTCCATGAATCGCGGGGTCCGGCGCTCGCATCTTAAGGAGAGAGGTATCGCCGGAGCGACAAGGAGGTTAGGCCGGCGGCTCGGCGCCGGTACGGTCGACGATGAGCCGGTAGTGCTCGGGGCGGCGGTGCCGCGCGAAGTTGAACACGGTCTCCTTGTAGGAGCGGGCGGCGTCGAGATCGCAGCGCGCGGCGGCCAGCTCGTCGCCCAGGGTGGCGCACATCGCCACGATCTCGCCCGAGGGCGCGATGATGGCGCTCTGGCCGATCATGTCGCAGCCCTCCTCCCGCCCGCACTTGGCCACGCCTACCACCCAGGTCGCGTTCTGATAGGCGCCCGCCTGCATCACCAGATGATTGTGGAAGGGGCCGAGGAGATCGTGCTCGGGCGCGCGGAGGATTGTGCACCGGCGTATTGTAGCCGAGGCAGGATCAGCTCCACGCCCTGCAGCCCCATGACCCGATAGGTCTCCGGCCAGCGCCGGTCATTGCAGATGCACATGCCCACGATGCCGTCGAAGCGCGCGCCACACCGGGAAGCCGAGGTCGCCCACGTCGAAGTAGCGCTTCTCGAGATGCTGGAAGGCGCGCTAGGGCTCGTGCTCCGCGTGCCCCGGCAGATGAACCTTGCGGTACTTGCCCACGACGGATCCCCGGCGATCCACCAGGATCGACGTATTGAAGCGGCGGGGCTGGCCGTCTTCCTGCGTGAGCTCGGCGTAGCCGAGGCAGAAGCCGATGCCGAGCCGCCGCGCCTCGTCGAAGAGCGGGCGCGTCTCCGGCCCCGGCATCTCGCGCTCGAAGAAGCCGTCGATCTCCCGCTGATCCTCCATCCACCAGCGCGGGAAGAAGGTGGTGAGCGCGAGCTCGGGATACACCACCAGATCGCAGCCGCGGGCCGAGGCCTGGCCGAGCAGGGCGAGCAGGCGCTTGACCACATCGCCGCGCGGTCTCGCTCCGCGCGATCGGCCCGAGCTGGGCGGCGCCGATGGTGAGGAGGCGGGCCATCAGATCGCCCGCCGCTCGGCGCGGGGCGCGGTGAGGTCCCTCGCGGCGGTAGCCCCGAGTTGCACGAGGACGTCGTTGTCGATGAAGACGACGTACGGCGTCTCCACGTGGGCGAGCGCCAGGTTCCGCGATTCGTTGGGCGCGAGATGATCCTCGACCCGGATGAGGCGAAAGCGCTTCGCGGCCTGGCGCTTCGCGATCGCGCGGCGGACCTGGCGCGGCGAGCCGGCATCCACGTAGACGAGCGAGAACGGGAAGTCGGTGCGCTCGTAGAGGAGGTCGAGCGCGCGCACCGCCATGCCGAAGCGCTCGCGAGGAATGCACGGCCACCGTGACCCGGGGTGTCATGACTGCCTCCGGGCCGATTGTCGCATATCGGTGCGCAGAATCGCGGCCTGCCCGCCCGAGCCCCTGGTGCGCGCGCGGGCCTCCCTCGCGTAGAATCCCCCATGACCATCAAGGGCAAGGCCTATATCGCCGGCGTCTACGAGCATCCCGACCCGCAAGGCGGACGACAAGTCCCTGGCGCAGCTCCACGCCGAGGTGGCCAAGGGCGCGCTGGAGGACGCGGGGCTCACCCGCGCCGACGTGCGACGGCTACTTCTGCGCGGGCGACGCGCCCGGTCTGGGCCCGCTCTCGCTGGTGGACTACATGGGGCTCAAGGTCCGCCACATGGACACCACCGAGACGGGCGGCTCCTCCTACGTGATCCACGTCGGCGCATGCCGCGGCAGGCCATCGCCGCCGGCAAGTGCAACGTGGCGCTGATCACGCTGGCCGGCCGGCCGCGCGCGGAGGGCATGGCCACCGGCACCGCGCCGCGGAACTACGGGTCGGCCGCGCCCGACGTGCAGTTCGAGTATCCGTGGGGTCCCACCGTGGTGAACATGTACGCCATGGCCGCGCATGCGCCACATGCACGAGTTCGGCACCACCAGCGCCCAGCTCGCGTGGATCAAGGTGGCGGCCTCGCATCACGCCCAGCACAATCCCCACGCGCTCCTGCGCGAGGTGGTCACGGTAGACGACGTGGTGAGCTCGCCGATGATCGCCGACCCGCTGCACCGCCTGGACTGCTGCGTGATCACCGACGGCGGCGGCGCGCTCGTCGTGGTCTCGCCCGAGGTCGCCCGCGCGGCTCAAGCGGCCGCGCGTGCGCGTGCTCGGCGCCGGCGAGGCGCCCAAGCACCAGATGGGCGGCAAGATCGACCTCACCTATACCGGCGCCGCCCGCTCGGGCGCCACCGCCTTCGCGGAGGCCGGCGTCACGCCCGCCGACATCAAGTACGTGTCCATCTACGACAGCTTCACCATCACGGTGCTGATCATGCCTCGAGGACCTGGGCTTCTGCGCCAAGGGCGGAGGTGGGCAGCTTCGTGGCGGACGGCAACCTCATCGCCGGGCCAGGGCCGGCTGCCCTTCAATACCGACGGCGGCGGCCTCTGCAACAACCATCCCGGCCAATCGCGGCGGCATGACCAAGGTGATCGAGGCGGTGCGCCAGCTCCGCGGCGAGGCGCATCCCGAAGGTGCAGGTGCCGAATTGCGGCCTGGCCCTGGCGCATGGCACCGGCGGCTCGCTCGGAACGCGGCATGGCAGCGCCACCGTCATCCTGGAGCGGGAGTGACGATGGCCCCCCACGGCCCCCATGGCACCCAAGGAACGTAAGTATCCCGCCCCCGAGCCCAATCCCGAGACGAAGCGCTTCTGGGAGGCGGCCGCGCAGGGCCAGCTCCTCGTGAAGAAATGCCTGAGCCTGCGGCGAGATCCACTACTATCCGCGCGCGCTCTGCCCCTTCTGCGGCAGCGACCGCACCGACTGGCAGACGGCCTCCGGGCGGGGCACCGTCTATTCGTGGAGCGTGATGCGGCGGGCGGAGACGCCGTATGCCATCGCCTATGTCACGCTCGACGAGGGCGTGACCATGATGACCAATATCGTGGATTGCGACCTGAACGGCATCCGCATCGGCCAGAAGGTGCGGGTGGTGTGGAAGCCCACCGAGGGGGGCCGCCGCTGCCGGCCTTCACTCCCGCATGAGCTCCGCGTCCCCGCCCACCTCCCTGGTGATCGAGCCGGTGGCGGGCGCCCTGGGTGCCGAGCTGTCCGGTGTGGACCTGGCCAGCCGCTGGCGCCCGACATGGCGGCCGCCATGCGCCGGGCCTGGCTCGACCATGGGGTCATCTTTTTCCGGGACCAGGATCTGCCGCCGGACGCATTCCTCCGGTTCGCGCGGCTCTTCGGCGAGCCCATCGAGTATCCCTTCGTGAAGGGGCTGCCCGAGCAGCCCGAGATCATTCCCGTGCTCAAGGAGGCGAACGAGCGCGTCAACTTCGGCGGCATCTGGCATTCCGACACCGCCTACCTCGACGTGCCGCCCATGGCCTCCATGCTCATCGCGCGCGAGGTGCCGCCCGCGGGCGGCGACACCCTCTTCGCCAGCATGTATCTGGCCTACGAGTCGCTCTCCGAGGGCATGAAGCGGCTGCTGGCGGGATTGGTGGGGATCAATAGCTCGGCGAGCGCAGACGTGTCCAAGACCCGCGAGGACCGGATGAAGGACAATGCGCGGGAGGACGCGCGCAAGGAATATGTCGCCCGCCATCCCCTGGTGCGCACGCATCCCGAGACCGGGCGCAAGGCCCTCTACGTCAACGTCGCCCACACCGTGGGCATCGAAGGACTGACCCGCGACGAGAGCGCGCCGATCCTCGACTTTCTCTTCCGCCATCAGATCCGGCCCGAGTTCACCTGCCGCTTCCGCTGGCGGCCCCGCTCCATCGCCTTCTGGGACAATCGCTGCGTCCAGCACAACGCGGTGAACGACTACCAGGGGCATCGGCGCCTCATGCACCGGATCACGCTCGGGGGCGACCGGCCGCGCTGATCGTCCCCGGCCGTCCGGCGGCGCTCCGCCCGAGGGCAGGTGACCGCTCGGGCGGCCTGCCTTCAGCCCCGTAAGCGCAGCGCGACGCAACTGCCCGGGAAATCAGGCCGGGAGCCCATGGCACACGTTCTGCAGTCTCTGCCCCCTGTGCCCGGAGCAGTCCGGGCGGCGGCGAATGATCGACCGCTATAGACGGTAGGAGGAGCCGAAGCATGGGTGAGTCGACGATCGAGCAGCTCATTCCGGACGTGGCGGCCCGGCTTCGCGCCGGCGGCCGCGTGGCCGATTTCGGCTGCGGGGCGTGGATGTCGGGCATCGAGCTCGCGCAGGAGTTCCCCCGGGTCCGCGTGGACGCGGTGGATACGGACCAGGACGCCATCGAGACGGCGAGCTGGGCCGCGGGGCGAGGCCGGGGTCAGCGGTCGCATGGTCTTTCACGTCGCGACGGCCGAGGACGCGCCGCTCACGGGCCCGTACGATCTGGTGACGGCGCTGGACGAGCAGGGCGACCTCGCACACTCGCTGCGCGCGCTGCGCCGCATGCGTCAGCTCGCCAGCCCGGGCGGCACCGTGCTGGTGGCGGCGGCCAAGACCGATACGCTCATCGACGCGGTGTATGCGCGCGCCGCCGGCTTCAGAGACGTGGACTTCCTGCGCGGTGCGCTGACCGCGCGTCACTTCGTCCGCCTCACCCCGTGAACGCGATGCGCACCCTGGATCAGGCCAGGATCGATCAGGTCGGCGAGCGGTTGTTCGGCGACGTCAACGGGGCGATGACGGTGCTCAACGTGTATCTCGGGCATCGGCTCGGCTTCTTCCGGGCCCTGGCCGAAAGCGGGCCCACCACCCCGGCCGAGCTCGCCCAGGAAACGGGCTGCGCCGAGCGCTACGTGCGGGAATGGCTCGAGTGCATGGTGGTCAACGAGTACCTGGAGCACGAGCCCGGCCTCGAGCGCTTCACCCTGCCCGCCGAGCATGCCGCCGTGCTCGCCGACGCGGAGGGCGGCCTTCGCGGCGCCTTTCACCTGCTTCATCCCCAGCCTCGCGCAGGCTCTGCCCCGCCTCATCGACGCGTTCCACTCGGGCGGCGGCGTGCCCTTCGAGGACTACGGGGCCGACGCGCGGGAGGCGATCGGCGCGGGCAACCGGCCCATGTTCGTGAACGACTACGTGAGCAAGTGGATCGCCGCCATGCCCGACGTGGCGGCCCGGCTGCGGGCGGGCGGGCACGTGGCGGACATCGGCTGCGGGGTGGGCTGGTCGAGCATCAGCCTGGCGGTGGGATTTCCCGACATCCGGGTGGACGCGGTGGAGCCCGACGCGGCCTCGGTGGCGGAGGCGCGGGCCCATGCCGTCGCCGCGGGCGTGGCCGATCGGGTGACGTTCCACGAGGCCACCGCGGAGGCGGCGCCGCTGCGCGGTCCCTATGACCTGGTCACCGCCTTCGAGTGCCTGCACGACATGGCCTATCCGGTCGCCGCTCTGCGGCGCATGCGCGCGCTGGCGGGACCCTACGGGATCGTGCTGGTGGCGGACGAGGCGGTGGCGGACACGCTGGAGGAGAACCACACCTTTCTGGGGCGTCTCAATTACAATTTCAGCGTGCTGCACTGTCTCCCGCAGGCGATGGTGTATGCGGGGGCCGCGGGCACCGGGACCGTGATCCGGCCTTCGACGCTGCGCCAGTACGCCCGGGCCGCCGGCTTCACTCAGGTCGACGTGCTACCGATCGAGAATCCCCTCTGGCGGTTCTATCGGCTCACGCCGTAGGCCCGCGGCGCAAGGAGGGACTCCGGTGACCAGGCGCTCGTTCCGCGCTCCGCTCGTCCTGCTACTCCTGCTCGCCGCCGGCTGCGCCGGCCAGCCCGAACACCCCATTCGGCGGCGCCAGCGGCAGCCACCGCGGCGCCCGCCGGTCCGGCGTCCGCCTCGCCCGGTGGGCCCCCGCCGCTCTGGAACAATCTCGGGAGCTATTCCCACTCGATCACCACCACCTCCCCGCGAGCGCAGGCCTACTTCGACCAGGGCTTGCGGCTGACCTACGGGTTCAATCACTGGGAGGCGCAGCGGTCCTTCCGTGAGGCCGCCCGCGTCGATCCCGCGTGCGCCATGTGCCAGTGGGGCATCGCCCTCACCTACGGCGCCAACTACAACGACCCCACCAATCCGGATCGCGAGCAGGGCGCCTCGCCGCGGCGCGGAACGCGCAGGCCCTCGCGGCGCACGGCCTCACCGGCCGAGCGTGCCCTCATCGACGCGCTCCTCAAGCGGCATCAGCCGGGCGGCGAGCGCGCCGCCCTGGACCGCGCCTATGCCGACGCCATGCGCGACGTGGTCCAGCGGTTCCCGGACGACCTCGAGGCCGCCACCTTCTTCGCGGACGCGATGATGAACCTGCGGCCGTGGAATCTGTGGACCCCGAAGGACAGCCCCAGCCGGGGACCGAGGAGATCGTCCGGACGCTGGAAGGCGTGCTGGCGAAGAACCCGAACCATCCCGGCGCGCTCCACCTCTACATCCACGCGGTGGAGGCCAGCCAGACGCCGGGCCGCGCCACCGCCGCCGCCGACCGCCTGCGCGGTCTCATGCCCGGCGCGGGGCACCTCGTGCACATGCCGTCCCACATCTATCTCCGCGTGGGGCGCTACGACGACTCGGTGACCGTGAACGTGCGCGCAGCGGAGGCGGACCGCGCCTACTTCCGCCAGTCCACGCCCAGCCCCATCTATCGGGGCATGTACTATCCGCACAATCTCGACTTCATCTGGCACGCCGCCAGCCTGGACGGGCGGAGCGCGGAGACGCTGCGCGCGGCGCGAGAGTTCGCCGGCGAGGCGCCCCTGGACATGCTGCGCCAGATGTCGGACATGGAGACGGCCCCCGCCGCGCCCATCTTCGCGCTGGTCCGCTTCGGCCGCTGGGAGGAGGTCCTGCGCGAGCCCGCGCCGCCCGCCGACCTGCCCTACTGGCGGGGCGTCTGGCACTATGCCCGCGGGCTCGCCTACGCGGGCACCGCGCGCCCCGCCGAGGCCCAGCGCGAGCTGGCCGCGCTCCAGGCGGTGCGCGACGGCGTGCCGGAGGCGCGCACGCTGGCCGGATTCTTCAAGACGCGCGAGATGCTCACCCTCGCCGTCGAGGTGCTCGCGGGCGAGCTCGCCGCGCGCCGCGGTGAGGGAGACGCCGCCGTGCGCCATCTCGCCGAGGCCGCCCGCATCCAGGACGGCCACTGGTTCACCGAGCCGCCGCCCTGGTATTTCCCCGTGCGCCAGTCCCTCGGCGCCGTCCTGCTCTCCGCCGGCCGCGCCGCCGAGGCGGAAGCGGTGTATCGCGAGGACCTGCGCCGGAATCCGGAGAACGGCTGGTCGCTCTTCGGGCTCGCGCAGGCGCTGCGCGCGCAGGGCAAGACCGAGGAAGCCATCACCACCGACGCGCGATTCCGCCGCGCCTGGGCCCGCTCCGACGTCACGCTGACCGCGTCGCGCTTCTAGCCCGTCGGGATTTGCGTCGCGAGGGACGCGCGGGTAGAGTGTGGGCCAGGAGGGACCGATGCCTGCGTGCATAGCCTGCAGTTCGCGCGACGTCGAGAGCACCTGCTCGGGCGCATACATGGCGGAGACGTCGGAGGTCATCTACCTCGGCTCGTCGCCGGTGGTCGAGTGCCCGGCCTGCGGCACCAAGCCGCTGCGCTGCCAGTCCGAGCTGTACGGCGACGTCTTCATCTGCCCCGGGTGCGCCCAGCGCGTCTTTCGTGACGAGCAGCACCACTGCCGCACCTGCGGCCATTCCTGGATGCATCCGGATCTCGAGGAGATCCTCCAGCGCGAGTCGGAGACGCTCGAGATCAGCACCGAGGGGGCCGAGTGCGACCCGGTGGACGAAGGCGAGGCCGCGGTGCTCGAGGTGCTGCCGCAGGCCTGCGACGCCTGCGGCGCCGCGCTGTGGAGCCTGGTCCGCATCGATGGCCAGCTCGTGTGTCGCTGCCGCTGCGGCGCCACGGTGGCGCCCGGCGCTTCCGGCGGCTCCGAGCGCGACTGAGCGCGGCATCGGGCGCGCCCGATGACCCGCCTGCCATCGCGCTCGCGCAGCTCTGGCGCTGGGCCGGCTGCGAGCCCTTCGCTCTCGAGCGGGTCCGCTTCACCGGCGGCGATCCCATCCTGCCCGGAATCTTCCAGGTCGGCACCGCCTCCATGGCCTCCATCGCGGCGTCCGGGCTGGCCGCGGCCGAGCTGACCCGTCTCCGCGGCGCGGCCCCCAGGCGGTCGAGGTGGACGCGCGCACGGCCGCCACCACCTTCCGCAGCGAGCGCTATCTCCGGATCAACGGCGAGAAGCCCCCGGATCCCTGGAGTCCCATCTCCGGCTACTACCGCACCGCGGACGCGCGCTGGATCCAGCTCCACTGCAATTTCCCCACCACCGCGAGGGCGTGCTGCGCCTCCTCGGGGTGGAGGAGAAGCGCGACGCGGTGGCGGCGGCCATCAAGAGCTGGAAGGCGGCCGAGCTCGAGGACGCGCTCGCGGGCGCCGAGATGTGCGCGGGCATGCTGCGCATGCCCGAGGAGTGGCAGGCCCATGCGCATGCCCAGGCGCTGGCCATGCTCCTGCCGCTGGAGATCGTCCGCATCGGGGCCGCGCCGGCCGAGCCCTTGCCCGCGGGCACCCGGCCGCTGTCGGGGATTCGCGTGCTGGATCTCACCCGCGTGATCGCGGGACCCGTGTGCGGGCGGACGCTCGCCGAGCACGGCGCGGACGTGATGCAGGTCACCGCCGCCCATCTGCCCAGCATCGAGGTGCTCGTGCAGGACATGGGCCGCGGCAAGCTCTCGACGTCGCTCGATCTCCGCCTCGAGACGGACGCGGAGCGGCTGCGCGGGCTCATCCGCGAGGCCGATGTCTTCAGCCAGGGCTACCGGCCCGGCGCCATCGCCGGACACGGCTTCTCTCCCGAGGCGGTGGCCAAGCTCCGGCCCGGCATCGTCTACGTGACGCTCTCGGCCTTCGGCCACTCGGGGCCGTGGAGCGAGCGCCGCGGCTTCGACAGCCTGGTGCAGACGGTGACCGGCATCGCCGGCGAGGGCGGCCGCGCCATGGGCGTGGATCAGCCGCGTCCCTTGCCCTGCCAGGCCCTCGACCACGCCAGCGGCTATCTCGCGGCCTTCGGGACCATGGTGGCGCTGGCCCGGCGCGCGAAGCAGGGCGGGAGCTGGATGGTCCGCGTCTCGCTGGCTCAGACGGGGCGCTGGATCGACCGCTTCGGCCGCGTGGACGGGCTCGGCACCCCCGACCTCAAGCCGGAGGACGTCGCCGACCTCATGGAAGCCACGGAGACGCCGTGGGGCCGCATGCTGGCGGTGGCGCCCGCGGCAAGCTCTCCGCCACGCCGGGCTTCTGGGCCCGGCCGTCGGTGCCGCTCGGCACGCATCCACCGGAGTGGCCGGCGCGCGCGGCCTGACGATGCGCGAGTATCGGTATCGCGTGGACGGCGACGGCCGCGTCTTCCACGACGGGACGGAGATCGTGGACGCGCCCACCCTGCGGTTCTTCCTCCTCGGCATGCGGCAGGAGCCCGACGGGCGCTGGCTCGTCCCGTGTCAGGGCGAGCAGAACTGGTTCGAGGCCGCCGACACGCCCTTCGTGGTCCAGCGGCTGCGCCTCGACGTCGCCGGCGGGCGGCTGCGCGGGGCGGAGGTGATCCTCGCCGGCGGGCTTGCGGAGGCGCTCGATCCCGCCGGGCTCGAGACCGAGGGCGGCCACCTGTATGTCCGTGTCCGCCGCGGCGCCTTTCGCGCGCGCTTCGGCCGCGTCGCCCTGCAGCAGCTCGCGCCCTATCTCGACGAGACGGCCGGCGCCCCCGCGCTGCTCATGGCCGGCGTCCGGCATCCCATCCGTGACGCGCGGATCGACGGAGGTGTCCATGCCCGCTGAGCCCACGCCCGCCACGCCCGCGTTCTCTCCCCGGCGTTCTCTCTCCCGCGTTCTCTCCCAAGGAGATGGCCGCGCTGCTCCCGCGCCTCCATGGACGCCCTGCGCGCCGAATCGGCCGCGCTCACCGATGGCGCGGCCTCCTGGCATCCCGCGCCCGGCGAATGGTGCGTCAAGGAAGTGCTCGGCCACATCATCGAGGCCGAGCGGCGCGGCTTCGCGGGCCGCGTGCGGGAGTTCCTCGCCAAGGACGAGCCCGCCTGCGTGCCCTGGGATCAGGACGTGGTGGCGCGCGAGCGGAAGGACTGCGCGCGCCCGCTGGGCGCCCTGGTGGACGAGCTGGGCGCGCTCCGCGCGGACAGCGCGAAGCTGGTGGAAGGCCTGCCGGCGGCGGCGCTGAACCGTGGCGGCCAGCATCCGAAGGTGGGCCGGCTCACGGTCGGCGACGTGGTCCACGGTGGGTGCACCACGACCGCAATCACCTCAAGCAGATCATGGCCAATGTGCAGGCGCAGGCCTGGCCGCACATGGGCAATGCCCAGCGCTTCTCGACGCCCTGACGGGGCCGGGGCGCGGCCGGTCCTCGCTCAGCGCCGGTTGCGCTTCGCGGCCTCGAACTCGGCCCGCGTCTCCGGCCCCGGCGGATAGGTGCCGCGCAGCGAAGCCCCCGCCTGGATCTTCGCGAGCACGAACGCCTCCAGCTCCTCCTGCTCGGTCCCGGCGGCCGCGATCTTGTCGGCCACCGCGCGCGGCACGCAGACCACGCCGTCGCCGTCACCCACCATGATGTCGCCGGGCATCACCAGCACCTCGCCGCAGCCGATGGGCACATTGGCCTCCACGGCGTGGTGGCGATGGACGTTCGCCGGCGCCGCCGGCCCCTGGGCGAAGACGGGCAGGCCCCATGGCGGCCACCCCCGCGTAGTCGCGCACGCCGCCGTCCATCACCGCGCCCGCCGCGCCGCGCACCTTGAGCCGCGCGACGAGGATGTCGCCCACGCCGGCCGCCGCGCCCACGCGGCGGCAGTCGAGCACCAGCACCTTGCCCGCCGGGAACTCCTCGATGGTGCGCCGCTGCGGATGGTCGGGGTCGCCCAGGCTCTCGAAGGTGGCGAGGTCCTCGCGGGCGGGAACATAGCGCACCGTCACCGCCTCCCCGGCCATGCGCACGCCCGGCACCACCGGCCGCACACCGGCGAGGTAGACGCTCTTGAACCCGGCCTTGAAGAGCTGGGTGCACAGCGTGGCGGTGGAGATCCCTTGAGGCGCTCGACGGTGTCGGGCAAGAGGTCGGGCAGGGCTGGGGTCATCGCGTCCTCCTTGAGAGTGCGCCTATGATAAGTCTTTATCGCGCGCCCGACGACGGGCTCGACCAGAAAGGGGGATCGACATGAGCGAGACGGTGGGATTCATCGGGCTCGGCACCATGGGGCTGCCGATGCTGTCGAACCTGGCGCACAAGGGCATCGCGCTGGTGGTGCACGACGCGAGCCCGGCGGCGGCTGCGGCGGCGAGCGGGCTGCCCGGCGTCACCGTGGTGGGCTCGCCCGCCGAGGTGGCCGGGCGCGCCGACGTCCTCTTCTCCTGTCTCCCCAACAACGACATCGTGCTGGGCGCTTATCTCGAGGCCGGCGGGATCACGCTGGGCGCGCGCCCCGGGCTCATCACCTGCGATTGCTCCACGGTGAGCCCGGAGGTGACGGTGAAGGTGGCGGGCGCCCTCAAGGCCAAGGGCATCACCCACATGGACACGCCCATGCTCGGCTCCAAGCCCCAGGCGGTGTCCGGCGAGATCTTCTTCATCGTGGGCGGGGACGAGACCAAGCTGGCGCGGATCAAGCCCTACCTCGAGATCATGGGCAAGCTCCACATGTACGTGGGCGGATCCGGCATGGCCAATCGCGTGAAGCTCATCCACAACGGCCTGGCCGCGGTGACCTCGGTGGCGGTGGCGGAGGCCCTGGCCATGTGCGTGCAGTCGGGCGTGGACCCGGGCACCTTCTACGACGTGGTGCGCCGGGGCGGCGGCATGGCCTTCGGCACCTACTTCGACCGCCGCGCCAAGCGCATCTTCGACGGCGACTTCTCGCCCACCTTCATGCTGGAGCACATGCGCAAGGACGCCGACGCTGGCGCTGGCCCTCGCGCACGCGGTCCAGGTGCCCACGCCCATGCTGGAGGAGACCAAGCGCACCTACGACGAGGCGCTCGACAGCGGCTGGGGCAAGGAAGATTTCTCCGCCGTCACCCACGTGATCGAGAAGCGAATCAATCGCCGTCTCTCCGGAAAGTAGGAGACCCCATGGCCGCGCCGGCACGCAGCATCGGCTTCGACGAGATCGTGGGCGGGACTTCGACCAAGGAGGGCAGCAGGGAAGGCACGTGGGAGGTGCGCACGGCGGGGGCGGGCCCGGCGGGGAAGCTGCCGCTCACCGCCGAGATGCTCCTCGAGCGGCCCAGCGGCGACATCTTCGGCCTGACGCAGAACGCGGGCATGGGCTGGGATCCGCGCGAGCTGGGGCGGCCGCAATTCCTCATGCTCTCCACCCAGGGCGGTATCCGCGCCGCCGACGGCACCCCGATCGCGCTGGGCTATCACACCGGCCACTGGGAGATCGGCCTCCTCCTCCAGGCCGCGGCGGCGGAGCTGAAGGAGCTGGGCGCCATCCCCTTCGCGGGCTTCTGCTCGGATCCCTGCGACGGCCGCACCCAGGGCACCACCGGCATGATGGATAGCCTCGCCTATCGCAACGACGCCGCCATCGTGCTGCGGCGCCTGGCCCGCTCGCTGCCCACGCGCAAGGGCGTGCTGGGGGTGGCCACCTGCGACAAGGGGCTCCCCGCCATGATGATGGCGCTGGCCGCGCTCCGCGATCTCACCTGCGTGCTGGTGCCGGGCGGCGTCACCCTGCCGCCCGAGCGCGGCGAGGACGCGGGCACCGTGCAGTCCATCGGCGCGCGCTTCGCGCATGGCGAGCTGTCGCTGGAGCAGGCGCAGGACCTCGGCTGTCGCGCCTGCGGCTCGCCCGGCGGCGGCTGCCAGTTCCTCGGCACCGCCGCCACCTCGCAAGTGGTCGGCGAGGCGCTCGGCCTCTCGCTGCCGCACTCGGCGCTGGCGCCCTCGGGCCAGCCGCTCTGGCTCGACATGGCGCGGCGCTCGGCGCGCGCGCTGGTGGCGCTGGAGGCCCGCGGGATCCGGGTGCGCGACATCATCACGGATGCCGCCGTCCGGAACGCCATGCTGGTGCACGCGGCGGTGGGGGCTCGACCAACCTGCTCCTGCACCTCACCGCCATCGCGCATGCGGCGGGCCTCCGCCGGCCCACCGTCGAGGACTGGTCGGACGTGAACCGCCGCGTCCCGCGCCTCGTGGACGTGCTGCCGAACGGCCCGCGCAATCACCCGACGGTGCGCGTCTTCCTGGCCGGCGGCGTCCCCGAGGTGATGCTGCATCTGCGCCGCGCCGGGCTCCTCGACGAGCGCTGCCTCACCGTGAGCGGCGAGCCCCTGGGCAAGAGCCTCGACTGGTGGGAGGGCTCCGAGCGCCGCACCGCGCTGCGCGAGCGGCTCCGCGCCGCCGACGGCGTGGACCCGGACGACGTGATCATGAACCCGGCGCGAGCCCGCGAGCGCGGGGCTCACCAGCACGGTGACCTTCCCGCGCGGCAATCTCGCTCCCGAGGGCTCGGTGATCAAGAGCACCGCCATCGATCCCACCGTGGTGGACGCGGACGGCGTCTACCGCAAGACCGGGCCCGCGCGCGTCTTCACCACCGAGAAGGCGGCCATCGCCGCCATCAAGAGCCAGGGGCCCGAGCGCCTCAAGCCCGGTGACATCCTCGTGCTGATCTGCCGCGGCCCGCTGGGCGCGGGGATGGAGGAGATCTACCAGATCACCGCCGCGCTCAAGCATCTCTCCTGGGGCAAGCAGGTGGCCGTCATCACGGACGCGCGCTTCTCCGGCGTCTCCACCGGGGCCTGCATCGGCCACGTGGGCCCCGAGGCGCTGGCGGGCGGGCCGGTCGGCCGCGTCCTCGAGGGCGATCGCATCCGCATCGTCGTGGATCGCAATCGCCTCGAGGGCAGCGTCGACCTGGTCGGCCACGACGGCCGCGAGTACGGTCCCGAGGAAGGCGCCCGCGTGCTGGCCGCGCGCGCGCCGCGCCCGGATCTCGCGCCGGATCCGGATCTCCCCGACGACACGCGCCTCTGGGCGCTCCTCCAGCAGGCGGGGGCGGGACCTGGGGCGGCTGCGTCTACGACGTGGGCGCGGTGGCGGCGGCGCTGGGCACCGGCACCCGGCGCTGAGCGGCGGCCGGCGGATCGGGCCGCCGGGCGAGCAGGAAGAAGATCGAGCCCAGCGCGGCCAGCGTCGCCAGCACGGTGAAGCCCGTCACATAGCTCCCGGTGCGGTCGGCCAGGATGCCGGCCACCAGCGGGCCCGCGATCATCCCCAGCATCACCACCATGGACGAGATGCCGGAGATCATGCCGAAGGACCCGCTGCCGAAGTAGTCGGCGCGGATGGCCGCCATGAGCGGCCCGCGCATGCCCCAGGCGAGTCCGTGCAGCATGGCGAACACCACGACCATCCAGTAGGCGCTGGCATGCGCCAGGAGCAGCAGCGCGGCGGCATGCCCCACCATGCAGCCCACCACGATGGCCCGCTTGCTGACGCGGTCGCCCGCCCAGCCGCCGGAGAGCTGCCCCGCGATCTGGGTGATGGTGATCAGCGACACCACGCCCGCGGCCTGCGCCAGCGAGATGCCCAGGCGCTCGGTGACGTGCACCACCATGTGCACCATCACCGCGGAGACGACGAGGAGCGCCGAGCCGTGGCCGGCCGAGATGAGCCAGAAGGCGCGGGTGCGCATGGCCTGGCCGGCGGTGAAGTCCACGTGCGCGGGCGCGCGCGCGGCGGCCGCCGCGGGCTCGGCATCGGCAGCGTCGCCGTCCACGCGCCAGCCATAGGCCTCGGGCCGGTGGCGGACGAGCTGGGCCAGCGGCAGCCCGGCCAGGATGACCACCACGCCGGAGAGGAAGGCGGTCCACCGCCAGCCCACCTGCAGCATCACCGCGGCCACCAGCGGCGTCATGAGCCCACCCATGGCCATGCCCACCGAGGAGAAGGAGAGCGCCTGCGCGCGGCGGCGGCGGAACCAGTTCACGATGGCCACCGTGATGGGGAGATAGCCACCGAGCCCGGCGCCCACCGCCATCACGAAGAAGGTGAGGAAGAAGGTGACGGGCGAGTTGATGCGGCTGAAGAGCATGAAGCCCACGCCGAGCACGATCATGCCGGTGCGGATGAGCACGCGCGGCCCGAAGCGGTCGGTGAGCCAGCCCTGGACGGGGCCCAGCACCGCGCTCTCCGCCCGCGCCAGCGCGAAGCCAGCCGAGAGCAAGGTCCGGCTCCAGCCGAACTCCTCGCGCAGCAGCACCACGTAGGCGCCGTAGGCGTAGAAGAAGAGCGAGCCGATCAGCGCCTCGAGGCCGAAGCCGGCGGCCACCACCCACCAGCCGTAGAAGATGCGGCCGCGCCGCTCGCCGGTCATGGCCGATGGTTCCTCATCGCGTGCCGCGCCCGCGAGGGCTCAGCGCCTCGTTGAGCGCCTCGCCGGCCAGGCTGATGGCGAAGCCCAGCACCACCATGCCGGCGCGGAGCGGCACCAGGCTCGCCAGCCGGCGCGCGACGTACGGAAGCACCGCTCAGGCCGGACGGAGGAGGGCGAAGAGGCGCGAGAGCGCGCCCGGCTTGTCGATCCGCGCGACGAGGTCGGCGACCTTGGCCGCGCGCGCGGGGCCCAGCGCGGCGCCGGCCAGGCGGAGGAACTTCTCGCGGAGGGCGTCGTCGGACTGCGGATTGTCCCAGTGGCCGAGGGGGACCTCGATGCGGCAGCTGAGGCGGCGGCCGTCGCGCGTCTCCACCTCCAGCGTCTGGCGCTCGCCGTGGGCCTCCGGATCCATCACCAGCGTGATCCGCTGCATGAGCGTGCGCGTCACCTTGTCGGCCACCGCGGCACGAGTGAACTCCCGGAGCGTGAGGCGCCCGAAGCGGATGATGCAGGCCAGCGCATAGGTCACGCTCATCTGGGCCTCGAGCACGGAGTCCAGATGTACGCCGCCGATCATGCGCCGGCTCATCTCCGACAGGACCACGCGCACGTGCTTGACGTCCTCGGGGGCGAGCTCGTGCTTGGCGCGGAGCTCGAACATGGCGTCCGCGGCGCTGTTGATACCCCAGCACACGGGATAGGGCTTGAAGCCCTTGCGCAGGATGCGATAGCCCTCGCCGAGGCCCCTTGAGCGGCGCGGCCGGATCCGACTCCCCGGGGGCGTAGGTGGCGAAGAGCCCGCCCCAGGACGCGTCGAGCACCTCGCGCGGGCCGGTGACTCCGCGCCGCGCCAGCACCGCCGCGGTGAGGCCGATCTCCGCCGAGCGGCCCGGATGCAGGCGCTTGCTCATGGCGCCGTCGGCCATGAAGGCCCAGGTGCCGCCGGTATAGGAGCCGGCCAGCCCCAGCGCGTCCGCGGTGCGCTCGGCGTCGAGGCAGAGCGACGCGCGCTGCCGCCACCGCCGCGCCGATGCTGCCGTAGACCCCGGTGGTGTGCCATCCGCGGAGGGTCATCACGTCGTAGCTCGCCGCGTCGGTGAGCCTCGAGGTGATCTCGTGCCCGGCGACCAGCCCCAGCAGCACGTCGCGCCCGTCGCCTTCCGACAGCTCCGCGGCGGCGAGCACGGCCGGCACCTGGCAGGCGCCCGCGTGGCCGCCCCCACCGATATCATCCAGCTCGCGCATGTGGGCGTGCGCGCCGTTGAAGAGCGCGGCGGCCTGGGGCGGCGCGCCGCCCTGGTGCCCCAGACAGTGCAGGTCCCGGCGGCGCCGAGGTCGGCTCGCGCGCGGGCAAGATGGCGGGCCTCGGGCGTGGTGCTGCCCTGGAGCGCGCAGCCCAGCGCGTCGAGGAGCACGCGCCGCGCCATGGCCACCACTTCGGCGGGCAAGCCCTTCCAGGCGAGCGCGGCCGCCCAGCCGGCGAGGGCTTCGGAAACGCTCGCGCCGGCGCTACTGCCCGTCATTCAGCATGTCGAACATCGACGCAGCTGGACGGCGGGAGCCGCAAAACGAGTCGCCAGCGATTCATGGGTGGCCTCATGTTCGGCGACCTACTCTAGGGCCCGCGTGCGAGGAGTCAATGGTTGCGCAACTATGCCGCGCGTCGCCGCTCGCCCCAATGGCATCGATATCTTCAGCGTACACCCCGCCCGTCCCGAGCCGCTTTGCCGGGGCCGCCTTCAGTCGTTGGGCGGCGCCGCGCTGATCTCCCCCAGGCAGGAGTCGGGGTCGCGCTCGAGGGCGAGGTCGCCCAGGGGACACGATGCCGACCGGCCGCCCACTCTGCACCACGGGCAGACGCCGGATCGAACGCTTACGCATGAGGGCCACCGCGGCGTCGACGGTCTCGTCGGGCGCGATGGTGGTGAGGTCGCGGCTGGCGACCTCTCCGACGGGCGTCTGGGCGGGATCCCAGCCCTCGGCGATGGCACGCACGACGATGTCGCGATCGGTGAGAATCCCCGTGATCTTCTCACCCTCCAGCACGATCACGTTGCCGATGCCGGCATCGCGCATGTGGCGCGCTGCCTGCTCGAGAGTGGTGCTGGTGGCTACCGTCACGGGCTCGGGCGTCATCACGTCTCGGATGAAGTTGCCTCGCAGATCGCTGTTCATGGGATCACCTCGCTGGAATCGCTCGTGGGAGTCAGTGCGCCCGCTCGCGCATGCCCCTCGTCAAGCAAGTGACATGCCATCGATGAGCGCCGCCCATGGTTTCCCTCTCAGGGGAATACACGGCCCGATGCGACCCGTCGCGGGGGCGGAGGCTCGGAAACGGGCGCTTCCGACCGTGTAGAGGTTGGGGTCGCGCCCGCGAGACTACTTCCGGCTGGTGGGCGCTACGGCGCGCAGGCGCGGATGGCGTCGATGAAGGCCGCGCGGGCGCCGGCGCCGCGGGCCCGCGGGCTGATGATGGGCAGCGTGAGGCCGGCGGCGCGGTACTCCGCGATCCGCGCGCGGCATTCGGCGGCGGTGCCGACCACGCCCACCGCGCCCGCCAGGGCGTCGGGCACCGCACGCGCGGCGGCCTCCCCGGTCGCCCGTGCGTCCCAGGCCGCCTTGATGGCGCGGGCGGCCTCGGGGAAGCCCGCCTCCGCGAGCAGGCGGTTATAGCGCGGGAAGAAGCCCGCGTACATGGCGACGGCGGGACGCATGCGGTCGAGGCCTCCGCGCGGCTCGGCGCGATCACGCAGGGCAGGAGGGAGGTGAGTTCCACCGCATCCGGCGCGCGGCCGGCGCGGCGCGCGCCCGCGGCCACGTGCGCGGCGGCGTGGGCCGGGGCCTCCACCGTGCTCCAGGTGAGGATGAGCCCGTCGGCGATCTCGCCGCAGACTTCCAGCATGGGCGGAAAAAGCGCGGAGAGATAAATGGGGATGGCGCGGCGGTGGGGCGTGAACCAGAGGTCGAAGCGGTCGACGTGGCTATTGTTTCACCCGCGATAGGCGACCTCGCCGTCGCGCAGCAGCGCGCGGATGGCCTCCACGCTCCGCGCACGCGGGCGATGGGCTTGGCATAGGGCAGGCCGTGCTCGCCCTCCACCTGCACGCGATGGCTCGAGCCCAGGCCCAGCACGAAGCGGCCGCCGGACAGCGCGTCCACCGTGGCCGCCGCCATGGCGATGGTGGGCACGCTGCGGACGAAGACGCTGCTGATGCTGGTGCCGAGGCGGATGCGGGTCGTGGCCGTCGCGCAGGCGGCGAGGATGGCGAACTGGTCGCCGCCATGCCCCTCGGCCACCAGGCCGGACTCGTAGCCGAGGTCTTCCGCCAGGCGCACGCATTCCACGATCTCCGGCGCGGTGAGCCCACCGCTCACCCGCCACGCCGATGCGCGGGGGCGCCACCGGCTTACGCGACCCGGTAGCGCGCGATCACCGCGGGATCGGGGTCCACGCCGAGGCCGGGCCCTGGCGGACGGCGAGCTTGCCTTCGCGGCGTGGCGGTGGCGCCGCCAAAGAGATCGGGCTCGAGGTCGCAGTAGATCCGGCTCCACCAGTGGCTCGCGCGGCTGGGCGGCCAGGAATTGCAGCGTGGCCAGGGAGGCCGGGGCCGAAGTGGGGCGAGTGCGGCACGAGCGTCACGCCGGCGGCGTCGGGCCAGCGGGCCACCTCGCGCAGCGCCGAGATGCCGCCGATCTTGGTGACGCTCGGCTGAGCATAGGTGACGGCGCCCGCGTCGAACATGTGCTTGAAGTCGATGGGATTGCTCGTGTTCTCGCCGGCGGCCAGCGCGATGCCGCCCTCCGCGCGCACGCGCGCCAGCCCCGCCCAGTCCCTCCGGCGGCCACACGGGCTCCTCCAGCCAGAGGAGATCGTGTGGGCGAAAGCGCCGCGCCATCTCGAGCGCCTCGACGGGCGTCCACGGACAATTGGTATCCACCGTGAGCTTCATCTCGGGCCCGCCCGCCTGCGCGCGGCGCGCACCGCGGGCTCGGTCACCTCGCGGAGCTTCACGTAGCGATAGCCGCGCTTCACCGCATCCTCGGTGAGGCGCCCCCCACCACCGGCGCGTCGCCATAGCGGAAGAGGCTTCGCGTAGGCCGTCACCCGCCGCGCGCGCCGCCGCCCAGCAGACGGTGCAGCGGCAGCTCCCGCCGCCTTGCCCGCGAGGTCCCACAGCGCGATGTCGAGGCCCGAGAGCGCGAAGATCAGCGGGCCGCCGCGTCCCAGGTTGTGGAAGCGCTTCTGGATCTCGAGCCGGGTGGCGGCGATCTGGTGGCGTCCCGGCCCACGCAGAAGGGCGCGATGAGCGAGTCGAGCGCGGCCTTGGTCGATCCGTTCACCGCACAGCCGAACGCCTCGCCCCAGCCGGTGAGGCCCGCGTCCGTGTCCACGCGGACGAGGAGAATGTCCACGGTGGAGAAGACGCGGCCGAAGAACCCGGTGGGCGGGCCGGGCTGGGTGAACGGCAGCTTCACGATGATGGACTCCACGCGGACGATCTTCCACGGGGCGCACCTCCGGCGCGCATTATCCTCGGACGGGCGCGCCGAGGCAACCGGCGCCGGGTCTGCCCGACACGCGCCGCCGCGCACGGGCCCGCCGCTTGTGCCGCGCGTTCCGCCTGTGGCATGGTTCCCCGCGATGAAGATCAGCTCGGTCGTGATTCATCGCCTCTCGGTGCCACTGCGCCGCGGCCGGTGCGCACCGCCATCCACAACCACGCGCATGCCGACACCGTGGTGGTGGAGCTGCGGAGCGACGCAGGCGCGGTGGGCTCGGGCTATTGCTTCGCCTTCGGCGCCAAGCGCGCCGCCGCCCTTGCCGCGCTGGTGGAGGATCTGGTGCCCTTCTACGAGGGCAAGGACCCGTCGGGCGTGGTGGCCCACTTCGAGGCAGCCTGGCGATCCATCAACTTCATCGGGCACTCGGGTCTCGCGGCGATCGCGCCTCCGCGCTCGACACCGCGTGCTGGGACCTGGCCGCGCGGGCCGCGAACCTCCCCTCTATCGGTATCTCGCGCGGCGAGAAGACGCGGGTGCCGACCTATGCATCCTCGGGGCTCTGATCGATTACTCCGTCGGCCAGCTCTCGCCGAGGCCGAACGGTTCCGTGCCCAGGGTCATCGCGCCATGAAGATGCGCGTGGGCGGCCCTGATCCCCGCGTGGACGTGGAGCGGGCGCGGCTCCTGCGCGAGGCGCTGGGGCCCGACATCAAGCTCCTGGCCGACGTGAACCAGGGCTGGGACGAGCCCACGGCCATCCGCGTGGGGCGCGAGCTGGAGGCGGCCGCCGATCTCTACTGGCTGGAGGAGCCCTTGCCCTATGAGGATCTCGAGGGCTGCGGCGCGCGTGGCCGCCGCGCTGACGATGCGCGTCGCGACCGGCGAGTCGGACTACGGCAGCCTCGGCATGAAGCGCCACCTCGACGTCCGCGCCGCCGACGTGCTCGATGCCCGGATCTCCAGCGCATGGGCGGCGTCACCGAATATCGCCGCGCGGGCGAGCTCTGCCGCGCCTACTGGCCAGCCGGTCTCGTCCCACCTCTTCATGGAGGCGTCCTGCCACGTGCTGGCGGCGGCGCCGAACGCCCTCATCCTCGAGCACATGGACTGGTGGCAGGGGCTTTTCACCGAGCCGCTCCGGATCGAGGAGGGCGCGGTGATCGTGCCGGACCGTCCGGGCATCGGCGTCGAGCTGGACCCCTGCTGCCCTCGCGCGCTTCCGCGCCTGAGCGGCGGGGCCGCGTGTCCCATCCGCGCTTGCCGAGGGTGATCCCCGGGCGTAGACTTCCCCACAGTCCGCGATCGGGTTCCCGGCAGAGGAGGATCACATGCCGGATGTCCGAATCCAGGGTTCTCGAACGAACGCCCTCGCCGGGTCACATGGGTGACCCGCGGGGGCTTCTGTTTTCCGGGAGGTGCGCCATGAGCGTCGTCGCCATTTCCGGAGAGCCTGGGCAGTCTGGGGATCGAGATCGGCCACACCATCGCCGCGCGGCTCGGGTACGAGTTCGCCGAGCGTGACATCATCAGCAAGGCGGCTGATCGGTTCGGCGCGGACGTGTCGCGCCTGAGCCACGCCGCCGAGGAACGTCCGACCTTGCTCGAGCGCTTCAACGCCGAGCAGCGGCGCTTCGCCCAGTACGTGGAGGCCACCGTGCACGAGATGGCGGCCCGCGACAACTTCGTGCTGGTCGGGTTGGCCTCCACCCTCATCCCGGCGGAGGCACCTCACACCCTCCGCGTCCGCGTCACCGCCGGCGAGCTGGTCCGGGCCGAGCGCCTTCGCCTGCCAGCTCGGGCTCACCCGCGCGGCCGCCGTCGCCCGCGTGCACGACTCGGACCGGGAGCGCGCGGGCCGCGTGCGCTTCCTCTACCACGTGGACTGGGACGATCCAATGCTGTACGACCTCGTGATGAACACGGAGCGCGTGGACGCCGAGGAAGGCGCCCGTCTGGCGCAGCAGGCGCTGGAGCACGAGCGCTTCCGCTCCACCGAGGCCTCACGGCGTGTCCTGGGGACCGGAGCCTCGTGGCCCAGGCGCGCGCGGGCGTTGATGGCCGACCCGGTCACGCGCGAGCGGGCGCTCAGCGTGGAGTGCGCCGAGGGCGTGGTGTCCGTGGGCGGCCGGGTCGAGGAGTGGTCCCCGCGCCGGGCGGTGGAGCAGAACATCTCCGGCATCGCAGGCGTCCGGAGATCCGTTTCCCGCGCCCGCCGCCATCGACGGGGAAGGCGGCGAGGGCCCGGGCTCTACGGCGACTCGCGCCGATGGGGTGGATTCGGCCGGGACCGGTAAGACGCGGTGGCGAGGAGCGGCCGTCGATGACGGCGAGGCCGGCGGCGACGAGCGCCATGCCCGCGAAGTGTCGGGACGCGAGGCGCTCGCCGAGCACGAGGGTGCCCAGCACGAGGGCAATCACCGGCATGAGCAGGGTGACGAGGAGGAGATTGGTCGCGCCCGCGGTGGTGAGGATGCGGAAGTAGACGACATAGCCGAGCGCGGTGCTGATGATGGCCAGGCCCAGCAGCGCGGCCCAGACGCGCGCGTCCGGCGAGGCGAGCGTCCACGGATGGTCGACGAGGAGCGCCACCGGCAGGATGAGCACGGTAGAGGCGGTGACCTGCCCCGTGGCGGTCACCAGCGGCGGCGTCCCGGCGAAGCGCCGCCCGAAGATGCCCGCGCAGGCATAGGACATGCCCGCGGCCAGGACGGCGAGCTGGGCGAGGACCCCGCGCCTGAGCCCGCTCAGCAAGTCCGGCCCGATCATGACCACCACGCCCCGAGGCCGAGGAGCACGCCCCCGGCCCGCCGCGGCGTCAGCCGCTCGTCGCGCGTGAGGTAGTGGGCGAGGACGGCGGTGAACAGCGGCGCGCAGGCGTTGAGGATGGCGGCGAGCCCGCTAGCGATCTGTGTCTGGCCCCAGAGGATGAGGGCTGAACGGGATCACGTTGTTGAGGACGGCCATGATCGCGAAGGGCGTCCACTCACCGGGCGAGCGCGGGAGCCCATAGCCCGCTATCCGCATCGCGAGCCCCAGCGCGGCCGCCGCCAGGCCCACGCGGCAGAGCAGCACGGTGAAGGGCGGCAGCGCGGCCAGCGCCACCTTCTGGAAGAAGAAGGAGCCGCCCCAGAGCGCTCAGCGTAGGAGCAGGCTCCACTCCACCCGCGCTCATGCGCTTCATCGGAGGGCTATACGCGCCACCGCCGCGAAGCGGGTGGAAAAGCGGGGCCCGCGCGAGCACGAAGCGCTCCCTGGCCCGCCCCGTCTACCTCGCTATCCCGGTCCGTGTAATACTGAGCCAGCCGCAGGCGCTATGCGTCAACTCGATCTCCCCGTCGAACAGCCCACTAAGTTCGAATTGGTGATCAATATGAAAACCGCGAAGGCACTGGACCTGACGGTCCCGCCATCCTCGCTGGCGCGCGCGGATCGGGTGATCGAGTGACCGACGACGGCGTCAGGAGGCAAACATGAAAGTGCTGGTAAAGAGCGCTTGGGGCTCTGACGATCCGACCAAGGCCGCCTTTCCGTTTCTCCATGCGAACGCGCTGGCGGAAGCCGGCCACGACGCACAGATCTTTCTTCCTCGGTGAGGCCGTGTCGCTGATGCGCGATCCGGTCGCGAACGCAGTTGTGCCGGTGGGCTGGCCGCCGCTGGCGGAGACCCTTCGAGCAACAGTGGCGCTCGGCATACCCATCCATGTCTGAGGTGCTTGTTCGAGGGCTCGTGGAGTCCTCCAGACGGATCTCGCGGGGAAGAAAGCCTCGTTTGCCAACCCTGCAATTCTCGTTCAGCTTGTTGAGTGGGCGGACAAGCTGCTCACCGAATAATAGAGCCGGGCCGGGCTGAGTTGGTGCCGGCCAGGGGTGGCAACACCACCTCCGATGCGCAACAACCCGGCCGTGGGTTAAAGTAGCGGCAACTCGCCAAGGGAGGAGAATCGTCATGCCGTTCTACGAACGAGGCCCCGTCCGCATCCACTACGAAGAGGTCGGTTCCGGCTTCCCCTGCTGCTCATCCCGGGCGGCGGGCTGAATTCAGCCCCTCTCATCCTGGCAGACCGCCTCGCCCTTCAACCCGATGGAACGGTACAAGGACGACTTCCGCTGTATCTGCGCTGACCTGCGCAACGCCAACCCCGGCCGGTCCAGCGGCCCGCTGGAGATCGACCGTCCCTGGGACGCCTATGCCGACGACCAGCTCGGGCTGATGGACCACCTCGGCATCCGGAAGTTCCTGGTCATGGGCTTCTGCATCGGCGGGCCGATGATCCACAACCTGATCAGGCGGGCGCCGGAGCGCGTCGTCGCGGCCGCGATGATGCAACCCAGCGGCGTCCAGGCCTGAGCTCCCGGACCTGTTCTACCAGAACAACATCAAGGGCTGGGGACCCGCGCTATGCGAGAAGCGCCCCGACCTCACGATGGCCATGGTCCATGACTTCCTCACCAGCATGTACACCAACCGCGCCGACTTCGTGTTCACCGTGTCGCGCGATTTCGTGCGCTCCATCCAGACGCCGCTGCTGATCGCGCCGGACGACGTGCCCGCGCACCCGTACAAGGTCGCGATGGAGGTGGCCAGCCTCGCCCCGAAACGCCGAGGTGACCATCTATCCCTGGAAGGATTCGCCGGAGCACATCGACGAGGTCGTGGAGCACGCGCGGCGCTTCCTCAAGGCGCACGAGCCCGCCAGAGCCTAGGATACCGGCAGCGGCCAGCGACCCCCGAGCAGCCCCGCCCGGCTCGCGGTCGACGATGAGTACGCCGGCGAGCGGTCGCCAGGCCTCCGACGATCTCCCGCCCCGCCCGGCCGGCCGCCGGAATATCGCCATGGACCACGCCCAGGTGACCACCGGCGTGAGTGTGCAGGATGATGGTCAGCACGCTCATGTCCATGCGGCGCAGCGCGAGATAGTAGAGTCCCCGGCTCACCACCACGTTCACGGTGCCGGCCAGGAGCAGCCAGCCCCAGCCCACCGCGGATCGGCCAGACGAGGTCGCCCTGGGCGGCGGCCAGCAGCAGGAGCACGGCGGCCACGGCGCGTCACCCGGTAGAAGAGGAACTCGCCGAAGGGGATGTCCCCGCCGTAGCGCTTGACCACCGCCGAGTGGAGCGCGTAGAGAACGGTCGAGCCGATCACGATCAGCGCGCCCGCGCGCAGGTAGTCGCCGGGCTGGAAGCTGATCACCGCCACGCCCCCAGGGCGAGAGCCGCGCCGCCCAGCTCGAGCCGGGTCAGGCGCTCGCGCAGCCAGAGGAGCCCAGCGCCAGGCTGAAGAGAATGGACGTGCGCGAGAGGAGCGAGGCGGTGCCGGATCCACGTAGCGGACGGCGACGAAGCCCATGTTGGTGTTCACGCCGACGAGGAGCCCGATGGCGAGGAAGAACCATGGATGCCGGCCGAGCGTGGTCAGGCGAATCCGGCCGCGCAGCAGCACCAGGATGGTCGCGCCGCCCACCGCCATCATGTAGAAGGCGCCGGCGGCGGGCGGAAGGTGCGGGAGCAGGAGCCGCGCGAACACGTAGTAGAGACTGTCGGCGACGAGCAGCAGCGGGACCAGCAGGCGGGAATCCTTCAAGCGGAAGCGAGCAGACTAGACCAGCGGCCAGGGATAGCGCATGCCGGAGGGATCGGTGGGGGAATACCGTCTCCTCGAGCAGCGCGGCGGCGCGCTCGCGCAACGCGGCGCATTCCGGCGGCGTCACCAGCTCGTCGAGGCCGTCGGGGAAGCCCGCCTTGAGCAGCGCCGCCGGATATCGGCGAGCAGCGGGGCGGGGATGGGCTCGCCCGCGAAGTCCCAGATCACGGTCCGGAAGCTTTTCCGCCGCGTGGAGCATGAGGCCATTGTCGATGGCGAAGATCTGTCCCTCGGGGCCGAGAAGGCAGTGGCCGCTCTTCCGGTCGGCGTTATTGGTCAGGAGATCGAAGAGGCAGATGCGCCGGAGCGCGTCGTGGTGGGCGGCGTCGTCGATCAAGGTGAAGTAGTGCTGCTCGAAATCCGCGTGGATGAAGAGCTGGAGCGAGCCTTCACCGTGCGGCCCTTCGCGCGGCACCGTGAGCGGCACCAACCCCCAGCCCAGGGCTTCCGAGAGGAGATAGGCGGCCAGCTCGCGCTTCCAGAGCCCCGGCGGAAAGTCCCAGAGCCGCCGCTCGCCCTTCCGCGGCTTGTAGACGGCCAGCGTGCTGGACTCGCGCAGGGTGCATTCCACGAGGAGCGTGATGTTCGACGAGGCGGGCATGCGGCCCCTTTACCTCGATGGCCCCACCGCGGAGGAGGTCGAGCGCCGTGGGCACTCAGTGGTGGACGTGCCCGTTCGTGCCCGGGCAGGTGTGGCCGTCGGGATCGATGGGCAGCCCGCAGAGCCGGCACGAGGGCCGTCCCGCCTGGACGAGGCTTGCGCGCGCGCTCCACGAAGGCTGCGGCCTGCGGGCGCGTGAGGCGGAAGCGCGCCTTCGCGGTGTCCGGGGACTCGGGGGCTCGGGCGGCTCCGCCGGCTCCGCCGACCGCGCCCGCGGCTGCGGGGACTTTCCTCCACGGTCGTCCCCTCGGCGGGCTCGTCGTCCTCCTCGTCCTCGTCCTCCTCCGTTTCCTCCGTCAGCTCCTCGGCCACGATGAGGATGCGGTCGGCGCTCTCGTCGTAGGCCACACCCAGCGAGCCCACCACCCAGGCCTCGCTCACCGGCTCGAGCAGGGCCATGTCGCGCGGCAGCGCGCCGGGCTTGGGGAGATCGTTGAGGAGCTTGGCGAGGTATTCGGCCAGGGCGCGGATCTGCTCCTTCTCGAGCTTGAGCGTGACGACGTTGCCCGCCTCGCGCGCCTGGAGATAGAAGGTGCGCCGCCCGGGCACGCCCACCGTGCCGGTGGTGAAGAAGTCCGGCGCCTCGAAGTCGAAGGAGGCAGCCATCATGGGAGAAGGCGGCGAGATCGCCGCCGGTGGAGTTGACGGTGAGCACGGTGGGGCCGGTGCGGCCATACGCGATGGCGGAGACGGACGCGGTGCCGATGGTGATGCGCTGGAAGAGGTCCAGCGGCGTGCCGAGCGCATGCGCCACCGCGGTCTTGATGGGATCGGCGTGAGAGACGGCGACGATGGTCTCGCCCGGATGGCGGGCCACGAGGGCGTGCAGGGTATCGGCCATGCGGGTCTGGATCTCCATGAAGGATTCGCCGCCGGGAAAGCGAAAGCCGCTGGGATGCCGCTGCACCACCGTCCACTCCGGCAGCTTGGCGGCCTTGGCCAGCTCGAGGCCGGTCCACTCGCCGATCTCGCACTCGATGAGCCCCGGCTCGATCCGGATCTCGAGCCCGCGCCGCCGAGCGATCGGCTCGGCCGTTTCTCGGGCGCGTTCGAGCGGGGAACTGTAGACGGCGGCCACCGCCTTGAGCCCCGCGATGCGTTCGGCGGCCTGCTCCGGCTTCCTTGCGGCCCTCGTCCGCGAGATGCAGCCCCGGCGCGCGACCGGGGAGGACGCTGCCCGTGGATCGGCGTCCGCCCGTGGCGGACGAGCAGGATGAGCGTGGCGGTCGGACGGCGACGCTTGTGAATGGCGTGATCTCCGCGGCGGCCGTCGAGAGGCCGCGCGTGTGCCGAATGGTAGACCGCGAGGCGCCGTCGCGCAAGCGCAGGAGGCCGGCCAGCCACGTCCAGGCCCGGCTCTGCTCGAGGAACTGCCGAAGCGCAGTCACCGTGGCATTATAGGGCCCATGGCGACCGTCGAAGCCGGGGACAAGGCCCCCACGTTCTCGCTCCCCGACCAGGACGGCGTGCTCCACCGCCTCCGGGACTATGCGGGGAAGCCGACGATCCTCTACTTCTATCCAAAAGACGACACGCCCGGGTGCACCAAGGAAGCCTGCGCCTTTCAGGATGCGCTACCGAGGTTCGGCAAGTCCAAGGCGGTGGTGCTCGGCGTCAGCATCCTGGATCCGGTGAGCAAGCGCCAAGTTCGCCAAGAAGCACGGCCTCACCTTCCCGCTGCTGTCCGACGCCGACCACGAGGTGGCCGACCGCTACGGCGTGTGGAAGAAGAAGACGCTCTACGGGCGCCAGTTCATGGGCCTCGTGCGCACCACCTTCCTCATCGGGCCCGACGGCAAGATCGCGCGCCGCTGGGACAACGTGAAGGTCGACGGCCACGCCGCCGAGGTGCTGGCGGCGGTGAGCGCGCTCTAGCCCGCCCACTCTCCGGTGTGGAGGTAGCGGATGGCGGCCAGCGCCGCCGTCGCGCCGTCGCCCGCCGCCGTCACGAGCTGGCGGGCGGACTGGGCGCGGATATCGCCCGCCGCCGTGATCCCCGGCACCGCGGTGCGCATCCAGAGGTCCGTCACGATGTGCCCGCCGGCCGTCAGCGGGACCAGGCCGCCCAGAAAATCGGTATTGGGGCGGAGCCCGACATAGATGAAGACGCCGCTCACCGGCAGGGGCGCGCGCTCGCCGGAGCCGAGGTCCTCCACGGCGAGCCGCTGCACGCCCTCGCCGCCCTCGATGGCGCGCACCGCCGCGTTCCAGCGGAACTTGATCTTGGCATGGCCGCGCGCCCGCTCCTGCAGCACGGCGGTGGCGCGGAGCGCGTCGCGCCGGTGGATCACGGTGACCTGGGACGCGTACTGGGTGAGGTGCAGCGCCTCGTCGATGGCGGCGTCGCCGCCGCCCACCACCGCCACCGCCTGGCCCATGAAGAAGGAGCCGTCGCAGGAGGCGCAGTGCGAGATGCCCTTGCCCACGAACTGGTCTTCGCCGGGTATGCCAAGCGTCGCGAAGCTCGAGCCCGCGGCCACCACCAGCGCGCGGGCCCGCACGGCGCCGGCATCGGTGTCCAGTACCAGCTCGGCGCCCTCGCGCCGCACCGACGCGACCTCGCCCATCTGCACTTCCAGGCCGGCCGCGGTGGCCTGCCGCTGGAGCACCGGGCCCAGGGTATAGCCGGCGATGCCGTCGGGGAAGCCGGGGAAGTTCTCGATATGCTCGCAGTTGAGCACTTGGCCCCCGGAGGAGAAGCGCTCGAGCAGCAGGGCGCGGCGGCGGTCCCGTGCGGCGAAGAGGCCGGCGGGTAGCCGGCGGCGCCGCCGCCCACGATGACGATCTCGTATGGCTCGGGCACGCCGCCATCATACCCGACCCACGGCCTCACGTACCCCAGCGCGGCGACGGCGCGCGCCCGGAGCGGCTAGTGGGTCGTGTCGAGGCCCAGGCGCCGGTGTAGCCGCGCGAGCGGCGCGGGCGCCCACCAGTTCCACTCGCCCATGAGCCGCATGGTGGCGGGCACCAGGAGGGCGCGGATGATGGTGGCGTCCACCAACACCGCGATGCCCATGCCGATGCCGATGGCCTGGATGGGTACCATGTCCGCGGTGCCGAAGGCCAGGAACACCGCCGCCATGATGGCGGCCGCGCCGGTGATGAGGCGCCCGGTGCGCTCCAGCGCGCCCGCCACCGCCTGCGTGTTGTCGCCGGTGCGCTCGTATTCCTCGCGCACCCGGCTGAGCAGCAGCACCTCGTAGTCCATGGACAGCCCGAAGATCACGCAGAACATGATGATGGGCGTGGAGGTCTCGATGGGGCTCGGCGTGAAGCCCAGCCAGTGGCGGAAGTGGCCGTCCTGGAAGATCCACACCAGCGCCCCGTACGACGCGCTGATGGAGAGCACGTTCATCACTACCGCCTTGAGCGGCAGCAGCAGCGAGCCCAGGAGCAGGAAGAGCACGAGGTAGGTGGCGATCATGATGACGGCCGACGGTGAGGGGCGTGCGTGGCAATGGCGTGGGCGAGATCGAGGTCGAGCGCGGTCTGGCCGGTGACGAGGACCTCGGCATCCAGCGGCGGATGGGTGCGCCGGATTTTTCGCACGAGCTCTTGGGCCTCGGTGGAGCCGGCCGACAGCGGGCTGGACACCACCAGGATCATCAGGCGCTCGCTGGCGGTCTGGGCCACCGCCTCGCGGATGAACGGGGGCAGCTCGCCCGGCGCGGCGGCGAAGATCTGCTGGTACTGCGCGCGAGTGATGTCGGGATGCAGCGACACGGGGCCTTCCACCCGGCTCACGCCGGGCAGCGCGGCGAGCCAGCGCGAGAAGTCGTAGGCGCGGCCGATCGACGCCGGCGAGCGCAGGCGGCCCTGCGCGTCGTGCAGCACGATTACGAGGCGGTTGGCGTCGCCCGACGGGAACTCGCGCCGCAGCTCCTCCCGCGCCGCGACTCCGCGGTGGGGGAGCACGCCGGCGTCGCTGGCGCCCAGGCGGAGGCGCAGGAAGGGGGAGCCGACGAGGACGAGCACCGCCACCACCGGGATCAGCACGCGCCAGGGATGCGCCATCACCGCGGCGGCGAGGCGCCGCCAGGCGCGCCGGCTCCGCCCGACTGCACGGGGAGAGGAAGGGCAGGCGCAGCGCGTCCACCCGCGGGCCGAGCACGGCGAGCAGCGCGGGCAGGAAGGTGAGCGAGAAGAGCACCGCGAGCAGCACCACCGCGGTGCCGGCCAGCCCCATGGAGGCGAGGCTGCGAAGGCGCAGGCAGAGCATGCCGAGGAGGCCGATGGCCACGGTGAGGCCGGAAAGAGCACGGCGCGTCCCGCCGTCTCCATGGTGCGGGCCAGCGCGTCCTCCGCCGACCGCTCCGTCAGCTCGTCCCGGAAGCGGCTGATCACGAAGAGGGAATAGTCCACCGCCACGCTGAAGCCGACCATGGAGACCACGTTCACGGCGTAGACGGAGACGGGCATGACCCGGGACAAGAGGATAGGTGAATCCGAGCCCGGTGGCCACGCCGAGCACGCCCACGCCCAGCGGCAGCGCCGCCGCGATGAGCGAGCCGAAGACGAGGATGAGGAGGAACGGCACCACCGGCCAGATCACGCGCTCGGCGCGGCGGATGGCGCGCGTGGCGATTTCGGTGAAGTCGTGGTTGAGCGCGATCGCGCCCGCCGGCAGCACCTCGAGCGTCTCCGAGCGCACCAGCGGGCGCAGGGACTTGAAGGCGCCGCTCTCGCTCTGGCCGAGATTGAGCGCGGCGAACTCCGACGGCCCGCCCTTGAGCTCGACGGTGACCATGACGCGGTGGCCGTCGCGAGAGATCTGCGGCACGTCGATGGGGGTGAGGGGATCGTAGGGGGTCTTCACTCGCGCCACGCCGGAGTCCGCGCGCGGAGGGCGCCAGCGCCTGCTCCACCTCGGCGCGGAAGACGGGGTCCTCGGTGCGCAGGGTGGGGTGGCTGAAGATCAGATGGAAGGCCGACGGCTGCTTCGGCAGCTCGCGCTCGATGAGGTCGGCGGCGCGTCCCGACTCGGTGGAGCGGGGGATGGGATTGTTGTCGAACTCGCCGCCGCGGTGGATGAGCCACGCGGCGGGGAGCAGGCTCAGCAGGGAGAGCAGCCAGGACGGGGACTCGGTTCCGGTGGACGAAGCGACCCCAGGCGTCGAGCACTTTACGCTTCGGCAGCGGGCACGGGCGCCAGCGTCCTCGACGGCGCGTAGAACGAGGGCTCCGGCATGCCGGCCAGGCATTGCCGCGCGAACTCGATCAGGTGGTGGCTCACCACCGCGCTCTGCACGAACTCCTCGAAGCGGCCGCGTCCCTAGCGTGCGCGCGGCCATCCGCCAGAAGTCCCCGCGATAGCTGCTGCGGACGCCCAGCCGCCAGAAGAGCCGCGCGAAGATGCCCATCCCACGCTGGACATTGTGCGGGGCGAGCCGGCGCAGGTCCATCGGGTACCAGGGCCGGTTCCGGAAGGTATGCCGCTGCTGATGCGCATAGCGCCCGTAGATGGCGCGGGGCTCGTAGGCGGCCGCGATGCACTTCTTCCACATCCCGAGCACGGTGTCGTAGGGCAGGAGGAAGTCCACGTTGGACTCGCGCCCCTCCTCGGTCCGGATGCGTCCCGTCCGCTCGAGACGGTCCCACAGCGGGGTCTTCGGCAGCGCGTAGAGCACGTTGATGGTGAGGATGGGAATGCGGGAGGCCTTGATGAACTCGATGATGCGGTCGGCCGAGTCCGGGGTGTCGGTGTCGAGCCCGATGATGATGCCGGACACCACTTCCATCCCGTACTTGTTGATGGTCTCCACCGCGTCCAGGATGGGCGACGCGGAGGTTCTGCGACTTCGACATCGCCTGGAGCGCCTCCGGCTCCGGGGTCTCGATGCCGCAGAAGATGGTGACGAAGCCGGCGTCGCGCATGAGCGCGAGGGTCTTCTCGTTCTTGGCGATGTTCAGCGTGGCCTCGCAGGCGATGCGCGAGCGGATAGCGATGGCGTCTCTGCCAGGTCACCAGGTGGGGCAGGAGGTCCGCCGCCGCCTTGGGGTTGGCGATGAAGTTGTCGTCCACGAAGTAGACCGACTGGGCGCCGCCGATCCGGAGCCGATCGAGCTCCGCCACCACCTGCTCCGGGTTCTTGAGCCGCGGGTTCCGCCCGTATAGCGCGGGGATGTCGCAGAACTCGCAGGTGAAGGGACAGCCGCTGGAGAACTGCACGCTGGCCAGGAAGTAGTCGGGGATCGAGATCAGGCCGTAGGCGGGCATCGGGAACTGGTTGAGGGGCAGCCGGTCCTGGGTGGTGAGGACCTGCTGCGGGCCTCCGGGCGGCCGTCCAGCCCGTCGAGGATCTCGATGAGCCGGTCGGTGGCGTCGCCGATCTCGCCCACGTGCACGAAGTCCGGCGTCGGGGTACATCTCCGGGCAGCCGGACGCCGACGGCCCGCCGATGGCCACCGCCTTCCCGCATGCATGGGCCCGGCGCGTGATGTCCTCGATGTGACGCTGCTGCACGTGCATGCCGGAGACGAGCACCGCGTCCGCCCAGCGGAAGTCCTCGGTGGTCGCCGCGCTCCGGTTCTCGTCCACGAAGCGGACCTTCCACGACTCGGGGAGATAGGCGGCGATGAGGAGGAGCCCCTGCGGCGGCATGAAGGCGCGCACGCCGCCCAGAGAGCCGGTACGAGTGGTGGAAGGTGCCGAAGGACGGCGTCATAGCGTGGGAACACGCACAGGATATTGCGGACGGTAGCCGGGCTGTACGGGGTTCGCATACGAGTCGACGGCTTCGCCGCCAACGTGAAAGTCCAGCACGGTGCCGCGGCGTTCCGGGCACAGGCTCTCGCCTACTCATGCGTATTCTGGCGCCTCCGCCGCGCGCCGGATCGCGCGGAGCTTGGAACCGCCGCGCGTCGGTGGGGCGGAGATCGCCGGCTGCCGTCCAGAAGCGGCCCTCGAGGCCGATCACGATCTCGCGGTCCGCTCGCTGTTCGAGGAGAACGAAGCCGCGCGAGAAGAAGGCCTCCAGCGTCAGGCGTGCCGCGTGGCGCGCTCGGCGGCGGCGGAGCGTGCGGCGGGAGCGACGAGCAAGGAGGGCAGGGCGGAGGGCCCAGGAGCGCCGCCATCAGGGGCGAGCGGCCGAAGTCGGCGAGCCGGAGCGCCGCCCAAACCCGCGCCGGCGCTGGCGCGGATGACCAGTCCATGCCGCTCCACCGCGTCGTACCGGGGGAGATATTCGTCGATCAGCATGCGGCCGTTTCACGCCGGGCGTCGGCCGGGGTCCTACCCGGTGACAGCAATGACGGCTCAGGCGAGCCAGGGGAGGATGTGTATGGCGGACAAGCGGAAGCTGCTCACGGACGCGGACGAGGCCTATACCGAGCTGCCGAGGCTGTGGCCGGCCTCAGCGACCTCGAGCTGAGCCGGGTCTGGCTCGGCACCTGGGGCGCGCGGGAGATTCTCATCCATCGCCGGCTGGGACCGGGAGATGCTCCCCGCGCTCCAGCGGTCGGGCCGCGGCGAGCCCGTACGCGCCCGGCACCTATGACGACGCCGATGCCTGGAACGCCCGCTTCGTCGAGGCCCGGCTGGGCGCCACATGCATCGGGGATCTGGCCGAGCTGGCTGCGAATCACTGGCCTTCGTGGCCGCCGCGGCGGCCCTGCCGGAGGAGTCGTTCTGCCGGATGGCGGCGCGGCTGCACCTGGTGACGGGCACGACTACGGGCACTACCGCGAGCATGCCTGAGCGTGATCCGGGGCTGGCGGGAAAGCGCGGCAGCACGCGTAAACGCGCTGCCGCGTGACTCGATCGAGAAGTCGGCGGCTCATGGCTCGGCGGCTGACGACGGCCGAGTCATGGGCCGTTTCCAGATCGCAGCACCGCGGCGCGATCGTGCTTGCCGCTGATCAGCGCGGGAATATCGTGGCGTACCGCCACGATGACGGGCTGCTAGCCACGCGGGCAGTGTCCGCCCCGCCACGTCGCGGACCTCGGTGACTCCAACCACCCGCGGGCCGCGACGAGGACGCCGATGACCGCGCCGCTGCGGCGCGGCACCGGCACCACCACGCTGTCGAGCACGCCGGGATGCGCGCGCAGAGCATGCGCGACTCTGGGCCGGGCTCACCAGATAGCGCGGCCGCTCGTCTGGTACCGCCCTCAACAAGCCAGGATCGAGCGTGACTAATTATTCAGATACATCAATCAAAACATTGATATGCTGGTGGAAGGCCCATAGATCTTTGAAGGAGTGGAGCCGGCAATGCGCAGTGTCTACGACGAGGTGTACGCGCTCGCGCGCGGCGATCCGGAGTGGCTTCTGGGCCGCGGCCGCCGAGGACCTTCACTGGGACCGGCGCTGGGATCGGGTGCTTCGACGACTCGCGCCCGCCGCTACTACCGCTGGTTCGCGGGCGGCATGCTCAACACCTGCTACAACGCGCTCGATCTCCACGTGGACCGCGGCCGCGGCAAGCAGGCGGCGCTGATCTACGACAGCCCGGTGACCGGCACGGTGCACGGCCTTCACCTATCTCGCGCTCCGCGATGAGGTCGCGCGCTTCGCCGGCGCGCTGCGCCGGCAGGGCGTGGCCAAGGGCGATCGCGTCATCATCTACATGCCCATGGTGCCGGAGGCGGTGATCGCCATGCTCGCCTGCGCGCGCATCGGCGCCATCCACTCGGTGGTGTTCGGCGGCTTCGCGTCCAAGCGAGCTGGCCACCCGCATCGACGACGCCAAGCCCACGGTGATGCTCTCCGCCTCCTGCGGCATCGAGGGCAATCGCGTCATCCCCTACAAGCCGCTGCTGGACGCGGCCGCTCGAGATGGCGCAGCCACAAGCCCCGGCGCTGCGTCATCCTCCAGCGCCCGCAAGAGAACGTGCGCGCTCGTCCCGGGCCGCGACGTGGACTGGGGCGAGGCGGTGGCGGGCGCCTCGCCGGTGGAGTGCGTGCCGGTGGCGGCGACCGATCCGCTCTACATCCTCTATACGTCCGGCACCACCGGCATCCCCAAGGGCGTGGTGCGCGACAACGGCGGCCATGCCGTCGCGCTCAAGTGGAGCATGGAGCAATGTCTACGGCATGGGCGCGGGCGAGACCTACTGGGCCGCGTCCGACATCGGCTGGGTGGTCGGCCACTCGTACATCGTCTACGCGCCGTTGCTGCGCGGGTGCACCACCATCCTCTACGAGGGCAAGCCGGTGGGGACGCCGGACCCCGGCGCCTTCTGGCGCGTGGCCTCCCAGCACGGGGTGAGCGCGCTCTTCACCGCGCCCACCGCGTTTCGCGCCATCAAGAAAGGAAGACCCGCAGCGGATCCCATATCGCGAAGCACGACCTCTCGCGCTTCCGCACGCTCTTCCTCGCCGGCGAGCGCTGCGACCCCGACACGCTGCTCTGGGCCCGCGAGCGGCTCCAGGTGCCGGTCATCGACCACTGGTGGCAGACGGAGACGGGCTGGCCCATGGCGGCCAACTGCGTGGGGCTCGGCATGCTGCCGGTGAAGCCGGGCTCGCCCACCAAGGCGGTGCCGGGCTATGACGTGCGCGTGCTCGCCGAGGACAACCAGGAGATGCCGGCGGGCCAGATCGGCAGCATCGCGGTGCGGCTGCCGCTGCCGCCGGGCTGCGCTCCCACCCTCTGGAACAACGACGCGGGATTCGAGAAGTCCTACCTCGAGCGGCATCCCGGCCACTACCTCACCGGCGACGCGGGCTACCAGGACGCCGACGGCTACCTTCTACATCATGAGCCGCGTGGACGACATCATCAACGTGGCGGGGCATCGCCTCTCCACCGGCGCCATGGAGGAAGTGCTCTCCGCGCATCCCGACATCGCCGGAGTGCGCGGTGGTGGGCGTGGCCGACGAGATCAAGGGCGAGATCCCGGTGGGCTTCGCCGTCACCAAGGCGGGCGTCACGCGCGCGCGAGGCCGAGATCACCAGGGAGCTGGTCGAGATGGTGCGCGAGCGCATCGGCCCCGTCGCCTCCTTCAAGGTGGTGACGCTGGTCAAGCGCCTGCCCAAGACCCGCTCGGGCAAGATTCTCGCGCGGGACCGTGAAGCGCATCGCCGACGGCGTGGACTATACCGTGCCCGCCACCATCGACGACCCGGCGATCCTGACGAGATCACGGGCTACCTGAAGGCGCTGGGCTACCCGAAGAAGGGATAGCGCCCGTGCGCGTGCTCGCCCTTGAATCGTCGTGGCCGCGCGTCGTCGGTTGCGCAGGGCCGTCGGCCCACACGCGGACGGCGCGGTGGTGACCGCCTCGTCCGCTCGCCGAGTCGTCCGCCGGGTCCGGGCCCCGCTTCGCCGCGGACGGCCCGGACGCCGAGGAGTACGGCGCGCGCGAAGGCTATCCGGTCAAGATCATCAATCGCGCCCCGTTCTTTGTCGGCGCCTTCAGTCACCACGACCAGATCTTCGAAGGTCGGATGGTCCGTCGGGCCGCCACGCCGTCGCGCGCTCGACCGCGCATCCGCCGAGCCGCCCCTGCGCTACGAGTACGGGGTCAAGACCCTCACGCTCGACGACTACCTGGCGCGTAACCCCATCACCGGACTTCTCATCGCGCGCGGTGACACCATCCTGGTCGAGCGCTACCAGTACGCGCGGAACGACCGGCACCGCTTCGCCTCGTTCTCGATGGCCAAGACGGTCACCGCGATGCTGATCGGCGTCGCGATCGCCGAGGGCCATATCCGCTCGGTAGACGATCTCGCCGCGGCGTACGTGCCCGCGCTCGCCGACACCGGAGTACGGGCGCACGTCGCTCCGCCACCTGCTGCAGATGTCCTCAGGTGTCCAGTTCTCCGAGAAGTATTCCGGGCCGGGATGATGTGGCGCGGCTCTTCGTCGAGACGGTTTTCCAGGAAGGCGCGGGCGGGGTCGAGGCCGGTGAAGCCGTACAACGAGCGGGGCTGGCCGAGCGGCACCATCCTCTCCTACGCCTCCGTGGAGACCCAGGTGCTGGGCCTGGTCCTTCGCGGCGCGGTCGGTCGTCCGGTGGCCGACTATCTTCACGAGAAGATCTGGGGAGCCGATGGGGGCGGAGGCGGACGCGACCTGGCTCGTCGACCGCTCGGGCCAGGAGGCGACCTACTGCTGTCTCAACGCGGTGCTGCGTGACTACGCGCGGCTCGGCTTGCTGCTCGCGCACGATGGGAACTGGCGCGGCCGGCAGCTCATTCCCGTCGCGTGGATCAACGAGGCCACTCGGGTACGCGACGATCAGCCGCATCTCCGGCCTGGAACCGCCCGTCGGTACCCGGGCTATGGCTATCAGGTGTGGATCCTTCCGGGAGCGGCGGATGTTTGCCCTTCTGGGCGCGCACGGCCAGGCGATCTTCGTCGATCCGTCGAGCCGCCTCGTCATGGTGCACACTGCCGCGTACAAGCAGCGCCGCGGCCCCCATCGCGGAGGCGTTCGCCTTGTGGCGGCGGCGTCGTGGCCGCGCTGGGGGCTGATTCGCCATGTACGACGTGATCGTGGCGGGCGGCGGGGTGGTCGGCGCGACGGCGGCCTATCTCTGCGCGCGCGGGGGCCTGCGCACGCTCCTCCTCGATCGCGTCGACACGGGCCGGGCCACCGACGCGGGCGCGGGCATCATCGCGCCGCGGACCAGCACGCGCAGCGAGGTGCTGTTCGAGCTGGGTCTGCGCTCGGGCGACTTCTACCCGACCCTGCTCGGCTATCTCGCGGAGGATGGCGGCGGCGACACGGGCTATGCGCGGTGCGGCGACCTGCGCGTGGCGGTGACGGAGGACGAGCTGGAGCACTTCGGCGCGCTCGTCGCCGACCCTCGGCGCGCGCGCGCGCGGCACGGCTACCCTACCGCGGAGGACGTTCGCGAGGTCTCACCGGATGACGCCCGCGCGCTCTTCCCCTGCTCGCTCGCCCGCTCCGGGCGCTGCACGACCGGACGGCGGCGCGCGTGGACGGGCGGCTGCTCAACCAGGCGCTGCCTCATGGCCGCGGCGCAGCGCAAGGTCACCCTCGTCGGGCGGGGGCGGATCGTCTGCGTAGTCGAGAGCGGCCGCGTCGCCGGCGTGGCGGCGGGCGCCGAGGTCCATCGCGCCGGGCATCGTCATCATCGCCGGCGGCGCATGGACCCCAGCGCTAGCCGGGCCGCTCGGCGTCTCGATCGCGGTCGCGCCGCAGCGCGGGCAGATCATCCATCTTCAGGTGGCGGACCGCGCTACCGGCGACTGGCCGGTGGTGCATGCCTTCCACGACCACTACATCGTCTCGTGGGCCGGCGGCCGCGTCGTCGGCCGGCGCCACGCGGAGAGACCGGCTCGGGCTTCGATCCGCGCATCACCGCGGCGGGCGTCCACGAGGTGCTCGGGGAGGCGCTGCGCGTGGCGCCGACCTCGCGGGGGCGGGCATGTCTCGAGACGCGCGTCGGCCTGCGGCCGCTGTCGGCGGACGGCCTGCCGATCCTCGGCCCCGTCCCCGGCGTGGCCGGCGCCTTTGTCGCCACCGGCCATGGACCCTCCGGCCTCACGCTCGGGCCCTACAGCGCCGCGCTGGTCACCGAGCTCGTGCTGGGGTCATGCCCCGCGCTCGACCTGACGCCCTTCCGCGCCGACCGATTTACCGGCGCCCGCCAGTCGGCTCCACCCACCACTGCCGATCGCTTGCCGGCCGGGGTGAGCGCCAAGCAGGAGCTGGCGACTCTGCCGGAGCTCGGCGAGTCCCCGTGAGGGTCCTCGGTCAGCGCGGGAGGCCCTTCCAGTCGCGGTAGAAAATCGCCGACTGGATGCGCGCGAACTCCACCAGCCCGCGGTCCCGGGCCAGCACCGCGTCCAGCCGCTCGAGATCGCCCGCGTCGCCCTCCTCGCCAATAAAATGCGGTGAGCTGAATGGCCCGCGGCTTGAGCGCGGGCGCAATATTGTAGGAGGCGCCCGGCGGCCCGCTCCGCCCCGGCAGTCGCCGGCGCTCGCCGAGAAAGCCCTGGAAGATGTAGAAGGCGTCGTCCGCCGGCAGGAACTGGAGGCCATAGTCCCGCTCCATCCGGCCTTCGGTGACGTCGTCGGCGCCCAGGAGCGGCCGCTTCTCGCCGGAGATCAGGTAGCGCAGCGAGGAGGCGCCGGGCGTCGCTCATCACGCGATGGGGCACCCGCCCGGGCTGATGCGGGTAGAGCTCGTTGGAACGGATGGCCACGTCCAGCACCACGCGCCCGTCGGCGGGCAGGTCGATGTCGCGGCCGATGAGATAGGTGTGCATGTGGTTGTGCTGCTGGAGGATGACCGCCACCGGCTTTGCCTGGCGGTCCAGGGCGAGCATCGCCGCGGTGTAGTGGTCGAGCTGATGCCAGTCCTCCGGTGAGGCCACGAACCGGATCAGCCACTCCTGCCAGCCCAGCAATCCCGCCGGCAGCCCCGAGTAGCGGAACACCGCGTGATAGGTGAGGAAGGTGAAGGGCTCGACCACGCGGCCGCGCTCCGTCTCGAATGCCACGTCCTCCTGATCCACCCGCGCGTACACGGTGGCGTGACCCGGCCGGCCCGAGGGCTCGTGCACGAAGACCGCCTCGGGATCGCGCTTGTGGGCATTGAGAGCGAGCCGGTCCAGCGGGCCGGAGACGCGGCGGCCCTTGCCGTCGGTGAGATGACCTTCGGGGACATAGTCCAGATAGAAATCGATCATCCCCGGATGATTCGGCGGCAGCAGGATGCGCGGCCGGTACCGGTGGAGCAGGGCCTGCTCGGCGGAGCCGGCGGAGGTGGATCGTCAGGGGGACTTCGCGAAGTACTCCGCGAAGCCGGGCTCCTGGGAAAAATTGCTGCGTCCGTTGCCGCAGCCGGCGAGGCCCACCGAGAGAGCCAGCAGCAGCGCCATGATACGCTCGGTCACGACGTCAGCTGATGACCGCAGCCGGCGAAATTCGCCACGATCTCGTGCTGGTGGGGGCGGCCATGCCCATGTCCAGGTGCTCCGCGCCTGGGCCATGCGCCCCATGCCGGGCGTCCGGCTCACCGTGGTGGTGGACCGGCCCGAGGCCGTCTACTCGGGAATGGTCCCGGCTTCGTCGCGGGCCAGTACCGACGCGAGGAGCTCGAGATGGACGTCCGCCCGCTGGCCATCCGGGCGGGCGCCGCTTCATCGTGACGCCGGCGGTGGGCCTGGATCCGCGCGAGCGGCTCGTTCACGTGGCCGGCCGGCCGCCGCTGCGCTATGACACGGCCGCCTTCGACGTGGGCTCGACGGTGGCGGGCCTCGCGATCCCGGCGTGCGCGAGCACGCGCTGGCCACGCGGCCCATCGGGCGCTTCGTGGAGCACGTGGACGCGCTCGTGGCGCGGGCGCGCGAGCGCGGGCGCTGCCGCCTGGTGGCGGTGGGCGCCGGCGCGGGCGGCGTGGAGCTGGCCTTCGCCTTCCGCGCGCGGCTCGAGCGCGAGGGCGTGCGCGAGGCCTCGGTGCTGCTGCTGGAGTCAGGGCCGCGCGTGCTGCCGGGCTATCCCGCGGGCACCGCGCGCCGGGTGGAGGAGAACGCCCGCGCGCGCGGCATCGAGATCCGGCTGGGCGCGCGCGTGGCCGAGGCGCGCGCGACGGAGCTGGTGCTGGCGGACGGCGCGCGCATCCCGTTCGACGCCCTCGTCTGGGTGGCAGGGGCGGCGAGCCTGCCGCTCTTCCACGAGGCGGGCGTGGCGCTGGACGAGCGCGGCTTCGTGCGCGTGCGGCGGACGCTCCAGCTCCTCGAGCACGACGAGCGTCTTCGCCGTGGGCGACTGCGCGAGCCTCGAGGGGCGCGGCGGAGCTGGCCAAGGCCGGCGTCTATGCGGTGCGCCAGGGGCCCGTGCTCACCGCCAATCTCCGCGCTCGCCTCATGGGACAGCCGCTCGAGCCCTATCGTCCCCAGCGCGATTTCTCTCGCTGCTCAACCTGGGCGACGGCCGCGCCATCGCCAGCAAGTGGGGGTGAGCGCCGAAGGCCCTGGGTGTTCAAGCTCAAGGACCGCATCGACCGGCGCTTCATGGAGCGCTTCCAGGTCCTGCGCGAAGACGGCGGATCTCGCTCCGACCTTCGCCACGGGGCCCGCGATGGCTGGCGCCGACATGGTCTGCGGCGGCTGCGCGGCCAAGGTGGGCGAGTCCACGCTCAGCCGCGCGCTGGAGCGGCTGGGCGTCGCGAGCGATCCCAGCGTGGTGCTGGGGCTGGCGTGCCCGACGACGTGGCCGCCGTCGCCACCGAGCGTGGCGAGATCGTGGTGTCGAGCGTGGACGGGTTCCGCGGCTTCACCGACGATCCCTATCTGGTCGGCCGCGTGGCCGCGGTGAACGCCGCCAGCGATCTCTGGAGCCAGGGGGCCACGCCGCGCTGGGCGCTGGCCTCGGTGGAGATCCCGACCTCGAGCCCGCCGCGCGCGGAGGAGACTCTCTACCAGACCCCGGCGGGGGCGCGCGCCGCGCTGGACGCGGACGGCATCACGCTGGTGGGCGGGCACACCACCAGCGGCGCGACGCTCCACGTGGGGTTCTGCGGTGCAGGGGACGGCGCCCTCCGCCGACGCGCTCATGCGCAAGGGCGGCGTGTCCCCCCGGGGAGCGGCTCATCCTCACCAAGCCGCTCGGCACGGGCGTGCTCTTCTTCGCCGACATGCGGGCCGCGCGCGGGCGCAGTGGATGGAGGCGGCCATCGCCTCGATGCGTGCGCAGCAATGCCGCCGCCGCGCGCGTGGCCTCGCGCGCATGGCGCCTCCGCCTGCACGGACGTGAGCGGCTTCGGCCCGGCCGGCCACCTGGGCGAGATGCTCCGCGCCAGCAAGTGCGCGGCGGTGCTGGACCTGGCCGCCCTCCCGCTCCTGCCCGGCGCGGGCGCGCTCCTGGCGCGCGGCGATCGCAGCACCTTCCACCCGGAGAACGCCAAATCACGACGCGCGCTTCGTATCGACGCGAGCGCGCAGGCGCATCCGGCGCTGGACATCCTCTTCGACCCGCAGACCTCGGGCGGGCTCCTCTTCGCGGTGCCCGCCGAGCGCGCGGAGGCGGCGCTGGCCGCGCTGCGGGCCGCCGGCGATGGCGGCGCCGCGCTGATCGGCGAGGTCACGCCGCCGCGCGCGGCGATCAGGCGCTGTTCGAGGTGGTGGCGCGCCCAGCCCGCGGGTGACGCGCGCCGCGACCGGGGCGGTGCCCTCGCGCTACTCGTGGTCGGCGCGGCGAGGCCCATCACGCGGCCCCACCTGCGGCAGGCTGCGGCAGCGCGTCGTGCACGGCCTGGATCTGGGCCGAGGCGCTGAAGGATGGCCGGCGGCCATCGGCGCGCCCCGGCGGGTGGCCTGGCTCACGTGCAGCGACATCAGCTCGTTGGTGGCGGCCAGGTAGCCCTCGTCCGCGTGGAACATCTCGTGGATGTAGTGGATGCGCTTGGCGTCGTGGCCGAGGAGCCGCGTGGTGAAGCGCAGCGGATCGCCCTCGCGGACCTCTCGGTGATAGGTCACGTGGGCCTCGAGGCAGAAGGTGGTGACCTCCTGCGTCCTCGCGGTGCGCGGCGTCGAGCCCCACCCAGTCCAGCCACTCGTCGGTGGCGAGGTCGAAGACCACCACGTAGTAGCCCATGTTCATGTGCCCGTTGTTGTCGATCCACTCCGGGCGGACGCGGACGCGGTAGCGGTCGAAGGGGCGCGGGAATCGGCTCGGTCACGGAACGAGCGAGCGCTGGCGTGATTCGAGGGCGAGGAGCGCCCGCTTGATGGGCAGCCCGCCGCCATAGCCGGTGAGGCTGCCGTTGCTGCCGATCACGCGATGGCAGGGGATGATGATGGGCAGCGGGTTCTGGCCATTGGCGGCGCCCACCGCGCGTACCGCGTTCGGCCGGCGGATGCGCCGCGCCACGTCCCCGTAGGCGCGGGTCTGTCCATACGGGACTCCGCCACCGCGCGCCACACCTTCACCTGGAAGGGCGTGCCGTCGAGCGCCAGTGGCAGGTCGAAGACCTCGGAGGCGGCCCGCGAAGTACGCCTCGAGCTGGCGGCGCGCCTCCGCGAAGGGGCGCGGATCCTCCTGCCAGGCCGGGTCCGGGGTCATGCGCCCGCGCCCGCTCATGAAATAGATGAGCGAGAGCGCGCCCGCGCGGCCGGCCAGGAGCAGCCGGCCGATGGGGCTGTCCACGTAGGCATACTGGGTGGCGGCAGTTTCGCTGGTCATGGGGACTCTGCTATCTTACCCGATGCGCCGAATCTCACGCCCGGCTCGACCGAACCCAGGGAGGTGCCCCATGCGCTCATTGTGGAGCCTGCTGCTGATCCTCGGGATGGCCACCGCGGCCGAGGCCCAGATCGCGATCTCGGTGAACGACAACAAGGTCGTGCTGGCCAACGGTGCGGTCCAGGTGGTGCAGAATCCCGCCCCGACACCCATGACCGTCATCGACCTCAAGGGGGCCGCGCCGAAGGTGGTCGCCGAGATCCCGGTGCCGGCGAGCGTGGTAGGGCCGCCGCTGTCCGTGGCCATCACGCCGGACGAGGGGCTGGCCCTGATCACCTCCGCCATGAAGGTGGATCCCGCCGACAAGACCAAGACGATCAACGACAACCGGATGTCGGTGGTGGATCTCTCCACGAACCCACCCAGCGTGATCTCGACGCTGGAGACGGGGCGCCTCGCCGCGCCGGGGTCTCGATCAACCGGCAGGGCAATCTCGCCCTGCGGCCAATCGCGGCGACGGCACGGTGTCGGCCTTCACCATCTCCGGCAAGACCGTGAGCCCGCTGGGCAAGATCGCGGTGGGGCCGACCAACGGGGGCCGTGCCACGCGGCCTCACCCGGACGGCAAGATGGCGCTGGTCACCCGTGACGGGGATAACTTCATCTCCGTGCTCTCCATTGACGGGACCAAGGTCGAGTACACCAAGCGCGATCTCTCCGCGGGGATGCGGCCCTACGGGCTCGACATCGCGAAGAACGGCGCGGTGGCGGTGGTGGCCAATATCGGCCGCGGACTGGGCGACAACGACAGCGTGAGCGTCATCGACCTCAAGGCCGTTCCCCGCGCGTGGTGGAGACCATCTCGGTGGGGCAGACGCCGGAGGGATCAAGCTCTCGCCGGACGGGACCCTGCTGGGCGTGATCGTGATGAACAGGAGCAACAAGCCCAAGGAGTCCCCGTTCTACAACGACGCCGGCAAGCTCCTGCTCTATCGCCTCGACGGCACGCGCCTCATCGGGGTGGGCGCGGCGTGGATCGGCCACTGGTCGCAGGGCGTGGCCTTCTCGCCCGACAACAAGGTGATCCTCGTGGGCAATATGGTGGAGCGGAACGTCCAGGTGCTGCGCTGGGACGACGTCTCCGCTGAAGGACCTGGGCGAGCGCATCAATGTCAACGGCGGCTCCGCCGCCATCCGCACCGCGGACAAGCCGTAGCCCCGCGCTCGCCGCTCGCCTCCTGGTTCGCCGGCGCCGCCGCGGAGGAATCTTCCGGCGGCGCCGGCTCGGCGCGCGGCCGGCGCCCTCTCACCACGCGACCGCGCCTGGCGCGCCATCGTCCCCGCGTTCGCCGACTGCCTCGAGCTCGCGGAGGCGGGCTCGCCGTTCCAGACTGCCGTCGAGCGGCGCTATGACCGCTCGGCCGACCGCCGGCCGCCTGCCGCGCGCGCTGGCCGCGGGCGAGTCGGTGTTCTTCCCCAGGTGCATCAAGTGTTGCCACGCCTCATGCGGCGCTCGATAGTGGCGCTCCGCGCCACCTTCCCGAAGCGGGGGCGCGAGGAATGCTCGTTCCTCTTCCTCGCCGAGGGCGCGGGCGCGAGGCCATGGGGCTCCACCACGACGGCGAGACGGACGCCTTCTGGCTCCAGCTCGAGGGGCGGCGGCATCTCACCATCGGCCCGGCCGGTGCCGCGCGGCACGCCGGAGGATCTCGATCCACGGCGGATCCCGGCGCGCCGTGCCGGCGGGCGCCGGCCCTCCGCCGGCTGGTGGTCGGGGACCGCTGGCTCCCGGCACGCTCCTCTATCTGCCGCCGCGCACGCCGCACCGGGTGATCTATCACGGCCGCTCGCTCGCGCTGTCGCTGACCTGGAAGCGGCCGGCGCGGCGCCGGCGGCCCGATCCCGCGGCGCTGCTGGACTGGGACGTGGCGGCGGGGCGGGCCGATCGCGTGCCGCCCGCGAGCCGCGACCGGCTCTGGGCTCAGGCGCCTGCGCTGGCGGCGCCGCTGCGCCCGGGCGCGCGCGCGCGTTCACGCTGCGCGTGCCCGGCGGCGCGCTCGCCATGCCCGCCTCCGCGCATGCGCCTCGCGCGCCGGCTCGCGGTGATGCCGTGGTGGCAGGGCGTGCGCGTGCCGCCGCGCGTGGGCGTGCTGGCCCTCCTCGCCGCGCAAGGTCTCGTGGCGCCCCGCGATCTCCCACTCCGGATCATTCCGGCGGCGCCGAAAGACCTCGACGGCTGGCGCTTCGCCTGAGCGGCGCCCTCACGCCGCGAGGTGGCGCCAGAGGCGCGAGCGGGCGAGGAGCGCGGCGAGGACCACCAGCATGCAGGCGGCGGGATAGACGGCGGCCTGGCGCGGCCCGGTGAAGGCGGCGAGATAGCCGATCAGGAGAGGAGCCCACCGGCGCTCCGCCCATCAGCCCGAGCTGGAACATCAGAGAGGATGCGCGCGCGGTGCGTCTCGGGCGCGGCGATCTGCACGATGGTGCGGCCCTGGTCATCACCACGCCGCGCCGAGCCCCAGAGCAGGCACAGCGGCAAGAGGCCGCGAAAGGGGAGCCCGATCGACATGGCGGCCAGGATCATCGCCCCGAAGGTCAGCGCGACGATCATGGCGCGGCCCGGCCGACGGAGCGCGCCCAGCCTGATCTGCGCGAGCGTGGCGGCGATGGTGCCGCCCCAGAAGCAGATGGATACCAGCGACAGCTCCGCCGAACCGCCGTGGTAGTCGTCGCGGGACCATGAGCGGCAGGATCACGAAGAGCGCCCACGTAGAGCACGCCCACCGCGAGCTGGGCCACCAGCACCGGCGCGATCACGGCTGAGCGCGCGCCTTCACGCAGGCCGTCCAGCATGGCGGCGAGCCGGCTCTCGACGACCGGCGCCGCCGCGGGCGAGGCCGGGGGCAATTGCATGGCGGCCAGGCCGCCCAGCGCCAGCATCCCGGCCTGGACCAGGAGCAGCGCGGGGGCGCCCACCGTCTCCGCCGCCGCGCCGGAGGCGATGCCCACGAGCTGCGAGCCGAACTGGGTCGCGGTCATGATGGCCACCGCGCGGCCGAGATTGCCCGCGGCCACGCGCGTGAGCATGGCGTCGCGCGCGGGCAGGACGAAGGCGCCCACGGTGCCGACGCCCAGCGCATAGACGATGAGGGCGCCATGACGAGAGCCGGCCGCCGGTAATGGCGAGGGCCAGACCCAAGCGGGAGGAGCGCCACCAGGAAATGCCCGCGCACCAGGAGGCGCCGGCAGTCGGCGCGGTCCGCCACCGCGCCGCCCAGGAGCATGAAGAGGATGGACGGCGCCATCAGCGACATCAGCGCCACGCCGACGCGCGCGGCCGGCTCGTGCAGCACCACGGTGACGAGCCAGGGGAAGATGATGTTCTGCATCCCGAAGCTCGAGAACCAGGACGCGACGCCGGTGAGGTACCAGGGAAAGCGTGAGAGGGTTGCCGCACGATCCCCGACCTTAGCACGCTTGACTCGGCCGACCCCGCCGCCTAGCATCCGGCGAGGAGGCGCGCATGCGAATCGGGATCTCGCTCACGAGCGGGCGCACGGTGGCGGATCCGCGCGCCGGCGCGCGCTGGATGGTGGAGCGCACGGCGGCGGCGCGGCAGGCAGGCCTGGACTCGCTCTTCGTCGGCGACCACCACGCCACGCCCGGCCCGTACTACCAGAACGTGCCCATCATGGGGCGTCTCCTCGCCGAGTGGGGCGCGGCGCCCGCGGGCTGCCTCTTCCTCCTGCCGCTGTGGAACCCGGTGCTGATCGCGGAGCAGGTGGGGACGCTTCGCCGCCATCGCCCAGGGGCGCTTCATCTTCCAGTGCGGGCTGGGCGACGAGGGCAAGCAGTTCGCGGCCATGGGCGCGGACATCCGCTACCGGCCGTCGGCGTTCGAGGAGTCCTTCGACCTCGTCAAGCGCCTGCTCCGCGGAGAGACGGTGAGCGCGTCGGGCCGCTTTCACCTCGAGAACGCGCGCGTGGCGCTGCGGCCGGCCGAGCCGGTGGAGTACTGGATCGGCGCCAGCGCGGACGTGGCCATCGACCGCGCCGCGCGGATCGCGGATGGCTGGCTGGCCTCGCCGGGGCAGCCGCCGGAGTCGGCGCGCCGCCAGGTGGAGCTCTACCGCGAGCGCTGCGCCAAGCACGGGCGCCCGCCGGCAGCCGTCGCCATCCGGCGCGACATCTTCGCGTGGGCGCCTCCGCGGAAGCGGCGGAGGCGGTGGCGGAGCCCATCGTGAGCCGGGGCTATCGCGGCTTCGATCCCGCCGCGCTGGTGTGGGGCTCGGTGGAGCAGGTGACGGAGAAGTTCCGCGCGCTGGCCGCCATGGGCTATACCGACGTCATCGTCCGGCACCTCACCGATAGTCAGGCGGACGTGCTGGGCTCGCTGGAGCGGCTGGCGCGAGTGCGCGACGCGCTGGCGAGGTGACGCTCGACCTCGAGCGCGCGCCCGGCAGGAGACGCCGGGCTGCGCGACGGTGCTCCACTTCAACAACGCCGGCGCCGCGCTGATGCCCCAGCCGGTGCTGGACGCGCTCCAGCGCCACCTCCAGCTCGAGGCCACCATCGGCGGCTACGAGGCGGCGGACGCGCGAGCAGGCGTCCGTCGAGCACGTCTACGACGCCCTCGCGCGCCTCGCTCGGCGGCCGCGCGCGAGGAGATCGCGGTGATCGAGAACGCCACCCGCGCCTGGGACATGGCGTTCTACTCGCTCCGGTTCGGGCCCGGCGACCGCATCCTCACCGCCACCGCGGAGTACGCCAGCAACTACATCGCCTATCCTCCAGGTGGCGCGGCCGCACCGGCGCGGTGGTGGAGGTCGATCCCAGACGACGACGGACGGCCAGGTGTCGGTGGCGGCGCTCCGCCGCATGCTCGACGCGCGCGTGAAGCTCATCGCCATCACCCATGTGCCGACCAATGGCGGCCTCGTCAATCCGGCCGCCGCGGTGGGCCGGGTCGCGCGCGCAGGCCGGCGTGCCCTATCTCCTCGACGCCTGCCAGTCGGTCGGGTCAGATGCCGGTGGACGTGGCCGAGCTCGGCTGCGACATGCTCTCGGCCACCGGCCGCAAGTATCTCCGCGGCCCCGCGCCACCGGCTTTCTGTGGGTGCGGCGGCGACTTCCTCGAGCGGAATGGAGCCGCCCTTCCTCGATCTCCACGCGGCGACCTGGGTGGCGCGGGACCGCTACGAGCTGCGGCCGGACGCGCGGCGCTTCGAGAACTGGGAGACCTACTACGCCGGGAAGATCGCGCTGGGGGTGGCGGTGGACTATGCCCTCGCCTGGGGGCTGCCGGCCATCCGCGAGCGCGTGTACGGGCTCGCGTTGCGCTTGCGCGAGCGGCTGGCGGCGCTGCCGGGCGTCACCGTGCGCGACAAGGGCGCCGAGCGCTGCGGCATCGTCACCTTCACCGCCGCGGGCTGCGCGGCGGCCCTGATCAGGCAGGTGCTCCTGGCCCAGGCCATCAATGTCTCGGTCTCCTCGTACGCGGGCACGCGGCTGGACATGGAAGACCGCAAGCTGCCCGGGGTGGTGCGGGCGTCCGTGCACTACTACAACAGCGAAGAGGAGATCGAGCGCTTCTGCGCCGCGCTCGAGCCCCCTGCTGCGCGCTACTCGCGAGGGCTGAGCGTGATGGCGTCGTACCAGGCGGTGGCGCTCTCGCCGGTGTCGTCGGTGTCCGTCATCACCGCCACGCCCACGAGCCGCGTCGGCTCCCCGCCGAAGAGCCGCCGGTAGTCGTCGTGGAGGTTGCGCGTCTCCGCCACCCAGCGGCCGACCTCTCCCGCCCCGCTCTCGAGCACGAGCATGCGCGCGCGGTCGGTGTAGGCATTGGGGAGCGCAGTGCCCTTCGGCACGCGGCTGTCCCAGATATAGTTGATGACGGCGCCGGGCGGATACTCGCCGTAGAACGCCCGGTAGAACTCGTACCGGGTGCGCACCCAGATCCCCGCCTGCTCCGGGTCGTAGCGGAAGGCCACGTAGACGCGCGCGGGGTAGTCGTCGCCGGCCTTGCGGAAGGGATTGCTCTTCTCCAGCACGCGCGAGACCTTCCAGCGCCAGGCGATCACCTGGTATACGCGCGGGTCCAGGTCGAGGCGGGCGATACAGCGCGGCGGCAGCGGCCCTCGCTCTCCGCGCGGAGGGCCCAGCCCTCGCCTTCCGGCACCACGGCGTAGCGCGTATGGCGCGTGATGCGCGGGAAGGTCAGCGGCTGCCAGCCCGGTGGCAGCGCATCGGGTCGGACGGGCGCGGTGAGGCGCAGCACGTCCAGCGGCGCCACGGGGGAGCGACCGGCGGGGTCTGCGCACCCGCGTCGGCGGCGCCGAGCCCCAGCAGCAGCGCCACCGCCGCCACCCCGAGGCGCGGATAGTACCAGCGGTGCAGCCGTGCCGGGCTCACGCCGCAGGCATAGAGGAAGCGCAGCGTCCACATGAGGAGGATGGTCCGGAGCACGCCCTCGCGCTCCCACTTGCGCGCGGAGGTGACCACGCGCTCCCGGAGCGCGGCCACCCGCCCGCGCCGCTTGAGCCGGCGCGTGAACTCGACGTCCTCCATGAGCGGGATGTCCGGAAAGCCGCCCGGGGCCTCGAAGACGGCGCGGCGGACGAAGAGGCCCTGATCGCCCGTCGAGATGCCGGACAGGCGCGAGCGCCCGTTCATGAGCCCGCCGATCACGCGATAGGGCCAGCCGGGATTGTCCAGGCGCACGTCGAAGCGCCCGCCCACCACGCCGGGATCGACCAGCGCGCGCTCGATGACGGCCTCGAAGCCCGCGGGCAGGGTGGTGTCGGCATGGAGGAAGAGCAGGACGTCGCCGCGGGCCGCGGCCGCGCCCGCATTCATCTGGCGCGCGCGGCCGCGCGGGCCATCCAGCACGGTGACGCCGGGCACGCGCGGCGGCGACGTCGCGGGTGCCGTCGCCGCTCCCCGCGTCGGCCACGATGAGCTCGGCGCCGGGCGCGGCGGCGCGGAGCGCGGGGAGGAGCCGCGCGAGGTTCTCCGCCTCGCGGAGCGCGGGCACGATGATGGAGAGCACTACCTCCCGCTCACGCGTCGGCGAGGCCGATCTTGACGCGCCGGTTGTGGCGGCCCTTGTTGTCGATCTTGAGGATGCGCAGGGGCCGGGAGCCCCGCGTGGAGGCCAGGTGCGTCCCGCCGCAGGCCTGCCGGTCCAGCCCGACGATCTCGACGATTCGAATGGTTCCGTCGGGCGCGGGCGGCGGCGCCACCGAGCGGTTGCGGACGAGCCCGCGCTCGGCGAGCGCGTCCGCTTCGGCCACGTAGGCGTAGCGGACGGGCAGGTCCTGGCGGATGACGTCGTTGATCTCCGGCTCGAGCGCGCGGAGCCGGTCGTTGTCGGCCTCGGGCAGGTCGAAGTCCATGCGCGCGGTGCCGTCGGCGTTGAGCTGGGCGCCGGTGACGAGCGCACCCGCGAAGTCCCGGAAGACCAGCGCGTTCAAGATGTGGGTGTCGGCGTGCAGCTGCGCCATCATCGACCGGAAGTCCGCGTCCACCGCCGTCTCCACGGGCCCCGCCAGCTCCACCGGATCGGCGAGGAGATGCCAGAAGCCCTCGGCGGTGGCGTCGATGCCGATCACCCGCACCTCGCCGCCGCTCCAGCGCAGGCGGCCGCGGTCCACGAGCTGGCCCGCCGCCGCCGGGGTGAAACGGGCTTTGCTCCAGCAGCACCGCGCCCGGCCGGGCATTCACCACGCGGGTCTCGAGGATCAGGGTATCGGGATTCTCATGGCAGAAGTACCGGGTCATCCTCGTGGCTCTAGCGGGTCCAGCGAAGCCACGCCTCGAAGAGGCGCTTCACCCGGGGCGTGAGCCGGGTGCGGTTATAGGCGTCGCCGAGCTTGCGGATGGCCTCGGCCTGGGTCGGATAGGTGTGGATGACGCGGGCCAGCCGGCCGAGGCCGATGCCGCGCGGTGATGCGCCATGGTCAGCTCGGTGCAGCATCTCCCCGCGTGCCGGGCCACGATGGTGGCGCCCACGATCTGGTCGCTGCCGGCCGCACGTGGATCTTCACGAAGCCCTCCGTCCTCGCCGTCGAGCGACGGCGCGGTCCACCTCGGCCAGCGGCAGGGCGAAGGTGGTGACGAGGAGCCCGCGCGCGGCAGGCCAGGCGCGCATCCATCCCCACCGACGCCACCTCGGGATCGGTGTAGGGTGCAGCGCGGGACCACCAGGCCGCTGGAATAGGCGCGGCCGAGGAAGAGCGCGTTCTGGATGACGAGACGCGCCTGGAAGTCGGCAGTGATGGGTGAACTTCTGCGCGGTGCACACGTCGCCCGCGGCATAGACGCGCGGATTGCTGGTGCGCAGGCGCCTCGTCCACCCGCACGCCCGAGATGGCGTCGTAGCTCACGCCCGCCGCCTCGAGCCCCAGGCCCTCGACATTGGGCTCTCGCCCCGTGCCCACCAGGATGGCGTCCACCTCGATCGGCTCGACCGTCCGTTGCCCGTGTCCACGTGCACCATCCGGACATCGGCGGTCCGCTCCACGCGGCGGATGCCCCCGCCCATCAGGAGCTGCACGCCGTTCCGCTCCAGCGCGGCGCGCGCACCAGCGGCGGCCGCCTCCGGGTCCTCGCGGCCCAGGATGCTGCATCGCCCACCTCGGATGAGGGTGACCTGGGCGCCGAAGCGCGCGAAGGCCTGGGCCAGCTCGCAGCCGATGGGCCCGCCGCCGATCACGGCCAGCCGGGGCGGCAAGCGCGGTGAGCGTAGAACACGGTCTCGTTGGTGAGATAGCCGGCGTCGGCCAGGCCGGTGATGGGGGCGCCGGCCGCGCGCGCCGGTGGCGATCACCGCCTTCTTGAAGCGCAGCGTCGCGCCGCCCACCGCCAGCGTGTCGCCGCCCCGTGAACGCGCCCGTCGCCGAGGAAGACGTCCACGCCCAGCCGCGCGGAAGCGCGCGGCGGAGTCGACGGGGCTCAGCCCCGCGCGGAGGCGCCGCATCCGCTCCATCACCGCGCGGAAGTCCACCGTGGCCTCACCGGGACGCCGGACGCCGAAGCGCCGACGCGCCGCGCACGTCGGCGACGGCCCGCGCGGCGCGGATCGAGGCCTTCGAGGGCACGCAGCCGACGTTGAGGCAGTCGCCGCCCATGAGATGCGCGCTCGACCAGCGCCACCTTCGCCCCGAGCCCGGCCGCGCCGGCCGCGGTGACGAGCCCGGCGGTGCCCGCGCCGAGCACGACGAGGTTGTAGCGTGGCGCCGGCGTCGGGTTCACCCAGCCCGGCGGGTGGACATTGGCGACGAGCGCCTGGTTGTGCGCGTCCCACGGCTGGACGCGCACGGGCTCGGTGCCCACGGGCTCCGCCGCGCTCATACCGCCACCCGCCTGGCGAGCGCGGCCGCGCGCCACGCGCGTGACGTAGACGGTCACCGCCACGCGTGGCCAGGAGCCCACGGCGTAGAACGTCCACTCCGCCGGGCTGCGCGTCCGTCCGGCGCCGCCGCCCACGGCGAGATGGCCCGCCAGGGAGCCCAGGTAGACGTACAGCACCGTGCCCGGCAGCATGCCCGCCCACGAGGCAACGACATAGTCGCGCAGTCGCACGCGGGTCACGCCGAAGGCGTAGTTGAGCAGGTTGAAGGGGACCACCGGCGAGAGGCGGAGGAGCCCCACGATCTTCCAACCCTCGTGCTCCACCGCGAGGTCGATGGCCCGGAACCGCGGATCGGTGGCGATGGTGCGCTCGACCCAGCCGCGCGCGACGTAGCGCCCCACGAGGAAGGCGGCGGTGGCACCGAGCGTGGCGGAGATCGAGACCACGACGAGGCCCGTGGCCCAGGCCGAATACCGCGCCCGCGCCCACGGTGAGCACCGAGCCGGGCAGAAGAAGCACGCAGGCCAGCACGTAGAGCACGCGAAGGCTACCGGGCCCCAGGGGCCGAGCTCCCGAATCCACTCGAGCGCGCCGGCCAGCCAGGCCCGCGCGTCGAAGAGATGCGCCAGGAGGAGGAGCAGGGCGACCGCCACCGCGATCGCGATGGCGCGGGCCCACCCGCCGCCCCCAGCGAGGTCATGTCCCGCAGTATAGAATGTCCTCGTGATCCGGCGCCTCGCCTCTATCTCCGGCCTCGTCCTGCTCGCGCTGCTGCTCTCCTCGCGCGTCGGACCGGCCCAGACCGCGCTCACCCCGCCCCCGGCCGGGGAGCTCGCCGCCCACGCCGCCGCCCTCACCGCGCCTCGAGATGGAAGGCCGCGGCTCCGGCACGCCCGGCGGCAGCGCTGGCCGCGCGCTATATCGAGGAGCGCCTCGCCGCCGCCGGCCTGCGCCCCGGTGGGGACGCCGGCGGCTGGCGTCAGACCTTCGTGCTGCGCTCCGGGCACCCGGCTCGGGCCGGGCAATGCGCTGGCCCGCACCGGCTCGGCGCCGCTGGCGCTGGAGGTGTCCCGCGACTGGACCCCGCATGGCGGCGCGCCGTCGAGCGACGTCGAGGCGGAGCTGGTGTTCGTGGGCGCGGCGCCGGGGCCCCGGGCGCCGGCATGGGTGACGGCATGAACGAGGCCGTGCGCGGGAAGATCGCGCTCGTCCTCGAGGGGCGGCGCCACCCGGCTCGAGCGGCTCATCGCCGCGCGGCGCGCGGTGCGGCGGCGCTCCTGCTGATCGGCGACGCCTTGCTTCCTGCTCGAGCAGACCGCGGTGAGCGCGGGCCTACCCTCCGCCACGGTGACCCCGGCGGCCGCCGACCTCCTGCCTCGCCCCGGCCGGAACGACGGTGGCGGCGCTGGCGCGGACGCCGGTGGCGCCGGGCGGCCCGCCGCCGGTCATCGCCACCGGCGTGACGGCGCGGCTGGCCATACGCCTCGAGCCCGCCGACCGCCGCGCGGACAATGTCGTCGGCGTCCTGCCGGGCACCGATCCCGCGCTGGCGGGCGAGTCGGTGGTCATCGGCGCGCACTATGACCACCTGGGGCGCATCGGCGGCGCCGTCTACCACGGGGCCGACGACAATGCCTCCGGCACCGCGGTGGTGCTGGGCCTGGCCAAGGCCTTCGCCGCGGCGGGCGGCGCACCGCGCCCGCTCGTCTTCGTCCTCTTCTCCGGCGAGGAGATGGGGTTGATCGGCTCCGGCCACTACGTCCGGCACCCGGTGCTGCCGCTCGAGCGCGCGGCGGCCATGATCAACTTCGACATGGTGGGGCGCCTGCGCGAGGGCGCGTGACCGTGGCCGGCGTCGAGAACGGGGACGCGCTGCGCGCCCTGGTGACCGCGGCCGCCGCCGCCGTGCCGCCTCACCGTCGTCTATCGCGAATCGCCCTTAGCGCCGTCGGACCAGGCGCGCTTCTACGCCGCCGGCGTGCCCGTCCTCTTCTTCACCACCGGGCGCCACCCCGACTACCACAAGCCGACCGACACCGCGGACAAGCTCGACACGGCGGGCATGGCGCGCGTCGCCGCCGTGGGCGCGCGCGTGGTGGCGGAGCTGGCCGCGGGCCCGCGCCCCGTCTACGTGAAGGTGGCGCCGCCCGCGGGCGGGCGCGCGCGCGAGTCACCGGCGCGCGGCCGGCGGGCGGCGCCTTTCTCGGAGTGAGCACGGACGGCGAGGGCGGCGAAGGGCTGCGCATCGGCGGCGTCGTGTCCGACAGCGGGGCCGAGCGCGGCGGGCTCCGCGCCGGCGACGTGGTCATCCGCATCGACGAGAGCGGCATCGGCGGCTTCGAGGACCTCGTGGCCGCGCTCGGGCGCCGGCGCCCGGGCGAGACGGCGCGCGTGGTCTATCTCCGGGACGGCGAGCTCTTCACCGCCCCGATCACCCTGGGCGAGCGCCCGTAGCGCGGGCGCCGGGAGAGCTTCGACATGCGGATCGGCATCATCGGCGCGGGCGCCATCGGCAGCGTGGTGGGCGGGCTCCTCACCAAGGCGGGCAACGACGTGACCCTGGCCGACCAGTGGCCGGAGCACGTGGAGCACATGCGCAAGCATGGCCTGCGCCTGTCCGGCACCTGCGGCGAGCACCTGATCCCGGTCAACGCCATCCACATCCACGAGCTGCAGAAGATCGCCGAGCCCTTCGAGGCCGCCTTCGTGGCGGTGAAGTCCTACGACACCGAGTGGGCCACCGCGCTGGCCATCCAGTACCTCCGCAAGCCCGACGGCGTGGTGGTGGACTTCCAGAACGGCATCAACGACCACCGCGTGGCCGCGGTGGCAGGCAAGGAGCGCACCCTCGGCTGCGTCATCACCATCGGCGCCGGCATGTACGAGCCCGGGCATGCCATGCGCACCGACAATGGCAGCGTCGGGTTCAAGATCGGCGAGGCTGGACGGCAAGGACACCCCGCGCGCGCAGCACCTGGCCAAGGTGATGAGCGACGGTGGCCCCACCAAGGTGACCACCAACCTCTTCGGCGAGCGCTGGTCCAAGCTGGCCGTCAACTGCATGGCCAATCCGCTGGCGGGGCTGTCCGGCCTGGGCTCGGCGGAAGTGCGCAGCGAGCCCGTCCCGAGCCGCATCGCCATCTTCGTGGCCGCGGAGGCCATCCGCGTCGGCCGCGCCGCCGGCCACGAGGTGGAGCCCATCTTCGGCGTCGCCGCCCAGCGTTTCGTGGACGCCGCCGCGGGCCGCGGCTATGCCGAGCTCGCCGCGGACATGGCAGCCAGCGCCAAGTCCTTCTCCGGCGGCCGCCCGTCCCTTCTGCAAGATGTGATGCGCGGCCGCCGCACCGAGATCGGAGTACCTCAACGGCTACGTCTCGCGCCGAGGGCCAGCGCCTCGGCGTGCCCACGCCGGTGAACGACGCGGTGGTCAAGACCGTGCTCTCCTTCAAGGTGGGCGCGCTCAAGCCGGACCCGAAGAACCTGGAGCCCATCGCCGCCATCCTGCCGCGCTGATCCGCATCCATGGAGGACCGTGCATGTGCCGAGCCATCAAAACGCTGCACAATTTCAAGCCGCCGGCCACGGACGAGGGAGATCCGCGCGTCGTCGCTTCAGTTCGTCCGGAAGCTGAGCGGCTTCTCGCGACCGTCCAAGGCCAACGAAGCCGCCTTTGCCCGGGGAGTGGACGAGGTCACCCGAGCGGCCCGGACCCTGCTCAGCGCGCTGGTCACAAACTCTCCGCCTCGCGATCGAGACGCTGAAGCGTCGAAGGCCCGCGCGCGGACGGCGAGCCGTTTCCGCGTGCGTGAGTCGGGAGCGAGCGCCGACTGAGGCCGCGGCCACTCCTTCGCCACCCACCTCCTCGAGGACGGCGCCGACATCCGCACCGTTCAAGAATTGCTCGGCCACCGGGACGTCAGCACCACCATGATCTACACCCACGTCCTCAACCGCGGCCCCGCCGGCGTCCGCGTAGCCCCGCCGACCGCATGGGCCTCTGACCCCTCCCCCATGCCCACGCAGTCTCTGCCGCGCTACACGGGTCCGCCTATCCCATCCCACCCCCCTCCCAGACGCCACCTAACTCCCGCGCCACCTGAGCTATCCTTGAAGACAAAGCAGACCACCCCCGCGATGCTACACAGCCCCCCTCTCGCCCGTCCCCCGCGCTACACAGACCAAGATAATTCTAGTTAGAGGAGGGACCGTGATTGACCGAGCGGGTCGGGATCGGCTGGCGGAGAGCATCCACCAGCTTGCCTGCCGGAGTCCTCACCAATCACGAGTTCGAGGACAAGGGTGAATTTAACGCCCGACCCGCCATCCGGGCGGTCTTCGGGGCGGGCCCTGGTTGTTGTATGACGACTTCCGAAACTACCGGCTGCGTGGCAAGTATCGTCTCCGTCCCGCAGTCCGTGCAAGGACGCTGCACGCTGGGTATTGTTCCTGAAGAGCGACTTCGCCCTACGAATGGCCGTTGGCACAGCCGGGTTTGTCCACCGTCTTCGCGCGCTGCCGCCAACCTGGCGACACTGGGCTGGTGGCTCGGAGAGCCCCAACGGAAGTTCGAGCGACGGCGACATCACGCAGTATGGCCGTTTCTTCGTCGCTCCGACTACGAGGCAGCTCTTACGGATTCCGCCGTATCTAAACGACGACCCTCTAACTCCGGCGGTCGCCCGATGGCTCCTCCGGCCGCGGGTGTCTGCCGCAGACGTTGGGAGGGCAATGGCCATCCTGGCGAGCCGGGCCCCGCTGCCGTTGCATCGACGCTGTGCTTCATGGCATTGAAGTCCGGTGGGAGCAGAAGATTATGTCGGATCCGCCTTGCGCCAAGTGCGTTCTGCGGCCGAAGCAGCTGCCAATCCGCCACCCACCGCACGGGAGCCTGGGTTTACGCCGATGGACTGAAGTGTTGGTGCCGCACACGCGGAACCGCGGGAATTCATCCCCGGACTGGTCGTCAACTCCAGGAGCAGCCCCGGCGCCGGTCGCTTCCAAATCGAGATGCAACCTGGTGACGTCATCGAGATCGGAAGCTGGTGGCTTCGCGCTTTGAGCCACTCTAACAAGCCAGTGCAGCCGACGCGGCCCATGGGGCCGCGCGCGGCTGGACCGGCGGCCGTTGAGGCCGCGTCACTGGTGGCTTCACGACCGCCATCAATTCCCAGAAGGAGCACCATGGCCAAGTACCTGATCTCTTTTCCAAGCGCGGCGATGGTTGTGCCCGATGGCGAATGGGGAGCGGTGGGCCGCGACGCACACGCTGTGATTGATGAGGCGAAAGCCGCCGGTGTTTACGTCTTCGGCGGCGGAATCGACGAAGACGTACCGCCCATACTCGTCTCTGCTGACGGCGCGGTTGCAATGGGCGGCTATCCTTGGGCGCCCACGCTCGACGGCGGCTTCACCGTGTTGGAACTGCCTTCGCGCGATGAGGCCATCGCGTGGGCGGCGCGCATCGCCAAGGCCTGTCGCTGCGACCAAGAACTGCGCGTCTTCGGGTTCGACCCGCAGTCCTAAGGGCAGCACTGAAATGGCGCGGCAAGTGCGGCCTAACAATTCATTCAGCCGAACCCGCTTCGCGGGTCGGCTTAATTCAGGCGTTAGGGCGGCAAGCGGGGATCACGTGATTCTTAAGGTCATGGCGCGGATATGCCAGCGCGGAGCAACCCGACCGCTACCCGTCGTCACCTCTGGAGACGGTCCGGGCAAGCGCTGGATGCGGCGGATTCCCCGTTCTCGGTCTCTGGCTCCTGCGACGTACTCGTGGGAGCGCGAGATCGATGGTTGTCAAACCGCGACGCTGTGGAGTCCATGGAAGCCATTCGCGCAGTCCGCGGGCCCGGCTCCAGAGGAGGCAGTGGAGGTAAGCCCGAGGCGGCTGCAACGCTCAAAACGCTGGCTGACCGGCGGGCAGGAGCACTACGACGTCCTCGGCGCCCCCTCCCCGCTGGCGCTGTGGCACCATGCTGGAGCGTGCTCTCTCCAGAATACCTGTCCAGCCGATTCGCGTGCCACCTTAACTGCGCGTTGAAGCGGACGGCACGGCCGGTCGCTCGGGCGTATCCTTCCGGCTGACCGGCGGCCGCGCCTGCAGCTCCAGCGCTGGCACGGTGCGTTGGGCGTCAATCGAAAGGAAGGCATGAAAATGACACGCGTCCGAGTTGAGGGCTTTACCATCTCGCTTGACGGATACGGAGCTGGTCCGAATCAGGACATCAGGGAATCCGCTCGGCGTGGGCGGGACAGATTTGCACCAGTGGTTAGTCCCGACACGCACGTTCCAACGGACCCTATTTGGCGCCGACGGTGGCACAACGGGGATCGATGACGACTTCGCTGCGCGGGGCTTCAAGAATGTTGGCGCCTGGATTCTCGGAAGAAACATGTTCGGACCGATTCGCGGTTCCTGGCCCGACATGAACTGGAAAGGCTGGTGGGGGACAACCCACCCTATCACGTTCCAACTTTCATCTTGACTCATCACGCGCGCCCGCCCATCCAGATGGAAGGCGGAACGACATTCTACTTCGTCACGGGCGGTATTCACGAGGCGCTTGACCGGGCGCGCGACGCAGCCAACGGAATGGATGTGCGCATTGGCGGCGGACCTAACACTATCCAGCAATATCTTCGTACGGGCCTCATCGATGAGCTGCACGTCGCTATCTCGCCGGTCCTGCTGGGCGGGGGAGAGCGACTGTTCGAGGGGATTGACGTGCGCGCTCTGGGATACGAATGCGTTCAGTTCGTTGCGTCGGAGAAAGCCACCCATGTTGTACTCCGGCGCCAAGGGCACAATGACGCCTAACAACCGGTTGCAGCGGACGGCGCTGCCGCGCCGCCGCTGAACCGGAACCACAGATGGCGGCACCAGCGCGGCGCCTCGAGATCCAACAGGCGGTGACGAAGCGCTTTCGCCGCATTTTCTCCCTGCGAGTCCCGCGTTCCCGCAACCGTTGGAAGCAAAAGTGGCTGGGGTTCCGAATCAAGAGCAGCGAGGTCACCGTCTCCTGTGTACGAGTGAGCGTCCGCACCTGACCGCAAACGAATGGCGTGAGATGGTGGCGCGCTGAGCCCGCCATCGCGACGCCCAGCGCGACGTGGCGTCAAAATGTGCTCATCAGACCCCAGCCGGGCAACAATACATGGCCTTGCCGGAAGCTCCTGCAATTGCTCGAGAAAACTATCGACGAGGCTCGCTACCGATCTACCGGGCACCGGGATGAGGCAGCTTGCGTAGACGCTGTCTAACAAGCCGTGGTGTGGCGACTGCGAGCAAGCCGGCCGCTCAGCGCCGATCCGTTCGCCGCGAATCTGTGGCGCAATCGACGGTTGACTTGGCGTTATCGCCGCCTTGCATCAAATCCAGCAATACGTAACTGAACGAAGTATTACCACC
>ERZ1370068.2822-contig-1950_pt1 | contig 67249 bp, 100 predicted proteins | sample MGYA00561227_ERZ1370068 | MGnify/ENA primary metagenome ERZ1370068 (study PRJEB38410, sample SAMEA6850437) | metagenome | study: Metagenomic assessment of the ecological functions of the soil: analysis of the soil microbiota associated with the... | reverse complement strand
GTAATACTTCGTTCAGTTACGTATTGCTCGATCTCGTCGTCGCCGACGGCCCGTCATCCTGGCTGCGAAATATGGCGGACCTGGGTCGCGTGTGGAAGCGTATAGACCACGTCGATCGGGGCGCCCAACGGGGTGACCCGCGCGAACGCCGCGGACGAATTCCGCGGCGACCTTGCGCGGCAGGACGTCTCGAATGTTCTTTCCGAGGAACTCTTTCGGCGGCATGAACAGCTTGCGGCGACCGCGCGCGTAGTAGTCGACGGCTGCAGGCCATCTCTCGTCATCAGAAAGAGGTGGTCGGGCACGGCCGACAGCATCGCGGGTGTCGAAACGTCGCCGCAACGATCGGGTCAATCGCCTTCGGCCGACGGGGCCCATCATCGAGGAGCTGGCGAACGCTATGTTAGGTGGGATGCCCACACGAGGCACCTCTCAAAACTACTAGGCCGGTGCTCTCTAGTTCGACGGAGGGCGAGAGCGGTTCTTGCACAGTCGTTCGTCGGCGGCGACGATGCGCGAAGTGGTGGCGGCGCTCGGATTGATGTTCGGCCTCAGCGCGGGCAGTGCGGCGCTTCTCGCGGATCTGCCGGCTGCCCAGTGGAGCAAGTTCAACAGGCGGGTCGACGGGTACTGGCGGTTCGCCGCCAGGTCGAGCAGGTGGTCACCGGTCCTCGCGTATCCTCCGATCGGCAGGAGATTCTGCAGGCTGCAGATGCACTGGCGGGAGCCATCCAAACCGCTCGCGCCGCGGCGAGGCAGGGCGACATCTTCTCACCAACGATCGCTGCCGATTTTCGGCGGCAGATTCAGTCCGTCCTGACCCGGGACAGCCGTCGTGCCGTCGATCTGGTCGCCGACCGCGCGCCGACGACCGGCGTCCGCTGGTTCAGCCGATCGTGAACGGTCGCTTCGACTGGGGAACTCGACGCCGTCATGCCCGCCGGCTCTCATTGAAGGTCTTCCGCCGCTGCCGGACGAACTGCAATACCGGTTCGTCGGGCGCGACCTGATGCTGATCGACCATCGTCGCCGGACTTGTCGTGGACGTCCTGCCGCAAATCTGCCCGATCGATCGATAACTGCCAATCGTCAGCCTCCCTGCGTGTTGTGAGCGGTGCTGTCGCTCGTCACGCGCCATCCCGTCGCGCCAACGTGGGTGCTGCTCTTGCGACCTGCCGTGGTCACGGGGGTTCATGCGACGTATACCGAGCAGGCTGCCCGATTGCTGTTGTGTTGTTGACGACTCTCGTTGTGTCGCGCTCGTCTGGACTGGGCGCGGCGCAGGCGCCAGGCGTTTCGCTTTCGGCGTTGTGGGAGGCGCCCGCCAACCTCCGCTCGCGTGATCTGTTCAACGGTCCGTGGGGTGCCGCGAACGCTCGCGGATCCCCGCGCGACGTATACGTTCGTCCGGCCCAAAGGGGAAAAAGGCGTCAGCCCGGGAGTCGTCGTTCGCGATCCTCGCGGGCGCGCTGGTATGGCACGTCAAGCAGCCGATCCCCGAGGAGAGAGGGCAAGAGGGGCGCCGAAGGGGCCGGTGGAGGTCACCGTTTCACGCGTGCTTCTCAGCCGTGGGCTTTCACCAGCCGCCGGTGTAAAGCTCCTGCCCTCGTTTACGATGACCGATTCGCACGGCGCGCATCTCGAGGCCGGAGGACGGTTCCGAGGCTCGATGAGCCGTCGCTGCAGGCCCGCGGCAACTGGAGGGTTCAAAGGACAATCCGTTCTGCGTCGGGATGCGCGAATATCGGGGCCTTCTCGTCATGCTCCTGATGTTCAACAGCTTCGATCTCAGGTCGGCGAACAACACGCTCTATGAAGTCCACCGTGGAGGACGCGTCGACCAGTGGTCCGTCCGTGCGCGACCTCGGCGAGGGCGCTGGCGACAGCGCGAAGCTGCTCGTGCGGCGCAACAATATCGAAAGAAGTTCGAACGCTCCAGTGGATTCGGAACGTCAAAGAACGGCGTCGTCGAATTCCGCTACGGTGGGTGGAATTCCGAGCTGACGCGCGGCATCTCGGTCGACGATCTCTGCGGTGGGCGTGCGAGCTGCTCCGCGGTCTGACCGATCGTCAATGGTCGGGATGCGTTTCGCGCCGGCGGCCATGCGCCCAACATCGCCGATCGTTTCGCACGCCAGATCCACGCGCGGATCGACGAAGGGCGCAAGATTGCCGGCGGGCAATGGCGCGAAGGCGAGTCGTGACTGACGAGCGCGTCCGCAGTGGGCGCCTGGCGCTCACGATCACCGGGTCCGCGATCGTGTGCCCTGGGTCTGTGCCCGTCGCAGCGGCAGCGCAGGCGCGCTTCGACCTTCTGGCCAGCGACACTGTCGGCGGCATCAAGGGGCTCACCGCCTGCACCGTCCGCGACAATCAGGCGGCCAGCTGCTACACGGTATTCGTGCTCGACGCGCCGAGAAGGGCGCCGTGTCGAACGCCGCGATGCGCCACTCCGCTCCCCCGCCTTTGAACGCCGACCAGATTCGCACGAAGTGCAGACGGCGCAAACATTGCGCGAGCTGAGAGCCGAGCGCGACCGCCAGGTGATGGATCTTCGCGGGCGGACGATCACGATGTGGACCATTGACTACGACATGGCGCGCGAGCACATCGAGCAGGGTGCGAAGCGTGGTGTCGGCGCGCTCCTGCCGGGGACATCATCCATCCGCGCAGAGTGGCGCCCGGTTTGAGAACCACCTCGCGCGACGCGCTCGATGCCGCGGTCGGCCGAGCGATCGCCGAGGCGACGATCGATAACAGCCGCGCTCGTGGGATCGTCCGCCGATCGGCGGGTGCTCACCCTGCTTCGAAGCGGATCGAGGCGGCGCGGCTGTCGCGATTGGCGGTCTCAAGAAGCGCTGTCCGCTGTCCGCCATCCGCGAAAGTAGCACGTCCGACCCTTTCACACCATCCGGTGAGCATCACGGTCCTCAGTGAGGTGCGCGGCCCCCGCCTCTACGTGCGCCGCGACGATCGCCGGGAATGCCTTTTGGGTAATGACCCGTGCGAGCGATTTGATGCGTATTCGGTTTTCGGCGCGGCAGATACTGCTGTGCACGCTGTTTATTGCGATGCTCGACGCCCCTGCGTCAGCGCAGTAGCTCGGACAGAACAAGGTGCAGCTACAGCGTCTCGAATTTCCAGACGCGATCGCGGACGGGAGCACTTCGACATCTACTTCACGCCAGGCGATCAGCGTGGCGGTCGATGGCGCGGCGCGCAGTGGTCGAGCGGTGGCACGGCGGCTCTCGCGGACGCTTCTTCGCCGATTGCTCGATCGGCAACCGCTGATCCTGCAGCGTCTCATCCGAATTCGAACAGACCAACGTCATTCCGGACCTGGTCGACGAAGCAACCGGCGGATTCACCGAGCCGGTCGGACGGAGAATCGTGCTGCCCCTGGCCGGCACGCTGGCTGACACCGACAGTGATCGGCACGAGCTCGTGCACGTGTTTCAGATGGAGATGTCGGGGACGTCGCGGGCAGCGGGCGATGAAGCCGGCTGCCGCTCTGGTTCGTCGAAGGGATGGCCGAGGCTACCTCGCTCGGGCAGCGGATGCGTCGACGGCGATGTGGTGCGCGATGCCGCGCGGCGTGACGCGCTGCCTTCGATCAGACGATCTCGACAACCCCGCGTATTTCCCCTATCGCTGGGGACACGCGTTCTGGGCGCGGTGCGTGGCTGGCCGATGGGGCGACGGCGCCTCATTCGGCGGTTGTTCGTCGCCGCTGCCGAATCCGGCGTGCGCGCGGCCACCAGGCGTGCTCGGCCGCTCAACAACCGCGCTCACGCAGGAGTGGCACGCGGCGATTCGCCAGGCCTACGCGCCGGTGCTGGAGGTGACTTCCACGCGAGCGGTCGGCGCCCGTGTGGCGTTCGGCGGGGCATCGAGCCGTGGCGATTTGAACGTCGGGCCCGCGATCAGTCCCGACGGACGCGTCATCGCGTTCCTCTCCGGACGCGGCACTCTTCTCGGTCCGATCTGTATCGCTGACGCACAGAGCGGGCGAATCCTGCGACTCGGTTGACCAACACCTCGGCGCGAACGCATCTTCGAGCCTGCAATTCATTCGATCGGCGGGTGCCTGGGACACCGAGGGGCGACACCTCGCGGTGGCCGCCGTGACCGGCGACCGCCGCGCGCTCGTCGTCTTCGACGCGAAGACCTGGCGCGCGGAGCGGAGATAAAGCTGCCCGACGTCGACGAGATCTTCGGGCCGTCATGGGCGCCCGATGGCGGCGCGATCGCATTCACGGGGATGAGCGGCGGGGTCATGGATCCTCTATATCTACGACCTGCGCAGCGGGACCGAGCGGGCGCGTGACGAACGACGCGTTCGCGGATCTGCAGCCGGCGTGGTCGCCGGACGGCCGCCGCATCGCGTTCGCGACCGACCGTTTTACGACGCGCCTCTACGCACCCTCGCCGCGGGCCGCTATCGGCTCGCGCTCTTCGATCGACACGAACGCGATCGCGCCGCTGGGAACATCGACCGTGGGCGATGACGTCAACCCACAATGGTCGCCGGACGGCGGCGCATCTACTTCGTCTCGAACCGCACCGGCATTCCGAACCTGTACCGAGCTCGCTTGGACGAGCAACGGGACGATAAAGCAGTTGACCGACGTCGCGACGGGAGTCAGCGGCATCACGAGCAACCAGTCCGGCGATGTCGGTCGCGGCGCGATCCGGCCTCGTCGCGCTCAGCGTGATGCAGAAAACAGCGCCTATGGCACCTACCTCGTGGATCCCGGCAGAAACGAGGACCCGCCATCGAGGCTCGCGCACCGACGAGCACGACGTTGCCGCCGTATCGATCGCCGGCGGGAACCGGCTCTCGCTCGTCCGAACTGACCTTCGGCCTGCCGCGCGTCAGCGACGCCTTCGCGGTGAGCCGCTACTCGCCGACGCTGGACGCTCCAGGGCGTGGGCGGCGCATTCCTGTCGGCCGGCGTGAATCCGTTGGGCGTCGCGGCGCAGGGTGGCGCCACGTTCTCGCTTGCCGACGTGTTGGGCGATCGGCATTTGGCGACGGGCCATTCAAGTCGGCAGCGGCTTGACGCCAGACATTCAGCGTCGCGGACATTGCGGGGCAGGTCGCCTACCTCGACCAGCGGCGCGCGCTGGAATCGGGGCGTCACGCCGTGGGACAGCTGCCGTTCATCAGCGGAGGCGTTCTGCTCCAAACCGATACGACGACGGCGCAGGGGCTCGATCGCCATCACGCAAACGATTCTGTTTCGCCGAGTCAGACACAGCGCCGCCGGTATCGCGGCTCCATCCTCTCAACCGCGCCCACACGTCTCGAATTCGGCGGCGGCGTGAGCAGGCTTTCGTTCGATCGCGTGACCGAGACGTCCGTGAGCTCACTTGTTGACAGCCGAGCTGCTCGGCAGAGACTCCGGAGACGACATCGCTCGCGCCACCGCTCGTCATGGGAACGGGCAGTGCGGCACTCGTCTTCGACACCACCAGTTTGGCGCGACCAGCCCGGTCCACGGCCAACGCTACCGCCTGGAGGCGGCGCCGGCGATCGGGACGATCGGGTTCACCAGCATGCTGGCCGACTACCGGCGATATTTCATGCCGGCGCCCTTCTATACGATCGCCGTCCGCGCCCTGCACTACGGCCGCTACGGCGGCGACGCCGAGGACCCTCGACTGCTCCCGGTCTACATCGGTCATCCGAGCCTGGTGCGCGGCTACGACATCGTGCTCAATGCCGCCGAGTGCACGCTGATCGCGGCGCCGGCGTGTCGCAGCTCGGACCCGCTGGTCGGCAGCCGCGCACTGGTCGGGAACCTCGAGTTCCGGATGCCGCTGTTGCGGCCGCTCGGTTGAGCGGGCGCATGTATGGCCCGGTTCCGACTGAAATCGCGGTCTTCGCCGATGGCGGCGCCGGATGGAATCGTGGCGAACGGCCATCGGTCTTCAGGCGGCGCCTCGCCCGGTGGCCGCCTCGGCGGGCCTGACGCTGCGAACCAACATCCGTGGCTTCGCGGTGGCCGGGTTTACGCTGGCGCAGACCGTTCCAGCGGCAGAACGAACGATGGGTCTTCCAATTCACGCTCGCGCCCGGGTTCTAATGGCAGTACGTCAGCTCTCAGCCCGTCAGTGAGTGTCGGCGTCGGGTCTGGCGTCTACGCGGCGCGAGGCCCGAGACCCGCCGCGCGGTCGAGAGCCGCACGACGGCACGCATGGGGCTGAGGCGGCCGCTCGTTCAGCGCCCATCCTTGCGTGCGATAGCCGCAGGCGAGACAGCGCAGCGACAGCAGATTCTTGTCGTGCTGCATTGACGAGATCGTGGCCTCGCACGAGGCACCCGACTCGGTGCGTCATCTGAAGGGCTGACCAGAATGCGTGGGAGATGTCCATCACGTGTCTATCTCCGAAACCGAACTCGCGCGTCGGGATTGCAAACGGTGCACCAGTGCGGCGCGCCATTCACCGGCGCGCCCTCTCACCGCGGCGGACAGTCGACGCGGATCGGCGGCCCCGCCGACAGGTCCACGATCAGGCGTCTGCACCGGGACGCGTCCGCGCCGCGGCAGATCCCAGGACGCGAACGCCATTGCAAAAATCGTCGGATCGAGAGAGCCGGCCTGGGCGGCCAGATTGGTTGAAGGCACCAGCCCACCGACCACTCGGATTCCCTGTCCCACCCGAAGCAGGCCCGCGCCGGTCGCTCGGGGACGAATCGCACCCGTGTCGGCGGCGCGGCGACGAAGCGATTCGGATTTCCGGTATCAACTGGCGAGCAGGCGGACAACGAGACAGGTTGCTGCGCAGGCACGGAGTCGTCTGCCGTTCGTGACTGGGCGCTGGCTTCCACCGCCGCGCTCAGGACGGCGCAGGCCACGATGAGGACCGACCGCATCTGACCACCTCCATCGGCGGCTGCTGGAATAGGGAGCAACCGACGTGCCGCGCAACCGCTCGTGGCAAGCGCCTGGGGGTGGGGAGTTACAGCGGGTGGTGAGGGTTGGCTGCCCGCCGGCGCGGTCGGCGACGGCTGGAGATGCGCGTGCGGTCGAAGCCCATGCGCCGCCGTCGAGCGGTGCCGCGCCGCCGTGCTGCCGCCGGCACGAAACTGCATCCGGTACAGCCGCGCGTACAGGCGATTGGCCGCGAGCAACTGGTGGTGCGTGCCCCGCTCGGCGATGACGCCGTGGTGCAGGACGAAGATGACGTCGGCCCGGCGCACCGTCGCCAGCCGGTGCGCGATGGTGATCGAGGTCCGGTTGCGCAGCAGCCGGGCGAGGCCGGCGAAGATCAGCTCCTCGGACTCCGGATCGAGCGACGCCGATGGCTCGTCGAGCAGCAGAATCGGCGCGTCCCTGACAATCGCGCGCGCGATCGTGATGCGCTGGCGCTGGCCGCCCGACAGCGTTTCGCCGCGCTCGCCGACCACCGTGTCGTAGCCGCGCGGCAGCCGCGATCACGAACTCGTGGACGTGCGCCAGCTTAGCCGCGCGCGCCACGTCGCTCGGGCGTCGCGTCGTGGCGGCCGTAGGCGATGTTCTCGGCGATGGTCGCGCGGAACAGGACCGGCTCCTGCAGGACCACGCTGACCTGCTCGCGCAGCGATTGCAGCGATGTAGCTGCGCACGTCGCGGCTGTCGATGCACACGTTGCCGTCGAGGACGTCGTAGCAGGCGCGGGATGAGGCCGAGCAGCGTCGATTTCCCGCTGCCCGTCAGCCCGACGAGGGCCGCCCGCTGGCCCGCTTCAATCGTGAGATCGACGTCCTTGAGCACGATCCCGTCGGCGCGCGTAGCCGAACCGCACGTGCGACGAACGCGATGTGGCCGGCGAATGGCCGCGCCGGGCGGGCGCCGGGCAGATCCCGCACCGCTCCCTCGATCGCCATGATCTCGCCGACGCGCTCGAACGCAATCGCCGCCTTCGACAGCGTGTCGGTCATCTTGGAGAGATCCTTCATCGGCTTGCACATCTTCGCGAGATACAGGAGAAAGACGAGGAGCGCGCCCGTCGTCAGTCCTCCGCGCAGGACGAGGCGTGCGCCAAACCACAGCACGAGGCAGGTGCCGATCGCGACGATGACGTCCACCATCGGCGCCAGCATCGGCCTTGATGCTCCGCGCTTTGAGCGTGAGCGCCACGCTTTCCTGGCCCTCGCGATCCAGACGGCCCTCCTCGAACTCCTCGCGCGCGAACGTCTTGACGATGCGCGCCGACGCGATCGATTCCTGCACGACGGACGCGAGCTCGCTCTCCTTGCGCTTCACCGCGCGCGTGGCCGCCTTGATCCGGCGGGTGTAGTGATACACCAGCACGAACAGCACCGGCGCGATCGACAGCGCGATGAGGCTGAACTGCCAGTCCATGACGATCATCACCGCCACCATGCCGACGAGCGTCAGGATGATCGAGCACGATGCCGAGCACCGCGTTGGTGATGAAGTCCTCCACGGCGTCGATGTCGCTGGTCAGCCGGACCACCATGTCGCCCGTCCGCCGGCTCTCGTAAAGGCGAGCGACAGGCGCTGGATGTGGTGATAGAGCAGGTGGCGCAGGTCGAAGCCGACGCGCTTGCCGACGGTCGTCGACAGGTAACTCTGCGTGTAGGAGGCGACGGCGCCGACCATCGCGATCGCGACGACCGCGGCCGCCGCGGCGGTCAGGACGGTCACCCGATTGCCGTCGTCTCGGATCCATCCGGACAGCCACGCCGGCGGCGGCTTCGGTCCGATGACGTGGTCGAACACGATCTTCAGCGGCCACGGCTCGAGCAGGTCCGCGGCGCCGGTCACGAGCATGGCGACGAACGCGATCGTCAGCAGCGTCCAGGCAGGCCGCAGCAGGCGCCAGATGCTGACGACGTAGCCGGCTCACGCCGTGCTCCCTGGCGTGTCGAGCATCGGACGGAGTCCGCCCGCCCGGTCCAGAGCCGCTCCACGCGCCGCAGGTAGCGGTGGGGCTTTTCGCCGTAAATCCGGATGCCAAGCGACTCGGCATGGCGGCGGAGCAGCCGCTGATATCGCGACACGACACCCAGGCATCGCGCGGTTTCGCGGTGGCTGGTGTAGCTGTCGGACACGAGCACCTCGCGGAGAATGACGAGGTTGTGATACTCGCCCGAGCACGCCGTCGAGCGCCTCGATCCGGCGCTGGTAGGCGAGCAGATGGTTGCCGCAGTTGTCTTCGAGGAGCCGGACGTGGAACCAATGGTCTTTCACGTAGCGGCGCCAGGAGTGATAGTGACTCGCCTTCGGCTTCGACCACGCGAGAATCATCCCGTCGCGGGCCCGGCGGTAGCTTTCCTCGAGGCCCGGACGCGATGCGCCTGGAAGCCGTCGCCGCGGATCGCCCAGTGTCTTGACGTGCTTGCGCTCGCCGCGCAGCGTCTCGGCCGCGATCTGGATGAGCCCCGGTTGTTGGCGTCATGGTCGATTCGCGCGCTGCGTTCGCGCAGGCCGGCGCGGATCGATCGCACGGCGCGCGCTGGCAGCAGCTTCCGGTAGCGGTGCGCCAGCTCATCGAGCGTTTCGATGATGCCCTGGCCGTCGGCGACCGGCGCGAGCAGCCGGCTGACGTCCTTGAGTTCGCGATCGACCGCCGCGATAGCGCTTGTCGAGGGCCGGCCGCACCAGCCGGATCACGGCCCGGATCTTCTTCACCCGCCGCCGCGCGTCGTGCACGGCCTCGTCGCTCTCCGGATCGCCCACCGTCCGCAACTCCGAAATCGCGACCTCGAGCTGAGACGAGACGAGCCGCCGAATCTCGCCGGCAACCGAGGCGTCGCGTTTCGAGACGAAAGACATCGCATTGTCTCCGTGGTCACGAGGCAAAGCGTCCGACGCGCAGGAGACGTCCGGCGCCGAGCGCGAGCAGCGCCGCCGGCCGACGTGGCGAGCGCGCCGACGGTGAGTTGTGAAAGCATCGGACCGTTCGACAGAAGCCCGGTGGCAAAGAACAGCGCGATCGTGAATCCGGTCGACGACGCGACGCGCGATGACGACGATCTCGCGCCAGCCGATCCGGCGCGGCAAGTGGAGCCGACCGCTACCGCCGCGCCGACCGCCAGGCAGAATCCCCAACGGCCGCCCGACCAGTGCGGCAACCAGCAGGGCCCACGTGCCGGTGTCGTAGCCTCCGGAAGCTGCACGCCGGCGTTCACCGAGCCCGAACAGGAACAGGATCAGCTGCACCGCCGTGTTCCACTCGTGCTCGAAGTGATGGACCGCGTCGTCGTCGGGTCGGATCCGCGAACAGGTCGAGCCGCCGCGGTTCGTGCCGCAGGAACGGGACGATGGGGACCAGCGCGAACGCCGGATGCAGTCCCTTCCCAGTAGAAGGCCATCCACGACAGCGCTGCCGCACACTCCGAGATACGGCCAGAACACGCGGACCTTCATCGTGCGCAGCAACGCAGGCCAGCCCCAGCGCGAGCACCAGCAGCGTCACACCGCCGGCGTGCACCGCGAGAGACGGGATGGCGCGGCGCGACGACGAGGATGCCGACCGCGTCGGTGGCAATCCCCAGCAACAGTGCAAACGGCAGCGCGCCGCTGCCGCGGCAGCATCGTTTTCAGCGTGTAGTAGGCCGCGGCGATGTCGATCGCGCAGACGACCGGCCATCCGGTCGTGAGCATGGACTCGTAGCTGGTAGTGGACCAGGGCGAGGAACACGGCGGCCGCGCCGACGATGCCGCCGGCGGCGCCGGCCAGCGCCACGCTCCACCGGCGCCACGAGTGCAGCGCGCCGCCGGGCATCAGCGCCTCGACGATCTCCTGGGTGATGAGCGCGAAGAACAGCGCCATGCCGATCTCGTTGACGAAGAACGCCAGCGGGACCGAGAAGCGGAAATAGCTTTCCGGCGCCGCGTTGGCCCACACCAGCGCGACGACGCGCGCCGATCGGCAGCAGGAAAACGACCGACGAGCATCGCGAACGAGGTTGCGGCCGCTCTTCCGCCTGGTGTGGTGTCGTGCGAGTGGTGAGCCGCCGCGGCATGGGATCGCATCGTTTCGCTCCTACGTCTTCGGTATCCGCTCGATGACGCCGGAATCGACGATCGCTCCGGTCCGGCTGATCGGCCTGGAAAAACATCTGGTCGTTGTCGATCTCGACGAGCATGAACGCCTGCTCCTGGTCGTAGAACGCCGCCGTCATCGCCGACGGGCTGAATGTCCCCCGGCGCAGCTGCCCGCTCGACCCGGCGACGAAATGCGCGATGCCCTTCTGTGGCGTCAGCCGTTCGTAGACGTGGTCGTGTCCCGCGAACACGACGTTGACGCCGCACTTGGTCAGCAGCGGTTCGAGCGCCACGCGCAGCGACACATCCGATCCGTGCCGGCCGGCGTCGGAGTACAGCGGATGGTGGAAGTAGCAGACTTTCCACGGCTCCTGCGCCTGCTGCAGCGTGCTGTCGATCCACGCCCGCTGCCGCGGGTCGAGCTGGTTGCTGTCGAGCGCGATGAACCGCACGTGCTTTCTGACGAAGGAGTAGTACGCGCGCGCCGCCCATGTTGAAGCCCTTGTAGGAGACGTTCCCCGGGTCGTCGTGATTGCCGAGCGCCGCGTGGAAGGAGACGCCGGCCTGAAGCAGCGCGGCGTACGGACGCTCGAACTTGTCCACGAAATCCTGCGGCTGCTGGCGTCCATACATGTTGTCGCCGAGCATGATCACCAGCTCGAACGGGAATCGCGCGCGCGCGGCCGTCATCTGCTGCGCGATGTCGAACTGCGGCCGATCGCCGGTGCCGTTGTCGCCGATGACGGCGAACTTCACCGAGTCGGGCCGGCCGGGGAGCGCGGCACGCTGCGCCGACGGCGCGGACGCGCCGATGACCAGGAGCGCGAGCAGCGCACGCGACGAGACGTTGCGGTGAACGAGTCAAGGTCATGGCTCAGGCCAATCGTCGCCGGCGATCTGGTAGCGCGCATCATCGCCTCGCTACGGCATGAACGGCATGTCGGCGACGTGGCGCCTGATCCGAGCCAGGCGGAACGGCTCGGTCGTGCGGAACACGAAGCGCCAGCCCTCGTCGCCGTGCGCCACATCCGATCCGCGCGATTGTCGTCGTCGTGGTGTGGAGACGCAGCCCGGCGCCGCATCGATGTCTTGTCGAGATTGAGATCGGCGAACCGGCTGGCGACGTTGCCCGCATCGGCGAACACCGCCATCGTCGATGTGCGGCGTGAGACGCGAGGCGCGATTCGGCGTTCACGACCAGGAGATTGTTGTCGTGAAACTGGAGGTTCGAGTAGCTGCGCAGCGTGTTGTTGCCGCCCAGCGCGGGCAGCAGGTAGAACGGAATCTCGTGACCGTCGGGAACGTCGCCGGCGACCGTCCAGCCGTGCAGGACGAGCGTCCATTTCCCTCGAGACGATCGGGACGAACTGAAGCCCCTCGGCCTCGTACTCGCGAAAGCTGAATACGCCGGTGCTTCGATCCATGTAGTGGGTCAGCGCCGCGCGGTACACGAAGCCGCTGGTCGGATACCCACGATGGTCGCGCGTGTCGGCCGTCACGGCGGCCTCCGACTGGAGGAACGACGGTTGCGGGTCGAGGCTCACCGCCGGATCGGTCGCGAAGGCGTCACGTGTGTCGGGAAAGTCGCCCTTGAAACTGCCTGCCGGCGGCGCCAACGTCCGGGCGTCCCAGCCATCCGAACTCCGCCGCTGAGCGCCACCGAACTCGTCGGCTGATAGGTCGCGTAGCCGACGACGTCGTGCGTCTGGAACCGGCACTGGCTTTTGTCGTCCTCGATCGAATCTCGATCCGAGGCCGAAGTAGTTCACCTGCGTTTCGTCCTGCCACATCCCCTGGACGCCGAGCACCAGATGATCGTCCGCCAGCTTGGGAAGTTCGACGCGTCCCTGCGCCATCTTGTAGAGGTGCCAGGACAGCGCGGCCGACGCCATCAAACAGGACGCGGCCGTCTGAAGAGAGGTGCCGGTAGCCGGGACCCGCCGCGACCCAGCCGGCACCGGTCACCATGTTGGACAGTTCCGGATACCAGCCGTTCTTCGGCTCGCCCTGACCGTCGCCCAGCTTGTCAACCGCAAGATCGATCGCGGCGGTAATCAACTTCCGGATCTTTCAGCAGGGCCTCGGGCCGCGACGGCTGCGATGGGCGCGGAGGCTGAGCAGGCGCCGGCGGCGTTGTCGTCCTGCGCGCTGGCCGCGAAGGGCATGATGGCGACCAGCAGCAGGCGGCAACCAGAGGGAAGAGGGTGGAGATGCGGAAGAGCCAGGCAGGACCGAGCATGGAGGTGACTCCTGCGGCGGGAGATGCGAGGACAGTCGCAAGAGCGGCACCACCTCTGAGCAGCCCGAAATGACTGTGAACGGGCGGCAGAGTCGAAGAACGGTCACTAGCATCGGTGAGCCCTGCGGGTCGGAAGATGTCGCGGGATTGTTACACATTTCTTGTGAAATCTACCGGTTCGGCCGTTTGACCGTGGCGTATCATTGGCTCCGCCACATGGCTGCCAGCGACATGTGGGTCGCTCCGACACCGGCAAGCGCGACAGGGTCCTCGGGCCAGCGATCCAAGAAGAGCATCGATGCGCACGCGGATTCTGATCGCCGACGATCACGAGGTCGTGCGCGCGGGCGTGCGAGGCATGCTCGCCGCGGAGCCCGACTGGGAGGTGTGTGCCGAGGCGGAAGACGGACGCCGCGCGCTCGCGCTCGCCGTCGTGCTCAAGCCTGATCTGGTCGTGGTCGACGTCGCCATGCCCGGCCTCAACGGCATCGACGTGACGCGGACGCCTGCGGCGCCTGCTGCCGAAAACCGGAGTGCTCGTCCTGACGATGCATCAGGAAAAGATCCTGGTGACGGAGCGCGCTGGACGCAGGAGCGCTCGGCTACGTGCTCAAGTCCGATCCGGTCGACGTGCTCGTGACCGCGGTTCAGCACGTGCTCGCCCGAGAGCAGTTCGTCGTCTCGCCGCAGTTGGCCATCACGAACCGCCGGCGACCGCAATCGCAGCGAGCGCGGACAAGCGGAAAGATCCGCTGACGCTCCGCGAGAGGAAGTGCTGCAGCTGCTCAGCGAAGGCCGCGGCAACAAGGAGATCGGACTCAGAACTCGGCATCAGCCCCAAGACCGCGGAAACGCACCGTGCGCGGCTGATGACAAAGCTGGGACTGCATTCGCTGGCCAGCCTTGTCCGCGTACGCCGTCCGACATCAGAATCATCGATCCCTAATCCTAAATCGCTCGACGGGAGTAGGTAGTTGCTGAAACTACCTGGGCCGGTCGTCTCTGATGGCGCGCGCCGATTGGCGAAGTTCCGCGCTGGTGCGAGCGAGTTCTCGCGCTTCGCTCCATAGGTCTCTCGCCGTCCTCACGCGCGCAGTATTCGGCTCAGATTCTCCTGGGGATGGGCGATCTGCTCCAGCAGAGGGATGATGACGGGCGCTGGGCGTGGGCCGTCAGGGGAGCGGCAAGAGAGGGAAAGTGATCTCACGATCGGTGCTTACGTGCTTGGCCGGTTTTTTAGCAGCTTGTCGAGCGCGGCTTGCCCGGGTCCAGTGATGACAAGCGGCGCTCCGCCGGTCGTCCTGCCTTTGCTGTGCAGGACCGTTTCATTCTTTGACGCGGTCCGTTTTGAGTGCTCAGCGTGTGCCCCTCCTGCAGCGTCCCGTGGTATCGCGTCCGGAGGAGTATCAACGGTGAATCGGCTGCGCCTCGGCTTACAGCAAGTGAAAGCGCAGATGAAGGGCGAAGCGGCGCTTCGGCTTCGATTTGAGCTAAATCGGTGACTTTCAACAATATAGGCTCTCTGGTCATGGTGGCGCTGGAGTTCGTCGTAGTGCACATCGGGCCGCTATTCGACGCGAGAAACTACGGGATCTGCGGTATTGCGAGAACCGGCCCAACCTCGTTAGTCTCTACAGCCTAGCAACTGTTCTAGTGCGGGCACCGGCGTCGCTGCGCATGGTGGTGTGCCTCCGAGGACCGCCTATGCCTCACCGACAATGCGCCGCTGACGGATTGGTTGCGGCTCGTTCGCGCTGAATACCTGGAAGATCCTGGCCTTCATCTGACGAAGGCCCAGATTCAGCGACTGTGGGGACTCGACGCGAGACCTGCGACGCGTTGATTCACACGCTCGCTCGAGAGCCGCTTTCTCCGCCGGACTGGCGACTCAACGCTACGGACGATCGGACGCGGGCGGTTAGAAGACCGCCCGCTGATGGATGGCTGCGCGGTCACGGCATGCTGTGACCGCGGTAACCGCCGGGGGGACCGACTCATGACGCGCTTGATCATCGCGGACGACCACACACTCATCGCTGAAGCGTTTCAGAAACTCCTTGAACCGTCGTGCGATGTCGTCGCCACGGTAACCGACGGGCGCGCGCGCTGCTGATCGCGGCGCGAGACTTGCGTCCTGAAGTGATCGTGCTGGACGTGGCAATGCCGTTGCTCAACGGCCTCGATGCGGCGCGCTACATCAGAAAGATGGATCCGTCCATCAAGATGGTGTTCGTCACGGTATCCGAGGATCCGGATATCGCGGCTGAGGCGTTTCGCGGCCGGCGGATCGGCCTATCTGCCCGCTCGACGCTCCGCGGGGGCGGAGCTGCTGACCGCGATTCACGGTAGTGAAGGGTCGTTCGTGCTGTGACCTCACTCGTGACCGGCGGCGTCGTGCATGTCGCTGATGCGCCACCGCGACGGCGACGAGCGGGGCCGCGAGCTCACGACACGGCAATGTGGAGGTGCTGCAGCTGATCGCCGAAGGCAAGTCGATGAAGGAGGTCGGCAACATCCTGCAGATTTCGACGGCGACGGTCGCGTTTCACAATGCACCGGATCATGGAGCAGCTGCACGTCAAGACCAGGTGCGGAGCTGATCCGGTTTGCGGTACACCAGCATCTCGTGTCCTGAGGAGAGTCGTGGGTCTGCTGCCATCGAGCACCGGGATCGCGGGCGGCTTTGGCGCCATCGCGCTGATCGTGGCGGGACTCCTGGTCATGCTCATCGTGCAGACGCGCGCGCGCCGACGGCTCGATGCGCATCGCTCCGCCTGGCCACACGATTCCGCACCGCAGTCAGCGACGTCTCCGGACGGCGCTCCAGGATCGCGTTCGGTCAACGATGAGAGCTTGCGACGACTCGCGGAGTGCGATGGGCGTGGACGATGTGTGGCTCTGGCAGATTGGCGATCCGTCGGATCCCGCCTGGTTTGCCTGTCACGCGCGGCGGCGCGGCGAGGCGATCTTCTGCGGCGGCCGTCGACGAATTGCCGAGCCCCCTGCGTCAGCACCTGGCCGCGCGTCAGTCCGGAACGTGTCGGTGCTCGTCACTCCTGCTCGACGCGGACGGCGCGTCGAGTTCGGCGTCCTGCTTGCTGGATCTCGTGGCGGGCGCAGGTCGTCTGGTCGCCCGACGACATCGACCGGTTCAGGGTGTTTTCGGCCCTCGTCGCCCGCCGATCTCCAGCGCAAGCGATCGAGCGAGGCGCTGCAGCAGAGCCATGCGCTGAAGGACGCTATTCTGTCCTCCCTGCCGGCCCGGATCGCGGTGCTCGACCGCAGCGGATCGATCATCGCCGTCAACGCGTCGTGGGCCGAGGCCCGGTGGCCGTCCTCGGCACCGAACGGGTCGAGCCCGGTGCGAACTTTCTCGACCTGTGCCGGGCCGCCGCACGGCGACGGCTGCGTGAGCGCCGCCGGACGTGGCCCGCCGGCGTCGCGGCGGTGTGCGAGGGCCGGCGCGACGAGATACGAGCTCGATGCCCCGTAGCCGACGGCGACGCCGAGCGCTGGTTTCTGATGAAGACCACCCCGCTCCGCCAGAAAGATGGCGGCGCCGTCGTCACCCACACGGACATCACCGTGCGGAAACGCGCCGAGTTACTGGTGCGCGAAAACGAGGAGCGCTTCCGCCGGCTCGCGGATGTGCTGCCGGTCGGCGTGTGGATGTCCGATGTCGAGGGCGCCTGCGGCACGTCAATCGCACGTGGCTCGACATGACCGGACGCTCGCTGGAGCGGCAGCTCGGCATCGGCTGGCTGGAGCGCGGTGCATCCCGACGATCGGGAGCGGTGCATGGGCACGCTACCTGCGCGCGTTCGCGAAGCGCGCGCCGTTCTCGGCGGAGTATCCGCATCAGGCGGTACGACGGTGAGTATCGGTGGCTGCTCGACAAGGGCGTCCGCGCTACGACGTCGACGACTCGTTCGCCGGCTATCTGGGTGGCGCGGTCGATTTCACGCGATCAGCGGGAGGCGGAGCGAGACGCTCCGCCAGCTGAGCGGAAAACTGATCGCCGCTCAGGAGGAGGAGCGCCGCCGCATCGCGCGCGATCTGCACGACAGCGTCGGCCAGCGGATGGCGCTCGTGTCGATTCGACTGCACGATCTCCGGCAGCGCGTCAGTGGCCGGACGACGTCTCGGCCATCCTGGATCATCTGTGGGAAGACAGCGAGGCTCGTCGCCCGCGAGGTCCATTCGCTGTCGCACCGGCTGCATTCGGCCAAGCTGGATGCGCTCGGCCTGGTCGGCGCGGTCGCCAGTGAGTGCCGCGAGATGTCGGAGTCCGGCGTGCTCGTGCAGTTTTCCGACGACGCCGTGCCACCGGTATCGAGCGACGTCGGTCTGTGCGTCTTCCGCATCGTCCAGGCGGCGCTTGGCCAACGTCGTCAAACACAGCCGGGCGTCGTCGGCGCAGGTGACGCTGACGGGCGATCGGCACGCCCTGGTGGTCAGGGTTCAGGACGGCGGCGTGGGATTCGTCGCCGACCAGCGCGTCGAAGGTCTCGGACTGGTCAGCATTCGCGAACGCGTTCGCTCGATCGGCGGCGAGCTCAAGGTGCGCTCGGCGCCAGGCCAGGGCACGGCCATCGAAGCCCGGGTGCCCGTCAAGAGTGTGGTTGCGTCGTCAAGCTCGGTGTTCAATCGGTCGTCGTATCGTTTCGATAACAGCCCGCCCCCATTCCTGTCGGACACTTCGAGGACTTCACCGGGGTGATGGCCGAACAGATGCCGGTTCGCCGTCTCGACGGCCGGCTGGAACTCGTACAGGGACGGACACATGGACACGGTCGTAGCGGCCGGCATCGAACAGTGGTGTCAGCACACAGATCAACTCGCGGCTGAATTCTCCTCGGCACTGGCCCATATCGAGTTCGCGGAACTCGAGCCTGCGATCACGTCGCTGCTCGAGCGCGTCGGCGAAACGCATCGGCGTCGATCGCGCCACGCTCGTCGAGTACGGCGAGGATGGCGACGTGATCAAGGCGCTGTTCTGGGCCGACCCGTCGCTCGGATCCGCAGGCGATCCCCGTCGACATCGACGAGACGGCGTGGCTGTGGGAGCGATTGCGTCCGGAGCGCGACGCCCTGGTTCTGGAGCGCATTCCCGCGGATCTCCCGGCGCAGACCTTGACGCCGACGGTGCTGGAGTATCTGCGCCGGACGCCGCTGCGGTCGGCGGTCGTGCTCCGGTCCACGTCGCCGGCGAGCTCGTGTGCACGCTCTCGCTCGAAACGGTCCGCGAACCGCACGCGTGGCCGCCCGCCTTGCTGGAGCGGCTGCAGCTGCTCGCGGCCCTGGTTGGCAGCGCGCTGCAGCGCCGCCGGCAGGATGCGGAGCTGCGCGAGAGCCGCGCCGAGCTGAAGCGGCTTGCCGCCCGCATCGAACACGAACAGGAACCGACTGACGACGACGCACCGATCCCGGATCTCGACGGCGTCATCGGCACCAGCCCCGCGCTGCGCATGGCGTTGGCGCGCGTGCACGAGGTCGCCCCGACCTCCAGCACTGTGCTGCTCCTGGGAGAGACCGGCACGGGCAAGGAGCTGTTCGCGCGCGCGATCCACATGCACGGGCCGCGGCGCGGCAACCCGCTGGTCGTCGTCAACTGCGCGGCGCTGCCGCCGACGTTGATCGAAAGCGAGCTCTTCGGCCACGCGCGCGGCGCGTTCACGGGCGCGATCGCCACGCGCCAGGGCCGATTCGAGCTGGCCCATCGCGGGTCGCTGTTTCTCGACGAAATCGGCGATCTGCCGCTCGATCTCCAGGCCAAGCTGCTGCGCGTCCTGCAGGAAGGGAGCTTCGAGCGCGTCGGCTCGTCGACCACCCAGAAGGTGGACGTGCGCATCATTGCGGCCACGCACCGGGATTTGGGCAAGGCGGTCGCCGACGGCACCTTCCGCGACGACTTGTACTATCGGCTGAGCGTCTTCCCGATTCCGCTCCCGCCGCTGCGCCAGCGACGCGAAGACATCCCGAGCCTCGTCTGGGTACCTCATTCACAAGCGGCAGCGCTCCGTGCACCGGTGGATCAAGCGTGTGCCGGAAGAGGTGATGGACACGCTGCAGCGCTACGACTGGCCGGGCAACATCCGCGAGCTCGAGAACGTCATCGAGCGGGCGCTGATTCATTCGACCGGCGATACGCTGCGGCTGCTCGACGACCCGATCGCGCATGCGGAGGCGGCCGTCGTCCCGACCGACGATTCGACACTGTCGGCCGTCGAGCGCCTGCACATCGAAGAAGCTTGCTGCGCGCCTGCCGAGGACGGATCAACGGTCCCGGCAACGCTGCCGAACGCCTGGGTCTGCATCCGAACACGCTGAGATTCCGAATGAAGAAGCTGGGCATCGTTCGCGACCCGTCTCACACCGGCGTCCACATCGCCGGCGCCTGAGGCGGCACGCGTGTTGCGATAGCGAACCTGACAAGCCCAGACTCCGTGACGGAACGTCCTCGTCACGGTCACCTTCTCTTCCGAACGATCGGCGCCGTTCGGAAGACCCCAACCCGCGGCCCTCTTGTTGTGCCGTCGGGTCCGTTGCCGGAGCCGCGACGGCCACGGACCCGCGCCGATCATGCACTCGATTGCGTCACTCCCGATCACGGCGGGCCGTGATCAGTTTCTCTGCGAGCCGTGACCGCGGCATCCCGGCCGTGGCGTCCCGATAGCGGTATCGGCGGAACCCAGTTCCCGGAGCAAGACTTGCAGCGACGAGTGGCAGGTCCCGCCGCCGGAAGAACAGACATGAAACTCTTCGCCGCTTATCTGACCCTGGTCAGTTTCTCTCCTTCGAAGCCACGCCGCTCGTCGCCCTGCAGACCGTGAAACCGACCGTTTCGTCGCCTGCTGCTCAGACGAAGCTGCCCACGCCACCTGCCGGCGACGGCGGCTGGCCTCGGGGTTACGTGACCGCGTCCGGCGCCCGCGTCGTGCTGTATCAGCCCCAGGTCGCGAGCTGGCCCGATCAGAAAAAGATGACGCTCTACGCGGCGGTCTCCTACGAGCCCGCAGGCGCGCCGAAGCCGGCGCTCGGCACAATCAAGATCGAGAGCGACACGCGCGTCGCGCTGGCCGAGCGGCTGGTGAACTTCTCCGAGTTCACGATCACCGAGTCGAATTTTCCGACCCTGGAGAAGGACGCGGTCAAGGCGGCAGTCGACGAAATCAAGAACGCCGTGCCGCGCGCCGAGCGCGTCATCGCGCTCGACCGTGCTGGCCAGCGTCGATACCAGTCAGATCACGCCCCAGAACGCCAACGGCGTGAGGAGCGATCCGCCGTCGATCTTCGTAAGCCAGCGGCCGGCCGTGCTCGTCACCCTCGACGGCGATCCGATCTGGAGTCCGATCGCGCAGAACGACTTGAAGTTCGCCGTCAATACCAACTGGGACTTGTTCCAGGATCCAGCCAGCCGTCTCTACCTGCGCGTCGAGAAGTCGTGGTTGTCCGCCTCGTCGCTCAAGGGCCCGTGGACCGCGGCCCACGAGCTGCCGGCGTCGTTCGCCGCGCTGCCCGCCGACGGCAACTGGGATGAGGTCAAGGCGGCGCTCCCGGCAAAGCCGGCAACGGGTCATCTGCCGTACGTGCTCGTCAGCACGACTCCGGCGGAGCTGATTCTCTCGACGGCGCGCCGAAGCCGGTGCCGGTGAAGGGAACGACTCTGACGTGGTTGAGCAATACCGAGAGCGACGTCTTCCGTCAGGGTGCGGATGGGCGCATCTACTATCTCGTGTCTGGCCGCTGGTTCTCGTCGCCCGGGCTCGACGGACCATGGACCTTCGCGACGCCGAATCTTCCGGACGATTTCGACCGTATCCCGCTCGATCACCCGCGATCGCGCGTCCTCGCATCGGTGCCGGGTACGCGGCAGGCGCTCGAAGCGGTGCTGCTCGCTGAGATCCCGCAGACCGCGCGCGTGAACCGCAAGGAAGTTCAGGCGCCGGCGGTCAGCTATCAGGGTGAGCCGCGGTTCGATGCGATCGAGCAAACCACCGTGGCGCGCGCCGTCAACACCGATAAGGACATTCTCAAAGTCGGCGACCTGTACTTACATGTGCTTCCAGGGCGTCTGGTTCTTCGCGTCCTCGCCCTCCGGCCCATGGCAGGTCGCCGACTCGGTGCCCGGCGCCATCTACGAAATCCGATCAGCTCGCCCGCCTACAACGTCACCCAGGTGACCGTCGAGGACTACGACGACGACTGGGTGGAGTATGCCGCGGCGGCGGCCTACAGCGGCCTGATGGTCGCGTGGGGCACCGCGATGTGGGGCACCGGGTATTACTACCCGCCGTACGTCGGCTGGAGCGGTCTCTATCCTGCCTATCTGCCGAACTACCCGAGCTTACGGGTACGGCGCGCGCTACAACCCGTGGAGCGGGAGCTATTCCGCGCGGGGCCGGCGTGTACGGACCGAACGGCGGTGCCGGTTACGGCGCGCGGTACAACCCGTCGACCGGCACCTACGCGCGCGGCGCGGCGGCGTACGGTCCCGGCGGGGCGCGTGGCGCCGTGGGCGCTTATAACCCGCGCACGGGGACGAGTGCCGCCGCGGTTCGAGGTTCCAACGTCTACGGCAGCTGGGGATCGACGGCGGTCCAGCGCGGCGATTCCTGGGCGCAGACGACGCGGGCGACCCGCAATGCGACGGGCAATACCGGACGTGTCACCCGAGGGAGCGGCGGCGGGACGGCCGTGTCGAGACGCGGGGCGCAAGGTGGCGGCGCGGTCGCACGCACCGGCGGCGGCGATGTCTCACGCCGGCCGAGACGGCAACGTGTATCGCAACCAGGGCGGCTCCTGGCAGAAGTACGGCAGCGGTGGCTGGGGCGATGCGCAGCGGCCGGTTGGCACGAGCGGAACGCTGGGCGCGCAGGCGCGGGATCGCGCTGCGAACTCCGGCACGCTGGATCAGCTGAACCGCGATCGCGGCGCCCGCTACGACGGGTCGCAGCGCACCCGCGACCTCTCGCGCGCGAGCGGGACGCGCTCCGGCAGCTATCGCCCGAGCGGTGGTTTCAGCGGCGGCCGCAGCTTTGGTGGCGGCGGTCGTAGTTTCGGCGGCGGCGGCATGCGCGGAGGCGGAGGCATGCGCGGAGGCGGAGGCCGTCGCTAACCCATTCGCGCCCTGATAGCCTGGCGTCCGCGGCAGGACCCGGGCTGTGTGCGCGAAGCGAGTGCCGCTGGACGACGTGCTCCCGTCGTCCGCCCGCGGCACTCGCACTGCTCATGTCCACCAGTGGCGTCGAGCACGTGAACGGTCGGCGGTCTGGGTCATCCCATGCCTGTACGCGGTCATGGCGATTGCGACGGGCATCCTGCTGCCTCGCGTGGAGCGCCGGTTCTGGCCCGAGCTCGAATCGGCGGTGAGCGCGTCCAGCGCTACCGCGCTCTACTCGGCGATCGCCTCCGGCACGATCTCGCTCCACCGCCATCGTCTTCTCACTGACCTTCGTGATGGTCCAGTTCAGCGCGACTGCGTATTCGCCACGACTCGTCATGTGGCTCGCGCGCGACCCGGTGCTCTCGCACGCACTCGGCGTGTTCACCGCCACGTTCCTCTACGCGGTCGCGGCGCTGGCCTGGGTGGATCGAGGAGGCCTCGAAGGTGCCGCTGATCAGCGCCTGGATGGTGATCGCGCTGCTCCTCGCCAGCATCGGCATGTTCATCGCCCTGATCCAGCGCATCGCGCTGCTGCAGATCCAGCGCATGTTGACCTTCATCGGCGATCGCGGCCGGGCGGTGATCGCCGAGTTGTACTCCGCAGCCGTACGCGGCGGGAACACCCGATGACCGCGGCACGGTCGCCGTCTCGGGGCCGGCGCAGGTCGTGACGCACCACGGCCGGCCGTGCGCGGTGCAGGCCATCGACGCCGCCAGGCTGATGACGTTGAGCTGTGCCGCCAACGGCACCATCGAAGTGCTCGTCGCGGTCGGCGATACGGTCATCGAATCGTCGCCGCTGCTGCGGGTGTCCAACGCCCGGGGCCCCATCGATGCGGTGGCGTTGTCGCGTGCGATCGAGCGCGGAACCGAGCGCACCTTCGAGCAGGATCCGAGTACGCCATCCGCCTGCTCGTCGACATCGCCATTCGCGCGCTCTCGCCGGCGATCAACGATCCGACGACCGCGGTGCAGGCGCTCGATCAGATTGGCGATTTGCTGCTGCGTCTGGCCGCCGCCGGCTCGAGGAAGGGGTGTGGCGCGACGAGCAGGGCGCCGTGCGCGTGATCGTGCCGTTGCCGACCTGGGACGATTTCGTGCGGCTCGCCTTCGACGAAATCCGGACCTACGGCGGCGGCAGCGTGCAGGTGATCCGGCGGCTGCGCGCGTTGATGTGCGACCTGATCGCGATGAGCCCGGACGATCGCGGTGCGGCGCTTCGCGCCTGGCAGGTCCGGCTCGATCGCGTCGTGGCCCAGCACTTTGCCGATCCCGACGAGCAGGCGGCGGCGTTTGTGGAAGATCGTCAGGGTCTGGGGGTCACGCGGCGTTCTGTGGCGTGATTTCCATCACTTCTTATAATGACAAATCGATTCGGCCATTTTCGGACAATGCCGGCCAGGGGAGTGCACTCGGCCGACTGACGAGGATCAGCTCGACGTGCATCAGGCGTTTGCCGATGGTTCGTTCGGGCCGTTCACTGAAGTTCAGAGCGTCGGTGCCGACTGCAACTGTACCGGGTGATGCGCACGCGCAGTCAACTGGGCGCGGAAAGGACTTAGGCCTATGGACGGCGAGGAACGGGAAGGCGTTGTCATCGTACGAGGCACAGGCACCGGTTTTGCCCAGGAAATCATCGCCGGCCGGCATCAATTCGTCAGCGACGAACCGACGATCAGCGGGCGGCACAGACGGCGGCCCGACGCCGTACGACCTGCTGCTTGCTGCATTTGGCTCGTGCACGTCCATGACCATCGCGATGTACGCACGGCGTAAGCAGTGGGCTCTCGAGCGTGTCACCGTTCGCCTCCGTCATTCGCGCGTCCACGCTGACGATTGTGCCGCGTGCGAGACGCGCGTGGCCACACTCACGCTCATTGAACGAGACATCGAGCTCGTGGGCGTCCTGGACGAGGAACAACGGGCGCGGCTGTTGGCGATTGCCAATCGCTGCCCGGTCCATCTGACGCTCACAACCCAAATGCACATCACGACCACACTGGCCTAGCGCATTCTCGCTATCGGTGCCGATCAGCGAGCGGGTGGAAAAACAGTAACCATCACCACCACCGTCGCTGATCTCACCGGCCGGCCGCCGCGAACCGTTGCCGAGTTCGTTCGCGAGAACGCCTCAGTCTTCCGCGGTTAAGGGAGAATTTATCGTTCGGCAGGGGAAGGAGACGAGCGAGCGCAAGACCGTCTGACGGCCCGCGCTCGCTCTGTTGCTAGTGTCGATCTGCTACCACCGAAACGCGATGCCGACGTTCGCGCGCCACAGACTCAGACCCCCGACCAGGTCCTCTGCGATTCGATCCGCGACGATGGTCGACCGATTGTTGTCCGTCCCAGCGCGGAAGTAGCGGACGTCAGCGCGGAAACCGATATTCCCCGCGAACGTATACAGCCCGCCACCGATGTTCCCGCCAAACCGCGTCACGCTGCTGCGACTCGAGGAACCGTCCACAAGGAGGGGTTGTCCAGGACATCGGCTGCCAACGTCACGCCACCTATTCCGCCGGACACGTAGGGCTCAAAGCGGCCGGCGCTGATCGGGTACGCCGGCGATGGCGTTGAACATGCACGTGCTCACGCGCGGGTCATCGACGAGGCGGTTGGCGTCGGCGATGTTGAGAGTTGTTGGATATGCCGAAGCTCGGTGTGAAGTCCGCCAGGAACTCGACGCCGACCACGCGGTTCCACGTGTAGCCGATGTTCCCGCCGAAGTCGAAGCTCGAGTTGTTGTTGTCGTTGTTGATGTCAACGTTGTCCAGGTTCAGGTTGTTGTGAAGGCTCGCGCCGAAGTTCGAACCGACGAACCCCGAGGCGAACCACTGACCGGTGCTGCCGGACGTCGTGTAGGGGCCGGCGCCGACGCCGGCGCCGCCGTTGTCTGTGCCTTCGCCGTTGCCCGGCACACCCGCCGCGACTGCGACGGCCAAGAGAAATGTTGCTGCACGCATGATTGTCTTTTCTTCCTTTGCTTTGGAGTGCGGTCCTGCACTCGGGTTTGAGTTACCTCTGACGATCCCTTTGTTCTGGAGCAGCGTCACCACGGTGCGCCGGTTTTCCGCCTGGCCCTTGATCGTCGCGCTCGGGGCCAGTTGCTGGCTCTCGCCCATCGCCGCCGGGACGACCATCCTGGTCGGCGGGATGCCGCTTTGGCTTCAGCACGGCGGCCACCGCGTCGGCGCGCCGCATACTGAGCCGCTGGTTCGCGTCCATGCGAACCGACCGCCGACGCGAAGCCTTCCACCTGCACCGTGTAGCCGGGAAGGTTTCTGGCCTGCTCGGCGAGCTGCCGCAGGGCAGCTTTGTCGTTCGATGAAATGGACGCCTTGCCGTTGCCGAAGTAGACGACGACTTTCGAGATGACCGCGAAGTCGTCCAACTTTCCGAGCCGGCTGCCGAGGACGCCGGTGGTCGCGACCATCTTCTCGTCGTTGGCTCTGATCTCCCTCACGGTTGGTTGGCGATCTGTTCCTCCCTGCTTTCTCAGCGTCTGCTGCTGTTGATCGATCAGTCGCGCGTTGTCGGCGATGCGCCGTTCGTTTTCGAGGCTGCGATGGTCCGTCGGCTCGATGCCGCCGCGGATGGCCCGCGCGAGTTTCAGATCCGATCCGCCGAAGCGCACGCGCTCCGCCACGAACCGGTCCGGCGCCGGTGAACTCGCCCCGAGGCTTCGACCCGGAGGCCGGGGATCAGCACGGACGAACTCACCTTGAGCGTTCGCACGCCGACTTCACGGCGCACCTTGGTGGCGTCGCTCATGATCACCATGACGGTCGTTCCGTCATCGGCGTAGAGCGTCAGCGCTCCGCCTGCAGCCGCGGCCGGCGATGACGCCACGAACATGGTCGTCGTCGGCCATCGCCTGCGGCGCCCATGCGAGCCCCAGCACGGATCACCACCAGCGCCGTGCGCCACGCATCCGTGTCAACCGCATAGCATTCCCAACCTGCCTTTCTGTTCGGCGGGCCTTCCGATTCGTTCGTCGCACCGGGTGACGGGCCGCAAGAACAGGTCCGAGAAACATGGCCAGAAATACGCGGATCCCGGGCGATCCGCTCACAGCCCGATTACCGCATGTGGTCACCAAACACGAATGGTCGGGACCGCCAGCCGGCCGCGGCATGGCTCAATCTCCGAGCGTTGCCACCAGCAGAGCCTTGATCGTGTGCATCCGGTTCTCGGCCTGCTCGAACGCGATGTTGTAATCCGACTCGAAGACCTCGTTGCTCACCTCGACGCCGTTGACCAGACCGTAGTTGTCGGCGAGCTGCCGGCCCGATCGTCGTCTCGGTGTCATGGAAGGCCGGCAGGCAATGCATGAACTTGACCTGGGGATTTCCGCTTGCCTTCAGCAGCGACATGGTCACCTGGTAGGGCTTGAGCAGTGCGATCCGCTCCTTCCACACGTGCTTAGGTTCGCCCAACGACACCCACGCATCGGTGTGAATGAAATCGGCGCCGGTGACGGCCTCCTTCGGAGCTCTCGGTGACGAGGAGCCGCGCGCCGGACTCGCGCTGCAGATTCCGTGCGATGTCGACGAGCCTTCTGGGACGGCCACAGCTGCTCCGGTCCGCACAGGCGCACGTCCATCCCGAGCAGGCAGCCGGCGATCATCAGCGAAGCAGCTCATGCTGTTCCGCGTCGTCCCACGAACGCGCATTTGATCTGTTGGATTGGCTTGTCGCTGTGCTCGCGCATCGTCATCACGTCGGCGAGCATCTGGGTTGGGTGGTATTCGTCGGTCAGGCCGTTGAAAACCGGCACGCCGGCGGTTTCGGCGAGCGTCTCGACACCCGTTCTGCCGGAGCCGCGATACTGATTGCGTCGACATCCGTCCGAGCACGCGGGCGGTGTCCTTGAACGATTCCGTATGGCCGATGTGCGATCCGGACGGATCCAGACAGGTCACCGTGCGCGCCCTGGTCGTGGCAGGCCACCTCGATCGCACAGCGCGTGTGGATCGAGGTCTTGTCGAGGATCAGGCAGATTTCCTTGCCACTGAGATGCTGCTGCTCGGTGCGCGTGCACTTGGCGCGCTTGAGGTCGCGCGCGAGATCGAGCAGATAGCGGAATTCGCTTGGGGTGTAGTCCTGGACGGTGTCCAGCGAGCGGACGCGTAGGTTGAAACGCATCGCGGTGTGGAGTCCTCGTGATCCCATCCCGGCGGGCGTCACTCGTGGACGACGTAGGTGTGGAACGTGACGCGACCGTCGAGGCGTTCCGGGAACACACCCTGGACCTCGTAGTTGAAGCCCGGGAACCGGTTGCACGACTCCTGGAACGCGAGGAAGTAGTCGAGCATCGGCTGCGCACGCTCGTCCCAGCGCTCGCCGGGCACGACCGACGCCGATGCCGGGCGGATCGATCAGCGCCAGCGTCGCGGCGATGCGTCCCTGCACCTCGCTCGAGCGGCACGTAGTCCGACGTCGTTGGCGACCAGCGCCTCGTAGGCGTCCTTCGGCGACATCGCCAGCTCCGGGAAGCTCGACGGCGCGGAAGCAGAGCCGCTGCAGCTCCTTGATGTTCGCCGCGCCGGTAGAAGTCGTGCATCTCGTTGCAGATGCGCCGCAGCGTGTAGCCGGCGTAGCGCTCGCAGTGCGCCGTGCACGGTGCGGCAGCACCTCGCTGAGCGGCGCGTCGCGATCCCAGAGATCCTTGAACTTCACCAGCTGTGGCGAGCAGCGTGTTGAGCTTGCTCTCGTCCTCGGCCGGCGTCATCAGGAAGAGGATGCTGTTGAGATCGCACTTCTCCGGCACGACCCGCTGTTCGCGCAGGAAGTTGGCGACGCACGGTCGCCGGCACGCCGAATTCGAGGTACTCGCCGGTCTGGCGCGGTCGATGCCGGGCGTGATGCAGCGTGAGCTTGTTGGGATCGACCATCGCGTAGCCGTCGGCGTAGCCGGCATAGCCGTGCCACGGCGCTATCGGGTGCGAAGGTCCAGCACTGCTGCTCGCGCTTGATCACCTCGGTCGGCAGGTCTCTCCCACGCGTGCGCCGGTCACGTCAGCGGTGAACTCGAGCCCCGAATCGTCACCACGTCGGGCACGAACGGATCGAAGAACCATTGCTCCTCGTCGCTGCGCCCGGTCTCGGCGTAGTAGCGGCCGAACTCGCGCAGCTTCTTCCGCGTCTCGATGCCGAGCTCGATGCAGCGATCCCACAGCACTTCGCCGGCCTTGCCCTCGTGGACCTTCGCGTTGACGTCGAGCGAGGCAAAGAGCGGGTAGAACGGCGACGTCGAGGCGTTGCATCAGGAACGACTCGTTGAAGCGCTTGTGCTCGACGAAGCGTTTCTGGCCGCGGATGTGCTCGTCGCGCTTGTGGATCTGCGAGGCCTGCGAGAAGCCGGCGCCCTGCTTGTGCACCGACTGCGTCGAGAACAGCCCGGCATCTCGGGGCCGAGGTCCTCGAGCCGCATCGGGCTGTGATCCGCGAACAGCGGGTGGAAGGCGTTGTAGCCGATCCAGGCCTCGTCCCACAGCACGTAGTCGCACAGATGGCCGATCCTCTCGAGCACCTTGCGCACGTTGTAGACCGTGCCGTCGTAGGTCGCGAGCTGGATGCAGGCGAGCCGGAACGGCCGCGGCGCCTGGTGCCGCTCGGGATCCGTGACGAGCGGGTGCGTCGGATCTGCTCGCGCAGATGGTCCTCGTCCCAGGCGTCCCAGTCGACCGCGCCGATCATGCCGAACGGGTTGCGCGCCGTCGGCAGGAAGATCGGGATCGCGCCCGGCCTGCACCAGCGCGCCCTGGTGCAGCGACTTGTGGTTGTTGCGGTCGAAGAGGACCAGATCGCCGCGCCGGAGCACCGCGTTGGTCACGACCTTGTTCGACGTGCTGGTGCCGTTGAGCACGAAATAGGTCTTGATCGGCGCCGAACACCTGCGCCGCGTGGCGCTGCGCCTCGGCCGGCAGCGCCTTCGTGGATCAGCAGATCGCCGAGATCGACGTCGGCGTTGCACAGGTCGTTGCGGAAGATGCGCTCGCCGAAGTGCTTGAAGAACAGCTGCCCGGCGGGCGACTTGCGGTAGAACTGCCCGCCCTGGTGCCCCGGGCAGGTCGAACGCGATGTTGCGCTTCGCCGTCGTAGGCCATCAGACCGCCGAAGAACGGCGGCAGCAGAGCTCAGTGCCGTAGTTGACGATGCTCGCCACGACCTGCTTGGCGTAGAACGCCGGCGTCTGCTGCCCGAGGTAGATGTAGCCCTCGACTTCGCCGGTCAGTCCGAGGGCGGCGACGTCGGACGATCGCGATGCAGAGTCGGCGAGCGCCCACAGCGGCGTCCGAAGCCGATCGCGCGCACCGCCTGCGCCAGCGCGTCGCGCCTGCTCGCGGCGGTCGCCGTCGACCAGCGCGATGTAGGCGCCCGACGCGCGGCGTCCTCGGAGACGTCGCGGTCGAGCCGATCGCTCAGCTCGATCTCGAAGCCCTCCGCGGCGATCTGATCGAGCAGCTCGCGCGTCTGCGGATCCTCGGCGGTCGACCAGCGCGACGACCTTGAGCAGCTTGTGAAAGGGAATCGGAATCGCCGGAGGCGCGATCGCCTCCTCCGGCTCAATGTGCGTAGGCACGATTACCATTCGTAGGCGAAGCTCCTGGTGCGGTTCGCGGCCTGCTCCACGGCCCGCTGCGGAGTTAGCGTAGGCGCTGACGAAGCTGGCGGTGAAGTTCGTGTTGATCGCCCGCTTCATCGATCCCTCGAGGACCAGTGCGTCCCGAAATCGGCACGCGTGTCTCGCGCGGGTCGTTAAAACTCATTCCGAAAGGTGACGCTGCCCCAGGCAGCGTCGACGTTGAACGTCAGTCAATTTTCGACGGCAGACCGATCGGGCGTTCGCCAGTCGCCGGTTGTGCGGTCTGGGCTTGTGCCAACCCGTTCCGCACGCGAACATCAACATCCACGCGAACCGGAAGGGCGAATCAACAAGAGAACTCCATCGACCGGCGCGTGAGGCAGCACACCTCATACCAATCGATCGCGACGACATGCGACACGAAACGCGTCTCGCGATGATCAGTGCGCCCGGTCGCCTGGAGACGTTCCGAAATCTCGGAGGCGCGGATGTGCTGCACGCTGTGGGTTTTTGGTGCTCCCCTGGCGGTCACCCCGAGCTGTTTATTCCCGCCGCACTGTCTATGCTGCCTTCCACCGAAATTCTACTTTCGACGAGGCGCCTGGTCATGCCGAACACGAATGTCTTCCGACGCCCGATTGGCGAACGACGCTCAATCGAGCGGTCCGACAGTGCGCGGGTTCCTCGATGCGGCCGACGACCAGGCGCCGTCGAGGCCATCGAGTCCATGCTCGCCGAGATGGGCGAGACGCTCGGCATCGACTGCGTCACATTGCTCGAGTGCTTGGGGCATTCGACCACAGGTCACGATTGGCGGCGATCGCCGGCACGCCCGATGAACCAAGCGGTCGACCTGTCGGTCCTCCTCAAAGTGATCCGGCCGCACATGCTCGACTGCGCGCCAGTCGTGATTGACGAGCACCACGCGGGAGCGCTTCCAGGCGCGCGGACGCCTGCTCCGGCGGGCGTCCCTGCGGTCCGCGGTGATCACTCGGGCAGGCGTCGGCCTTCAGCCGACGTGTGTGGGCGTTTGGAACGGAGCGGGCCGACCCCGGACTGGTCCGATACGCTGCTCGAACACCTGCAGCTCCTGGGCGACATCGTCGCCGCGGCCCTGCAGCGCCGCGCGGGGAAGAGCGCCCGCCGCCGGCACCATGCCGGCCGCGCGTCCGCAGCCGATGGTATGAGTCGGCGCCCGCCGACATCGTCGGCGACAGTCCGGCGCTCAGAGCTGGCACTGGACCTGCCGAGCAGGTCTCCAGCACGACGAGCACCGTGCTGCTCCTCGGAGAGACCGGCACCGGCAAGGAACTGTTCGCGCGCGCGCTGCACGAGGGGGCCGCGTCGCGGCGCCGATCGTCAGCGTCAACTGCGGCGCGCTGCCGCCGACGCTCATCGAGAGCGAGCTGCTTCGGCCATCAGAGCGGTGCGTTCACCGGCGCGGTGGCGCTCGGCAAGGCCGCTTCGAGCTGGCGCATCGCGGCACTCTGTTCCTCGACGAAATCGGCGATCTGCCGCTCGATCTTCAGGCCAAGCTGCTGCGGGTGCTGCAGGAGGGGACGTTCGAACGCCTGGGATCGTCGCACAGCCAGGCCGTCGACGTCCGCATCATTGCCGCGACGCACCGGGATCTGATGCAGCGTGTCTCCACGGGTGCATTTCGCGCGGATCATCTTTCTATCGGTTGAACGTCTTTCCGATTCGCCTGCCGTCGCTCCGCGAGCGCTGCGAAGACATCCCGGCACTGGTCTGGTCGATCATCCGCAAGCGGCAAAGCGCGCTGCACCGATGCATCGCGAACGTGCCCAGGACGTCATGGCGACGCTGCAGCGGCCGCCGTGGCCGGAGCAGCATCCGGGAGCTCGAGAACGTCGTGGAGCGCGCCCTCATTCATTCATCCGGCGAGACGCTAATCCTCGACGGAACCCGGCGGGCGACGACTGAACCGCAGCCCCCGGTGACGGCACGACACTGACGTCGGTGGAACGGACGCACATCAGGAAGTGCTGCGGAACTGCGGATGGCGCATTAACGGCCTGGGCAATGCGGCCGATCGGCTGGGCATGCATCCCAGCACGCCGGTTCCGCATGAAGAAGTTGGAATCGTGCGGCACGAATCGATCCGGCAGCGCCGGTCACGGCTACGCGACCGCCGCGGACGTCGGACGGCGCGCGTGCTGAGGCGCGCGCGCGTGGTTTATGCGCGATGCCTGGCGTTTCACGCGCAGCTGCGCCAGGGACCGTGCGAGTGAGGCGTTGACCGACGCGACTTCTTCGTCGGAGATCTTGTCGCGGAGGCGCGCTGGCGGCCCGTTCGCGGGCCGCTCTCCGCCTTCGCCTCATCGATCTTGTCGACGGCGACCGCCATGGGTACGACGGTGACGTGATCGGCGGTGACTCGACGAGTCCCTCGCCGACGGCTAGGTATCGATCGCCGCTGCTCGAGCGCACGGTGATTCGCCAGGCACCATCTGCGTCATCGGGTGGACGTGGTGCGGCAGACGCCGATCGCCCCGTGCGCGTGGCGGGCGAGCGACAGGGCGTCTTCCGAAAAAAACCACGCCCTCTGGTGTGACGATCTCGATCTTCAGGCTGCCGGACATGCTCGTCGATGCCGCCCTTCATGTAGAAGTTCTCCTCCGGGACGGCGTCGTGCTTGCCGTCGAGGATCTCCTTGAATCCGCGAACCGTGTCGGCGACCGGCACCTGCCGGCCCTCGCGGCCGGTGAACACCTGCGCGGCGCTGAACGGCTGGCTGAGGAACCGCTGGATCTTGCGCGCGCGGATACACCGTGAGCTTGTCGTCGGGCGACAGCTCGTCCATGCCGAGGATCGCGATGATGTCCTGCAGGTCCTTGAACCGCTGGAGCACCTTCTGCACGCGCGCGCGCGACGTCGTAGTGCTCCTCGCCGACGATCTCGGGCGCGAGCGCGCGCGACGTCGACGCCAGCGGATCGACGGCCGGGTAGATGCCCGAGCTCGGCGATCGCGCGCTCGAGCACGATCGTCGCGTCGAGGTGCGCGAACGTCGTGGCCGGCGCCGGATCGGTCAGGTCGTCGGCCGGCACGTAGACCGCCTGGAACGACGTGATCGATCCCTTCTTGGTCGAGGTGATGCGCTCCTGCAGCACGCCCATTTCCGCGCGCGAGCGTCGGCTGGTAGCCGACCGCGCTCGCCGTGCGGCCGAGCAGCGCCGACACTTCCGAGCCCGCCTGCGAGAAGCGGAAGATGTTGTCGATGAAGAGCAGCACGTCCTGGTTGCCGCTCGTCGCGGAAGTACTCGGTGATGGCGAGGCCGCGAGAGCGCCACGCGCAGCCGCGCGCCGGGCGGCTCGTTCATCTGGCCGTAGACCAGCGCGATCTTCGACGCGCCCAGGTCCTTCTGGTTGATGACGCCCGGCCTGCGACATCTCGTGGTACAGGTCGTTGCCTTCGCGCGTGCGCTCGCCGACGCCGGCAAACACCGAGACGCCGCCGTGCAGCTTCGCGATGTTGTTGATCAGCTCCATGATCACGACGGTCTTGCCGACGCCGGCGCCGCCGAACGCGCCGACCTTGCCGCCCTTCAGGAACGGGACAGATCAGATCGATGACCTTGATGCCGGTCGACAGCACCTGCGGCGACGTCGACTGATCGGCGAGCGGCGGCGGCGGGCGATGGATCGGGTAGCGCTTCTCCGCCGTGACCGGGCCGCGCTCGTCCACCGGGTTGCCGGTGACGTCGAACACGCGGCCCATCACGCCGTCGCCGACCGGCATCGAGATCGGGCCGCCGGTGTCGGTCACCGCGCAGCCGCGCTTGAGGCCCTCGGTGCCCGACATCGAGATCGTGCGCACCCACTGGTCGCCGAGGTGCTGCTGCACTTCGAGCGTCAGCGTCACCGGCTCGCTCCTGCACCTGGTATTCGACGGTCAGCGCGTTGTAGGATCGCGGGCAGCGCGTCGCGGAAACTCGACGTCGACGACCGGCCCGAGCCACTTGCACCACTTTGCCGATGTTCATGTGCCTCGCCTGGCTCGAACGGTCACCGGCCTGGCCGCCGGCGATTTCCAGCAGTTCCTTGGTGATGCTTGCCCTGGCGCAGCGTGTTGTATTCGAGCGTCAGGTCCTTGATCAGACGTCTCCGCGCTGTCGGTCGCGTTCTTCATCGACACCATGCGCGCGCTCTGCTCGCTCGCCTTCGCGTTGCAGGAGGACGAAGTAAAGCGAGATGTTCAGATACCGCGCGGAGCAGGTAGGCGAGAAGGGTCTGCCGCGTCCGGCTCGAACAGGCACTCGCGCCGTGTCGGCGCGCGCTCCGCGCTCCACGCCGGGAATCTTCAAGCCCGTGATTTCGCCCGACCGGGAGGAAGCTGGAACGATCACCGGCTCCTGGGTCAGCGTGTTGACGAAGCGCGTGGCGACGACGACGACCTCGTCCGACCTCGCTGTCGCAGGAACAGGTCGCGCGCCATGGCCGCAATCGCCCGCGCCTCGGGAAAGCGTCGGCGAGTCGCCGTAGGCGAACTCGGCGGCGAGCGCCCGCGCGGCTGGGCGACGAACTGCGCAGCCTTCCGTCCCGCGGCGATGAAGATCGGTCGACGCCGGGATCGAACTGCGCCGCCACGCGGAAGACGTTGGTGTTGAGCGCCGCCGCACAGCCCCTTGTCGGCGGCGATCAGGATGACCGCGCGCCGGCGCACCTCGCGCACGTCGAGGAGCGGATGCGCGAAATCGGCAGCGCGGGTGGTCGCGCGTGACGCTGGATGCGATACAGCGTGCTGCGCGAACGGCCCGCCGCGATCGCCGGCCTGCTGCGCCTTGCGCATCTTCGACGCCGCGACCATCTGCATCGCCTTGGTGATTTGCGCGGTGCCGCCGATCGAGATGCGATGCGCCGGCGCAGATCGCGGTCCGGGCATGCCTCTATCTTCCACGTCTGCTTGAACTCGATCGGCCGCGGCCTTCAGCTCGGCCGTCAGCTCTCGCTGAGCGCCTTCTCCGCGTGCCGATCGTCTGCGAGCAGGTCGGGCTTGCAGCGTCGTCAGGAAGTCGGTCAGATGCGCCTGGAACGCCTTGATGCGCTCGACGCGGCACGTCGTCCACGTAGCCGTTCTGGACGGCCCAGATCACCGCCACCTGCACTTCGACCGGCACCGGGTTATGCTGCGGCTGCTTGAAGAGCTCGACGATGCGCTTGCCGCGATCGATCTTGGCCTGCGTCGCCGCGTCGAGCTCCGAGCCGAACTGGGCGAACGCCGCCAGCTCGCGGAACTGCGCGAGGTCGCCCTTGAGCTGGCCGGCGACCTGTTTCATCGGCCTGAGCTGCGCCGCCGACCCGACGCGCGACACCGAGATGCCGACCGAAATCGCCGGCCGGATGCCCTGGTAGAACAGGTCGGTTTCGAGGAAGATCTGTCCGTCGGTGATCGAGATGACGTTGGTCGGGATGTAGCGCCGAGACGTCGCCCGCCTGCGTCTCGATGATCGGCAGCGCGGTCAGCGATCCGTTGCCGTACTGTCTCGCCGACGCGCGCGGCGCGCTCGAGCAGCCGGCTGTGGAGGTAGAAGACGTCGCCCGGATAGGCCTCGCGGCCCGACGGCCGCTTCAGCACGAGCGACACCTGCCGGTAGGCGACGGCGTGCTTGGACAGATCGTCGTAGACGATCAGCGCGTCCATGCCGTTGTCCATGAACCATTCGCCCATCGCGGCGCCGGCAAACGGCGCGAGATACTGGCTGGCCGCCGAGTCCGGCACGCCGGCGAGGCGACGACGATCGTGTACGGGCATCGCGCCGGCGTTCTTCGAGCACGCGTGATGATGCGCGCGATCGTCGACTGCTTCTGGCCGATCGCCACGTAGATGCTGTAGAGCGGCCGGTAGCTCGGTGTCGCCGGCCGCTTCCGCCGCCTGGTTCAGACGCGCCTGGCTGAGTGATCGTGTCGATGCAGATCGTCGGTCTTGCCGGTCGAGCGGTCGCCGATGATCAGCTCGCGCTGGCCCGCGGCCGATCGGAATCATCGCGTCGATCGGCATGATGCCGGTCTGCACCGGCTGGCTGACCGGCCGGCGCCGGATGATGCCGGGCGCCAGCTTCTCGACCGGATAGACGACGTCGCTCGCGATCGGGCCCTTGCCGTCGAGCGGCTCGCCGAGCGTGTTGACGACGCGGCCGAGGAGGCCCTTGCCGACCGGCACCTGCAGCAGCCGGCCGGTCGCGCGGACCTCGTCGCCTTCCTGCGAGCTGCGTGTAGTCGCCGAGCACGATCACGCCGACCTCGGTCTCGTCGAGGTTCAGCGCCAGCCCGGTGACGCCGCCGCCGAAGTCGAGCATCTCGTTGAGCATCACGTCGTCGAGGCCTTCGACCCGCGCGACGCCGTCGCCGACTCTCGCGAATCACGCCGACGTGCTGCCGCGCCATCGTGGCCTTGGCGCCTCGATGAGGATCTCGATGTCGTTCACCAAATCGGTCATCGTTCGATCCTTCGCTGATCCTCGAGGCCGGTCGCAAGACTGTGGCGGCCGGCTTTAGCCGGCCTCGGGCTCGCCTAAAGGCGGACACCACGTCAATCTTGCGACGCGCTCTGAAGCGTTCCTCGAGCGCGGCCAACCGTCCACGGACCGTCCCGTCGAAGATGTCGCTGCCGACCTTGACCCGCAGGCCGCCGATCAGCCTCGGGTCGTAGTTGAACGACAAGTGCAGTCCGCGTCCGTAGCGTTGCGTCAGATCGGCCACGATCTGGGCACGCAGGTCGGCCGGAATGGGGCGCGCGCTTTCCACGACCGCCGTGTGTCGATCGCGATCGATGCGGACGAGCCAGCCGAAATTCGGTCAGCACTCTGAGGGTGTTGCGGCGCCGGGATTCGATGAGGCTCATCACCACCTGCCGCGCGCGCTGGTCGTCGATGCGGCCGTCGATGCGGCCTCTCTGAACAATCGCCGCGCCGTCTTCCGCGCCAGTCCGAGCGTGCTCATGCCATCGCCACTCGACTCGCGGCGTTCATGGCGCCGACAGCCGGTGGGCGGCTTCCGCGAACAACCGCCGTTGATCGTGTGGGGTCAGCACCTTGCCGGTGACGGCGGCGCTGGTCTGCACGACCAGGCGGCCGACCTCGCGCTTGAGCTCGGCCTGCATGCGGGCGCGATCGCGAGCCGCTTCCTGCTGCGCGTTCGCCAAAATCTTGGTTGCTCCGGCCGTGGCCTTCTCGATCTCAACGGTCGCCGCCCGCGCCGCCGCGGCGCGGGCCGGATCGGCGAGCTGCGCCGCCTCGAGACTCGCCTGCGCCAGCACCTGGTCGCCGCGCCGCCCGCGTCCGCCTCAGTTCCTCCTCGATCTCTTCCGCATGGGCGATGCCCCGCGCGATCTGTTGGCGCCGCAGATCCAGCATCCGGAGGATTGGCCGATACGCGAGCTGAGTACAGCAGCACGCAGACGATCGAAAAGCTGGTCGTTTGCGCCATCAGGTGCGGCCAGTTGACGCCGAACGTCGTGGCGATCTCGGCGATCGGTCCCGGCGTGCCCATCTCCGCGTCACCTCCACGAGGAACAAGGTGTAGAAGACGATGGCTTCGGCGAAGGCGATGGAAAGAATCGACTGCACCAGCACCTTCGTGGATGCCTCGGGGTTGCGGCCCACCGCGTCGGTCGCCTTCATGCCGATGATGCCAACGGCAAGGGCCGCTCCGAGTGCCGCGAGACCGATGTGCAAGTTGTTCATCTGTTCAACGTCCTTTCTGATCGCTCACGCCGCTGCGCTCGGCTCGTGCTGGCAGATGAGCAGCGTGAACACCGCGGTCAGCAGCATGAACACGAGCGCCTGCACGAGGCCCACCACCAGCTCCAGCAGGTAGAACGGGATCTGTATCAACCAGCCGAACGGCATGTGCGCCACCGTCTCGAGCATGGTTTCCCCAGCGAAGACGTTTCCGTAAGCCGGAAGCTGAGTGACACCGGCCGGAACAGGATCGAGATCACTTCCAGGCAGCCCGCTGCGAAAAACACGATGGTCATGAGCACACGCAGCGCGCCAGCGCTCTTGCCCTTCGGCGCGAACAGCTCTTTGACGAAGCCGACCGGGCCGACCTCGCGCAGGCCCCAGACGATCCAGGGCAGCGAAGAATACGAGCGCCATCGCCAGCGTCATGTTCACGTCGGCGTTGCGCCGCGCGCAGCAGCGGCTGCTCGACGACGAACCCGTGCGTTGTCTGGTGCCCCCATCCGATCGAACCGACGCCGGGCACGAGTCCGGCCCAGTTCGCTGACAGGATGAAGATGAACACCGTCGCGAAGAACCAGAACGTGCGCTGCACCAGATGCGCGACCGATGATGCCCTCGAGAAAGCGGCAGAGGGACTCGATCAGCCATTCGAAGAAATTCTGCAGCCCGTCGGGAATGTCGTGCATGTTGCGCGTCGCCAGCTGCGCCACGGCGATCAGGACGCCGGCGACGATCCACATCACGATCATGGAATTGGTGATCGGAAAGCCGAACACCCGTCCGATTTCGACCGCGCCGGGAGGAGACCGTGCACGGCGGCGCGAGGAGCACGTCCTGTGCCACGCGCCGGCGCTGCGGACGCCGCCAGGCATGTTCTTACCCTGCCGCGTCTCCGTCATCCCGGATCGCCTCCGCAATGTCGGGCGATCGACGCCCTCAGATCGCCCGATAACGGGCACTGCGCGCTGGTGCGCCGGCTGCACGTCGATGCGAAACGTGAACCGACAAACATCGGCGACGGCGTTGGTGGCTCGCGTGCGTGATCGGTGCGGCGGCACTCTGTGCGCAGCGTGGTGTGCGCGAAACCTTCACCGCCACGGCCACCACGAAGACCGCCGGCGGCGCCACGGCCACTGCGCCCGTGATCGTCACCATCGAGCGGACGATGTCGCGCGCAGGAAGCGGGCCGCTTGGTGCAGGCGTTCCGGAGCGACGGCGCGGCGGGTCTTCGAAGGCGCTCGAGGCGTCGCGCCGACCGGCGTCGTCCGTGTCGGCGCCCACGAGGTAGCGGCGCGCTTGACGATCGAACGCGTCACCGACAAGGGCCGGCTGCTGACGATCGTCACCGATCAGCCGCTGCTGTTTCTCGGCGCCGGCCTGCCGGGCGCGAAGGCGCGCGACGGCTTCGACTTCTGGGGTCGCGTCGATATCGAGATCGATGCCCACGGCGCCGGCACCCGGAACCCTCGCCCCATGCCGCGGGATCACGACGCATCAGGAGATGTTCATCGTCAGGACTACGCGGACGACATCATCCGGCTGACGGCGGTGACGGCGAAGCGATGACCCGAAAGAAATACGAGAAGGCGCTGCGCAAGCTTCAGATCCGACTGTGTCACCTGCAGCGCTGGGTGAAGGATGAGGGCGAACGGGCGGTCATCGTGTTCGAAGGCCGCGACGGCGCCGGGAAAGGCGGCACGATCCGCGCGATCACCGAGCGCGTCAGTCCTCGCGTGTTCCGGATCGTGGCGTTGCCCGCGCCTTCCGACCGCGAGAAGTCCCAGATGTACATGCAGCGCTACCTGCAGCACTTTCCCGCGGCGGGCGAGGTGGTCATCTTCGATCGCAGTTGGTACAACTCGCGCCGGCGTCGAGCAGCGTGATGGGCTTCGCAAGCCGCGTGAGCACAAGCGGTTCCTCGAGCTCTGCCCGCTGATCGAGAAGTTCATCGTCGACGGCGGCATCTTTCTGATCAAGCTCTGGCTCGAGGTCGGCAACTCGGAGCAGAAACGCCGCTTCGAGGCGCGGATCGAGGATCCGCTGCGGCAATGGAAGCTGAGCCGCATGGACCTGCCGTCGCGCGCGGCGCTGGTACGACTACTCGCGTGCGCGCGACGAAGATGATGAAGCACACGGATACGCGTCACGCCCCTTGGTACATCCTCGATTCGAACGACAAGCGGCGGGCGCGGCTGAACGCGATCGCCCACATCCTGTCGTCGATTCCTTACAAAAACTGCGCCAGGAGAACGTCAAACTACCGAGCCGCTCGATGAAGCACGCCTACGACGACACCAGGTCGATCGCGCGTAGAAAATTCGTCGCCGTGCGGTATTGAGCTCGGCGGCAAGGCAGAGTCACAGCATATCGTCAGCATCCGCCACTGATCGTCACGGGTCCCGGTGACCGCGCCCTCGCGGCGTCGGATTCGTCGTGTCATGCCTTGGCAACTCGATTGCTGCTAGCGTGACGCATGGATCCAGCCGTTTGTGCAGTGTCACATGATGGCGATCACGTTCGTTCGTGGGCGCGGTCCGCGCCGTGTGGCCGCATGGCGATCCCGCGGGGTGCAGGACGCACCAGGATTGCGCCGCGTCGTGGGACGCAGCCCGGCGCTGAAGCAGGTTCTGGAGGACGTGCGGCAGGTCGCGGTGACCGACTCGACGGTCCTGCTGCTCGGCGAGACGGGCAGCGGCAAAGAACTGTTCGCCGACGCAGCTGCACCAAATGAGCGGGCGGCACGCGCGGTCGATGGTCAAAGTCAACTGCGCGGCGATTCCGAGACCCTCATCGAAAGCGAGCTGTTCGGCCGCGAGAAGGGCGCGTTCACCGGCGCGCTGGTGAAGCAGGTGGGCCGCTTCGAGCTGGCGGATCGCTCGACGATTTTTCTCGACGAGATCGGCGACTTGGCGCCCGACGTCAGGTGAAGCTGCTGCGCGTGCTCGAAGAAAGGAAATCGAGCGGCTCGGCAACCCGCGCTCGATCCGCGTCGACGCGCGGATCATTGCCGCCACGCACCGGAACCTGAGGAAACGGGTCGCGCAGGGCACCTTTCGCGAAGACCTCTATTACCGTCTCAATCGTGTTTCCCATTCAGGTTCCGCCGCTGCGCGAGCGCGCTGAGAGACATTCCGCTGCTGGTGTGGCGATTCGTCGAGGAATTCGCGGAGGCGTTTGGCAAGCGCATCGACGGAATCAGCCGCGACAGCCTCGCCGCGCTGCAGCGGTATGCGTGGCCGGGCAACATCCGTGAACTGCGCAACGTCGTCAGAGCGCGCGATGATTACCGCGACCGCCGGCCAACTGACGATTACCGTGCCGCGCCGGTCCGCGGCCGCGACCATCCGCAGCGTCAAGCTGGTCGATGTCGAACGCGAACACATTCGCGAAATCCTCGGAGTCAACCCGGTGGCGGATCCGTGGCAAGACAGGCGCCGCCGAGCTCGCTCGGCTGAAGCCGACCACGCTCGAGACGCGCATGGCGAAGCTCGGACTGACGCGTCCGAGCAAGGCCGCGTAAATACGACATTCGTTCAACCGCCTTCACGGCTGCCAGCCGCCGCCGAGCGCGCGATAGAGATCGGCGCGCGCCTGCAACTCGGCGCCGCTGGCCTGCGCCGCGAGCAGCTGCTGCTCGAACAGCTGCTGGTCGGCTTCGATGATCTCGTAGTAGCTCGCCAAACCTGAATCGTACCGCGACCGGGCCAGATCGGCCGCGTCCCGCAGCAGGGTGACGCTCTCCTCTCGCTGCTCCCGCACCTGCGCGAGCTTCTGAATGCTGACGAGCGCATTCGCCACTTCGCGATAGCCGTTCAGCGCCGCTTTCCGATACCCCGCCACGGCAGTCTCGAATCGGGCGCGCATCGCTTCGAGGTTGTGGCGCAGCCGGCCGCCGTTGAAGATGGGTTGGAGCAGCCCGGGCCCCACTGTCCAGACGCCGCCGCTCGAGCCGAGCAGCGAAGCCACCTCTCCGCTGATGGCGCCAAAAACCCGGTCAGGCTGACGTTCGGAAAGAACAGCGCCTTCGCCGCGCCGACGTCGGCGTTGGCCGCGACCAGCAGCTGCTCGGCCTGGACGACGTCCGGCCGACGCTCGCTCGAGCGAGGCGGGCAGCCCAGGCGGGATCGCCGGCGGCGCAGTCGCGGCGGCTGGCAGCGGCTGGCGGTCGATGCCTCCCGGCACGCGCCCGAGCAGCAGCGAGATCGCCTGTTCGACGATGGCGCATCCGCTGTTCGAGGTCGGGAATCGCCGCAGCCGTCTGCGCGCGGAACGCCCATGGCGCGATCGAGCTCGAGCCGGTTCGATACCCCGCCTTCAGGCGGTTTCTGAAGTGCGTGACCAGTTGATCGTTGTTCTGCAGCGTCTGCCGGGCTGATCTGCAGCTCGAGATCGAGCTCGCGGAGGCGGAAGTAGTTGGTGGCGACGCGTCGCCGACGAGCGTGACCATCACGCCGCGGCGTCCCTGCTCGCTGGCGAGGAACGTGGCGAATGCCGCCTCGTGTTCCCTCCGGATGCGGCCGAAGAAATCCAGCTGCCAGGAGAGCTGCACGCCATAGATGCCGCCGTGACTGACCCCGGAGTCGGTGTCCGTCCTCGTCTTCATCCGTTCTGGCGTTCCGGTCGGTCTGGCCTGGAGTGGCAATCTGGTCGGTCTGGCTGGAGCCGGAGCTCCGCTGAAACGTGTAGACCGCCGATCCGTCAACCTGCGGGGTAGGAACGACTTCGCGACGCCTGCGCGCGCCCGCGCCTCTTTGACGCGGCCGACGGCCGCTTGCAGGTCGAGGTTGTTCGCGATCGCTTCGCGAATCAGCGCCTGCAGCGTCGGATCCTGGAACACCTGCCACCACGGCGCGTCTGCGAGCGACTCGGTCTCCCGCGATCGTCTCGGCGAACCGGTAATGTGCCGGCGTCGGCATGCGCGACGCGCTTGTAGTTGGGGCCGACCGGCGCACAGCCGCAAACTGCCAAGACGTACAGGGCGGCTGCGCGAGACGCACTCCCACGCTTCGTGGCCAGCTCGCCATCTCAGTGACTCCCGTGCCCGTGCTCGGGGGCAGACCGGCGGCATCGCGGTCCGTGCGCCGCAGCGGGGAGGCGCCGATGACCCGCTGCACGGCGACGAACGGCATCGGGATCAGCGCAGACGCCGAGGATCGTCGCGATCGAGCATGCCGGAGAACACCGCCATGCCCATCACCTTGCGCGACTTCGGCGCCCGCGCCCGACGCCGTCAGCAGCGGCACGACGCCGAGGATGAAGGCGAAGGCCGTCATCAGGATCGGCCGGAACCGTAGCTTCGCCGCGTTGAGCGCCGCTTCGACGAGCTCCTTCCCTGGTCGTGCTCCATCTTCGCGAACTCGACGATCAGAATCGCGTTCTTCGCCGCGAGGCCGATCAGCATGATCAGCCGATCTGCGCGAACACGTTGTTCACGTAGCTCGGCCGATGAACTGCCGCGCGAGCCACAGGCCGAGTAGGCGCCGAACGCCGCGAACGGCGTTCCCAGGAGGACGCTGAAGGGCAGTCCCCAGCTCTCGTACTGCGCGGCGAGGATGAGGAAGACGAGGAGGATCGGCGAGCGCGAAGCACGACGGCGACGCCGGGGGCCTTGCGCTCCTGGTACGACATGTCGGCCCAGTCGTGGCTCATGTCGCGCGGCAGCACCTCGCGCGCCGTCTCTTCGAGGCGCGTCGAGCGCCTGCGCCGACGAGAAACCGGGTGCGGGCACGCCGGTGACCTCGGCCGTGCGGAACAGGTTGAACCGATTCGTGAACTCAGGACCGGCGCTCGGGCGCGTCGTCACAAGCGTGTCGAGCGGCACCATGCCGCCCGCCTGGTTCCGCACGAAGAACAGGCCGAGCTGGCTTCGGCATCGCGTCGGAATTCCGGCTCGGCCTGGACGTACTACCTTGTAGACGCGGCCGAACTTGTTGAAGTCGTTCACGTATGAGCTGCCGAGCAGCGCGCCGAGCGTCGTGTTGACGTCGTCCGAGCTGCACGCCGGACTTCAGCACCTTGCTGCGATCGATGTCGGCGAAGATCTGCGGGACCGCTGGCGCGATAGAGCGTGTTGATGCGGCCGATCTCCGGCCGCTTGCGCGCGGCCTCGATGAACTTCTGCGTCTGCTCGCGCCAGGTAGTCCGGCGAGCCGCCGCTGACGATCCTGAAGCTCCATCGTGAAGCCCGCGCCGCGTGCCGAGGCCCGGAATGGCCGGCGGGCCGAAGGCGACGACGGCGCCTTCGCGAATCTGCTCGCGCGAACGCCGCGTTCAGCGCTGCGGTCACGCGTGGCGGCGGTCGCGTCCCGTGCGCGGTCGCTCCCACGGCTTCGAGCTGCACGAAGAAGAAGCCCATGTTCGAGGAGTAGGCGCGCCGTGAGCAGGCTGAAGCCGGCTGATCGTGTTGAAGCCCTCGACCGCTTCGTTCGTTTTCGAGCACCGCCTCCGCCTTCTTCATGACGCGCGTCGGTGCGCTCGAGCGACGCCGCATCCGGCAGCACGCGCGTTGACCAGGACGAAGCCCTGGTCCTCTTCCGGCACGAAGCCGCCAGGGATGTGGCGGACGAGGACGACGATCGAGCGCAGATCAGCACGCCGATGAACGCCAGGCTGCGGAACATCTTCCGGATCAGGATGGCCGGCGAAGCTCACATACGCGATCGGTCGTCATGCCGAACACCTTGTTGAACCCGTTGTAGAACGGCGTCAGGAGCGATTCGCTTGCCCGTCGGCGCCTTTCAGCAGCAGCGCCGCGAGCGCCGGGCTGAGCGTCAGCGCGTTGATCACCGACAGCAGCACCGAGATCGCGATCGTGATCGCGAACTGCTGGTACAGCCGCCCGGTGATGCCGCCCATGAAGCCGACCGGGACGAACACCGCGGTCAGGATGAGCCCGATCGCGATGACCGGGCCCGACACTTCCTCCATCGCCTTGATCGTCGCCTCCTTCGGCGCCATCCCGTGCTCGATGTGGTGCATCACCGCCTCGACGACCACGATCGCATCGTCGACGACGATGCCGATGGCGAGGACGAGGCCGAGCAGCGACAGCACGTTGATCGAGAAGCCGAGCATCGGAAAGAAGATGAAGCGCGCCGACCAGCGAGACCGGCACGCGTCATCAGCGGGATCAGCGTGCGCGCGCCAGTTCTGCAGGAAGACGAAGACGACGATGATGACGAGCGCGACGGCCTCGAGCAGCGTGTGACGATCTCGTTGATGCCCTCGGTGACCGGCAGCGTCGTATCGAGCGAGATCGAGTGACTCCATGTCGCGCGGAAAGCGCGTCTGACAGATCGGCGAGCGTCGCCTTGATCTTGGTCCGCGACGTCGAGCGCGTTGCTGCCCGGAATCTGGTAGATGGCGATGACCGCGGCCGGTTTGCTGTCGTGGCGGCCGATCGCGTTGTAGAGCATCGTCCCGAGCTCGAGCCGCGGCGACGTCCTTCAGGCGGACTTGCGAGCCGTCCGGCATGGTGCGGAGGATGATGTCGCCGAACTCCGTTCTCGTCGAAGCAGCCGGCCCTGCGTGCGAGACCGTGTAGGTGAACTCGGTGCCCGGGGCCGCCGGCGGACCGCCGATCTGTCCGGCCGGGGCTCAGCTGGTTCTGCTGGTTGATCGCGTTCGCGATGTCGGGACGGTCAGGCCGAGGCGGCCGATGCGATCCGGGCGCAGCCACACGCGCATCGAATAGTCGCTGCCGCCGAGCAGCGTCGACTCTGCCCGACGCCCGGGGATGCGCGCGATCGCGTCGTTGATGTTGATCGTCGAGTAGTTCGACGAGGAAGCTGCTGTCGTAGGTGCCCTTGGGCGATTTCATCGAGACCACCATCAGCGGAAACGCCAGCGACTTCTTCACCGTCACGCCGTAGTTCTTGACCGACTGCGGCATCTGCGGCATCGCCTGCGACACGCGGTTCTGCGTGAGCACGTTGTCCATGTCGAGGTTCGACCCGACCTCGAACGACACCTTGAGCGTGAGGGTGCCGTCGTTGGCGTTGGTCGACTTCATGTAGATGCCCTGCTCGACGCCGTTGATCTGCTGTTCGAGCGGCGTCGCGACCGACGCCTCGACGTCGGTCGCGCTGGCGCCGATGAACGTCGTCGTCACCTGGATCATCGGCGGCACGATCTCGGGATACTGCGCGACCGGCAGGCGCTGCATCGCCACCACGCCGAGCAGGCACCAGGCATGATCGACGAGCACCATCGCAACGATCGGCCGGTTGACGAAGAAGCGCGCCATGATCTGCCTGGCCTCGCGCGCCGGCTTGTCTCGCGCGTGCCGCTGGTCGCCACCGGCATCCGGTTTGGTCCGGACGACGGCGCCGTCGCTGATCGCCTGCAGCCCTTCGGCGACCACCTGGTCGCCCGGCTCCAGCCCTCCTCGATCACCCACAGCGTGTCGACGCGCGGACCGACCGAGACGTTGCGGAACGCCACGCGGCTTTCGGTGTCGACCACGGCCACGCTGTGCAGGTTCTGGACTTCCTGCACCGCGCGCTGCGGCACCAGCAGCGCGTCGCGCCTGTTGTCCACGAGGACCCGTACGCTTTCCATGCTGGCCGGGCCGCAGTATCTGATCCGGGTTCGGGAAAAGATCGGCTGTACCTCAACGTGCCGGTCGCAGGATCGACCTCTCGTTCGACGGGACCGACCGCGCCCTTCTGCGGGTGGACCGTCCCGTCGGCCAGCGTGAGCTCGATGCCCGCCCGCCGCGCCTGCGCCACCGTCTCCGCGCGAGCGCTTCCTGAGACGCATGCTAGTCGGCCTCGGTGACGGCGACCCGGAAGATCATCGAGATCGATCTGCGAGATGGTGGTGAGCAGCGTGGGCTCGCCGCGGCCGACGAGATTGCCGGCCTTGACCTTCGTGGTTCCGATCAATCCGGCAATCGGCGCCGTCACGCGGGTGTAGCCGAGATTGATCGTCGCCTCTTCGACGGCCGCCTTCGCGGCATTGACCTGCGCTCGCGCCGCCTGCCGCGCCGACAGGGCGTTGTCCAGTTCCTGCTTGCTCACCGCCTGCTTCGCGACGAGCGGCATGTAGCGCAGGCGACGTCGGTTTCGGTCTTCTCCAGCGTCGCCTGCCGATCGCGCCTGGTCCGGCCTTCGCGCCCATCAGCGTGGCCTCGAGCGGCTTCCGATCGATTTGATATAGAGCTGGCCCTTCTGGACGAACGATCCCTCGCGAAAATTCACGCTCTCGAGAAACCCTTCGACGCGCGCCCGGATCTCGACGTCCCGGAACCCAGTGGTCTGCCCGATCAGCTCGAGATAGATCGGCACGTCCTGCTGAACGACGGGCGTGACGTAGACCTCGGCGAGGTGGCGCCGGCGCTGGCGCCGCGTTTCCTTGCAGCCGCCAACGAGTAACGCCGCGGCAAGGACAATGGCGAGTTTGCTGTGACGCGCGTCGCTATCTCCTCTTCCCAGAACCCGGCAGACGGCGGTGACGCTGAGCAAACCGTCCGCCGCGTCACATCACGCGCATGGCGATCACGGCACGGCAGTCTCTGGCGTATGTCGGCGACGGTCGAATCCGGTAGTCGGCTCACCACCACGGTGATGTTGTCCGGCCCACCCGCCGCCAGGGCTTCATCAGACCAGCCGTTGGCAGTCGTCATTCGGATGACGGCGCAGCGCGAGCACGTCCGCGATCCGGCTCGTCGGCGACTACGTCCGGTGGAGTCCGTTCGGCAGAGGAGGATGTGCTCGGCCGTTGGACCGCAACTGCGATGTGCTCGATCTCGACGTTCGGCCTCGCCAACGCGGCCTGCCGAGTGACTCTGGTCACCGACGATGATGCCCGGCATCGAGCTTCGAGCCGGCCAGCGGTTTCGGCCCCGGCAGGTCCAGCGTCTTCCTGCCGCAGCATGTGTGATCCGTCGTCAGGTGAATCAGCGCGCCGTCGCGAAGCAGAAACGCCTTCGTGTGTCCGACGTGCGCGAAGAACAGAGATCTGACGCCGGCGATACTGGACGTCGATGCTTGCTGCCATGCCGGCGAGACGCTCGTCCTCGCGGCTTGCGTCGTGGACGGCCTTGTTGACGCGCTGATAAGAAGAACTCGGCCTGCTCGATGATCTCCGCGGGCGTCTCGGGGCCGCAGGCGGACGTTCCACTTGCCGGAACTGAATCGCCAGATGAGCGGCCGCACTCAAGTGCTACACGGCTCGCACGGGCGCCGGCGCTCTGATCGCCGAGGCCGTCCGCTGCACCAGGGAATACCCGTACTCCCCAAAGTCGTCGGGGAGATCGTCGGGGGCGAGGCTCGTGGCGAGTGATGTGTTGCATTACCGGCCCAGTCGAACCGCCAGGTAGTGGTCGCAGTGTGGCGCGAGCGCTCTTCCGCAGTCGGAACGCGCCCCTGACTTCGAGCTCGACGCTCGAGGAGAGCGGCAGGAATCGAGACACGTTGAGCGGCTTGGCAAGAATGGTGCGCCACTCTTCGTCCCGTCTATGCTTGTCAGGTGGCCATTGCGTTCGTGTCCTGGCAAAGATTGACGTATCGCAGGAGCCGTCCAGCCCTTGCGTGAGGCGGCCAGGCGCACCGCGGCGCGCTGGCCGGTCACCGCATGCTGTGATCGTCCCCGACGGCTGCGAGTGGTTGGCGTTCCGCGGACCGGTCTATTGAGTGTCGACCGCCCGAACGACGGAGTGCGGCTTGCACTCTTTCAAGCGCGTTGAAGAACGCGACGCCATGCCGACAAGCTCACGATCATCGAACGGATTGGCGAGCAGCGGCTGATCTCGCCAATCCTGGTCGCTCGCGCGCTGGCTGCGAACGCCCGGCTGGACCTATTACCTGATGCTCCTGCGGTCGGCGCATGCCGCGCCATTGCGCCCCATGAGCCGGCGCGGAGCCTTCGCGCCGAACGGGAAGCAAGCGGCGTCACCGACAGCTCGTTCGATCGCATCGTCGAAGGGAGTTCGACGATTGCCCGCCACACGCTGCACATTCCGCAAGCGGAGTCGATCGTCGAACACCTGTTCGAGGAATTGCGCCTGATGTTGCCGCCGCTGGAGGTTGCCGGCCTGACACATCCGGAGGTTCACGCGCGGGTCGAGATGCTATCAGCGGCGGCTCGAGGACCTCGTCGCGCGCGCGCCGTCGTGTCGTGACGACCAGCTCATCGTCGGCGCCGTTGCGGTGTTGACCGGGCTGTCAGGAAACGGCCACGACACGCGTATCAGCTGGCGATGGATCTGCCACGGCGAGCTCCATCGTCTGTCGAGCGTCGTCGAAGAGACCATCGACGGGGCGCGCGTGTTTGGCGTCACCGAAGCCGATCGGCCGCTCGTGCGCGCGTTCATGAAGGGCGTCAACGATGACGGCGCCGCTCAAAGTTCGATTACCCTGGGCCTCGATACGTTGGTCACACCGGATGACAGTGGGCTCGCGATCCAGACGGATCTGGGCTCGACAGAGTCGCAGTTCGTCGTGGTCACCGTCACCGGCTTGTCGGTGATGGTGACCTACACCGACGTGCACCCGCGGCGGGTCAGATTCCTGCAGGACATGCTGCGTACCTACGGGGTGCAATGGTCCGCCGTCGTCGCCTCTCCGGGAGCGGACTATGACGTCAGCGTCCGGATGCTGCACCGCCGCGACGCCCGGGGCATCTCGAACGCTATCTGACGTTTCTGGGGTCGCGACTCGTCTTCCTCATCGACTGGAACCGCGCCCGCAGGCGGCTCGCGCATCTCGTCACGAAAGACAGCGGCCACCAGCCTGCTCAAGTGGGCCGCCAGACAACAACGTCGGCCATTGCGCGTTCGTCCAGGTCGGCGAGGCCGGCGTGATCGACGCGGTGCTCCATCGGGCCGCGCCAGTCCACACGCGGCCGGACAGGCCTCGACGGAATGGCTCGGAACGGACGCTGCGCGCTGGTTCCTGATGGACGTGTTGCGGGTGACCTCGTCAGGACTGGCCGCCGGCCGATCGTTGAGAGCCTCATCGAGGACAAGATCGAAGCGGCGCTGCTCGGGCATCTCCAGACGACCGACCCTCGCCTGCTTCAGAGCGTCGCCGCCCACTCGACGATCATCGCCAGTCTCACCGGGCGTGTCCGGGACACGCTCATCAATGCATCCGGCGACGACTCCTTCCCGAGTCGGCCCGGACCGCGGAACTGGCCAGGCGATGGTCCACTCACGCCGGATCAACTCGTCGTCGAGGCCTGCCAGCGGCTCAATTGGGTCTCCGAGCGGGAGGTGCGGCAGCTGCTCGCCGGGGCCGACCGCGCCGCCGACGCGCTCGAGGAAGCCGCCGACAGGCTGACGCTGCTGCCCGACTCCGGTCCATTCCGAGACGCTCGCGCGCCTCGTCGGCCTCGCCGACGTCGTGCTGGATGCGGTCCGCCAATACATTCATTGCCTGGAGGACTTTCGCGACCTGTCGTCGTCGTTCACTGACTCGAACATGGAACGTGTGCTCATCGACATCGAGCGGCTCGTCGACCTGCACCATCAGGCCATCGAGAAACGGCGGGCGCTGTGCGCGACGCGGCGACTCTGTCACGATGCTCTGCATGTCCGGCGACGTGGCACGCGCTTCGAACGGACCTCGACCGCCATCGCACGCTGTAGCCGCCATGCGCGACGCATGTCTTGCGCACCCAGCCAGACCGATATGACGCGCCCGGCGCGCGCCTGATCCCACCGATCCGGACAACGCTGTGACGAACGCGTGACGGCATTTCGGCCGCCGCCGCTGGCATGCGCCTCCGGCGCGCAATAGCGAGGAACATCGCCTTGCCTCAGTCCACGCCAAGTGTGGATGGCTTTCATGGAAAAACTGATCTTCTGTGGTGCGATGCTCCTCAGCGCCGTGGCGCTCGATGCCAGTCAACCCGTGCGGGTGCGCGTGACTCCGCAAATTGCCATGGCGCCTGCCGATGTCATCGTCTACGTCACGGTCGAACCCAGCGCTGACAATCGCATGCTCAAGGTGAGCGCCGAGGTCGGAGGACTTTTTCGCAGCAGCGAACTGTCGCTCCAGGGCGAAGGCAGCGCCCGGATCAGCATTCTGCATTTTCGTGAGCTCCCGGTGGCTGGCAGATGTGCGACGTGACGGCGGACGTGATCGGTCCGGCCGGCAAGCGGCGAGCCAACGCCTATTGCGTGTTGAGGGTCAACTGATGTTCGCCGCTGCCGTGCGCGCCTGCGTTCGCGAGCCCGGCGCTCGCCTGGTTCACGACCCTCGGATCCGGCGATCGCGGCGCCGCATGCGATCGGCACATTCGGGCTGCAGTCCGCGCGCGTCGAGGGCGCGAGGCGTGGCGCCGACTCCTCGAGGATCGGGATCGGCTGCTCGTCAACCAGCTCGTCGTCCATCAGCTTCGTGACGCGCACGCCGGCGACATCGTGATGTTCCACTATCCGCTCAGGCCCGAGCTGTCGTTCGTCAAGCGGATCATCGCCGAAGCGGCGACACCGTCAGCATCGTCGACGGCCAGGTGTATGCGAACGACGCGCGTCTCGACGACGATTTCCGATTCCCCGCAATTCCGCAGTCATGACAACTGGGGACCGGAGGTCATTCCCGACGAATTGCGATTTCGTGTTGGGCGACCACCGAAACCGCAGCTCAGACGCCGTGAGTGGGGCATGGTGCCCAAGAAGTTACATCGTCGGCAAGGTGCAGCTATGGTGGTGGCCCCCGTCCTCGGTCCGGTTGTTCCTAATGAGATGACTCCACGCGTCGCCCCGGCCCCTGAGCTGCGTCTCGGTGACGCGGTGGCTGCCTGCTGTCGCCGGTTCGAGCTCGCCCCTGGGCAACCGCCGACTGCCGGCGGCGTGAACTCAGCGTGTTCTCGTCGTGCGCCCCAGCGTCGATCTCCTGTTCTTCGACGCCGCGGCACACGAGCGTCCGACCCGGATCATCGCATCGATCCGGAGGCCAATGCACGATCCGCCTATTGGCACTGCTTCCGTGCCGGGCGTGAGGGAGGGCCAGATTTACGGGTACCCGGGCGCACGGTCCGCTCATCCGTCGCGCGGGCACAGGTTCGACGCGAGCAAGGTGCTGTTGGATCCATGCGGACGTGCAGTCGTCGTTCCGAACGCCTACCAAACCGCGCCGCGGCGGTGCGAGCGGGGGACAACGCGGCCGTGGCGATGAAAAGCGTGGTCGTCGATGCCACGGCTCTACGACTGGGAAGGCGACCGCCCGCTGCGGCGGCCGCCTGGTCGCAGACGATCGTCTACGAACTGCACGTGCGCGGCTTCACGCGCCATCCGAGCTCCGGCGTTGCCGGCGGATCTGCGCGGAACCTATGCCGGGCTCGATCGCCAAGCTGCCCGTATCTGCAGCGGCTGGGCATCACCGCGCGTCGAGCTGATGCCGGTGTTTCAGTTCGATCGCGCTCAGGACTGCTCCGCCGGCGGCCGCGTCAACTACTGGGGCTACTGCGCCCGTCTCGTTCTTCAGCGCCGCATCAGGCCTACAGCGCGCGCCGGGATCCGCTCGGCCCGGTCGACGAGTTCCGCGACATGGTCAAGGCGCTGCACCGCGCCGGCATCGAGGTCATTCTCGACGTCGTCTTCAACCACACCGCGGAAGGCGATCACCGCGGGCCAACGCTCTGCTTCCGTGGGCTGCGAGAACGCCGCTACTACCATGCTCGGTGCAGGACCGTGCGCGGTACGCCGACCTATTCGAGCGGCAGGCAATACGCTCAACGCCAATCACCCGATCGTCCGCCGGCATGATCGTGGACAGCCTGCGCTATTGGGTCGAGATCGATGCACGTGGACGGTTTCCGCTCTCGATCTTGCGTCGATCCTGTCTCGCGACGCCCACGGTCGACCGATGCCGAATCGCCCATCGCTGAAGGACATCGAGTCGGACCCGGTGCTGGCGGGCACGAAGTTGATCGCCGAGGCGTGGGATGCGGCCGGCGTCGACCAGGTCGGCGCTTCGTCGGCGAGTAGCTGGAAGGAATGGAACGGACGCTTCCGCGACGACGTGCGCAGCTTCGTGCGCGGCGATAACGGATCGATCGGGCATCGTCGCTCGCCGACCGCCTGCTCGGCCAGCCCGGACGCTCTACGCGCACAAGCATCGCGCGAGGCGGAGACACAGTGTCAATTTCGTCACCTGCCACGATGGGTTCACGCTCAACGATCTGGTGTCCTACAACCAGAAACACAACCGACGCGAACGGCGAAGACAATCGCGACGGCGCGACTGACAACCGGAGCTGGAATTGCGGCGTCGAAGGGCCCGACCGACGATCCGGACATCGAGGCGCTGCGCAACCGCCAGGTGAAGAACTTGCCTGACAGCTCACGCTGCTGTCACTGGGCGTTCCGATGATCCGTGATGGGCGACGAGATGCGGCGATGCAGCTCGGAAACAACAACGCCTACTGTCAGGACGATGAAACGAACCTGGCTCGACTGGACTCGGGCCAGCTCCCACGCCGATGTCCTGCGCTTCGTTCAGCTGCTGACCGCCCGTCGCCTGCCGCGCGAGACGGAGTCAGGGAAAGCGCAGCGCCAGTCTGACGGAAATGCTCCGCCACGCGGCGACCTCATGGCATGGCGTCCGCTTGTGGCAGCCGGACTGGCGGGCCGACATCACACAGTTTCGCTTTCAATGCTGTAGCTTGCGCGAGGCCGTCAAGCTGCATCTGCTGATGAACGCGTGCTGCGGGAACCGATCGACTTCGAGCTTCCCCGTGGCCAACGGCACGCTCTGGCGTCGCTGGATCGACACGTCGCTACAGTCGCCGGAGGACATCGTCCCGTGGAACGATGCGCTGAGCGTTGCCGATCGACCTGTACGCGCCGCGCCGCGGTCCATCGTCGTGCTGTGGGCCCGCGTCGGCGGCTGTCGGATGGGCACGGCCAACCATTAACTGGACTCGTCACCGTCGCAGCAAGGGAACGGTGGCCTCGCGAAAGAGTGCTCCGTCCGTGGGGTTCGCGTGCCGCGGACTCCGGGGCGACCGCGCCTCGCCGCCCGCCAGTGCTTGTCCATGCGATGAGGCCGGCGCGCTGGCGTGGCGATTGTCCTCGCTCGATCGCGCCGGTTGCGGCGCGCCAGTAGGCGGTTGATTGCATCCATCAGGTCGTGCGGCAGGCACGGCGGACAGAAACAGGATCGCACCCGGCGGCGGTCGCGCGATCGCGGTCCGTCGACCACGCTCGCGATGTGACCACGATGAGCGGGATTGCGGTCGTGCGGGCGTCAGCCGTGGCGGGCGATGAGCTCCGAGGCCGTATGTCGCCGGCGAGCGGAGTTTCGGTGACGATGGCGTCGACGGCCGGCGCGACGGCGATGGCGTCGCGCCCGGTCGTCACCACGTACATGAAAGCCATGGTGTTGCAGGAACTGCGAATAGATCTGACGGGCATCAGGATCCGCATCGGCCACCAGGATGACTTCGTTACGGGCGATTCGTGAGGTCAGCATCGAGAGCCAGTCAGCGGCGGGCGCATTCGGGGCGGGCAAAGCGTCGTCAGAGCCGAGCGTTACCGGGACGGAGACAATCGTGACGACTGAAGAGTGTTCGCATGATTGAAAACTGCTGATCCTGATGCAGAACGGACGCCACGGTCTGGCTGGCTGCCAGCGTCGCCGATCCGCGGAATCTGGCGCAATTCCGCGTCCCCCGGCCCAAACGGCGGCGGCGACTGACGAGCTATCGCCGCGCGACTCACAGCCGGCTGTGAGTCGCGCCCAGCGCTCCGGACGGCTAGGGTCTGTCGCGCCCGAGCGCGGTGGCGCCGCGCCCGCACCGAGGCGCCGCCTTTACGGCCGGCGTCGCGCGCCTCGGCGCTGGACCACTCGTGCGCGCGTCCGCTCGCGTGGGCCGCTTTGCCGCCGCGCTAAGGCGATCTCGCGTTGCTTGTCCTCACCTGACGGCGAATCCTCGCGAGCTGGTGCGCACGGTGTCCTCCTCGAAATATCCGATCGCGGTGGCGCGACTCGGGCGACCTCGACGCTAAGCAAACGCCGCACCACGGCGGCGTCAGGATCGAGCCGCGTTGGGGCGTGGCTTGCACGTCGGCGGGCGCGGATGACGACGGCGATGGATGATCTGTTCCTGCACGCGTTCAATCCGCTGCAGGCACTCGTGGTGTGCGCCTGCTTGCCGTCGGGCCGTGGTGGCGATTCGCGGTCCGCTCAATCGGCTGATCCGCCGGAGGCAACCCGCATGAGGCTGGTCGTCGTGCTGCTTGCGGTGCTCGGCTTCGCGCATGCCTCCGCCGCGTCGCCGACGAAGTATCTGGTCAAGGTGCGGTCCGACAAGCGAATCGACTTCTCGACGATCAGGACCTACACGTGGATGGCGGGCTGGCCGGCGTTCGATCCCAGCATCGACTGGCAGATCGAGGCTGACGTCGATCGCGGGCTCGCGGCCCTGGGTTTGACCAAGCTCACGGCGGAGCCCTGCGATACGGTGGTCACCTACGCGGCGATCCGCCGCACCGACGTCGATGTGAAAACGAGAGTGTCGCCCGACAGCGATCTGCGACGGGAATACCCGGCCGGCACGGTGATCGTCGTGCTCCTCGATCCGCGAAATCGACGTGAGCTGTTTCGCGGACGCGCCGACATGCGGCTGCAGGCGATGCGGCTCGACGGCGCACGCAGATTCGAGACGCCATCGCGCTGATGTTCTCGCCTATCCACGAAAACGGTAGCGGCACGATGCGCCGTGAGAGGCTGACGGACCATCGTACGCCGTGGCGCGCTCGTGAACGCCCGGTCGATTCGTCGCGGGTGCGCGTGTTGCACACGGACATCACAGAAGAACGACACGGACTCGCCTTGTGGAGCCCGTCGGCCCGCCCAAAGGACGCGCACAATCATGGGGCCCCTTGTCAGCGGGATCCGCTGGTGGGCTGCCGTCGGTCTCATGGGTGGATTCGTTTTCTCGGGAGGGATGCCGGTCGTCACCGCGCCGCGCGGCAGACACCTCGGCCGGTCACGCCCGATTGGCCCCGCTCGTTTGTCGCCCGCAACGGCGCGACGGTCACCATCCATCAGCCGCAGATCGCCGAGTGGCCCAACCAGTCGGCGGTCACCTTTATGCGGCGGTGGCGTATCGGTCGAACCGCGCGCCCGACGCGCTCCGGGACCGTCGCCGTCGAGGCCGACACCACCGTGGCCTTCCGCGATCGCCGCGTCCATTTCTCGCGGTTTGCCGTCGTCGACGCGAATTTCCCGAGCTCTCCAACCAGCCGACGTCGCCGAGATCGTCCCCGTTGATCGAGAAGCATCTGCCGGCCGACGGACGGACGATGACGCTCGACGGGTGCTGGCGGCCGTCGAGCTGCGGCCGGCGGCGCCGAAGAACATCCGCGGCCTCAAAGCCGATCCGCCGCCGATCTTCATCAGCACCCGGCCGGCGGCGTTGGTGAACATCGACGGATCGCCGATCTGGCATACGGTCAGGAAGGGCCCGCCGCAGTACGCGGTCAATACGAACTGGGACCTGATTCGCGATCCGGCGAGCGCCACGTAAGCTTTCTGCGCGACGGCCGCTCATGGCTGACCGCGTCCAACGTGCTGGACCGTGGACGCGACCGCGGACTCTGCCCGCGAGCTTCAACGATCTGCCTGACGGCCCGCGCTGGGAACCGGCGCACGCCTCCGTGCCTCCGTCAACGGCAGCGCCAGCGCGCGCGGGCCATGTGCCCGTCAGCTCGCAGCCCGCCGAACTGATCCGAGTTCGCAGGGGACCCGGTGTATCGATCGGTGCCCGGCACGACGAAACTGCAGTGGGTGAGCTTAACACCGACAGCGTACGTGTTCCGCGAGGGACGCACGCATGGGTACTACCTCGGTCGCGGGCCGGTGGTTCGCGGCGCCGGACTTCACCGGACCGTGGACCTTCGCCACGCCGACGCTGCCGGCTGAATTCCGCAAGATCCCGCTCGTGCACCCGCGGTCTGCATGTGCTGGCCTCGGTGCCGCGAACGCCACAGGCTGCCGCCGCCGTGCTGCTTCGCCCAGGCGCGTCATGCGGCGCGCGTCGACAAGAAAGCGGCTGAAGGCGCCGGCTGTCGCCTACGACGGTCCGCCGTCGTTCCTCCTGATTCCCGACACGCCGGTCGCGCGCGCGATCCAACACCGACAAGGACGTCCTGAAGGCCGGCGCGTCGTGCTACCTGTGTCATGACGGCGTCTGGTTTTCCGCCGACACCGCCACCGGCCCGTGGCGCGTCACCGGGAACCATCCCGGCGGCGATCTCATCAGATTCCCGCCGAGCTCACCCTCGTGCCGCGTGACCACGTGGTCGTCGAGGACGACTGTGAGGACTGGGCCGTGTTCGCGACGACGGACGCATACCACCGGCACGATGGTCGCCGGCGACACGGTCGTGTGGGGGACCGGCATCGGTTACGTTCAGCTACGTCGGCCAGGCGTCTCGCAATCCGATGTACGTGGCACGGCCGTCGACCTACGGCGTCGGCGTGCCTGGTAAACCCGTGGACAGCGACCTTTGGCCGCGGCCGCACCGGAGCACGGGCCTTCGGCTCAGGCGCTGACCGCGCGTGCGTTCGACTCCTGGGATGTCCGCCTGCAGTAGAGCGCCGATCGCACCAGCGGAAACGGTGCCTGTCACGCGTGACGTCGTGGGCACGACCGGCCAGCTGACGCGCACGGCACCCGACCATTCGAGACGGACACGTGTATGCCGGCCCGCGACGGCATCGTCTACCGGCAGCGCGCCGGCGTCTGGGAGAAGCATGGGAAAACGGGATGGATCGCCGTCGTAGCGCGCGCCGGCGAACGAGGCGCCGATCGTCCGACAGCTCGACGCCGACGCGCGCGCGCGCACGGCGGGCGTCGAACGCGGACCCGCGCCGCGTCCGGCCTGGAGCGCGAGTGGGGTCCTCGAGCGGCAAGCTATCGTCCGGTCTCGACCGTCCGCGCGAGGGCCTTAGCCATGCAGCCTTAATTGTTCCACTCAAGAGACGCGTGGTCAGGCCGATCGCCCGGCCGCTGCTGCCGGAGTTGATCGACCGCGGCCTGTGCCGCTCACGACCAGCTGAGTCACTTCCCTGGCCCTGCTGCAGCACGCCGCCGCGCACGCCGACACCGCCGAGCCAGGCGCCGGCGACGCTGCGCGCGGAACGCGAGGCAGGAGGCGTTGCCGATGCGTCACTCGACTCGATCGTCGCGGCCAGTCGAAGCGTCGGCAACGACGTCGTCCACATTCCCGGAGGCGGATCGATTGTCGGTCGCGTCTTCGCCAACATCAGGCAGATGCTCGAGCCGGTCCAGGCGTCCGCGGCATCGCGCGGCGATCTGCGCGAACGCGCCGACGGTTATCAGCATCGGCTCAACCGGTTGCTGACCGAGACGAGCTCGGATGACGGCGACAACCTGACGACCGCCGCGCTGGCGGCGATGACCAGGCGCGGCAATCACGGGCTCGACAGCGCGCATCAGCTCGCCACCGATCTTCGCTGGGAACTGAACCGCCTGCAGGCGAACGTCGTGCTCGAGCCGATCGACGGCGCCGACACCTACGGCTTGACCGAGGGGACCGGATGACTGGTCCGCGCGTTCATGAAGGGCGTCCGGCTGAAACGGCGGCACTCAAATTCGATCACCCGGGACTCCGGACGACGTCGACGCGCGACCGCGACCATCTGTCGATCCGCAACGATCTCCGGATCCACTGGCGCGCACGTCCAGATCCGCGTCGGCCCACACGCGGTCACCGTGACCTCACACCGATCGCCACGGTCCGCACCTGCGGTTCTTTCGCGATCTCATGCGGCCGTATGAGCTTCGCTGGGACGCCCCGAGCGGCCACGGCGCGGTCGAACACAGCTGCCGGTGAGTTACGCCGGGAGCCCGGACGCGCTCGAGGCCTTCCTGTCCCACGTCGGATCGCGGCTCGTCTTTCTGATCGACTGGAATCTGGCGCGCCGGCGGCTGTCGCATTTCCGTGAAGAGCGAAGACGCGGTTAGCCTCCTGACGTGGGCGCGCCGACAACAACATCGGGCATCGGGCGTTCCTGCAGGCCGGGGACGTGCACCTCGTGCACTCGGCGCTCGAGGCGCGCGGCGCCGGCGCTCCTGCGCAACGGCTCCCGGCTCGATGACCTGCTGGGCGGCGACGCTGCCCGGCTCTTTCTCATGGCGCGTGCTGCGGATCGCGTCCGCCGGGATCGCCGGCGGGCGGTCGCCGCGGCTCATCGACGATGAAATCGAAGCGGAGCTGTTGCAGCCTACATCCGGCGATCGGACCGCACCCTGCTGGGCGCCGCCGCCGACCATGCCACGGTGATGGCGGCGGCGATCGAGTGGATCGCCCACGGCGTGACGCGCGGTTGAAGAGGCACGAGTCCCGTCTGGACAGCGCGGCGGCGGTCTCGCTGATTCGCACGTGGCGGACGCGCGCCGACGAATTTGCGCGGCGAACCACCCGGCTGATCGATCACTCAGAACGAACTGCACCACTTCAGGCGGCTGATGACCGACGGCGACCACGCCGGTCAAGTCGCTGGAGCACGCGGCGTTCGCCTCACGCTGATTCCGGCCGAAACCGATGCGGCGCTGCTCTCGCTGCTCGGATTCGATGTGCAGCCTGGGTGTCGAACGGCATCCACGATACGTCCGTCTGCTGGAAGAGGGACGGGATCTGGCGCGCTCGCCGGATCGATCCGATCTCGAGAGCGCTTCCTGGTCACCGTCGATCGGCTGGTCGCGCTCGACGAGCACTGCGATGCCGCAGAGCGATCTGATGCTCGAGCGCCTGATCCGCGGCCCCGCTGATTTCCGCGAGCTGCATCTGATCTCGGCCATCGCCCAGGCATCTCGACGACGCCTTCGACCGCGCTGGTGCGATCGAGTCTGATGGTGCAGGATCACGTGCCTCGGCGTCGCGCCGTGGAGCGTAGGGCACGACATGCCGTCAACGTGGCAACCGGCCGTCGTGAGACGCGCGCGTAAACCGCGCCAGAACGGCAAAACGGACGGCTTGCCGCTTGCGATCACTTTACGCAGGAAGGGGTCGCTGGCGGTTCGATGGCGACGCTGAGTGCAGCATGCTCCTGGCCGCAATGTCGGCGGGCACGGATCGAGGAGCGCGTCATCGTTCTGCATCGGTCGGCCCCTTCTTCGTTCGTCGCCGGCCAGAGCCGGGACATGACCAACGAGACGATGAACCCCACCAGGCAGCCGAGCAGCACGTCGCCGACGCGCTCGACGCCTTGCCGCATCCCGTGATCCGGGACGGGATCCGCGAGCCCGCCGGCGACGACGATGGTCGCCGTGATCGGGGCCTGCCGCCACATCACCGGCACGCGCACGACATAGGTCGAGATCAGGACGCTCACCGACAGGGCAATCGGAATCTTCCACTCGCTGGTGCCGCCGACGAACAGAATCACCAGGCCAGTGCACGCAGCCGACCAGCGCGTTGGCCAGGCGGCCGCGAAAGAACTTCCATGCGGTCTCGACGACGGGATCGCTGGCTGCGATCATCGAGCTGATCGCCCAGATCGGATTCAGGTGCCGGAGCTCACGAAGGATCAGCCACAGCAGCGTGCCGGCGACGAAGACGTTCACCGCGACCCGGACCCCCGACAGGATTGAGCGTCTCGAGGGTCCGCTTCAACACCTCGGAGATCCTCACTCGTGCGACTTCGGCGCACCGCCCTGAGAGGCGATAGACGGTGCCCGTTTTTGGTCGTTCCGAGCGCCACCCAGTCCTTGGCGACGCGCTGCAGGTGCACGAAGAAGTGTTCGCACCGCATCAGCGCCTTGGGGTGCAGCTGGCGGCGCTTCTGAAACTTGATTTGAAAGGCGAATTCGCCGACCAGCTGCTGCAGATCGCCGCGCGTCCGCCACAGCGACACGTTGGGCTTAGCTTGGACGCCCTTGCCGAAATCGAGCCGGCCGATGTCCATGAGGATTTCCTCGATGGCCGCGTTGTTCACGAGCTCGATCCGGCCGCTCGCCGGCGTCTCCAGCGCGCGTAACGCCGGCAGCACCTCGAGCACGGTTGCCATCGATCGTCGATCGACCTGGCGCACGCCGCTCAACGGAAACTGGATGTTGTGCGAGTAGAGCATGCGGTAGCCGCCCAGCCGGTGTTTCAGCGGCAGCGCCTCGGCCTTGAACTTGACCTGGTAGTCGCCGGCGATATTCGGCCGGACATCCACCTCCGCGGCTTTCTGCAGATCCGGGTGGCGGTAAGCTTGAACACGATCTCCGGGTCGCCGACGAGAAAGCCGTCTTCGTAGGTGAACCGCCGGCGCAGGATGAAGGCGTTCCGGTAGAGCAGGAAGTCGGGCGTGTCCAGGAAGAGCACTTCGCGGATGCGAGGAGCAGTCTTTTGAATCCGTCGGTGTCGAAATCGACGCCGGCCCGGGCGGCGGCCTCCGCCACAACGGCCTCTGAAGTCGCGCAGGCTCCGGGCCGACGTGAAGCGCTCGCCCTTCAGGATCACTTTGACCTGCAGGTACTGCAATTGGTGAATCGGCTGGCCGTCGCGGTACGTAGTGCTTGATGTCCGGGACCCGACGGCGTCTGGTGCGTGCTCGGTGCAACGGGTCGAATGGCGCGTGCTGGCATGACGCTGACTGTCATCGGCGGCCTCCGCAGAAAGAACATCGATATGCGAAGTGGCGGCCATCTCTGAGGGCGTGAAATGGCCGTGGCCGGATCGGCGCCGCGCCGCCGCTGACGACATGTCGAGAATGCGCGACGGACCCTTTGCGATCAGTCGGGGCGGTCATGACGCGTTGGACGCACTGCATGGCTCCTCGGGCGGTCCTATCGTTGCAGCCGCACTCCGCGAGGAAAGTGAGGAGGCCGTTTCATGAACGTTCAACGTTTGCGCCGTGTCCTGACCGTCACACTAACAGTGTGCGGTGCGGCGGCCATGGCGTCGCCGCGCGTACGAGGCGCAGGAAGTGCTGCCGGCTGAGGGCGGCATGATCACGCTGGTGGGGCTGTTTCGTGAGGAGCGACAGCAGCATTCGAATACGTGCTAGAGCTCGAGGCGGTTCATGGCTCGCGAACCCGGCGATCGGATCGACAGAGACGGCCGCCGGAAGCCAACCGCAGCCGGCGTCAGGCGAAGGGACAACCAGGCTATCGATCTGAAGGACACCGCCAAGGCCACCTTGGCAAGCCCACGCACGGCCGCTGGACCGAGGTCACCGGCCGGCTGGCAACACCATCGACAGGAGACCTGCGCGCGAACTGCATGTGAGGTCGTTCAGGGCGCTGCCTGTCGTCATCCCGACGCCGGCAGCGCCGCCCGCCCAAGTGCGATACATGCCCGCGCGCCGCAGCCGCAGGCGGCGATCCCGCCGCTTCCGGACGAACAGCCCGGTGGCCACGAGTGGGACGGTGCCGACGCAGCTTCCCAAGACGGCCAGCTCGCTGCCCTTGATGGGGTTGCTCAGCCTGCTGTCGCTCTCGGGAGCGCTGTCGCTGCGTCTGGTCGGTCGTCGTCGACGCGAGTAAGCACGTTAGGCGCCGGCGACTCGAAGGGCACGAAGGCCGTCTCCGCCTTCGTGCCCTTTCTCTTGTAACTGTGATGACCGGGATGATCAGTCGTCGCACCGGTGGCGGGAACTTTTGCAGGATCTTCGCGACGAGCTTGTGGACTTTCTCGTCGATGTCGTCCGGCTTCCAGCGGGGATTCACGTCCCGGACGCCTTTGCCCCGCCAGAGCAGCGTTCCGGCTCCGCCGTCGAGCATGTCAATGGTCAACGTCGCGTATTCGACGTCGCGCACCTGATAGGTGCTCCATCCGCCCGTCACGCCACGCGTCTACGCCAGCCATAGGGCTCCGTGCCCAGCCGTGACGACCCGTACCATCCGAAGGGGCTGGCCGCAATCGTAGCGTGGTGACCTCTTTCCGCGTTTCCGAGGTCAGGCTGGGCACGACGCACATGTCGGGATTGATCGCTGCGCACCATGTCCCGGCCGAGCGAGCGCGCCGGCGATCGCGACCGTGATGCGCTCGTTCATGAGCGGGTTGTCGGACATGTTCTCGCTTCTGAGCGCGAAGGATCGCAGCCGGGCGAAGTTCGCTTTGCGATCGTAGTCGTAGATCACCGTCTGTGGGGTGACCGTCTGCGGGATGAGCGTCGCTGCCAACAGCGCGCTCGCCATGCGAAGAGACCTGGCCATCGCCGTACCTCCTGCACCGATGAATCAGGCGGGCTCGCGCTCTCGACTAGCCAAGGTCGCAACGCGCGTACCACGACGAAGCCGATTGGCGCCGGGCTGACGGCAGGCCGGGCCGCGTGCGACGGCGCGCACCACGGCGGGCTGTCATCGGTGACCGCATGTTGTGAGCGGAACGAGGGCTGGCCGCGGTGTTGTCTGGAAAAGTGGCGCGAATCGCCTGGTCGGCCGCAGCGCTGACGTTGGTCCGCGATTTGAACAATGGCGGACGCGTCGTTTTCACAATAGGAGGAGCACTATGACGCTGAAGGACACGTATCAGGCCGTGTTAGCTAGTCGCAACGCGCCACGAGGACCTCCGGTTCGAGGAGCGCGAGGCAAGCTGCAGATCACCGGCGTCGTCGCCACCGAGGAGCACAAGAATCGGATCTGGGCGGCCATCCGGACCGTTCCGGCGTGGCAGCGGGAGGTCGTCGTCAACCTCCGGGTTCAGCCGAAGAGCGCCGCCGCGAAGACGTCGTCGCGTGCAGGCGCCAGCGGCGGCGCCTCGCAGACGCACACCGTGGTCGCCGGCGACACGCTGAGCGCGATTGCCGAGCGCTACTTTCGGCGATGCGAGGCAGACCACGAAAATCCTCGACGCGAATCGCGATCTGCTCGTCAATCCGAGAAGATCCGGCCGGGGCAGGTGCTGAGGATTCCGGCGTGAAGGTCCATGCCGCGGCGCTCGTGGCGCTGCTCGTCGTGGCGTGCAACGGGCACAGCTCCCCCAGGGAACTGGGACGGCGTCGGAGCCGTCCCAGGCCGCCGGGACGGCCGGCGTCGCCGAACGCGCCGTCCCGGCTGTCCCCGCACCCGCCGAGGCTGGCGCGGTGGAACGCGACTGCGAGCGCCATCGCGGCGCTCGAGCGCATGGGCGGCTATCTCCGTGGGCTCACGACGTTCCAGATCCGTGGCGAGACGAGCCGCGACGAAGTGCTCGACGACGGCCAGAGCGTCGAGTTCGGCGCGGTCGTCGACATGATCGTCCAGCGGCCGAATCGCATCCGCGCTGAAGTCACCAGCGACCGGAAGCACCGGCTCTATTTCGGTGATGGAAGACGTTCAGCGTGTGGGCGCGGCGCATGAACTACTACGCCACGATCCCGGCCCCTGCCAGCTTGCGAGAGCTCGCGGACACGCTCGCCGACAGCATGCGATCTCGAGCTCCCGCTGAGTCGATCTCTTCTACTGGGGCGAGCGCAAGAGCCTCGACGACATCCGGGGTGCCAGCGACATCGGGGCGTCCCAGGTCGACGGCGTCACCTGCGAGCACTATGCGTTCCGGCAGGAGGGGGCGCCGACTGGCAGGTCTGGATTCAACAGGGCGACTATCCGCTGCCTCGCAAGCTGGTCATCAGGACCACGACCGACCGCGGCGCGGCCGCAATGCACGGCCACGCTGGCGTGGAACCTCAGCCCCGTCGATGCACGACACCGCGTTCACCTTCGTTCCGCCGAAAGATGCGAAGCGCATCACGCTGGTCGAGGCGCGGGCGTCGGCCGTCGACGCATTAGGAGGGATGAACCATGTGGAAGGTGAGGCGTCGTCGTGGCCTGCGTCGCGATGTTTGCCGTGCTGCCGCTCGCGATCACGGTGTGGGCCCAGCGCGGATCGCGTGGAGCGGCGCGGTCCAGCGTCAGCCGATCGTCATCGGCGAGTGTGAACCGTAACGTCAACGTCAATCGCGACGTGAACGCCAATCGCAACGTCGACGTCAACCGCAACGTCGACGTCAATCGCAACGTCGGCGTCAATCGCAACATCGACGTCGACCGCGACATCGACGTCGATCCCGGCACGGCGGCGGGTATGGCTGCTGCTATCACCCGGTCGCTCGCACCGCCGCGGCGGTGACGACGGCAGCGGTGATCGGCTCGATGGTCTATTCGCTGCCGAGCTCGTGTGCCAAGAGGTCAGCGTGAACGGGTTGACGTATCAGCAGTGCGGATCGTCGTGTACCAGCCGCAGTTCTCGGGATCGAGCGTCACCTACCATCGTCGTCAACCCGCCAAGATACAACCGCATCAGCCGCCAGAACAACGGTCGATACGGGTGGAGGACACTGTTGCTGCGCTCGCTCTCTGTGGGGGCGCGGACGCCTCAGCACTGAGGTCGAATCGTCACCCGCCGGCAGCCGTGGCGTGGACGGCCATCAGGTGGTCGATCAGGCGCTGCGTATCGACGCCTTTGGTGAAAAAGCCCGCGGCCCCGGCCAGCTCGATCGCGTGGAGGTCCTCGGTTTTCACGTGCGTCGAGAGCCCGAGAATCTGGATGAACGGGAGCTCGGCGCGGATGCGGCGCGTGGCCTCGACGCCGTCCATCCCGGGCATCGAGACATCCATCAGGATGACATCGGGCCGGAGTGCGTGCGCTTCGGCAATCGCCTCGAGTCCGTCGCCGGCTTCGCCCACGACGTGAAGCTCGGGCCGCTCCTGCAACAGCTCGCGGAACACTCTGCGCACGCCGGCGTGATCGTCGACCAGCAGAATCCTGAGCGCCCGCGCCGACGCGAAGCCGGCGGCGCCGTCGAGCGCCGGTCCGGTCGCGACGCGGCTCAGCCGGCGTTGTGCGTCGATCCCGCCCTGCGCCTCGCCTCGGGGCGCGACCAGGCGGAACCGTGTTCCCTGCCCGGGGCGCTCTCGATGTCGAACCGGCCGCCGAGCAGCGTCAGCCGTTCGCGGATGCTGAACAGACCCCATCCGGCCTGGCCGGCCTTCTCTCGTTCGACGAGCCCCGCCGGGTCGAACCCGATCCCCCGGTCCGCCACGGTGATGCAGAGCGCGTCATCCTGATCGAGTGACAGATCGATCGTGACCCGATCGACCTGGGCGTGCTTGACCGCGTTGAACAAGAGCTCTCGCACCGACTCGAACAACAGCGTGCGGACGTCCTTCCGGTCGGAGTTGGCGAGCGGGTCAGCGGACACCTGGACCACAAGACCGTACTGGTTTCGTGTCCGCTCTGCCAGCCAGGCCAAAGCTGCGGGCAATCCCGAACCGTGCAGCACGGGAGGAAACAGCTCCAGGCTCAGCGATCGTGCGGCAGCGATGGCCTCGTCGAGGTGACCTTTCGCCCGCACGAGCGGTTCGTCCGGACCGGTCCCCCGCTGCGCTTCCCGCGTCACGTGTCGATCGAGGTTCAGCGCCGCGCTGACGAGCAACTGCTGGAGACCGTCGTGGAGCGTCTTGGCGAGCTGTTCGCGCGCGTGCTGCTCGGCGAGCGTCAGGTCGGACGCCAGCCGGCTCAGTTGAGCCGTCCGGTGTTCCAATTCGACCGTTCGCTCCTGAAGGGCCGCCTCCGCCCGCTTGCGGTCGGTGATGTCCGTCACGAAGGCGATGGCGTGTCCGCCGCCGGCGGTGGCAACGTGATTCAGGCTGACTTCGAGCGGAAACGTCGACCCGTCTTTCCGTTGCCCGAAGAGCTCGAGGTTGACACCCATCGGCCTGGGACCCGGTGCGGCGAAATTGCCCGGTCCAATGCTGCGCGTGCGCGTCACGAACTGACGGCGGCACCAGCCGCTCGATGGACTGGCCGATCGAGCTCGCCCGGCGCCCAGCCGAACATCGCTTCGAGGGCGCGATTCGCCGTCACGATCGTCGCCTGCGCATCCACCGAGACAATGCCCTGCGTGGCGGTCTCCAGCAGCAGCTGCAGTTCCCGATCGCGCTCCTCGTCACGGCGCGCCTGGAGCGCCTCCTCGGCCCGCCGGCGCTCGGTGACGTCGAGCTCGAGCCCGGTGAGCCGCGTGACCTGGCCGTCGGCGGCGCGGTCGGCGCGTCCCAGACTCTGTATCCACGACACGTTCCCGTCGGGCCGCACGATGCGAAACGTGTTGTCCCACGCATCCTTCGCCGTCGAACGCAGGATCTCGTCGAGGAGGCCGAGTACCTGCGGGCGATCCTCTTCGTGCACGCGGGACAGCCAGCGCGTCGTGACGTCGGCGGTTCTTCGGGGTGAAGCCGTATCGCGCACGAAAGCCATCATCCCAATCGATGTGATTGGAGCTGGCCTCCCACGTCCAGGAGCCTCCTGCCGACGCATCGAGCGCCAGACGCAGCCGCTGTTCACGCTCCCGCAGCGCCGCCTCGGCGCGGGCGCGCTCGACCGCGTCCCAGGTCCGTTCGGCGACGTCGCGGATCAGCGCGATCTCGGTCGGCGCCCACGAGCGTGGTGTCGCGTGGTTGGCGCCGAAGGCGGCCACCAGCTGCCCGCCTTTCAGCAGCATCACGCCGACAAACGCCGCGATCTGTCTCGCCTGCATGGCGACGCGCTCGGATTCCGTGAACCTCGGATCCGTATCGCATCGTTCACCACCACGGTCTCGCCGCGCCGAAACGCATCGCGCAACGCCGCGCCAAACCGCCCACCGGCCAGCAATACGTAACTG
>ERZ1370068.10777-contig-9445_pt1 | contig 67256 bp, 116 predicted proteins | sample MGYA00561227_ERZ1370068 | MGnify/ENA primary metagenome ERZ1370068 (study PRJEB38410, sample SAMEA6850437) | metagenome | study: Metagenomic assessment of the ecological functions of the soil: analysis of the soil microbiota associated with the... | reverse complement strand
CAGTTACATTGCTCCGGAGCCGAAGTACTGTTCAGGCCTATTCAAGAAGCCGGCAAGACGCTCTAGCGTCTAGCCCGCGCAGCTTCGCGCGCCCGATGACGCGCTCTTGCACCTGATACGAACGCACGTTGCTCAGCGAGCGCGCGTCAGCGAGCCATCGACCGCGTTCATGGTGTGCGTCCAGTCGCTGAGCTGCACGGTGTCGCAGGCGCCGGCGGCGCCGCGCACCAGCTGACCCATGCGGATCGTCTGCGCCAGCGTGTCGCCGCTGTGCCGAACGCGTGCTGCTCTCGACCGCGTAGTCGGAGTTGTTGAACATCGTGAACTGCCAGAGATACTCGGCTGAGCTTCTCGAGCTCATCGGCGGTCAGCGGGCGCTGGTTCATGCTGCCCGCCGCGCCGACATCGGCACGCAGGTCGGTGTTCGAGCGATCCAGGTAGTCGCAGCGGAACACGCGATGACGAATCATCGCGGTACGACGTCGGCGCGCGGCACGCGCACCACTTCAAACATGTGCGCGTCGCCGCTGCACTTCGACCAGATCCGAATACTGGCCCTGCCAGGTGGCCTGGCGCTCCGACCAGTCGATGGCCTGCGCCATGTCGTTGGTGCACACCTCGTAGGTGGCGCTGATGCCCTGCGGGCCCGTGGCGAGATCCGTGTTCTTGAGATGGCGCGTCGACAGCGTGCCGACGACGCTCGACGGGCGCGCTTCGACATCGAAGCCGGCCGGAGTGCGCTCATCACCCTTGTACAGGCGGCCGGCGAGCGCGAGATCCGCGGCGGCCGTGGACGGCGGGTGCACTGACCGGCGGGCGGTCGGAGCCGATGGCGGGCTGCGAATTCGACGAGGCCGGCGAGCTGCCGCGGCACCGACCACCGCCGCCACCGCAGGCGCAGGGCCGAGACTGACTCAGTACAGAGAAGATTGCGCATGTTCATTCGTTACACCGCTGCCAGCTGTCATTGCGGACACGCACCCAGGTGCCGCTTTCTTCGATCGATCCATGTTCGTCGTAGCGCCGCACTTCCATGACCGGCAGTCCGCGCTCGCGCGACGCGCCAGCGACACTTCGCAGGCCCACAGCCACATCGCGCGATCGTCCAGTCCAGGCGCGCCACACGTGGCCCTCGTCTCGCAGCGAGCGCATGCGCCAGCTTCTCGAGCGACGGCGTCAGCTGACGTTCCTGCGTCAGCGGATGCGACTCGCTCGGCAGGTGGCCCTCGACGCGGATGAAGCTGTCGAGCAGCTCACCGGCATTGCCGGGCAGCTGGATCGCGCGGAGCTTCATCGTTTCCATCGTCGAGTGATCCCTATCTGTTGTTTGGGGCCGGCGGCAGCACACGAGCACTTGCGAGAGAGGAGTACCGTCGGTCGGTTGCACGAACCCGCGAGCTGCCGCCAGCGAGACGTTGGTGCGCTGCACTAATGCGCAGCACCCTGAAAGGGTTTACGGCGGCAATGCGGCCGAATTGAGCCGCCGAATGTGACCGACTTCGCGGGTGCGCGGCAATTATTTGAACCGCGTCTCTTATGTTCGTTGTTAGGTGTGAGGCCGTAGTAGCGCGAGACTGTTCACGCCATCCGCGATTACGTCAGCTGATGCATGCTCCACGTGGCAACGATGGAACATAGGTAGTTAGCTGCAGGAATGCGGCGATAAAAAACGCGCCGGAGGCGCGTTTCAAGAGAGGACGAGCCAGAGCGGCCGGAGAGAGCCTGATCAGGCTTCGGCGGAGAGAACCTTGCCGGCAGGCGGCAGCGTAGGGATTCGACTGGCCACGCGGGCCATAGGCGCGGGGCTCGGAGCGAGGCGCCGGTCATGGCGCCGAGCAGGCCTTCGACGCGCTTGATCTGCGCGCCGACCAGCACGCCATTGCGAGTCGTTGAGGTCGCGGCAGTCGCGGGCGCGCGTGGCGCATTCTTCGTAGCGCTTGCCGAGCGTGCGGGCCGGATCGCACCAGGCGATCAGCTTGGCGAGGCCGGCGAGGTCGGTGTCGTAGCCGAGCATGCTGCACAGGCTGCGACGCTCTGTCTTCGATCTTCGAGCAGTTTGACGACGCTGGCCTGGCGCGCGTCGGCCGAGCGCCTCCAGGGCGTCGATGTCACGGCCGCGCAGTGCGCCGTGTTCCTTGTCGAGCAGGCTGGCGAATTCGCCGAGCGCAGCGTTTTCCTCGGCGAGCAGGCGCCCGAGGGTGTCGCGAGTCAGGGCCGCATCCACGAGGTCTGCGTCTCCGGGGTTACTTGTGGGCGGGAATGGTGGCGAGCAGGTCGACTTCGAAGCGCAGCATCTTGTCGGCGACGCGCTGCGGATCGACGTGATAGCGGCCTTCGTCCACCGCGCGGCGCACGGCGTCGACGCGGCTTTCGTTCACCACCGGCAGCGTGCCGATGTGGCTTTCGAGGGCGGCGAGGGTGCGCGCGGTATCGGAGACGTCGATGTTCGAGGCCGCACCGGTGGTTTCGGCTCTTGCGGCCTTCGGAGGTGGCGTCGCGCGCGCGCGCAGACGGGGCACCGCCACCGACCTGCACCGGACGTCCGTCAATTCCACTGATTTTGTTCGCCATCGCCCATTCTCCAAGGGTATCTACGAGCCTCGTAACGGCCCTGGTTTTCGGAAACTTTAGGCCGGCCGACGAAAAATTGGCGCTTTCGGGCCAGGTCGCGTGACGCAGTTCACAGCGCTCAGCGGGATTCACCCGCACCACACCGTCGGTGTCGGCCACTCCCTCGACTATCTTTAGTGAATTGAGGTTCTGGACCCGCACGCGCTGTTCGCGCGCCGGCATCGGCCAGGCGCCGACCCGGGGCGCGGACTTCCGAGGCCTCCGGCGCGGGCGGCCAGGGTCACGCTCTGACCCCTATGAATAAGGAGTGCGGCGTCCAGGGCGTCGGCGGTCACGGCGGTGCCTTCCGGGATCGGCCGGCGGGTCAGGCGCCCGCCGAGATCCTCGGACTCGCGACACGAACGGCGAGGCCAGGCCCGGGCAGCTACGCGGACTGCACGGTCACGTCGGCGGCGCGCGATGCTTTCGCCGCGCGCCAGCGCGCGCCGCAGCACCAGCACGTCGGTCGTCGCGATGGATATCCACCGGCACATTGAGGTTCCAGTGACGCGTGCGCCTTGCAGGCCACGCGCACCAGCACGCGCGTCTGCGTGCCGCGCGGCAGCGTGCGCATGTGCGTCCGAGCGGCGCGGCGCAGGCCGGCAGGCGCAGGCGCGCATCGAGCTCGGCGGCCGTGAAGCTGACGCCCGTCAGCGCCGCGATCGAGCTCGCGGCGCAGGGCCGCTTCGGCCGCGCGCCGTCACGGCGGCGAGCGACTGTGCGTCGCGGCGGCGACTGCGCGCGAGTCTGCCTGGCGTCGCCAGCGCCGAAAGCAGCGGCCAGCACGCGAAACAGAGGGTCAATGATTTGACTGACATGCACTGTAGTTAGCAATCGACGTGCCACGCGCGGCGCTCGCTCAAGAAAGAATGCGCGCGGCCGTTACGGACTTACGACGACAGGCGCGCTCGCGCCTGCAGATGCTCGCCGCCGCGGCGGCAATGCGCCGCCGCCACCGCGTGCGCGCGCGTCACAGACTTCGCGCACCCGATTCGATCGAGCCGCCGCCCGGCGTGCGCAAAAGCGCCCGTGGCACGTCACTTGCTTTGCTCCTCGCCGTCACGCCGCGATCGACGATCGCCGACGCGAGGAGTGAGCGATGCCCCTGAACCTCGACCAGTACGTCAGGCGTGCACGCCGCCGCGCTCGACGTGCGCGCGCGCCGCGGCGAGCTCATCGCCAACAACCTCGCGAATGCCGACACGCCGGGCTACCAGGCCCGCGACATCGATTTCCGCCAGGCCATGGCGCGCGCCGCGGGCAGACGCAGACCGTCGGCATGCACGCTGACGCACCACGCAGGCCGGGCCACATCGGCGGCGCCGCGTCGGCCGACGCCGCCACGCAACCCGGATCTCAAGTACCGCACGCCGCTCGCGCCTGCGCTCGACGGCAACACCGTCGACGCGCAGCTCGAGCAGGCCGCGTTCGCCGAGAACGCCGTGCGTTACCAGGCGACGCTGACCTTCCTCAACTCCAAATTCCGCGGTCTGCTGACCGCCATCATCGGCAGCTAGGCAGGTAGCCAGTCATGTCATCCTTCAAGGCCTTCGATATCGCCGGATCCGGCATGGCCGCGCAGTCGGTGCGGCTGAACACCACCGCCAGCAACCTCGCCAACGCCGACAGCGTGAGCGGCGACCCGACCAGCGTCTACAAGGCGCGCCATCCGATCTTCGAAGCGGTGCGCGCGCAGCTCGCGGCCGGGCGCGGCGCAGCGAGTGCGCAGCGCCGCGGTGCGCGTGCACCGGCATCTACGAATCCACCGGCGCCCGCCAGCCGCGCGTTACGAGCCGGGCAATCCGCTCGCCGACGCCAACGGCTACGTGTACGCGCCCGCGGTCAACGTGGTCGAGGAGATGGTCAACATGATCTCCGCCTCGCGCTCGTACCAGAACAACGTCGAAGTCATGAACACCTCCAAGGACCTGCTGCTGGCCACGCTGCGGCTCGGCCAGGGCTAATCGAGAGCTAGACACATGCTCGACATGGACCTCATCAACGCCGCCATGGTGCGGCAGAACACCGACCGGACAGGCCGCTGGCGGCGCGGCGCGCGCCAACGCGGCGAACGCGAAGAAGACCGAGCTCAACCAGGACGACTTCCTGACGCTCATGATCACGCAGCTCAAGAACCAGGATCCGTTCAAGCCGCATGGATCCGGCGCAGTACGTCGGCCAGCTCGCGCAGTTCAGCTCGGTGTCGGGCCTGCTCGGAAATGAACAAGCAGATCAGCGCGCTCACCGACAGCCTGCGCGGCAACCAGGTGCTCGACGGCGCCGGCCTCATCGGCCGCACGGTGATCGCCGCGGGCAACAGCGTCTATCTGCCGGACGCCGTCGACGGCGAGGCGCGTCGGACCGCAGGCGCTGATCGACGTGCCCGCGGGCGCCTCGGCCGTGCAGCTCGTGGTCAAGGATTCGAGCGGCGCGCTGGTGCAAGACGCAGGCGCTCGATACCAGCGCGGGCTGCGCAGGCTTCACCTGGGATGGCAGCACCAACGACGGCGGCGCGGCGCCGCCGGCGCCTATCACGATCGAAGTCGTCGCCAAGCGTCGGCGACAAGAACGTTTCACTGAAAACCAGCGTCGCGGCCCGGGTGTCGAGCGTCGCGCTCGATCCGGCCACCGGCGCGCTGATGCTCGACACGGACTCGCTCGGCGAAACTCGCCATGAGCGACGTCGAGCGCGTGCTGTAACCATCAAGAATTCAAGGAGATCTCTCCATGCCATTTCGCATTGCCCTCTCGGGCCTGAACGCCGCCCAGGCGGACCTGAACGTCACCGCCAACAACATCGCCAACACCTCGACCAACGGCTTCAAGGGCTCGCGCGCCGAGTTCGCCGACCTGTTCGCCGTGTCGCTGCAGGGCGTGTCGAGCAACGCCAGCGGCAACGGCGTGCGCGTCGCCGCCGTCGCGCAGCAGTTCGCGCAGGGCAACATCGAGTTCACCGACTCGAACCTCGACCTCGCGGTCAGCGGCCAGGGCATGTTCATCCTGTCCGACCGGCGGCGCGCTCGCCTACACGCGCGCCGGCGCCTTCCAGATCGAATCGCGACGGCTACGTCGTCAACTCGCAGCAGCAGCGCCTGCAGGTGTATCCGCCGCTCGGCCGGCGGCGGCTTCAACACCGGCGGCCTCGTCGACCTGCGCCTGCAGACCACCGACTCGGCGCCGCAGGCCACGACCGAACGTCGAATACGTGCTGAATCTGCCGGCCAACGCCGCGCCGCCGCCGGTGCGCCGTGTTCGATCCCGAACGATCCGAACACCTTCAACCAGGCGACCTCGCTCACGCTGTTCGATTCGCTCGGCGCGACGCACACCGGCACGATGTACTTCGACGAAGACCGGCGACCGCCGAACCAGTGGACCACGCAGCTCTGCACATCGACGGCGCGCCGGTCGGCGGCCGCGCAGACGCTGCAGTACTCGAACACCGGCGTGCTCACGGCGCCGGCCGGCGGCCTGCTGCCGTTCCCGGCGTACACGCCGGCCACCGGCGCGGCCGACATGAACGTGACCGTGGACCTGGCGCAGTCGACGCAGTTCGGCGGCAACTTCGTCGGTGAACGCGGTGACGCAGGACGGTTACACCACCGGCCGCCTCATCGGCATCGACATCGACGAGACCGGCATCGTGCAGGCGCGCTTCACCAACGGCAGCTCGCAGCCGCTGGGCCAGGTCGCCATCGCCAACTTCGCCGAACCCGCAGGGCCTGCAGCAGCTCGGCAACACGCAGTGGGCCGAGACCTTCGCCTCGGGCCAGGCGCTGCGCGGCCAGGCCGGCAACTCCGGCTTCGGCCTGGTGCAGTCGGGCGCGCTCGAAGGCGTCGAACGTCGACGTGACCGAGCAGCTCGTCAACATGATCACCGCGCAGCGCAACTTCCAGGCGAACGCGCAGATGATCTCGCACGGCCGACCAGATCACCCAGACCATCATCAACATTCGCTGAGCGCACGGTACAGGAGCATAGCCATGGACCGCATGCTCTATGTGGCGATGACCGGCGCGAAGGAAACCCTGCGCGCGCAGACCGTCAACAACCACAACCTCGCCAACGTCGAGCACCACCGGCTTTCGCGCCGATCTCGCCGCGTTCCAGAGCCGCGCGGTCGACGGCACCGGCTATCGCGTCGCGCGTCTACGCCACCAACGCGCACCGTGGGCTGGGACAGCAGTCGCGGCGCATCGCTGATCGACCGGCCGCGATCTCGACGTCGCGGTCAACGGCGCGGGCTGGATCGCCGTGCAGGGCCCGGACGGCAAGGAAGCGTACACGCGCGCCGGCGATCTGCAGGTGGATGCCGACCGGCCAGCTCACGACCGGCACCGGGCAGCCGGTGCTCGGCGACGGCGGCCCGATCACCGTGCCGCCGTACACCTCGATCTTCGTTCGCGCGCGACGGCATCGATCTCCATCGTGGCGCAGGGCCAGACGCCGGAGACCACTCGCGACCGTCGGCCGCATCAAGCTCGTCAATCCCGACCGATGCCGACTCGCAGCGCGGCGACGACGGCCTGTTCCGCATGAAGGACGGCAGCGACGCGCCCGCCGATGCCGCAGTGCAGCTCGGCGTCCGGCGCGCTCGAGTCGAGCAACGTCAACACCGCCGACGCCATGGTCAACATGATCGAGCTCGCGCGGCACTTCGAAATGCAGGTCAAGGCGATCCGCACGGCCGAAGAGAACGCCGCTGCCGCGGCGCAGCTCGCATGCATCAGGCTGATCAGAGAGCTAGTCACATGAATCCAGCACTGTGGGCAGCCAAGACCGGACTCGATGCGCAGCAGACGCGCATCGCGGTCACGTCCAACAACCTCGCGAACGTCAGCACCAGCGGCTTCAAGAAGGGCCGCGCGGTGTTCGAAGACCTGCTGTACCAGAACGTGCGCCAGGTCGGCGGCTCGACCTCGCAGGACACGCGAGGCGCCCTCGGGCGTGCACCTCGGCACCGGCGTGCGCGTGGTCGCCACCGAGAAGCTCTACACGCAGGGCGGTCTCACGCAGACCGACAACGCGCTCGACGTCGCCATCGAAGGCCGCGGCTTCTTCCAGATCCAGATGCCCGACGGCACCAACGCGCTACACGCGCGACGGCAGCTTCCAGCTGTCGGCGCAGGGCCAGATGGTGACCTCGAGCGGCTACATGCTGCAGCCCGGCATCAGCATTCCCGACGGCGCGCAGAGCATCACGATCGGCCGCGACGGCGTCGTCAGCGTGCGGCTCGCCGGCCAGCCGCGCGCCGGTGCAGGTCGGCACAGCTGCAGCTCACCGACTTCGTGAATCCGGCCGGCCTGCAGCCGCTCGGCGAGAACCTGCTCGCCGAGACCGCGGCGAGCGGTCCCGCCGCAGACCGGCACGCCGGGCCAGAACGGCCTCGGCATCGATCGACGCAGGGCTCGCTCGAAGCCTCGAACGTCAACGTGGTCGAAGAGCTGGTCAACATGATCGAGACGCAGCGCGCCTACGAGATGAACTCGAAGGCGATCTCGACCGCCGACCAGATGCTCGAATACGTCAACAACCAGCTGTGATGAACGCACTGCCATCGCAGATCGTTCTGCGCTCGCTGCACCGTCGCTGTCGCTGCTCGCCGGCTGCGCCACGGCCCGAGGAAGACGGCGGCCGCGACTTCGACGCCGACGCTGGCCCGACGAAGCGGCAGCCGCCGCAGCGCCACGCCCGGCGCCGATCTACGCGCAGGGCACCGACGTCGTCGCTGTGGCAGAACGTCACGCGCGCGCAACGTCGGCGACACGCTCACCATCCGGCTCGCGGAGAGCACCGAGCGCGAGAAGAGCGCGACGCACCACGGCCAGCAAGTCGAGCGACAGCGAGCTCGACCGGTCCGACGATCGCCGGCCGGCCGGTCACGGTCAATGGCGTGCCGGTCCTCGAAGGCGCGATGGACAACGCAGCCGGACTTCGCCGGCAACGGCGCGGCAACGCAGAGCAACAGCCTCGACGGCGACATCACGCGTCACGGTCGCCAAGCGCTTGCCGAACGGCAACCTGCTGGTGCGCGGCCAGAAGTGGATCGCCATCAACTCCGGGCGCGAATTCGTGCGCGTGCAGGGCATCGTGCGGCCGATCGACATCGCGCCGGACAACTCGCGTGCTGTCGTGGAAGGTCGCCGATGCCTACATCTCCTACGGCGGGCAGGGCACGGTGGCGAACGCCAGCAAGCCCGGCTGGCTGTACCGCTTCTTCAACTCACCGCACACGCCGTTCTGAACAGGACTACAACATGCGCCGCTCGACGCGATTCCGCTGAGCTCGACTCGTCGCTGCCATCGCTGCGCTGGTCCTGACGCGCCGCGGCTCGCGCAGGCCGAGCGCGTCAAGGATCTCGCCTCGGTGCAGGGCGTGCGCACCAACCAGCTCGTGGGCTACGGCCTCGTGGTCGGCCTCGACGGCACCGGCGACCAGACCAGCCAGGCGCCGTTCACGATCCAGAGCATCAAGAACATGCTCGATCGCGTTACGGCGTCACCATTCCGGCCAACACCAATCCGCAGCTCAAGAACGTGGCCGCGGTGACCGTGCACGCCGACCTGCCGCCGTTCTCCAAGCCGGGCCAGCACCATCGACGTCACCGTGTCGCCTCGATCGGCAACGCCAGCAGCCTGCGCGGCGGTAGTTTGATCATGACGCCGCTGCGCGGCGCCGATGGCGAGGTGTACGCGCATCGCGCAGGGCAGCCTGGTGGTCGGCGGCTTCGGCGTCTCGGGCAAGGACGGCTCGCGCATCGCGGTCAACGTGCCGTCGGCGGGCCGCGATCCCGAACGGCGCGACGGTCGAGCGCGAAGTGCCGAACGGCTTCACCGACCGAGCCGTACGTCATGCTCAACCTGCACGTGCCGGACTTCACCACCTCGGCGCGGCTCACCGAAGGCATCAACAAGTTGTTGGGCGACGGCACCGCGCAGTCGGTCGACGGCGTGTCGGTCGAGGTGGCGGCGCCGGCCGATCCCAGCCAGCGCATCGCCTATCTTGTCGACGCTCGAAGCAGATCGAGATCGAGCCGGGCGATGCGCCGGCGCGCGTCATCATCAACTCGCGCACCGGCACCGTGGTCATCGGCTCGCACGTGCGCGTGATGCCGGCGGCCGTGGCGCATGGCTCGCTCATCGGTGACCATCACCGAGCGCGCCTCGGTGAGCCAGCCCATGGAATTCGGCCGCGGGCGACACCGTGGTCGTGCCGCGAGAGCATCGATGTCCGTCGACCAGCGCGCAGGCGCGCATGTTCGTGTTCGACGCCGGCGTCGATCTCAACGACATCGTGCGCGCGGTCAACCAGGTGGGCGCGGCGCCCGGCGACCTGGTCGCGATTCTCGAGGCGCTCAAGGAATCCGGCGCGCTGCGCGCCGAGCTCATCGTCATCTGAAGGTCATGCATGGCGCTGCGCATCGACACTACAGACTCCGAATGCGCCGCGCGTCGACGCGCGTGACGCGCAGCAGGCGTGCCGAATGCGCAACGATTTCCGGCAGTTCGCGGCGCTGCGCCGCGAGCGCCGACGCCAACGATCCGGCGGCGCTGCGCGAAGTCGCGCGCCAGTTCGAGAGCATCTTCACCAAGATGATGCTCGACGAGCATGCGCAAGGCGAGCTTCGGCGATCCGCTGTTCGGCAGCGACCAGGCCGACATGTACCAGGACATGATGGACGACCAGCTCGCGGTGCAGCTGTCGCAGGGCAAGGGCCTCGGCCTCGGCCGACATGCTGATCCGCCAGCCTGAGCGCGGCGCATGGTGCGACTCCGAACGCCGCCACCGGACGCGCGACGCGACCGGCAAAGTCGACGCCCGCGACAGCAGCGCAAGTTCATCGAGGCAAATGCTGCCGCATGCCACCGCGGCCGCGCGCGAGCTCGGCGTGGATCCGCGCGCCATCATCGCGCAGGCCGCGCTCGAAACCGGCGTGGGGCACTGCTCAGCCCGGCGGACGCGACGGCGCCGAGTCACAACCTGTTCGGCATCAAGGCCGGCGCAGCGCTGGAAGCGGCGCCAGCGTGTCAGCCGCGACCACCGGAGTTCGCTCGATGGAGTCGCCACGCGAACGAGCGGCGCAGTTTCGCGCCTACGGGTCGGTCGCGGAAAACGTAGCCGGATTATGTCCAGCGTGCTGCGCGACAACCCGCGCTACGCCGCGGCGCTGAACACCGGCAGCGACGTGCGCGCGTTTGCGCGATGCGCGCTGCAACGCGGTGGCTATGCGCACGGATCCGAATACGCCAACAAGCTGGTCGACGGTTGCCGATCGGCTGGCGCTGGCGGCTGCCGCTTGCCGCCGATGTGAACTCCGTTCAAGTCGGACGCCGGACGCGCCGATAACCGAGCCCGAGGGATGAACAATGGCTGACATGCTCGGGACCGGTCTGTCCGAGTTTGCGCTGCGCTTGCAGCGCGCGCTGGATACCACCGCCCACAACATCGCGAACGTCTCGACGGAGGGTTACACCCGCCAGCGCGTTGAATTTCGAAACGCGCACCCCGCAGGCCTACGGGACCCAACTGGATCGGCAGCGGTGTCAGACGCGACGCAGGTGCGGCGCGTCTACGACCAGTTCCTCGCGGAGCAGGCCCGCAGCTCCAGCGGCACGCTGGCGCGACTCGACGCCTTCGCGTCGCAGGCCGAGCGCCTCGACAACCTGCTCGGCGACACCGAGCAACGGCTCAGTCGCCTCGCTGCAGAGTTTCACCGACGCGATCAACGAAGTTTCCAGCACGCCGAGCTCCATTCCGGCGCGCCAGGTGCTGCTCGCGCGAAGGCGCGGGCGCTGACCGAACGTCTGCAAGACTTACGACACACGCGCTGCGCGAAATGTCCGCGCGACGTCGATGCGCCGTCTCAGCGTCGAAGCCAGCGAAATCACGACGCTGCGCGCAGAGCGTCGCCAAGCTCAACGGCAGACATTGCACGTCGCCGTCCAGCAGAACCGGCCAGCCGCCGAACGATCTGCTCGATCAGCGCGACGCAGCTCATCGACCAGCTGTCGCTGAGCAAGGTCGGCCGTCGACGGTCGTCGCCGAAGGTCGATCCGCACTCAACGTTTTCATCGGCAATGGCCAGCCGCTGGTGCTCGGCACCACGGCGCGTCGCAGATCATCGACGACGGTCAGATCCGCTCGATCCGGAACGCACGCAGCTAGTCCATGCAGCACGGCGCGCGGGCACGGTCGACATCATCGCGTCGATGTCCGGCGGCACGCTCGGCGGCCTGCTCGACTGGCGCCAGCCAGATGCTGGACCCGGCGCGCAACGAACTCGGCCGCATCGGCGTCGCGATCGCGACGCCAGGTGCAGTGCGCAGCATCGCGAGGGCATGGACTCCTACCGGCGCGCTGGGCGGCAACTTCTTCAACGTCGGCGCGCGTGGGCGTCAGGCGGCTACCGCGAACACCGCAGACCGGCACGCTGCCGACTGTCACGCGCACCAACGTCGGCGCCCTCACGGCGAACGATTACGTGCTGCTCGCGCACTGCGGCGCGATGGCTTACACGCTGCGTCGCCGGACACGGCGCATGCAGACGTCATCGAACAGCCGGCACCGTGGCTTATCGATCCGATTGTCGTCGACGGCCGTCGTTCATCGTGGGCGGGCAGGTCGCCACCGGCGATCAGTTCGTCATTCATCCGACCCGCGATGCCATCATGGTGGACTGGTCCGTCACCGATCGCGCTCGCGGCACGCCGCGGCGCGCCGATCTGCGCGCCGCGCCGCCAGCAACAACCTGGCACTGGCACGATCACTCCGGCGAAGTGCCTCGACCGACGCAACGCGCGGCTGTCCTGAGCACGAACGTCATCGGTGTTCACCTCGGCGACCACCTATTCAGGTCAACGGCGGCCGGAAGCGTCGCGTACGCCGCGGTCCGATCGACGTCAACGGCTGGCGCGTCGCCATCAGCGGCGCGCCTGCGCAGTGGCGATCCCGTTGCAGCGTCGCACGAACAACGCCGGGGCAGATCGGCCAGCAATCGTAACGCCCGCGCTCGCAGGACTGCCAGGCAAGCCGGTGCTCAACGGCGGTGGCACCGATCTCGGCCTACGCCGCCGTCGAGCAGCTCACCGCCGACGTCGGCGACGTCCACGCGCACCGCGCAGGTCAATCGCGATGCCGAGGCCGTCGATCCACGACAGCGACATCGCCGCGCAGCGATGCGGTGTCGGGCGTCAACCTCGACGAGGAAGCGGCCAACATGCTGCGCTACCAGCAGGCCTACGCCGCCGCCGCGCAGATCATCGCGGTGGCGAACGAGATGTTCGACGACACTCGCTCAACGCGGTGAGGAGATAAGCCATGCGCATATCCACCGCCGGCATGCATCGCAGCAGCATCGACGCCATCCTCGAGCACCAGAGTCAAGCTCTCGAAGACGCAGAACCAGGTCGCCACCGGCAAGAAGTTCCAGACCGCGTCCGAGGATCCGATCGGCGCCGCCGCGCGTCGCGGGCCTGGAACGCAAACTCGCGGACAACGCGCAATACGGGCGCAACTCGAACATCATCAAGAGCCGCCTCAGCTACGAGGAACAGACGCTGGCGGACATCACCTCGGTGCTGCAGAGCGCGCGCGACTCGGCCCTGGCCGGCGCGAACGCCACTCTCGGCCAGGCAGAGCGCAAGATGATCGCCAACCAGGTGCGGCAGAATCTCGCGGCCCTCATGGACATGGCCAACCGCCAGGATGGCAACGGCGAGTACCTGTTCGCCGGCACGTCGACGCGCGACCCGGCCGTTCGCGCAGGGCACGGCCGGCGTCAACTACCAGGGCGACCAGACGACGCGGCAGATCCGCATCAGCAGCACGCAATCGCTGGCCGATGTGCATGCCGGCGTGGACGCCTTCATGGGCATCGCCGAGCGCAACGGCGTGTTCCGCACGACGGTGTCGGCGACCAACACCGGCAATGCGACCATCAGCGTGGGCACGGTGACGGACCCCGCCGCCTGGGTGCCGGACTAACTACACGCTGCAGTTCACCAGCGCCACCGACTGGCAGGTGGTCGACGACAGCACGCCGACGCCCGCGACGATCGCGTCGGGCACGGGATTCACCTCGGGGCAGAGCATCAGCTTCCTGGGCGTGAGCGTGGCTATCACCGGGCGCGCCGGCCGCGAACGATTCGTTCAGCGTCACGCCCGCGCAGAACACGCGACATTTTCGCCATGCTCGACGAGCTGGCGCGCACCCTCGAGGGCGACAGCGCCATCGCCGGCAGTCGAGGCGGCATTCCAGGCCCAGACCGGCGCCTCCATCGCTGAACCTCGACGCGGCGCTCGAGCGCGTAGTTAGCGTGCGCGCGGAGGTGGGCACGCGGCTGCAGGCGATAGAACACCGCGGCGGATTTCCGCGATTCGGAAGAAGTCGATCTGCAGGCGCTGATTTCCGGCATCCGCGATGTCGACTACGCCTCGGCGATCAGCAAGCTGAACCAGCAGTACACCAGCCTGCAGGCCGCCCAGGCCGCGTATTCGAAAATCTGCGCAATTGTCGCTATTCGACTACCTTTAATTTGATGTCGCAGCGGCTGTGAGCCGCTGCGCACTTTTTCTCCACTAAGGTCGGTCTCCCTCAAGCTCCCCCAGGCGCGCCGTTAACGAACACTGAACAGCGCACTGGCAGGTTTACGCCGCAGCGCAACCCCGCCGGTTGGCTTAACCGGATGTTTCGAAACGAAAAGTTTTTCAGGAGCAAATCAACATGGCACTTGTCATCAACACCAACGTGATGTCGCTGAATGCCCAGCGCAATCTGTCGACATCCGGTAGTCAGCTGGCCACCTCGCTGCAGCGCCTGTCCTCGGGCTTGCGCATCAACAGCGCGAAGGACGACGCCGCCGGCCTCGCGATCTCCGAGCGCATGACCACCCAGATCCGCGGCCTGAACCAGGCCGTGCGCAATGCCAACGACGGCATCTCGCTGGCGCAGACCACGGAAAGCGCGCTGCAGGAAGTGACCAACAACCTGCAGCGCATCCGCGAGCTGGCCGTGCAGTCGGCCAACGCGACGAACAGCGACAGCGACCGCGCCGCGCTCGACCAGGAAGTGCAGCAGCGCCTCGCGGAAATCGACCGCATCGCCACGCAGACCTCGTTCAACGGCCGCAAGGTGCTCGACGGCTCGTTCGGCAGCGCGACCTTCCAGGTCGGCGCGAACGTCGGCGAGACGATCTCCGTGTCGGCCTCGACCTCCAGCGTGAAGAGCGACGGACGATCGGCAACATCTGCAGCGTCCACCGGCACGGTCGTGAACGTGAACACGGTGCATCGCCGCTGACGGCCGCGTACGGCTGCCGCGACGGTCGCCAGCACGTCGGGCACCTCGCGGCGCGTTCTCGGACTGCCGACCTGCGCCGCTCGGCTGACGATCTGTCACGCTGACACGTCGGCGGTGTGCAGCGTGCGCTACACCGGCGGCGGCGCCTGGAGCGTCACGATGCCGACACTCGACTGGCGGCCGTCGGCGCCAGCCGCTCGCCACGGCCAGGCATCAGCTCGTTCGGGCACCGCGGTCGCGGCTCGGCACCTGCCGACTCGGTTCTCACAGGCGCTGACGGTACGGCAGTGACTATCGCCGTCACGAACGACCGGCGCGTGGCGGCAGCGTCGCCACGGTCGCGCTGTCACCGCTGCCAGGCTCACCGGCACGTCAGCCGTGCCGCCTGGACGACGGCCTACACGGTCGGTGCGCTCACGCATCACGGTCGGCACGGCGACGACGGTCGACCTGTCGGGCAGCGTACGCGAACAAGCAGGCGCTGCTCGGACGCGATCTGCTTCGGTCGGGGCCGCGGATGCCTCGATCGACTCGCCGACAACCTGGTCGTCTCGCGTCCGGCGAAGTTCATGACGCTCTCGGGTGCCGGTGCGGCCGACGCCGGTCTCGACGGCGCGGCGCCTCGACGGCGTCGACCTCGGTCTGAACAGCGACGAACGTGCTGAGCGTCGGGCGGTGCCAACGACGACGATCCAGCGCATCGACGCGGCGCTGACCTCGGTCAGCACGCTGCGCAGCACGCTCGGGCGCCATCCAGAACCGCTTCGAGTCGACGATCAACAGCCTCAGGGCTGTGTCCGAGAATCTGTCTGCCTCGCGCAGCCGCATTCTCGACACGGACTTCGCGGCTGGAGACGGCGGCCCTGACCCGCGCCCAGATCCTGCAGCAGGCAGGTACGGCGATGGTGGCGCAGGCCAACCAGGTCCCGCAGAACGTACCGTCGCTCCTGCGTTAATGCGCAGCAGCTTCAGTAGATGAAGATGAGGGCGGCGGGATCGCGAGATCCCGTCGCCTTCACATGGATGAGGCAACATGGATACCCAAGCCGTTAGTCTTAAATCCAGCGCACCGGCCTCAGAGCCGGTCGCAAAGCCGGGCACCTCCGTGGTGCCCACTCCGCGTGCCGCCACCGCGGCGGCCTCGCAGGGCGAGTTGCGCGAACGCATGGCGGCCGTCGCACAGCAGTTGCGCGACTACCTGCGTTCGAATGGCAGGGACCTGAATTCCGCGTCGATGCCGATACACGACGCCATGGTGATCACCGTGCGCGAAGCGGCCTCCGGCGAAGTCATCCGCCAGATCCCTAATGAAGAAGCGCTGCAGATGAGGCGCTATCTAGATGAGTGGTCTGGCACGTTTCTCAACGTGACAACCTGAGATAGCTCTGAATCATGGCTACTATAGTTCCACTGGCATCGGCTCCGGACTCGACATCGATTCGCTGGTGTCGAAGCTGGTGGCCGCCGAGCGCTCTGCAGGGCAGACGCGCATCGACACCAAGAAAGGCAAGCTGACCGAGCAGTTCTCGGCGATGGCGACGCTGATGGGCGGCATGTCGGCCTTCCAGTCCAGCCTGAACTCGCTGGTCAGCGCCGGCAGTTTCACCTCCCGCAAAGTGTCCGTGAGCGACGAAACGGCGTTCACCGCCAAGGCTGGCCTCGTCGGCAGCGGCGGGCTCCTACGACGTGCAGGTCGAACAGCTTGCCAAGGCGGCACAGCTCGGTTCCGACGCGTTCGCATCCGCCAGCACCGCAGTGGGCACCGGCACGCTCACCATTTCGGTGGGCGACTCCTCTTTCAGCATCGACGTGGGCTGAGGGCGGCAACAGCCTCGCCAACATCCGCGATGCGATCAACAAGTCCGCGGCCAACAAAGGCGTGCAGGCATCGCTGCTCACCGACGTGGAAGGCACGCACCTGGTGCTGACCAGCACGAAGACCGGCGCGGACCGCGCGCTGACCGTGACCGCCAGCGGCGGCGACGGTGGGCTGCAGAAACTGGTCTACGATCCGAACGGCACCAAGAACATGGAAGTGCGAAGCGAGGCGCAGGACGCCATCGTCTTCGTGTCGGGCTACGAGATCCACAGCGGTTCGAACACCGTCAGCAATGCCATCGAGGGCGTGACGCTGACGCTGAAGGCTCCCACCGAAGTAGGCAGCACGGTCCTGCTGGGCGTCGATCGCGACGATGCGGCGATCCAGGATGCGGCAAAGAAATTCGTGGATGCCTACAACTCGCTGGCGGGCACCATCAAGTCCCTGAGCAGGTACGACGTCGCCACCGAGGCTGCCGGCGCGCTGCTCGGCGATGCCATGTTGCGTAACATCGACTCACAGGTGCGCAAGCTGATTTCCTCGCCGGTGGCCGGCGTGAACGGCAACCACAACACGCTGGCGAGCCTGGGCATCACCACGCAGGCCGATGGCAAGCTGAAGCTCGATACCGTCAGATTCAACGCCGCGCTGGCGGCCAACCCTGGCGCGGTCAGCGACATCTTCACTTCCGGCAACGGTGTCGCGGTCAAGCTTGCCGACCTCATGGGGTCGAAGACCTCCGCCACGCGGCGAGCTGACGGTCCGCAGCAGCAACATCACCGACTCGCTCGTAGACCTGAAAGACCAGCAGGACGCGCTGAATGCGCGCATGAAGGTCATCGAGCAACGCTACTTCAAGCAGTTCAACGCGCTCGACACGCTGTTGGCCAGATGAACACCACCGCCAGCGCGCTCGACAGCTGGCTGACGCAGAGCAAGCAGGATTGAGGCAGTGACCGCGGCCGATCAGGCGCGCGTGGTGAGCTTGCGGCCGTAGCCGCCACCCTCGTCGCTGCCGGGCCCGTGAGTGCGCGCTTCCTGCTGCAGTCTGCCGTTGACCAGGATGCCGTTGCGATCGTTCTGGTCGCGGCAACGCTGGGTGCGCTCGCGGTATTCCTGCATCGCCGGCACCAGCAGCCCGGTGGGATCGCACCAGGCGAGCAGGCTGTGCAGCCCGGCCGTGATCGTCGCTGCGCCCGGCGGCGCGGCACAGCGCGCGGCGTTCGTCCTCGATGCGCAGGATGTGGCCGATGCACTGCTGGCGCGCCGTCGCCGGCCTTCTCGAGGCCTTCGGCGTCCCGGGTCTGCAGCAGCTCGTATTCCTGGGTCAGCAGGCTCTCGAGTGCGGCAAGCTGGGCGTTCACCTCGGCCATCAGCGTGGCGAGCTGTTCGCGGCAGAGCGTGGGATCGTGGGATGGCATGGGTTTTTACCTGGCTGGAGAGCTGGACCCCCGTTCGCACTATCGTACCCTCAAGTCCGCACCCGCGGGGCCGTTAAGTTCCTTGCTACACAACGTAGTTTGGAGCAGATCGCGATGGCCTTTTCACCCAATGCCGGAAAACTCGACGCCTACCGCAGCACCGCCGTGCACTCGGGCGTCGACGCTGCCGATCCGCATCGCCTCGTCGTGATGTTGATGGACGGCGCGCTCGAACGCATCGCGGCTGCGAGCGGGCTGATGAAGCACGGTGGTGGCGTCGAGAAGGCCCAACTACTGCAATCGCGCGGTGGCCATCATCGACGAGCTTCGCAACAGCCTCAATCTCATGGCGGCGGCGCCATCGCCACCAACCTCGATTCGCTGTACGAGTACATGTGCCAGCGCATCATGCAGGCGAATGCCTCGAACAAGCCCGAGTGGCTCGACGAAGTCAGCCGCCTGCTGAGCGAGATCCGCTCTGCCTGGCTGCAACTGCCGCAGCGCGCAGGCGCCGGCGCGACGATGAGCGTCCCCGCCTCACAGGCGCGCCAGCACCGCGCCATCTGCGGCTGGTGCGCAGCTCGCTGCAGCCGGTGGCGCCCGCCGAGCCGGACTGCGGCTGGCGTCGCGTCGCCGACGCCATTCTCGCCAGCACCTCGGATGTCACGCGCCACCTGCGCGAACAGCGCTGGGGCAGGGTGCACGAAGAAATGAGCGAGCGGCGCGAGCTGCTCGGACTGATGCGCGCCATGCAGCTCGACGCCAATGGTCGCGCCTGCCTGCCGCTCGCTCGACGAAGCGGCGCGCTCGAGTCGGAACGCGCCACTCGCCGCGATGATGGGCGAAAGCCGCTAAGCTCGGAAGACCAGTCAAGAGTGGAGGTCACATCGCACGCTCTATGTACGACGGCAAAGACACCATCGTCATCTTCGACAAGCTGGCCTACGAGGACCTGCTGCCGGTTCGCTGGCGTCCGTCCGCGCAGAGCTCGTCGACGACGTCACCGCCCAGCACTACGCCGAGCGCAACCTGCGCGTGCTGCAGGCCTGCGATGCGCTCGAGGAACACGGGCAACTCGACAAGTCCGACGACGAAGCGCCGCACTCTCGGCCGGACTCTGCGCCGTCTCGACTTTCAAGCTCAACCTGCTGCTCGATCTCGCCGGGCAGCTGCTGGCGCAGAGCCAGCCGCTTGCGGCCGCTTCACCATCCGCCTGCAATGCGATGGGTGCGAGTTTCAGTCTGACGAAGCTCTGGACGAGGGCGCGCTACGGCGTACTCGAGGTGATGTTGCGCGACATCGTCGTGCAGCCGCTCACCTGCCTGCGCGAGTCGTGTCGGGCGCAGCGCCGGAATGAGATGCGCGTGCGTTTTCTCTCGCTCGGCGAAGTGGTCGCGGATCACATCGAGAAGCTGGTGTTTCCGCCGGCACCGGCGAAAATTGCCGGCGCGCGCGGCAATTCGCCGCGCGTAAATTTTCGACGCGAGAATTTTCACTAAGGAATTTCAGTAGTGTCCTCGCGCAGCGCTTTTGTCATCGGCAGCGCGCGCAAGGTTGTTAGGTCATTTCTCTCTCGCATCTGCAAAGATGCACGGCGCGTCACGCTTTACGCGACCGCAACGCGCGAAGATACTCGCGAGAGACGTAGAGGAGTGACCGTGCAGCCGATCGAATGCATCAGTGCGCGCAGAGCGAGGAGTCGCGCGCCGTGCAGAGATGAACGCTGGCCACGAACCCGAAGGATGACGGTGTTCAGTTGCCCTCCGGAGTTTCCCCGGCAATCACGGCCGTGAACCGGCTGATCGAGCAGGTGGCGCCCTACGATTCCGACGGTTCTCATCCTAGGGGAATCCGGTACGGGTAAAGAGATTGCCGCGCGCGCCATCCATGCAGCAAGCCCGCGCCGCCAGCGCCCGTTCGTCGCCGTCAACTGCGGCGCCATTCCCGCCGAGCTGCTCGAGAGCGAGCTGTTCGGCCACGAGAAGGGCTCCTTCACCGGCGCCATCACCACCCGCAAGGGACGTTTCGAGATCGCCGAGGGCGGCACGCTGTTCCTCGACGAGATCGGCGACATGAGTCCTGCCGATGCAGGTGAAGCTGCTGCGCGTCCTGCAGGAGCGCGTGTTACGAGCGCGTCGGCAGCAACGTGTCGAGCCACTGCGACGTGCGCATCATCGCCGCCACGCATCGCAACCTCGAAGAGTCCATCGTGCGCGGCACGTTCCGCGGCGACCTGTTCTACCGCCTCAACGTGTTCCCCATCGAGATGCCGACGCTGCGCCGACCGCATCGAGCGATCTGCCGGTGCTCATCAGACGATTTCGTGACGCGTGGCCGCGCCGCGCGGACGCCCGCGCCTGCAGCTGCTGCCCGAGACCGTCGACGCGCTCGCCGCGTATTCCTGGCCCGGCAACATCCGCGAACTCTCCAATCTCATCGAGCGCCTCGCCATCCTGTGTCCCGAGCGCCCGGTGGGCGTCGGCGATCTGCCGGCGCGGTATCGCCCGACGGACTGGACCGCTCCGGAAGTCGCGCTCACGCCGACGCTGGAGATCCCGCAGTTGCTGGCCTCGATGTCCGGCGACGCCGAGATCGAAGAGGACGAGGTGCTGCCGACGCTCGCTGTGGCTCGGCGAACAGGACTCGATCACGCGCCTGCCCGAGCAGGGCGTCGATCTGCGCGCGCACCTCATGGTCATCGAACGCAGTCTCATCAGCCAGGCGCTGCAGCGTTCCGGCGGCACGGTCGCGCACGCGGCGCGCCTGCTGTCGCTTCGCCGTACTACTTTGGTGGAGAAACTGCGCAAGCTCGGCATGGCCCAGGCGCCGAGCACGCCTGAGTTTCGTCGCCGCGCGCGCACGCGCGCCGGCGCTTCTCTTTCCGCGACGGATTCATGACACTCGTGTGATCGGTGTCACGCTGGCATGAGCACTTTTGCCGGCACAGCTCTTGCAACTGCAATCGTTGGCCGCCAACGGCCCAATGAACTTGAGGTTCTGATGAGCACCGAAATGAAACTGAGCGACGCGCTGGAACCGGTCGCAGTCGATTCATCCTCGCTACTGACGCATGGCGCTCGCGCGCCGGCGTGGCAGCCACCGATTGCTCGGTGCTGATCGTCGGCGAATCCGGCACCGGCAAGGAAGTGCTGGCGCGCCTCATCCATCGCGCCAGTCCGCGCGCGAAGAACGCACTTCGTCGCGGTCAACTGCGCGGCCATTCCCGAGAACATGCTCGAAGCCATGTTGTTCGGCTACGAGAAGGGCTCCTTCACCGGCGCGCGTCAACGCGCACGCCGGCAAGTTCGAGCAGGCGCAGGGCGGCACGCATCGCTGCTCGACGAAATCACCGAGATGCCGCTCGCGCTGCAGGCCGAAGCTGCTGCGCGTGCTGCAGGAACGCGAAGTCGAACGCCTCGGCGGCAGCACGCCGGTGCACGCTCGACGTGCGCGTGCATCGCCACGACCAACCGCCTGCTGCGCGACGAAGTCGCCGCCGGCCGCTTCCGCGAAGATCTCTACTACCGCCTCAACGTGTTTCCGCTGGCGCTGACGCCGCTGCGCGAACGCCGCGACGACATCCTGCCGCTGGCCTCTCATCTGCTGCAGCAGCGCGCTGCCGTCCGGGCAGCGCATTCCGGCGCTGTCGGCCGATGTCGCGCACCTGCTGCTCACCTACAGCTGGCCCGGCAACGTGCGCGAGCTCGACAACCTCCTGCAGCGCGCCGTGGTGCTCACCGAAGGCACCGGTCATCGAGGCCGAGCACATCCTGTTCGAGAAGCAGCGACGCGCGCCGAAGCCGCCGCCAGCTCTGTCGCCGGTCCTGCAGCAGACGCTGCAGCGCGCCGAGCGCGATGTGATCCTCGAAGCGCTGCGCGCCGCGCACGGCAGCCGCCGCGAAGTGGCGGAGAAGCTGGGCATCAGCCCGCGCACCTTGCGCTACAAGCTGGCGCGCATCCGCAACGCCGGCGTCGAAGTTCCGGCCGCCTGATCGGTAGCTCGGAGACATCCGCATGAGCAACATGGAAATCGACCGCGTGCTGGCCCAGATCCGCAGCATCTCGCATGCCGGCAGCGCGCGGTGGCGTGGGCGGTCGCGCGTCGGCCGCAGCGGTGCGGCCGGGTGCGGTCGACAACGGCTTCGCGAACGCTGCTGAAGCAGGGACTCGACTCGGTCAACCAGGTACAGAACAAGGCCACCACGCTCGCGACGCAGTTCGAGCGCGGCGTGCCGGGCGTCGAACTGCCGCAGGTCATGCTGGAAATGCAGAAGGCCAACGTGTCGTTTCGCGCGCTCGCCGAAGTACGCAACAAGTTCGTGGATGCGTACCGCGAGATCATGAACATGCCGCTGTAAGCGGCAAGTGAGAGGAATATTGTCGATGGCGCAAGAACTGGTCAATACAGGCTCCGAACGAGTCATCAGCGGCATGAAGCCGCTGCTGCTGCTGGTCGGCGTCGCGGCGGCGATCGCCGCCGGCGTCGGCGTCGATGCTCTGGTCCGTGGGACCCGACCTACAGCCTGCTGTACTCCAATCTCGCGGCCGAAGACACCGCGCAGATCACCCAGGCGCTCGACAGCGCCGGCATTCCCTACAAGCTCGAGAACGGCGTGCGGCTCGATCAGCGTGCCGGCCGAGCAGCTCGCCGCGGCGCGCCTCAAGCTCGCCGCGCAGGGCTTGCCCGAGAGCGGCGGTGGCGTGAATGCCATGACGCGCGATCCGGGCTTCGGCGTCAGCGCGTTCATGGAGAACGCGCGCTACCAGCACGCCCTCGAAACCGAACTCGCGCGCACCATCGCCAGCCTGCAGAACGTGCAGGGTGCGCGCGTGCACCTGGCCATGGCGCGGCAGTCCGCGTTCGTGAGCGAGCGTCGTCCGGGTTCCGCGTCGGTGTTCCTGCAGATCAAGGCCGGCCGGCGCCTCGATGACGAGAACAGGTGCAGGCCATCGCGAACCTCGTGGCGTCCAGCATTCCGGAGCTCGCCGGCCTCGCAGGTGACGGTGGTCGACCAGACGGGCCGGCTGCTGTCGGCGCCGGAAACCGACAGCGACACGCGCGATGCGCGACAAGATGTTCGAGTTCTCGCACCGCCTCGAAGAAAGCTATTCGAATCGCATCCAGGAGATGCTGACGCCGCTCGTGGGCCCGGGCCGCGTGCGCGCGCAGGTGGTGGCGCAGGTGGACATGACCACCACCGAATCACACGCGCGAACAGTTCAATCCGCAGAGCCAGGTCGTGCGCAGCGAATCGACCGCCGAAGAAGCCGCGCGCAATGGCGCCGGCAACGCCGGTGGCGTGCCGGGCGCGCTGACCAATCAGCCGCCGCACGCCCGGTGTCGCGCTGCCGCCTGGCGCAACGCCCGCGGTCGCGCAGTCCGGCGCGACGCCGCCGGCGCGGCGCAAGCCGGCGCCACGCGCTAACAACGCCGAAGGCACCGCGGTCACCGGACCGGATTCCACGTCGCGGCAGTCGACGCGCAACTACGAGATCGATCGCACCATGGCCTACACGCGCGCGCCCGCCGGCACGCGTCACGCGCCTGTCGGTCGCCGTGCTCATCGACAACCTGCGCACCACCGACAAGGACGGCAAGGTCACCGAATCGCCGCTGCCGCCGGAACAGCTCGACCGCCTGACCGCGCTGGTGCGCGATGCCGTGGGCTTCGACGCCACGCGCGGCGACACGGTCAATGTCGTGAACTCTTCGTTCCTCGGCACGCCGGCGGTCGAGAGGGCGAGCTCGAGTCGATTCCGTTCTGGGAACGCGCCTGGGCGCAGACGCTGGCGAAGGTGCTCGCCGGGCTGCTCGTGCTGCTGGTCATCATCTTCAGCGTGCTGCAAGCCGCTGACCAAGGGCTTGCTGACCGCCGCGCCGTCCGTCCGGTGCTGCGCCAGGCGGCGCTCGCGGCCGAGGCGCGCGGTGGCGCGAGCGCCGGCCGAAGCGCCGGCGCTCGCCTACGAACAGCAGAGTCGCCGCGGCGCGCGGCATGGTCGCGCAGGATCCGAAGCGCGGCGCGCAGGTCGTGAAGGCGTGGGTGGCAAGCGATGCCTGAAGTCGCCAAGGAATCCGCGAACGGCGTCGAACGCGCCGCCATCCTGCTGCTGACGCTCGGTGAGAGCGAGGCGGCGGAAATCCTCAAGCACATGGGCGCGAAGGACGTGCAGCGCCTCGGGCGCTCCATGGCCGAGCTCACCAGCGTGTCGCGCGATGAAGTGCGCGGCGTGCTCGGCACATTCACCACGCGAGCTGGAGAGCGCAGACCTCGCTCGGCGTCGGCAGCGATGAATTCGTGCGCAAGGTGCTGGTCAATGCGCTCGGCGATGAAAAGGCCAACTCGCTCATGGATCGCATCAGCCTCGGCGGCCAGCGCAAGGGCCTCGAGGCGCTCAAGTGGATGGACTCGCGCGCGGTGGCCGAGCTCATCCGCAACGAACATCCGCAGATCATCGCCATCGTGCTTGTCGTACCTGGAACCGGATCAGGCGCGCCGAAGTGCTGGCGCTTCCTGCCGGAGAACATGCGCTCGGATCTGATCATGCGCGTCGCGACGCTCGACGGCGTGCAGCCGTCGGCGCTCGGCCGAGCTCGACGACATGATGGAGAAGCAGTTCGCGGCATGGCGCCAGCAACGGCAAGAGCTCATCGCTCGGCGGCCTCAAGGTCGCGGCCGAAATGGTCAACCTGCTCGACGCCACGATCGGGCAACGCCGTCATGACCGAGATCGGCAAGACCGACGAGCGCGCTGTCGCAGAAGCATCCAGGACCTGATGTTCGTGTTCGACGACCTGCTGGAGATCGACGACCGCGGCATGCAGGAACTGCTGCGCCAGGTGCCGGCCGACAAGCTGCTGCTCGCGCTCAAGGGCGCCGACGAGACCTTCAAGGCGAAGGTCTTCAAGAACATGTCGCAGCGCGCGGCCGAGATGATGAAGGACGACCTGGCCAACAAGGGCCCGGTGCGCCTCGCCGACGTCGAAGGCCGCGCAGAAGGAAATCCTGCTCGCGGCCCGCAAGCTCGCCGACGACGGCACCATCGCGCTCGGCGGCAAGGGCGGCGACGAATATGTCTGAGCCCCGGCCGCGGCGATGCCGAAGACGTCTCGCGCTGGGACCTGCCCAAGGTCGAAGGCGCGTCGCTGCCGCGCGGCAGCGGCGGCGTCAACGTCATGCACCTGGCCGCGGTGGAACGCGACGCCTGGGAACATGGCTACAAGGCCGGCCACGTCGAAGGCGTGCGCAAGGGCGAAGCGGAACTCAAGGTCCGCATCGCCGAAGTCGACGTCAAGATCGCGGCGCTGCAGGCGATCATCGAAACGCTTGCCAAGCCGCTCGACGACCTCGACGCCGGCATCGAAACCGAGCTCACGCGGCTCGCGATGATCATCGCCAAGCACCTGGTGAGGCGCGAGCTCGCGGCTCGATCCCACGCAGGTCATCGGCATCGTGCGGCACACGGTGGGCCTGCTGCCCCTCGCCGGCGCGCAACATCAAGGTTCATCTGCATCCTGACGACGCCGCCATCCTGCGCGACAAGCTCGCGCGCCCGGTGGGCGAGCGCGAATGGGAGCTGCGCGAGGATCCGCTCATGGCGCGCGGCGGCTGCCGCGTGACCACCGACAATGCCAGCATCGATGCGCGCGTCGAGGTCGACGATCGCCGCGGCGATGCGCGGCCTGCTGGGCGACGATCGCGCCGAGCGCGTCGAAGCGACCGCCGCACCGGCCGAGCCGCCGCGCGGAAGAGGACCGGCATGAGCGGCGCCAACGCATTCCGCGCCGAGCGTCGCTGCAGCTGGCGCAAGAGCATCGACATGCAGGTGGCGCGCGCGGCCAATCTGCCATCGCCGCCGGTCGAAGGTTCGCTGACTCGCATGGTCGGGCTCGCGCTGGAAGCCTCGGGCTGCCAGGCCGCGGTCGGCGACGTCTGCGATCTCATTTCCAGCGACGGCTCGCGCTGCGAGGCCGAAGTGGTCGGCTTCTCCGGCGACAAGCTACTCATGATGCCCACGGGCGATGTGCACGGCCTCGCGCCGAGCGCGCGCGTGATTCCGCGGCAGCGCGCCGGCAGCGTGCGCGTCGGGCCGGGCTTGCTGGGCCGCATCATCGACGGAACCGGCGCGCCGCTCGACGGACTCGGGCCGCTGAACGGCGACGAACGCGTGAAGCTGCAAGGCCAGAGCATCAATCCGCTGCAGCGTCATCCCATCGACTCGCCGCTCGACGTGGGCGTGCGTTCCATCAATTCACTGCTGACCGTCGGCCGCGGCCAGCGCATCGGGCTCTTCGCGGGCTCGCGGCGTCGGCAAGAGCGTGCTGCTCGGCATGATGGCGCGCTACACCGAGCGCCGACGTCATCGTCGTCGGCCTGATCGGCGAGCGCGGCCGCGAAGTGAAGGAATTCGTCGACCGCATTCTCGGCCCCGAAGGCCGCCGCGCGCTCGGTCGTCGTGGCGGCGCCGGCCGACAATCCGCCGCTCATCCGCCTGCATGGCGCGCTGGCTCGCCACGTCCATCGCCGAATATTTTCGCGAGCGCGGACTGTCCGTGCTGCTGCATCATGGATTCGCTGACGCGGTTTGCGCAGGCGCAGCGCGAGATCGGCCTCGCCATCGGCGAAGCGCCGGCCACGCGCGGCTATCCGCCGTCGGTGTTCGCGCGGCTGCCGGCGCTGGTCGAGCGCGCCGGCAACGGCTCGACCGGGCGCGGCTCGATCACCGCTTTCTACACCGTGCTCACCGAAGGCGACGACCAGCAGGATCCGATCGCCGACGCGGCGCGCGCCATCCTCGATGGCCACGTCGTGTTGTCGCGACGCATCGCCGAAGCAGGGCAGTACCCGGCCATCGACATCGAAGCGTCGGTCAGCCGCGTGATGCACGAAATCGTCACCCCCGAGCACGCCGAGCTGGCGCGGCGCTTCCGCCAGAACGCTGGCTATCTACCAGCAGCATCGCGACCTCATCTCCATCGGCGCCTACCAGAAGGGCAGCGATCCGCGCGTCGACGCCGCCATCGAGCTGTGGCCGGCGATGCAGAAATTTCTCATGCAGCCGATCGAAGAGCGCGTCGGGCAGCAGTGACGCCGTGCAGGCGCTGGCGCAGTTGTTTGCGACGGCGCCGCCGCCGCGTAAGGCGGGCACATGACGCGATCCGAGAGGATGGGCGTGGTCACAGCAGGCCACCGCGCACACCGAGCGCGAACACGCCGAACGCGTGCGCCGCTGGCCGAGCGCCACGTGGTGGAGATGGAAGAGAAGCTCGCCGCGCTCGAGCGTTATCGCAAGGAATATGAAGACGGATTCGCCGCGCGTGCGGGCGCCGGTCTCTGGCGTCGCGGCGATGCGTGATTTCCAGGCGTTCCTGGCGCGTCTCGGTGACGCGCTGGAACAGCAGCGCCAGGTCGTCGAGCAGGCGCGCGCCGCGCACCAGGCCGCGATCGTTGTGTGGCGCGAAGCCGCCAAACGCGCGCACGTGGTCGACACGCTGGCCGAACGCTGGCAGGTCGAAGGAGTCGCGCGAGGAAGGCCGCCGCGATCAGCGCGACAACGACGAGTTGTCGCAGCAGCACGCGTTTCGAATCGAGAGAGCAAATCATGATTTCCAATGTCGCGCTGCAAGAGCACCGAAGCCGCCGGCAGCACAGCGCCGCCCCGGTGAGTCCGGCGGATACCGGCGACACCGGTGCGTTCGACGCCTTGCTTGGCGCTGCAGTCCGCTGATCGGCGCAGACACCGTGACCGAGGCGTGACTGCTCAGCTGGCCGGCGCGCTGCGAAGGCGCCGAGCTGCCGGGCACGCTCGATGATGCGCCGACGATTCACGCCGACGACGCCGAGTCGTCGCCGGACGACGCGTTGTGGTTTCTCGCGCGCGCTGTTGCCGACGCCGCAGAAGCCGGTGCCATCGCGGCCGCGGCCGGACGCTTCCGCTGCCGCGCCGATTCAGCAGCGAATGCGCTGCCTGCCGGCGCGGTGCTGCGCCGAACCGGCGAGCGTGGGCAGGCACGGCCGACAGATCTCGCCCAGGCCTTGTCGTTCAGCCAGCGACGACGCGGCGGCGCGGATTCGAAGCCGACTTCGCTGAATGCCGGCGCGGCGACGCCGCGTCATCGATCACGACCACCTGGAATTCCATGACCGGTCCCGCGGAAATGTCTTCGCGCATGCCGCGCGTCACGCACGTCGGAGCGCGTCGAATCCGCGACCCTGACCACCCATGTCCGCGATCCGCGCTGGGCCGATGATCTCGGCAACCGGCTCGGCGTCGATGGTGCGCACTGGCGAATCGTCGGCCTCGCTGCAACTGACGCCGGTCGACCTCGGGCCGCTCGAGGTCAACGTCGCCGTTCGCGACAACCAGGCCACGGTGCATTTCGGCGCCGCGAACGCCGAGACGCGCGCGTTGCTGGAAGCGTCGATGCCGCGCCTGCGGGAAATGCTCGCGCCGCAAGGGTTTTCAGCTAATGGATAGCAGCGTCTCGCACGGCTTCGCGCGACAGACGCGTCACGAATCCGCCGGCACGCCGCGAGTCGATGCGCATCGGGGAAGTCCCCGACGCGTCTCGCGCCGCGCCGACGCACATCACCGGGTTGCTAGACCTCTACGCCTGAGTGGTCGCCGCAGTCGCGGCGGACTGCCCAAAAACCGTCACCGCCGTCAATGGCCGCCATTGCGTGACGCCGCTCACGCTTCGGGACGTGGCACGCGCGTTGCACGATGCAATGCAGTCGCAACCACTTTTCGCGTGAGGATCTGCCATGGCCGCAACCAGCCACCACCAATGATGAAGTCGAAGAAGGCGCCGAAGCCGAACCGCCCAGAGGGCGGCAAGAAGGGCCTGATCATCGGTCGTGGTGCTGCTGCTGGTGCTCGGCGGCGGCGGATTTGCCGCGTTCAAGACTGCTCGGCGGACAAGGAAGATCCGAAGAAGAAGGAAGCGGCCGAAGAAGGAGCAGCTGCTGCCGGCGCGCTACGTCACGCTGGATCCGCCCTTCGTCGTGAACTTCGAAGCGGAATCCACCGTGCGATTCCTGCAGATCACCATCGGCATCATGACGCGCGACCTCGAGAGTCGAAAAGCTGATCAAGGACAACGATCCGCGCATCCGCAACGACCTGCTGCTGATCCTCGGCAACCAGAATTACGACAGCGTCTCGAAGCTCGAGGGCAAGGAAGCGCTGCGCACAGCGCTGCCTCGAAGCCGTGCGCGCCGTCGTCAAGGAGTCGGGCGGCGATCCGACCAAGGTCGAGGCGCTGTACTTCACTTCCTTCGTGATGCAGTAGGGCGCGCGCATGGCCGGTCAGGAAGTTCTCAACCAGGATGAAATCGACGCGCTGCTCAACGGCGTCGACCAGGGCGCGGTCAGCACCGAGCCCGCAGCGCCGCCCGGGCGAAGCGCGTCAATACGATTTCAGCCGCGAGATGCGCATCGTGCGCGGCCGCATGCCGACGCTCGAGATGGTCAACGAGCGCTTCGCGCGCCAGCTGCGCGTCAGCATCTACAACCTGCTGCGACGCACGGTCGAGATCGCGGTGGGGCAGGTGTCGATGAAGAAGTTCAGCGAGTACACGCACTCGCTGTCGCTGCCGGTCAACCTGAACCTCGTGAAGATCAACCCGCTGCGCGGCACGGCGCTGTTCGTCATCGATCCGAAGCTCGTGTTCGCGATGGTCGACAACTTCTTCGGCGGCGTCGGCCGCCAGGCGAAGATCGAAGGCCGCGAATTCACGCGCCACCGAGATGCGCGTGGTGCACATGTTCCTGCGCAGCGCGTTCGCCGACATGAAGGAAGCCTGGCACGCCGATCGCGAAGATCGACGTCGAGTACGTGAACTCGGAGATCAACCCCAATTTCGCCGGCATCGTCACCCCTCGGAAGTCGTGGTGGTGTGCCCGTTCCAGATCGACCTCGACGGCGGCGGCGGCTCGCTGCACGTCGTCATGCCGTACTCGATGATCGAACCGCTGCGCGAAGTGCTCGACTCCGGCGTGCAGAGCGATCGCGCCGAGCAGGACGATCGCTGGCTCACGCTGCTCAAGGACGGCCTGCAGGACGCGGAAGTGGAACTGACCACGCTGCTCGGCAACGGCAGCGTCTCGCTGTCAGAAGCTCGTGGATCTCGAAGCCCGGCGACGTGCTGCCCTGCGACTTCACCGGCAAGGCCACGGTGCTCGCCGAAGGCGTGCCGCTGTTCAGCGGCGCGTTCGGCGTCTCGCGCGGCCAGCAGTGCGTTCGGTACGAACAGAAATACCGGCGCAATCAAAACAACTCGAGGAATTGAAATCAATGAATGCGAAGAGTGAGGCGGTCGATCGCCGACGAAAGACCAGGACGTGAACCTCGAGGTCATCCTCGACGTGCCCGTCACGCCTGTCCATGGAAGTGGGCCGCACGCGCATCCCGATCCGCAACCTGCTGCAGCTCAACCAGGGCTCGGTGGTGGAACTGGATCGCGCGGCCGGCGAGCCGCTCGACGTGTTCGTCAACGGCACGCTGGTGGCGCACGGCGAAGTGGTGGTGGTCAACGAGAAGTTCGGCATCCGCATCACCGACGTCGTCAGCCCCGCCGAACGCATCCGCAAGCTCAAGTAGCTCAGCGCCTGATCCGTGGAAGCCCCTTGTTTGCCGCGCCCGCTGCGAGCACCGCGCCCACTGCGGGCGGCGGACTCGCTCGAGGTGACGCTGGCGCTGCTCGCCATCGTCGCGCTCATCGCCGGCCTCGCGTGGCTGGCTGAAGCGCATGCGCGGCTTTGGCGTTGGCCGGGCGCGACCGCATCCAGGTGCTGAGCGAACGCGCGCTGGGCCCGAAAGAGCGCTGCGTGCTGGTGCGCGTCGGCGCCACTGACATCCTCATCGGCGTAGCCGCGGGCAGCGTGAGCACGCTGCACGTCTTCCCGGAAGGCGCGAACACCGAGGCGCCGCCGGCGCCGCCGGCCGGCACGCCCGATGCCCGACTTCAAGACGCTGCTGATGCGGAGCCTCGGTAAATGAAGACCGGGCTAGTGAGCAACGCTGCGCGTCCTCGGCTTGTTAGGCCTGCTGCTGCTGCCGATGCTCGGCGTCCGCGGCCGAGACCGCGGTGACCGGCCTGCCGGCGGTCACGGTGACCACCGACGCCGGGCGGCGGTCAGACCTATTCGCTGACGCTGCAGGTCCTGATCCTGATGACGGTGCTGTCGCTGCTGCCCGCCATCCTGCTGATGATGACGGCGTTCACGCGCATCGTCATCGTGCTGGCGATCCTGCGCCAGGCGCATCGGCGCCGGCCAGACGCCGCCCAACCAGGTGCTCGTGGGCCTGGCGCTGTTCCTGACGTTCGTTCGTGATGGCGCCGGTGATCGACAAGGTGAACACCGAAGCCGCGCAGCCCTATCTCGCCGGCACCATCGAAACCGACGGTGGCGCTCGAGCGCGCCATCGTGCCGCTCAAGGGCTTCATGCTCGAGCAGACGCGCGAGACCGACATCGCGACCTTCGTGCGCATCTCCGGCGGCAAGGGTTTCGCGAAGCCGGCCGACGTGCCGCTCAGCATCCTGGTGCCGGCGTTCGTCACCAGCGAGCTCAAGACCGCGTTCCAGATCGGCTTCCTGCTGTTCATTCCGTTCGTGATCATCGATCTCGTGGTCGCGAGCGTGCTCATGTCGATGGGCATGATGATGCTGTCGCCGGTGCTGATCTCGCTGCCGTTCAAGATCATGTTGTTCGTGCTCATCGATGGCTGGGCGCTGGTCATGGGCACGCTTGCCCAGAGTTTCTAGATAGGGCCGATCGATGACTCCCGAAATGGTCGTGACCGTCGGCCGGCACGCGCTCGAAGATGACGCTCATGCTCGCCGCGCCGCTGCTGCTCACGGCGCTCGCCGTCGGTCTCATCGTCGGCATCTTCCAGGCCGCGACGTCAGATCAACGAAATGACGCTGTCGTTCATCCCGAAGCTGCTGGCCATGGCCGCGGTGCTGGCGCATCACCGGTCCCGTGGATGATCCGCACGCTGGTCGAGTACTCGCGCGGCCTCATCGAAAGCATTCCCGGGATGGTCGGCTAGGCATGAGCAATCGCGCTCTCCATCGGGCAGCTCGAAGGCTGGGTGGCGCAGGGGTTCTTCCCGTTCGCGCGCATCGGCGCGTGCCTCGATGGTGGCGCCGGTGTTCGGCGCGCGCTTCGTGCCGCCGCGCACGCGCATCATTCTCGCCGTGGCGCATCACCGCGCTGGTCGCGCCGATGATTCCCACGCCGGCCATCGCGCCGTTCTCCGCCGCAGGGCTTCGTCGTGGTGTTCCAGCAGCTGCTGATCGGCGTGGCGCTGGGCTTCGCGCTGCAGATCGTGTTCGACGCGCTCGGGCTCGCCGGCCAGTTGCTGGCCAACAGCATGGGCCTGTCGTTCGCCTTCAACGTCGACCCGCTGCGCGGCAGCAGCACGCCGGCGCTGGGCCAGCTCTACATCATTCTCGCCACGCTCACGTTTCTCGCGCTCGGACGGCCATGCTCGCGCTGCATCGAGCTGCTGGTCGCGGGCTTGTACGCGCTTGCCCATCGGCGACGACCGGGTCTCGGGCAGGAAGGCCTGTGGGCGCTCATCATCTGGGGCGGCCAGTTGTTCGCCGGCGCGATTGCCGTGGCGCTGCCCGGCATCACCGCGCTGCTCATCGTGAACCTCGCGTTCGGTGTCGTGAGCCGCGCGGCGCCGGCGCTGAACCTGTTCGCGGTCGGCTTCCCGGTGTCGCTGGTCGTCGGCCTGCTGGTGGTGCTCGCCGGCATCGGGCCCATGCAGGAAAGTTTCACCACGCTGCTGGCGCAGGGATTCGAGTTCCTGCGCTCGCTGCACGGAGGGCCGTGAGCCATGGCTGAGTCCGGCGCAGAACGCACAGAACAAGCGACACCGAAGCGCCTCGAGGAGGCGCGCAAGAAAGGCCAGGTTCCGCGCTCCACCGAGCTGTCGATGGCGGCGGTGTGCATCGCGGCCGCCGCGGCTATCTACACGCTCGGCGCATGGCGCGGCCGGGCAGTTCGCCGAGCTCATGCGCGGCTCGCTGACGCCTGCAGTCCCGAGCAGGCCGATGGGCGAGGGCGTCATCTGGCCCGCGCTCATGGATGCGGGCTGCGCGCGCTGGTCATCATCCTGCCGATCCTCGGCGCCACCTTCGTCGCTGCGCTCGCGCGCGCCGCTCGCGATCGGCGGCTGGAATTTCTCGGCGCAGGCGCTGATGCCGCAGTTCTCGCAGCTGAATCCCGCCGACCGGCCTCGGCCGCATGTTTTCGGCGCGCGGCATCGGTCGAGCTCGGCAAGGGCATCGCCAAGGTTCTGCGTGGTCTCGCTCATCGCCTGGGTGCTGCTCAAGGGCATGACGCCGCAGATGATGGGCCTGTCGAGCGAGCCGCTGCAGCGGCGCGATCGGCCACTCGGCCGCGCTCGCCGGTTACGCCTTGCTGGTGCTGTGCTTGCGGCCTGGTGGCGATCGCCGCCGTCGACGTGCCGTTCCAGCTCTGGCAGCACTCGCGCGATCTGCAAGATGACGCGCGAGGAAGTCAAAGAAGAATACAAGGAGAGCGAAGGCTCGCCGGAAACCCGCGGCCGCATCCGCGAGGCGCAACGCGCGCTGGCGCGCGGCCGCATGATGCAGGAAGTGCCGAAGGCGGACGTGGTGATCACCAACCCGACGCACTTCGCCGTGGCGCTGCGCTACGACGAGACGCGCAATGCGCGCGCCCATCGTGGTGGCCAAGGGCACCGGATCTGCTCGCGGCGACGCATCCGCGAAATCGCCGCCGAAAACGGCGTGCCGCTGGTCGCGGCGCCGCCGCTGGCGCGCGCGCTGTATCCGCAGCGTCGAGCTCGGCCGCGAAGTGCCGGCCGCGCTCTACGTCACCGTCGCGCAGGTGCTCACCTACGTCTACCAGCTGCAAGGCGGCGCAGCGAGCGCGGCGCCGCGCCGCCGCCGCCGCCGATCATTCAACTAACGAGCTCATCGCCATGGCAGACACCACCAACAGTTCCGCGCATCAGTCCTCTGATGCGCATGGGCATCGGCGTGCCCGTCGGCCTCATCTGCGATCCTCGCGATGATGATCCTGCCGCTGCCGCCGGTGATGCTCGACGTGCTGTTCACGTTCAACATCGCGCTGTCGCTGGTCATCGTGCATGGCGGTGTTCAACGTCAGGCGGCCGCTCGAGTTCGCGATCTTCCCGACCGTGCTGCTGCTCGTGACCATCCTGCGCCTGGCGCTCAACGTCGCCTCGACGCGCGTGGTGCTGCATGCACGGCCACGAAGGCTCGCACGCGGCCGGCAAGGTGATCGCGGCGTTCGGCGAGTTCGTGATCGGCGGCAACTACGCCGTCGGCGCCGTGGTGTTCATCATCCTCACCATCATCAACTTCGTGGTCGTGACCGAAGGGCGCGGGCCGCGTCTCGGAAGTGACGCGCGCGCTTCGCGTTGGACGCCATGCCCGGCAAGCAGATGGCCATCGACGCCGACCTGAACGCCGGCATCATCACGCAGGACGAAGCGCGCGCGCGCCGCGCCGAAGTGCGCGCCGAATCGGACTTCTACGGCTCGATGGACGGCGCCAGCAAGTTCGTGCGCGGCGACGCCGTCGCCGGCATCCTCATCATGGTCATCAACATCATCGGCGGCCTGCTGATCGGCACGATGATGCACGACCTGCCGATGGGCGAAGCCACCAAGACCTACACGCTGCTGACGATCGGCGACGGCCTCGTGGCGCAGATTCCCGGCCTGCATGCTGTCGGTCGCGGTCGCCATCATCGTCACGCGCGTCACGCGCGAGCAGGACATGGGCGGCGAACTGCAGAAGCAGCTGTTCGGCCAGCCCAAGGCGCTCGGCGTCGCGGCCGGCGATGCTCGGCATCATGGGCCTGATCCCCGGCATGCCCAACATCGCGTTCCTGTCGATCGCGGCGCTGTGCGGCTGCGGCGCGTGGCGCCTCGTGAAGAAGCGCGAGCGAAGCCGCGGCGCCGGCGATCGCGCCGGAACCGCCGCCGCCGCCGCCGTCGCCGGAAACGCAGGAGCTGTCCTGGGAAGACGTGCGTCCCGTGGACGCCGTCGGCCTCGAAGTCGGCTATCGCCTCGTGCCGCTGGTCGATCGCACCAAGGGCGGCGACTTGCTGGCGCGCATCCGCGGCATCCGCCGCAAGCTCACGCAGGAGCTCGGCTTCCTGGTGCAGGCCGTGCACATCCGCGACAACCTCGAACTCGGGCCCAACGCCTACCGCATCCGGCTGGCCGGCGTCGCCATCGGCGAAAGCGTGGTGCATCCGGATCGCGAGCTCGCCATCAATCCGGGCCGCGTGTTCGGCCCGCTGAACGGACTCGCGACGCGCGACCCGGCATTCGGCATGGAAGCGGTGTGGATCGAGCCGAACCTGCGCGAGCACGCGCAGTCGCTCGGCTACACGGTGGTCGACGCGGCCACGGTCATCGCCACGCATCTGTCGCATCTCATCCAGACGCACGCGCACGAATTGTTCGGCCACGAAGAGGCCGAGCAGCTGCTCAAGAACCTCGCCAAGACCGCGCCGAAGCTGGTCGACGAGCTGGTGCCGAAAGTGCTGCCGCTCGCCGTGGTCGTGCGCGTCATGCAGGGGCTGCTCGCAGAACGCGTGCCCATCCGCAACGTGCGCGCCATCGTCGAAGCGTTGGCGGAGGCCGGTCCGCGTTCGCAGGATCCGCAGATGCTGCATCGGCGCAGGTCAGGGTTGCCCTGGGTCGACAGATCGTCCAGGACATCGTCGGTCTCGCCGAAGAGTTGCCCGTCATCACACTTGAGCCAGAACTCGAGCGCCTATCTGTCAAACGGACTCGCGAATTCCGCCGCAAGACCCGGGTTTGGAGCCGGGGCTGGCAGAGCGCTTGCAACGTGGATCTGTCAGAGGCCGCACAGCGTCAAGAACGTGGCGGTGAACCGGCGGTGTTGCTGACGCCACCGGCGCTGCGCACGGCGCTGGCGCGGTTCTTCCGAGTCAGCGTGCCGGGACTGCACGTGCTCGCCTGGAACGAAGTGCCTGACAACCGCAAGGTCCGCATGGTGACCGCGGTCGGTGCGTAGATAGGAGACGGAGTAGCGAATGAGAATTCAAAGATACATCGCCAGGGACATGCGCAGCGCGCTCGCGCAGGTGCGCGAGGCCATGGGCCCCGAGGCGGTCATCCTGTCGTCCGGCACGCGTCGGCGACCGAGGTCGAAGTGGTCGCCGCGATCGACGTGGAGATCGCGCGCGCGAGTCGCGGCGCCGCACGCAGCCGCGCCGCAGGTCACGCAGCCGAGACCGTCGACACGCGCGCGGCTCGCGCCGCGCGTCATCGCAGTTGTCCGAGGCGCTGGTGCCGAAGCCGGCTCGTCCGCTCCCGCTGCAGCCGCCGCTGCTGCGCCGCGCCAGCCGCGCAGGCGCCGCGAGCAGCACAGCGAGCTCGCCGAACGAAGTCAAAGACATGCGCCGCATGCTCGAGGCGCAGCTCGCGACGCTCGCGTGGAACGACATGTCGCGCCGCTCGCCGCTGCAGGCCGCGATGCTCAAGGAGCTCGCGCAGCTCGGCATCACGCAGGATCTCGCCGGCTCGCTGGCCCGCAAGATTCCCGCCAACCTCGAATTTCTCCGCGGCGCGCCGCTTCGCGCTCGCGACCATCGCGCGCACCGTGCAGGTCACCGGCGATCGCTGGCTCGAGACCGGCGGCCGCATCGCCTTCGCCGGTCCCGCCGGCGCCGGCAAGACCACGTTGTTCGCCAAGCTCGCCGCGCGCTGGGTGCTGCGTCACGGCCCGCGCCGCGTCGCGCTGGTGTCGGCCGACGCGGTGCGCATCGGCGCGCACGAACAGATGCACATGCTGGGACGCCTGCTCGGCGTCACCGCGCACAACGTCGTACGACGTCGCCGGAGCTGCCCGAACTGCTGGACGAGCTGTCGCGGCCAGCAGCTCGTGCTGATCGACACCGCGGGCGCCAGCCCGCGCGATCCGGAGCTCGCGCGCCGCCTGCGCCTGCTGAACCAGATGCGAGTCGCAGCATCGAGACCGTCGCTGGTGCTGCCGGCCAGCATCCAGGCGGGCGCCATCGACGAAGTCATGCAGCTGTTCGCGGTGGCGCAGCCGTCCGCGCTGCGTGATCACCAAGGTCGACGAAGCCGTGAGCCTCGGCGGCGTGTTGTCGGCGCTGGTGCGCGCACAAGCTGCCGGTCGCCTACGTCAGCGACGGCCAGCGCGTGCCCGAAGATCTGCAGCCGCGCGCGCGCGCATGCGCTGGTGAGCCGCGCGGTGGAAATCGCGCAGCCGCAACGGCGCGACCGCGGACGACGAAGTCATGCAGCGCCGCATCACGGGAGCGGACCATGGCCGTCGATAAGGCACAACCGCGACTCGATGGCGTCGCGCGCGCGACTCAGCTCACCCGGTGCAGGTCATCGCCGTCACCGGCGGCAAGGGCGGCGTGGGCAAGACGACCATCGCCGTGAATCTCGCCGCGTCGCTCGCCGCGCGCGGCAAGCAGGTCATGCTGCTCGACGGCGACCTGGGCCTCGCCAATGTCGACGTGTTTCTGGGCCTCACGCCGCGGCTCACGCTCGCCGACGTGCTCGCCGGCAACTGCTCGCTCGAGGAAATCGTGCTCGACGCGCCGCAGGGTTTCAAAGTGGTGCCGGCCGCGTCGGGCATCGCCCAGCTCGCCGAGCTCGACACGCTCACGCATCTCGGGCTGGTGCGCGCCTTCGGCGACCTCACCACGAGCTCGACGTCATGGTGGTCGACACCGCGCCGGGCATCGCCGGCTCGCGTGCTGCAGTTCTCCCAGGCCGCGCAGCAGGTGCTGGTGGTGCTCTGCGACGAGCCGGCCTCGCTGACCGACGCCTACGCGCTCGATCAAAATCCTTAGCCGCGACCATGGCGTCAAGCAGTTCCGCGTGCTCGTGAACCAGGTCGCGCGGCCGCGGACTGGGGCAGGCCCTGTTCCAGCGCTTCGAGCGCGTGGCCACCGCGTTTCCTGTCGGTGGACCTCGATTACGTCGGTGAGATCCCCGAAGACGCGTTTCTGCGCCGCTCGATCCGTGAACAGCGTCCCGTTGTCGACGGCGTACCCGTCAGCGCCCGGCCTCCGTGGCGCTCAAGACGCTGGCGCTAGCGCGCCGATATGTGGCCCGTGGCGGAAGGCCCCGGGGCAACGTGGAGTTCTTCGTCGAGCGCCTGATCAGACGTCCGTCGGTGCGGCTCGAGGTGGTCCGATGACCGGAGTGAGCGCGTACAGCCAGCGCCCCAGCGCCCGGGAAACCGAAGCGCTGGTGATGCGCCATGCCGAGCTGGTCGAAGCGCATCGCCTATCACCTGGCCGGGCGCCTGCCTGCGTCGGTCGAAGTCGACGACCTGATCCAGGCCGGCATGCTCGGTCTGCTGGAAGCGGCCGCGAACTATTCGGCAGGGCGCGGCGCGAGTTTCGAGACCTACGCCGGCATCCGCATCCGCGGCGCGATGCTCGACGGACTGCGCAAGCTCGACTGGGCGCCGCGCTCGGTGCATCGCAAGGCGCGCGCGGTGGCGAACGCGATCCGCGAGCTCGAGGCGGAGATCGGGCGCGAGGCGCGCGACGCGGACGTCGCCGAGCAAGATGGGTGTGAGCCTCAGCGAGTACCACAAGCATCGTCGAGGACGCGGCGGGTTGCCAGATCGCGAGCCTCACGACCGAAGAGGGCGAGATCGACGCCGACCGACTCCGGCCGCGGATCCGTTCCGCGACGTGATCGACGAGCGATTTTCGCGCCGCGCTCGCCGAGGCCATCGCCGGACCTGCCGGAGCGCGAGCGCATGGTGATGTCCCTGTACTACGACGATGAGCTGAACCTGAAGGAAATCGGCGCGGTGCTGCAGGTGAGCGAGTCGCGCATCTGCCAGATCCATGGGCAGGCGCTGGCGCGTCTGCAGGCGCGGCTCGCCGGCTGGCGCGATCGATTGTGATGAACGATGAGAGAGAGACTCGAAGTGAGCAACACGATGAAATTTCTGGTGGTCGACGATTTCTCGACCATGCGCAGGATCGTGAAGAACCTGCTGCAGGAGCTCGGCTACAGCGACATCACCGAAGCCGACGACGGCAACACGGCGCTGCCGCTGCTCAAGGCCGGCGCGTTCGACTTCCTGATCACCGACTGGAACATGCCGGGCATGCCGGGCTCGACCTGCTGAAGGCCGTGCGCGCCGATGCGAAGCTCGCCAAGCTGCCGGTGCTCATGCTCACGGCGGAAGCCAAGCGCGAGCAGATCATCGAAGCGGCGCAGGCCGGTGTCAGCGGTTACGTGATCAAGCCGTTCACGGCGGTCACGCTCAAGGAAAAGACTCGACAAGATCCTGGCCAGCCAGCGCGGCGGCCTGAGGCGACTGCATGTCGCACGCCGACTCCGCTGCCGAACGCTTATCGCGCGCACGTTGCGACGTTGCGGGCGCGCTCGACGGCGGACGACGACGCGCGGCGTTCCGCAGCGCGTTCGAGCGCGCTGCGCGCGCAGATGGACGGCGGAGCTGCTGCCCGAACTCGAAGCGCATCACGGCGACCGCGCAGTCGGCGCTGCGCGCGCTTCAGCGCCGAGGCGCGTCTCGACGCGCTCGCCGGACACGAAGTGCCGGACGCGCGCAAGCGCCTGACGCACGTGGTCAAGCTCACCGACGAGGCCGCGCATCGCACGCTCGACCTGGTCGAGCAGTCTGCGGTCCGCTGGTCGACGAAGCGGCGCGCGGATGCGGCGCAGCTGCTCGAAGCATGGAGCTACGCGATCGCGCGATCAGTCGCCGCGGCGACCGCTGTGGCCGGAGCGCGCGCATGTTCCTCGAACGCACGCGCTCGGATGCCGAACGCGCTGCGCGCCAATCTGTCGCGAGCTGCTGATGGCGCAGGGCTACCAGGACATCACCGGGCAGATCATCCGCGGCGTCATCGCGCTGGTCGACGAGCTCGAGACGGTGCTCGGGCAAGCTGGTCGCGATTGCCGACGGCGACGACAGTGACGAGCGCGGTGCGCACGCTGCCGGCGCAGGCGGACTGGCAGCGCGGCGTCGGGCCGCAGGTCGCCGGGCATCGCCAGTGGCCGACGCGGTGCACGGCCAGGACGACATCGACGCGCTGCTGTCGCAGATGGCGGCGGGCAAGTAACGGACGTCATGGATATCCTGACAGCCGTTGGATTCGTGCTCGCGCTGGTGCGCGGTGCTCGTGGGCGCCGTGCTCAAGGGCGCGGGCATTCACGGCGCTGCTGTCGGCCGCCGCGTTCATGATCGTGGTGGTCGGCACGATCGCCTCGATCTTCATCCAGACGCCGCTGCCGGTGTTCAAGCACGCGATGCGCCGCGTCTGCGTGGATCTTCAAGCCGCCGCCGGTGCAGGCCGAAGAGCTCATCAAGAAGATCGTCGAGTGGAGCAACATCGCGCGCAAGCAGGGCTTGCTAGGCCTCGGAGCCGATGATCGAGCGGGAGACCGGACGCCTTCGTGAAGCGCGGCCTGCAGCTGGTGGTCGACGGCGGCGAGCCCGAAGCGATCCGCGCCATTCTCGAAGTGGAAGTGGGCGTGCGCGAGCACGCCGACACGCGCGCCGCGAAGGTTTTCGAGGGCATGGGCATCTACTCGCCGACGCTCGGCATCATCGGCGCCGTGCTCGGCCTCATGGCCGTCATGCAGAACCTCGCCGATCCGTCGAAGCTCGGTCACGGCATCGCCGCGGCGTTCACCGCGACGGTGTACGGCATCGGTCTCGCGAACCTGTTCTTCCTGCCGGTCGCCGGCAAGCTCAAGGGCATCGTCGCCGAGCAGACCCAGGTGCGCGAGATGATCATCGAAGGCATCGTGTCGATCGTGCTCGGCGAGAACCCGCGCGCCATCGAGTCAAGCTGCACGGATTCCTGCATTAGCAGAAGGGCGCCTCGCGTCCGCTAGCAATGGTCGCTCTGCATGGCGCCGCAAGCGCAAACACGAAGATCACGTCAACCACGAAGCGTGGGCCATTCCCTACGGCGACCTGATCACGCTGCTGCTGGCGTTCTTCGTGGTGATGTACGCGCATCTCGTCGATCAACGAGGGCAAGTTCCGCGTGCTGTCCGATTCGCTGCAGGCGGCGTTCCGCGGCGCGCCGCGGACGCTGGAGCCGGTGCAGGTGGGCGAGAAGACCCGCGGCTCGGGCGCCGACATCGCCGTGATCGATCGTGCAGCAGGCGACGATCGAACGGGCAGCCGCGCCAGATGCTCGAAGCGATCCCGGTCGAACGAGCTCGACGACGGGCGCGGCGCAGCGCCATCGACAAGACCGGCTGCCGCGCGCGCAGGATCATCGTGCCGCCGGCAGCTGGCGCGCGTGGCCGACGAAATCGAAAAGGCGCTGGCGCCGCTGGTCGACCGCCGACATGATCGCGGTGCGCCGCCATGCACTCTGGGTCGAAGTCGAGATCCGCACCGACATCCTGTTCGCGAGCGGCGTCGCCAAGCTGTCCGACGCGGCGCATTGCCGGCGCTCGATGCATTCTCGCCGAGACGCTCGCCAAGTATCCGAACCCGGTGCGCGTCGAAGGCCACACCGACAATCGCCCGCATCAGCACGACGCACATTCCCGTCGAACTGGGAGCTGTCCGCGCGCGCGCCGCGAGCGTCGTGCACCTGCTTTGCGCGAGGCGGCGTGGATCCGGCGCGGCTTGCCGTCATCGGCTTCGGCGAATTCCGTCCCGCGCAGAGCAATGACACCGTCGCGGGCCGCAACGCGAACCGTCGCGTGCTCATCGTCATCCTCGCTGGCGACCAGGCGCCGGAAGACGCGTTCGGCAAGATCCGCGGCGTGAGCGCGCGAACCGGCGCAGCCCGGCGAATCCGCGCAACCCGAGCGCGCCACCCATCGCACGCCCGTTGCCGCAGCCGCGGTGCAGCATCCGGGCCGCGACCGCATAGCGGCAATGTTCTGCCGCCTCGGCGCTGGCACGGTTCCTGCTCCGTACCTCCTCGTGCCGGCTCACGCCGTCGACTCCTTGACGCGTGTTTCTCCCGGCGAGTCAGGAGTCCGTGGTATGCACTTCGAATTATTGGATTGGATCTACGGCCTGCGCGCGCTGTTGCTGTTGGCAGCGTTCGCGGGCTTTCGCCTGGGCGCTGGTCAGCGCGCGGCGCCAGACTGCGCAGAGCAACGCGCAGCTCTCGCGCGCGACTGGAAACCGCGCTCGGCGAGATCCGCAGATTGTCGGGCCAGGTGACCGCGCTCGGCGGCATCGATCGAGTCGCTCGGAACGCAGCTCTGCAGCAGGCGGAGGCGCAGGCGGCCAGCACGCCGCGCCGGCCCCGGCGCGCCGCCAGCGTGAACACGCGCGGCTACGAGACCGCCATCCGCATGGCGCGCAGCGGCGCCAGCGTCGAGGAAATCGTCGCGAGCTGCGGCACCGACGCGCGCGGAGGCCAAGCTACTGCGGCGACTGCACGAGTGCGGCGATCCCGCAGGGCGGACGCTGAAGCCATGAAAATCGCTTGAAGCGTGTGATGAACATCCCTCAACGACCAGCGCACTACGGCCGACAACGTAGTGCAGGCGCTGGATGCGCGTAAACCTGGTTTGACAGATTCCATGAAAGTCGCATCGCGCAGGCGGACGCGCCGTGGGCGGAGCTTGCCGCCGTCGCTCCGCGCCCAGTTCCCGCGATCGTGACCCGGTTCCCGTGATCGCCGTCGCCAGTATCGCCAGCCCCGCGCCAGCGACCGCTGCCACGCGGCGGTGCGTGTCGTCCTCGGCACCTCCTGCACCATCCAGGAAGCGGCCGCAGTTCGTGCCCATCTGCTCGCGCAGGCCGCGCAGCCCGGACCCTACGAGATCGACGGCGCGAGTGTCGAGCACGGTCGACACCGCCGGCGTGCAGCTCATCGTCGCGTTCGCGCTCGACTGCCTCGAGAAGGGCGTGGCGTACAAGTGGATAGGGCGTTCGGCCACGCTCGAAAAGGCGATCGATCTGCTCGGCGTCAGCCCGCTGCTGGAATACCCGGCATGACGCTCGATCTCACGCAATTCCACGAAATCTTCTTCGAAGAGAGCTTCGAGGCGCTCGACTCGATGGAGGCGGCGCTGTTGAAGCTGTCGGCCGGCGAAGTCGACGCCGAGCTCATCAACACCATCTTCCGCGTGGCGCATTCCATCAAGGGCGGCGCCGCGACCTTCGCGCTTCAACGAAGTCGCCGGCTTCACGCACGTGCTCGAGACACTGCTCGACCAGCTGCGCGCCGGCAAGCGCCAGGTGCGCCCCGACATCGTCGACGTGCTGCTGCGCTCGGGCGACGCCATGCGCGGCATGCTCGTCGCCACGCAGCGCAAGGAAGCCATCGACAGCGCGCGCGTCGCGCAGTTGCGCGCCGAGCTCGATCGCATCATGAGCGAGGCGGCGCAGCCGCGGCGCCCGTGCAGCCGCGCGCTCGCCGCGCCGTCGACGGCAACGCCGGTCGCTGCGCAGGCCGCGACTCGCGCAGACTCCGGCTGGCGCATCAGTTCGTTCCCGGTCCCAGACCTGCTGCGCCACGGCAACGATCCGCTGCGCATCCTGCGCGAGCTGGCCACGCTCGGCAATCTGCAAAGTGTCGGTCGATGCCGAGGGCATTCCGCCGCTCGCCGATCTCGACCCGGAAGTCTGCCGCCTGCGCTGGAACCTCGAGGTTCAGCGGCGACATCGACCGCGCCGCCGTGCACGCGGTGTTCGAGTGGGCGGAAAGCGAATGCGAGCTGCACCATCGAGCGTAGTCGGCGGCGAGCCCGCGCCGGCGCCGCGCGACAGCCGCGCCGCGTGCCTGCCGCACCGACGCGCCCAGGCGGTCGCGCGACGCCAGCTGCGCACGCGCGGCCGCCGAGGCCGTCGACGCGCAGCGCCAGCCCGCGACGGCGGCTCGATTCGCGTCAGCATCGAGAAGATCGACGAGCTGCTGAACTCGGTCGGCGAGCTGGTGATCACCCAGTCGGTGCTGAGCCAGCTCGCCGCGCCGCTCGAAGGCCGCGAGGCCGGATGAGCTGCGCACCGCGCTCGGCACAGCTCGAGCGCCACATGCGCGCGCTGCAGGAAAGCGTCATGCGCGTGCGCATGTTGCCCATCAGCTTCGTGTTCAACCGCTTCCCGCGCCTGGTGCGCGATCTCGGCCAGCGGCTCGGCAAGAAGATCGAGCTGCAAGGTGACCGGCGACACCGACCGAGCTCGACAAGACCGTGCTCGAGAAGATCGGCGACCCGCTGGTGCACCTGGTGCGCAACTCCATCGACCACGGCATCGAGATGCCCGAAGTGCGCGCTCGCGGCCGGCAAGCCGGCGCACGGCGTCATCAGCTGCACGCGTATCACAAGGGCGGCAACGTGATCGTCGAAGTCAGCGACGACGGCGGCGGCCTGCAGCAGCGACAAGATTCTCGCCAAGGCGCGCGAGCGCGGCCTCGTCGGCGCGAACGAAGAGCTGTCCGAGGAGCGCGTCTTCAACCTGATCTTCGCGCCGGGCTTCTCCACCGCCGACGTGGTCAGCGACGTGTCGGGCCGCGGCGTCGGCATGGACGTGGTCCAGCCGCAACATCAACGAGCTCGGCGGCCACGTCCAGATCCACTCGACGCACGGGCAAGGGCAGCACGCGTCCGCATCCGCCTGCCGCTCACGCTCGCCATCCTCGATGGCCAGCTCGGCGCGCGTCGGCAAGGAAGTCTACGTGGTGCCCATCGTCTCGATCGTCGAGACCATCCAGGTCACGCGCGAGCGGGTGAACTCGGTGGCCAGCGGCGCGCCAGGTGTTCCGGCTGCGCGACGACTATCTGCCCATCGTGCGCCTGCACGAGCTGTTCGGCATCGAGCCGCGACCACACCGACCTGCTCGACGGACTGCTCATGATCGTCGAGGCCGACGGCAAGCGCGTCGGCCTGTTCGTCGACGAGCTGATGTCGCAGCAGCAGGTGGTCATCAAGAGTCTCGAAACCAACTTCCGCCCGGTCGATCGGGCTCGCGGGCGCCACCATGCTGGGCGACGGCCGCGTGGCGCTGATCCTCGACATCCCGGGCGTGATCACCCGCTTCCAGGCACCCGAGGAGCGCGGCGTTGCGAAGCCGCAGGCCGCATGAGCCATTCTTCGTGAACAATCGAACGCCAGCGGCGCGCTCGAAGACGCCGACACGCGGCAGTTCCTGACCTTCAGGCTGGCCGGCGAGGAATACGGCGTCGGCATCCTGACCGTGCAGGAGATCCGCGGCTGGAGCCAGGTCACGAAGGTGCCGCACACGCCGGCCTGGTTGTTGGGCGTCATCAATCTGCGCGGCGTGGTCGTGCCCATCATCGACCTGCGCCTCAAGTTCAATTTCGCGAGCGCGGAGTACAACGACACCACGGTGGTGATCATCCTCACCGTGGCGACGCGCGTCGTCGGCGTGGTGGTCGATGCCGTCTCCGACGTCATCACGCTCGGCGCTGCGCAGATCAAGCCCGCGCCTTCGCTGGGCACCGGCGCGGATACACGGCCACATCATCGGTTTCGGCACGCTCGATGAGCGCATGCGGATCCTCATCGGATGTGAAAAACTCATGGCCGGCGCCGACATGGGCCTGGTCGACAAAGCGATTCACTAGGAGCTGACAGGACAATGAAGATTTCGGATTTGAAGGTGCGCACGCCGGTTGTTTGCGGGGTTCTTCGCCCTGCTCGCTGTTTGCGGTCGTTCATCGCGGTGTTTGCCGCAGCGGGAGTTGAGCCATCTCAACGAGACGGTCAAGCAGCTCACGACCGAAGACTGGGACACCATCACGCTGGCGAACGGCCTGCGGACCGACGTGCGCAGCCGCGTGTCGGACACACCTCGGAATTCCTGCTCGCCGACGCGGCGGATCGTCCCGGCATACGCGCGAAGACTCAATGAGGTTCGCGGCGACATCGAACAGACCATCGAAAAGCTGTCCGGGCTCGACGTCGAAGACAAAGGAAGCCCAGAGCCGCCTGCAGACGATGCGCGACACGCTACGCGCACTGCAAAGCGTCGGTGGACAAGGTGCTCGCAAGCGCCGCGGACTCGAAGTCAAGCGCGAGAAGCCACGCAGATCGTACCTCGCGGAAACACGCCCGCTGGTCGAGCAGGCCTTCGAGGCCGGCGACAGGACTGGTCGAGACTCACACCGGCGACGTGATGGATTCGGCCGAAGAAACGCGCGCTCGCTACGCCAGCGCGCGAAATGCTGATTTATGGAATCCTGGGCGTCGCGCTGCTGCTCGGCCTGGGCCTGGCGATCTATCCTGGCGCGCGGCATCGTGCGGCCGCTGAGCAACGCCATGTCCGTGGCCGCGGCGATCCGCGACGGCCAGTCTCAACAATGCGATCGAGACTCGGCGGCAGGACGAAACCGGCAAGCTGCTCGGTCTCGCTCGATGTCATGCAGACGCGCGCTGCGCGCGCGCGATGAAAAGGACGCGGATTCGCGCGGCCAGATCGCGCGCCATCGGCACGTCGCAGGCCGTCGCCGAGTTCGGCATGGACGGCATCGATGCTCGACGTCAACGAGAACTTCGCTGCGTGTCATGGGCTACTCGCTCGCCGAGATCAGCGGTCAAGCATCACAGCACTGCTCGTCGAGCAGCGCCACGCCAGGGCAGCCGAGTATCGCGCGTTCTGGGAGAAGCTGGCGCGCGGCGAGTCCGACGGCGGCAGCTACAAGCGCATCGCCAAGGGCGGCCGCGAAGTCTGGATCCAGGCGTCTTACAACCCGATCGCCGACGTGAACGGCAAGCCGTTCAAGGTGGTCGAAGTACGCCACCGACATCACCGAGCAGAAAGCTGCGCAACGCGGACTTCGAAGGCCAGCTCGCGGCCATCGGCAAGGCGCAGGCCGTCATCGAGTTCGAACTCGACGGCACCATCCGCTCGGTCAACGACAACTTCGCGCACGGTGATGGGCTACTCGAACAGCGAAGTGCGCGGCAAGCATCACAGCATGCTCGTCGATCCGGCGATCAGCGGCGGCGCGGAGTACCGCGCGTTCTGGGCCAAGCTCGGCCGCGGCGAAGCCGGACGCCGGCCGCTACCAGCGCGTCGCCAAGGGCGGCCGCGAAGTGTGGCTGCAGGCTTCGTACAACCCGATCCTCGGACGCCAACGGCCGGCCGTTCAAAGTGGTGAAGTACGCGAGCGACGTGACCGCAGCAGATGCAGATGGCGCAGCAGCTCGAGCTCACCGTGAAGCAGACGCAGATCACCGTGAAGGCGGCGACCGAAGGCGACCTGACGGCGCGCATTCCGATGGCAGGCAAGACCGGCGAACTCGAGGCGCTGTGCCGTGGCGTCAACTCGATGCTCGACGCCACGGCCGAACTGGTCAAGCGCGTGAAGGCGGCTGCCGCGCGAAGTGCAGGCCGGCGCCGAGGAGATTTCAAGGGCAACCTGAATCTTTCGCAGCGCACCGAGCAGCAGGCTTCGAGCCTCGAAGAGACCGCTTCCTCGATGGAAGAGATGACCTCGACGGTCAAGCAGACCGCCGACAACGCCGGCCAGGCGAATCAGCTCGCGATGGCGGCGCGCCAGCAGGCGGAGAAGGGCGGCGCGGTGGTGAGCTCGGCGGTCGAGCGCCATGGGCGGCATCAACGCGGCCAGCAAGAAGATCGCCGACATCATCGGCGTCATCGACGAGATCGCGTTCCAGACCAACCTACTGGCGCTGAACGCCGCGGTGGAAGCCGCGCGCGCCGGCGAGCAGGGCCGCGGCTTCGCCGTGGTCGCCACCGAGGTGCGCAACCTCGCCGGCCGCTCCGCGACGGCGGCGAAGGAAATCAAGGCGCTGATCCAGGACAGCGTGGCCAAGGTCGACGAAGGCAGCAAGCTGGTCGACGAGTCGGGCCGCACGCTCGACGAGATCGTGAATGCGGTGAAGAAAGTCACCGACATCGTGGCGGAGATCGCCGCGGCGATCGCGCGAACAGTCGAGCGGCATCGAGCAGGTCAACAAGGCCGTGATGCAGATGGACCAGACCACGCAGCAGAACGCCGCGCTGGTGGAAGAGGCCTCGGCCGCGAGCCAGGCCATCGTCGAACAGGCGCAGGCGCTCAACGGAATGATCGCCCGCTACAACGTGGGCGGCGAAGGCGCCGGCCAAGCCGGCCGCGAAAGCAGCGCCGGTGCAGCGCCGAGCGCCGCTCGGCGGCGCGTCCGTGGGCGAATCGCGCGGCACCCGCCGCGAGTGCCGCGAAGGCCAGCTGCCGCGCCGACGCGCAAGGTCGCCGGCGGTGACGACGCCGAGTGGAAAGAGTTGACTGGAGCAGTGAATGAAGCTGAGTCGGTCGACACGAGCGGCGCAATTGCCGCCGCGTCATGTCGCGGTGTCGCTGCTCGCGCTCGCGGCGCTCGGGCGCGCGGCGCGCGCGCAGGACGATGCGGACGCGGAGACCGGCCTCGCGGTCAGCGTCGGCTACACCGGCGACCTGCGCCGCAACACCACCGGCGGACTCGCGGTGGGCACGGCGTATTCGGACATGCTGGATCTCGGCGCCACCTGGGCCACCGACAACCTGTTCTCCGATACGCGACCTGACGACCAATCTTTCGGTCATGCACGTGGGCGGCGACGATATCAGCGGCGAGTTCGTCGGCGATCTGCACGGCGTCAACAACATCGAGGCGCCGGATGCCTGGCACCTCTACGAGCTCTGGAGCGAGTTCAGCTTCGGCGGGCGCGCGAATACGTCGCTGCGCCTGGGGCTGCTCGATCTCAACGCCGACTTCGACACGCCGGTGACCTCGGGCCTGTTCGTCGGCTCGCCGCACGGCATCGGCACCGAGCTCAGCCAGACCGGGCGGCAATGGGCCCGCCGATGTGGCCGGTGACCGGCCTCGGCATTCGCCTCGCGGACGAGTGGAGCGAAGGCCTGCGCTGGCGCGTCGGCGCCTTCGAAGGCACGCCGGGCGATGACGACGAAGCCAGCTTCGCGGCGTTCGACGTGGCGCGCGGCGAGGGCAGCCTGCTCATCGGCGAGATGGAATACGCGAGCGATCGCGTCAACAAGATTTCACTGGGCCTGTGGTCGTACACCGCGGACTTCGACCGGCTGGATGCCGGGCAAACTACCGGCCGCAGTCGCAGCACGGCAACCAGCGGCGCGTATGCGCTGGTCGATCTGCCGCTCGGCGAACTTCGGCCCGGCGCGTATCGACGGCTCGCTGCGCCGTGGGCGTCGCCGATGCGCGCTTCAACCCGGTCGATGAGTTCGTCGGCGCGACGGTGGTGCGTCAGCCACCCGTTCGCGAGCCGGCCCGATGACGCCTTTGGCTTTGCCGTGGCCTACGGCCGCACCGGCGACCTCTATCGCGCGGTTCAGGCGCTCGCCGGTATTCCGCGGCCAGCGCCGAAACCTCCTATCGAGCTGACCTATCGCTCGCCGCGTCACGGGCTGGCTCGCGCTCGCGCCCGTCGGTGCAGTTCGTGCAGCAATCCGGGCGCCGATCTCGCCATGCGTGATGCCTGGGTCGTGGGCCTGCGCTTCGAGCTCTCTCACGAAAAATCCTGGCCGATGTTCGCGCAGCGCGACGCGCCGCGATCCGTCGGTCGCGCGGGCAGGCGAATGAAATTTGTCGAATCTGAAGGTAGGCACTCGCCTCGGCATCGGCTTTGCGCGTGCTGCTGGTCGCCTGCCTGTCGGTGGGCGGCATCGGCTGGTACCGCCTCGCGCAGCTCGACGAGGTCGTCAACCGCATCACCACCGAGAACTGGGAGAAGGCGCGCCTGACGATGGAAATGGAAATCCGCACGCGCGACAACGCATTCAAGACCGGCCGCGTGCTCATGGCCGGCAACGATACGGACGCGGTCAAGGTGCTCAAGGACGAAATGGCCGCCAACACCAAGTTGAACAGCGCGGCGCTGGAGCAGCTCGAAAAGCTGGTGGTGGCGCCGGAAGCCAAGACGCTGCTCGCCGGAGGCGGCGGACGCGCGCGAACGCTACGTGGAGTCGCGCGCGCAGCGTGACCAAACTCGCCGCGGATCCCAAGACGCAGGCGCGAAGCGCTGAATCTGTTCCGCACCGAAACCGCCGGACTCCTCGAGCAGTACATGACGCCGTTCCGCAAGCTCACCGAGCGTCGAGCGCGCGGATTTCGAGACGGCCAGCCGCGACAGCGACGCCACCTACCTGAGCGCGCGCAACACCATCGTGGCGGCGAGCGTCGCCGCGTTGATCGCCGGCATCCTGCTGGCCGATCACGCTGGCGCGCAGCATCACCGCGGCCGCTGCGGCAATGCCGTGGCCGTGGCCAGGGCCGTCAAGGACGGCCAGCTCGACAATCAGATCGATGTGATCAGGCGAAGACGAAACCGGCGAGCTCCTGAGCTCGCTCGATTCGATGCAAAACGCTTTGCGCGAGCGCGACGAGCGCGACGCGGATTATCGAGGACAGATCGCCGCCATCGGCAAGTCGCAGACCGTGGCCGAGTTCGGCATGGACGGCCGCATCCTCGACGCCAACGAGAACTTCCTCAACGTGATGGGCTACTCGCTCGACGAGATCCGCGGCCAGCATCACAGCGTGCTGGTCGATCCCGCCGCGCGCCAGGACCCGAGTACCGCGCGCTGTGGGACAAGATGGCGCGCGGTGAATTCGACGGCGGCCAGTACCGGCGCGTGAGCAAGGACGGCTGGGAAGTCTGGATGCAGGCTTCCTACAATCCGATCGCCGATGCGCACGGCAAACTATTCAAGGTGGTCGAATACGCCACCGACATCACCGAGCAGAAGCTGCGCACCGCGGACTACGAAGGCCAGCTCGCCGCCATCGGCAAGGCGCAGGCGGTCATCGAATTCAACGTCGACGGGACCATCCGCTCGGTCAACGACAATTTCGCGAAGATGTTCGGCTACACCAATGTCGACGTGCAGGGCAAACATCACAGCATCGCTCGTGGATCCGGACGAGCGCGCGACCCCGAGTACCGCGCGTTCTGGGTCAACCTCGCGCGCGGCGAAGCGGTGCTCCAGCCGCTGCAAGCGCATCGCCAGCGACGGGCGCGAAGTGTGGGTGCAGGCTTCGTACAACCCGATTCACGATGCCAATGGCCGCCCGTTCAAGGTGGTCATGTACGCCACCGACGTGACCTCGCAGATGCTGATGGCGCACCAGCTCGAGATCGCCGTGAAGCAGACGCAGCTGACCGTGAAGGCGGCCATCGACGGCGACCTGTCGGCGCGCATTCCGATCGGTGGCAAGACCGGCGAGATCGAGGCGCTGTGCCGCGGCGTCAACGCGATGCTCGACAACACCGTCGAACTCGTGCGGCGCGTGAAGGACGCGGCCGCCGAAGTGCAGACCGGCGCGGAAGAGATCTCAAGGGCAACCTCGAATCTTTCGCAGCGCACCGAAGCAGCAGGCGTCGAGCCTCGAAGAAACCGCCTCGTCGATGGAAGAGATGACTTCGACGGTCAAGCAGACCGCCGACAACGCCGGCCAGGCGAATCAGCTCGCGATGGCGGCGCGCCAGCAGGCGGAGAAGGGCGGCGCGGTCGTGAACTCCGCGATCACCGCCATGGGCGGCATCAACGCGGCCAGCAAGAAGATCGCCGACATCATCGGCGTCATCGACGAGATCGCGTTCCAGACCAACCTGCTGGCGCTGAACGCCGCGGTGGAAGCCGCGCGCGCCGGCGAGCAGGGCCGCGGCTTCGCCGTGGTCGCCACCGAAGTGCGCAATCTCGCCGGCCGCTCCGCGACCGCGGCCAAGGAAATCAAGGCGCTCATCCAGGACAGCGTGGCGCGCGTCGATGCGGGCAGCAAGCTCGTCGACGAATCGGGCCGCACGCTCGAAGACATCGTCAGCGCGGTGAAGAAGGTGACCGACATCGTGGCCGAGATCGCCGCGGCGTCGCGCGAGCAGTCGAGCGGCATCGAGCAGGTCAACAAGGCCGTGATGCAGATGGACCAGACCACGCAGCAGAACGCCGCGCTGGTGGAAGAGGCCTCGGCCGCGAGCCAGGCCATCGTCGAACAGGCGCAGGCGCTCAACGCGATGATCGCGCGCTACAAGATCGACGACACCGGCGAGCGCGCTGCGAAGCGACGCGCGGCCTGAGACCGATCAAGAGGAGCATGAAGATGAGTCAGTCGGCAGCCATTGCTGAACCCTCCGCGACGCGGGCGAACGCCCCGGGCAGTTCTCAGTACGTGACTTTCGTGTGCGCGGGCGTGGAGTACGGCGTCGAAATCCTGCGCGTGCAGGAAATCAAGGGCTGGGATGGCGTGACGCGCGTGCCGTACACGCCGCCGTACGTTCTCGGCGTCATGAACCTGCGCGGCGTCATCGTGCCGGTGATCGACCTGCGCGCGCGCTTCGGCCTCGAATCCAAACCCTTCGACAGCTCGACGGTGGTCATCGTCGTGCGCGTCGACGCGGCGGTCGGCGAGAAGACCGTCGGGCATCGTGGTCGACGCGGTGTCGGAGGTCTACAACGTGGCCGCCGATGCGGTGAAGCCGACGCCGGATCTGGGCGCCGAGCGCCGACGCCGCCTGCGTCAGCGGCCTCACGTCGGTGGACGACAAGATGGTGATGCTGCTCGACATGAACCGGCTGGTCGCCTCCAGCATCGACCTCTCCGGCAGTCCGCAGCTCGCGGATTGACCAGCGCACCGCATCATGCACGCCGGAGACACACGCCGAACTCGCGATCGCCGGTGACAGCCGACTTCGAGCTCACCGACGCGCAGTTCCATCGCATCCGCGCAGCTGGTGCGCGAGCACACCGGCATCTCGCTCTCGGACGCCAAGCGCCAGCTCGTCTACGGACGCCTGTCGCGGCGCCTGCGCGCGCTGAAGCTCGAGTCCTTCGGCGAGTACATCGAGCTGCTCGAGCGCGGCGTCGCCACCGAGCTCGAAGAATTCACCAACGCGATCACGACCAATCTCACCTCGTTCTTCCGCGAGCCGCATCACTTCGAATACCTCGCGAGCGACGTGCTGCCGCAGATCGTCGCCAGAGGACTGCCGGCGCGCGCCGCGCGCGCATCTGGTGCTGCGCGGCGTCCACCGGCGAAGAGCCGTATTCCATCGCCATGGTGCTGCGCGAAGCGCAGCGACATGCTGACACGGCTTCGACGTCAAGCTGCTGGCCACCGACCTGGATTCGGCGGTGCTCGCGACCGGCGCCGCCGGCGTCTACAACGCCGAGCGCCTCGAAGTCGGTGAGCAGCGCGCGCGCCTCGCGCTTCTTCAGAAAGGGCAGCGGCGCGCACGCCGGGCAAGTTCCGCGCGCAGGACGAGCTGCGCAACCTGATCACCTTCAAGCAGCTCAACCTCATGCACGAGTGGCCGGTGCGCGGGCCGTTCGACGCGATCTTCTGCCGCAACGTCATCATCTATTTCGACAAGGACACGCAGCGCGCGCTGTTCGAGCGCATGGCTGCGCTGCAGCGCCCGGGCGACATCCTGTTCCTCGGTCACTCGGAGAGCCTGTACCGCGTCAGCGACAAGTACGAACTGGTCGGACGGACTATCTACCGGCGCAACGACGCCTGAGGACGCCAGGAGCTCATGGCAACCAAGAAAATCAGAGTGCTCGTGGTCGACGATTCGGCGCTGGTGCGCCAGATCCTCGTCGAGGTCCTGAACGCCGCGCCCGACGTCGAAGTCGTGGGCACGGCCAGCGATCCGTTCATGGCGCGCGACCGCATCAAGGAGCTCAACCCGGACGTGCTCACGCTGGACGTCGAGATGCCGCGCATGGACGGGCTCACGTTCCTCGCCAATCTCATGCGCCTGCGGCCGATGCCGGTGGTCATGGTGTCGTCGCTGACCGAGCAGGGCGCCGAGACGACGCTCAAGGCGCTCGAGCTCGGCGCCATCGATTTCGTTTCCAAGCCGAAGATCGACGTCGCCGGAACGCTCGCGGATTTCGGCGACGAGATCCTCGGCAAGATCCGCATCGCCGCCGGTGCGCGCGTGATGGCGCGCAGCGCGCCGTCGCCGCGCGTCGCGCGTGGCGCCGAAATATTCCGCGGACGCCGTGATCCCCGCGGATGCGGGCGGCAAGATGCTGCGTACCACCGACCGCATCATCGCCATCGGCGCATCCACCGGTGGCACGGAAGCGATCCGTGAAGTCTCATGGGACTGCCGGCGGATTGCCCGGCCATCGTGATCGCGCAGCACATTCCCGAAGCTTTCAGCCTGCCGTTCACGCGGCGCATGGATTCGCTGGCCGCGATGTCGGTCGGTCGAGCCGTCGATGGCCAGTACATCATGCCCGGCCACGTCTACATCGCGCCGGGCAGCAGGCACTTGCTGGTCGAGCGCGACGGCGCGCGTTATCGCTGCCGCGCTCAACGACGGTCCGCCGGTCAACCGGCACTGCCCGAGCGTCGACGTGCTGTTCCGCTCCGTGGCGCAGAACGTGGGGCCGAACGCCGTGGGCGTCATCCTCACCGGCATGGGCGACGACGGCGCGCGCGGCCTCAAGGAAATGCTGCGACGCCGGTGCGCGCACCATGGCGCAGGACGAGGCGTCGAGCGTCGTGTGGGGAATGCCGGGCGCCGCGGTGAAGTTCGGTGGAGCGCAGGACATGCTGCCGCTCGGCCGCGTGGCCGAGAACATCATGCGATTGGCACAGACCGTGGGGGCGCCGGCGGCATCGCGGCGGCCCGTTAGAACAGATGAGAGAGACGAAAATGGCAAGAATGATCATGACGGTGGACGATTCGACCTCGATGCGGCAGATGGTGAAAGCCACGCTGCTGTCGGCGGGATACGACGTCGTCGAAGCAGCGGACGGGCAGGAGGCGCTGGACTACGCGCGCGAGAATCCGGTGGACCTGGTGATCACCGACGTGAACATGCCGCGCATGGACGGCATCACGCTGGTGAGCGAGCTGCGCCCGCTGCCCGCCTACCGGCTGACGCCGGTGCTGCTGCTGACCACCGAGTCGAGCATGGAGAAGAAGATGGAAGGCAAGAAGGCCGGCGCCACCGGCTGGATCGTCAAGCCTTTCAATCCGGCGCAGCTGCTGGCGACACTCGCCCGGGTGCTTTGATCCGGCAATGAGCGACCTCGGCCAACACTCCGGTCTCCGCGCTGCTCGAGCTGGCCGCAAGCCAGCTCGAAGTCGCCGCGCACTCGACCGATTCGCAGGTGGAAACGCTGGCGAAGTTCGATCGCCGCGCTGGTGACGCTCGGCGTGGAGCTGCAGGCGGCCAGTGGCGCCGGCACGGCGCCCGGCGCGCTCGCGCAGCAAGATCGTCGAGCAGGCGCAGACCGCGCTGGTGGCGATGCAGTTCCACGACCAGCTCGTGCAGCGCGTGGCGCACGTGCGCGACGCGCTGACCGAGCTCAACGAGGCGTTGCAATGGCGCGCCCGCGGCCGAGGTCGACTGGGCGACGGTGCTCGCGGGAATCCGCTTCCGCTACAGCATGGAGGACGAGCGCATGCTGTTCGACCGCATCATCGGCGCCGCCGCCTGTCCCGACGTGAACGCGCACGACGCCACGCACGACAGCCTGCGCGGCAGCGTCGAGCTGTTCTGATGGATCTCGATGAGCCCACTCAAAGCACCCGACACGCGCGCGCGTGCGCACCGCGCCCGACAACAGTCCGCCGCCGCCGGCGCTGCCGCAGTTCGCGCACGTGAGCCGCTACTGGGACAACGAACACCAGTGCTTCGCGGCGCGCCTGCTGCCCGGCGAGTACTACGTGACCACCGCGCACGAAGTGATCGCCACCGTGCTCGGCTCCTGCGTGTCCGCCTGCATCCGCGACACGCGCATCGGCGTCGGCGGCATGAATCACTTCATGCTGCCGCTCGACGCTCGCAGGGCACGAGCGCCTGGGGCGCGGCGGTCAGCGCCGCCACGCGCTACGGCAACGTCGCCATGGAGCGGCTGATCAACGACATCCTCAAGCTCGGCGGCCGCCGCGAGAATCTCGAGATCAAGCTGACGGGCGGCGGACGCGTGCTCGCGGCCATGAGCACCGACATCGGCGCGCGCAACATCGACTTCGTGCGCCAGTACGTGAAGGACGAAGGATTCAACGTGGTCGGCGAAGACCTGGGCGACATCTATCCACGCAAGGTCGTCTATTTCCCCGACACGGGCAAGATTCGCGTCAAGCGCTTCTCGGCGGCGAAGGACGAGTCGCTGGCGGATCGCGAGCGCAACTATCTCAACGAGCTGGACAGCAAACCGATTGGAGGCGACGTGGAGCTGTTCTGAACGGCCCGCGAACCACCATGCAAACCGGCACCCACGCAAATCCAGGAAGCATCGTCCGGCCGGAAGCGCGGGTGCGCGATTTCACGGCCATGCTCGAAGTGGAGATCGCCGGCGATCACATCGACCTGCCGAGCTTTCCCGAGGTGGCGTTGCGCGTTCGCCGCGCGCTCGCCGATGAAGATGTGTCCATCGACCAGGTCGTGCGCGTGGTCAGCGCCGAGCCTTCGCTGGTGGTGCGGCTGCTGCAGCTCGGCGAACTCGGCCGCGCTCAATCCCAGCGGCCGCCGGCTGACGGATCTGCGCGCCGCGATCACGCGCATCGGCTTCAACATGGCGCGCAGCGCCACCATCGCGTTCGCCATGTCGCAGCTGCGGCGCGCGGAAGCGCTACAAGGGCCTCGAAAAGCCTTTCAACGAGCTGTGGCGCGCACAGCACCCAGGTGGCGGCGGTGAGTTTCGTGGTGGCGAAGCGGCTGACGAAGGTGAACGCCGAACTGGCGCTGCTCGCCGGGCTGCTGCACACGGTCGGCAAACTCTATCTACTGACGCGCGCGGCGCGTTTTCCAGACCTGCTCAACGACGCCGCGGCGTATCCGGCGCTGGTGCAGGCCTGGCACGCGCGCATCGCCAGGGCGATTCTCGTGAACTGGGAAATGGCGCCGCCCGTGATCGACGCGGTGCAGGGCTTCGAGGCCTGCGATCGCGAGCGCGAAGGCGAAATCGACCTGCTCGATGTGCTGTGGGTGGGCAGGGCCTGGCGCGGCGCCGCGGCCGGCGCCTACCGACGCCGTCATCCCGCCGGAGCTGCTCGAGTCCCATCCTGCGCGCCGCCTCGGGCTCGACGCCGCGGCCTGCGAGGGGATCCTGGTCGAGTCCGGGCACGGAGATCGATTCGCTGACGAGCGCGCTCGGCGACTAGGCTACGCGCGGCAAGGACTTGCCGCCAACGCGGCCGTTTGACATATCGCGCGGCCGTCGCGCAATCCAGTTCCGGATTCCCGCCGGAACCGCTCAATAGTCCGCACGGCAGACCGATAAGTAATCAGGTCTGAGAGAGGACGCATGAGCCTGAGTTGAGTACAAGTATCCCGAGACGCGGATCAGCGATCATCCGGCGCCCTGGCCGGCGACGCGCGCGCGTTGGTCGATTCGCTGGCGGCGGAGCTGGCGGGCGAGAAGATCGACCTGCCGAGCTTTCCCGACGTGGCCATGCGCGTGCGCAAGGCGCTGACCAACGAAGAGGTGGGCATCGAAGACGCGGTGCAGATCGTGAGCGCCGAGCCGGCGCTCGCGGCGCGCCTCATGCAGCTCGCGAACTCGGCCACGCTGAATCCCGGTGGCAAGCGCCTGAACAACCTGCGCACCGCGATGACGCGCATCGGCCTCAACATGGCCTGCAGCGTGACCATCGCCTTCGCGATGTCGCAGCTGCGCCGCGCCGAAGACCTACAAGGGCATCGAGGCCCGCCTCGGCAAGCTCTGGCACGAAGCCGCGCACCTGGCGGCCGTGAGCCGCGTGATCGCGCGGCGCTTCACCTCGCTGAACGCCGACACGGCGCTGCTCGCCGGCCTGCTGCAGTGCATCGGCAAGCTCTATCTACTGACGCGCGCGGCGCGCTATCCCGCGCTGCTCGCGGACGATGCGGCGCTCGACCGCATCACATCCGAATATCACCTGCGCGTGGCGCAGGCCATCCTGCGCAACTGGGACATGGACGCCGAGATCGTCAAGGCGATCGGCGCCTGTGGCGAATCTCGCGCGCGAACACGCCGGCGCCATCGATCTCGACCGACGTGCTCGACGGCCAGCGCCGCGCTGATCGCGCTCGGGCCGGAGCCGCAGCCCGAGCAGATTCGCTTTCCCGGCATGCCCGCCGCGCGCCGCCTGGGGCTGGATGCCGACGCCTGCACGCGCGGCGCTGGCCGAGTCCCGCGACGAGATCGACGCACTGCGACAGGCGCTCAACGTATGAGCCAGCGCGGAAGCCACCAGCACGATCGAGTCGCGCGCGATCCCGAACACCGTGGTGTTCGGCTTCGTGAAGGCGCTGGCGCAGGAGTTGTCGCAGGGCAGGGTGGACCTGCCGTCGGTGCCGGACATCGTGATCAAGATGCAGCGCGCGCTGGCCGACGAAAATGTCAGCAACGAGACCGTGGTGAAGGTGCTCGGCTCCGAGCCGGTGCTCGCCAGCAAGCTGCTCAGCCATGGCGAACTCCGCCGCGCTCAATACCTCCGGCCGCAAGATCGCCGACCTGCGCATGGCCGTGGCGCGCGTGGGATTCAACATCGTGCGCTCGGCGGCGCTCAGCTTCGCCGTGGAGCAGCTGCAAGAGCGCCGCGCAGTTCAAGCACCTGGAGCCGATGCTCGACGCGCTGTGGAAACACAGCGTGCAGATCGCCGCGCTGTCGCACGTGGTCGCGCGCCGCTTCACCTCGCTCAACGGCGACACCGCGCTGCTCGCGGGCCTGATGCACAACGTCGGCCGCATCTACATCCTGACGCGCGCCAGCAGCCATCCGACGCTGTTCGCCGATCAGCTCACCTATCAATCCATCGTGCGCGACTGGCACACCAACGTGGCCAAGGCGCTGCTCGAGAACTGGCAGGTGGCCGATGAAATCGTCGACGCGGTGAGCAGCCACGAGGACATGAACCGCGAGGTGCGCGGCCCGTGACGCTCACCGACGTGCTGTCGCTCGCGTCGCTGCTGCAGCAGCACATCGCGCACGGCGCGATGATCGATGCCCACGGAACCCCTGGTGTGGGCGCTCAAGCGCCTGCAGGTGCAGCTACGCGGATTGCCAGAGCGTCATCGACGAATCCGCCTCGGACATCGAGGCTCTCAAGACTGTGTTAGGCGGGTAAAGGATCATGGCCCAGATCGCACTCAGGAACCACCACCATCGAGAACATCGTCGCGCATGATGCTGCGGCGCTCGAGAAGGACCTGGCGTCGCATCCGCGCGGATGCGTCGGTGTCGCTGCCCGGCGTGCCGCAGATCGTCACGCGGCTGCAGCAGCTGCTGAGCGATCCGGACGTGAGCATTCCGCAGATCGTGCCGGTCATCAACTACGAGCCGATCCTCGTCGGCCGCGTGCTGCAGATGGCGCAACTCCGCGGCGCTCAATCCGACGCGCCGCATGGTCACGGACCTGCAAGACCGGCGGTGACGCGCGTGGGCTTCACGCTGCTGCGCAGCGCCTCGCTGGCGTATGCGTTGCGGCAGGTGTCGCAGGCGCACTCGGTCAAGGACATTCGCCCGCACCTCGAAGCGCTGTGGGAGCGCAGCGCGTGGACCGCGGCGGTGTCGTACGTGATCGCGCGCAAGTTCACGCAGCGTGAACCGCGATCTCGCGTTCCTCGGCGGCCTCATGCACGGCGTCGGCAAGCTGTTCATCCTCACGCGCGCGGCGCATTACCCGTTCGTGCTGCGCGACCGGACCAAGTACGGCGCCATCCTGCGCAAGTGGCACGCGCCGTTCGCGCAAGCGGAATCCTCACCGGCTGGAAGCGTCAATCGACGAAGTCATCGAAGCCGTTGCGCAGTACGAGAACCTCAATCGCGAGGTGGTCGGCGACGAGCCGGACCTCACCGACATCCTCGCCACCAGCTATCTCGTCGTCGGCCACACCGGCCGCATGCAGGATCTGTCGATGACGGTGGAGAAGATCGCCTCGCTCTCGCGCCTGCGCCTGACCTCATGGCCGTCGAGGAGACCCTCGAGCAGGCGAAGGAAGAGATCGAGGACCTGCGGCTGGCTATCAAGTAAGGGGCGATCCATTTCGGGCTGAGCACTCTCGTGAGAACGCCGCGCCCAGCGGTCGCCGGACGATCTCTGGCCGGGCGTCATACCGTGGGCCATTTGCCGGAAATGGCAGCCCCATACTTCCGCGCACTCATATAAGAAGAGTGCGCCATGCAGCCAGAAAACGTCCGCACGGCGGCCGATGCCAGCAAGATCGTCGAGGAGCGCAAGCTCGATCACGTCAAGGTCGGGGTCTTCGACAACGACGGCATCATGCGCGGCAAGTACATGGGCCGCGACAAGTTCTTCTCGGCGCTCGACAAGGGCTTCGGCTTCTGCGACGTGGTGCTGGGCTGGGACTCCAACGACCAGCTCTACGACAACGTGAAGTACACCGGCTGGCACACCGCCTATCCGGACGCGCCGGTGCGCGTGCTGCCCGACACCTGCCGCGACGTGCCTTTCGAAGGCGACATGGTCATGTTCCTCGGCGAGTTCGCCGAGAAGGCCGAAGCGGTCTGCCCGCGCGCCACGCTGCGCCGCGTGCTCAAGAAGGCCGACGACCTGGGCTACGAGCGTCAACGCCGCCACCGAGTTCGAATTCTTCATGTTCAAGGAAACGCCGGAGTCGCGTGCGCGACAAGGGCTTCCGCGACCTCACCACCATGACGCCGGGCTTCTTCGGCTACTCGGTGCTGCGCTCGAGCGTGCACTCGGAGTTCTATCACCAGCTCATGAACATGTGCACCGGACTGCGCATTCCGCTCGAAGGCCTGCACACCGAGACCGGCCCGGGCGTGCTCGAAGCGGCCATTCAATATTGCGAGGCGCTCGAAGCCGCCGATCGCGGCGCGCTGTTCAAGACCTTCACCAAGGTGCTCGGCGCAGCGCAACGGCATGATGGCCACGTTCATGGCCAAGTGGTCCAAGGACTGGCCGGGGCAGAGCGGCCACATCCACACCTCGCTCATGCGCAAGTCCGACGGCAAGGCGGCCTTCCACGACGCCGTCAAAGCCGCACAACATGTCGGACGAGATGCGCTGGTACGTCGGCGGCCAGCAGAAGCTCATGCCCGAGTTGTTAGCCATGGTGGCCTGCACGGTGAACAGCTACTCGCGCCTGATTCCCGGATTCTGGGCGCCGACCACGGCCACCTGGGGCGTCGAGAACCGCACCACGCGCGTTGCGCGTGATTCCCGGCGGCGCGTCGAGCCAGCGCGTCGAATACCGCATCGCCGCGGCCGACATCAATCCGTACCTGGCGCTGGCCGTGGCGCATCGGCTCCGGGCCTGTACGGCATCGAGAACAAGATCGAGCCGGACCCGATGGTCGAGGGCAACGCCTACGACAAGAAATTTCCGAAGACGCGCTCGCTGCCGCGCACGCTCACCGAAGCGTCGGAGTGGCTCGAGAAATCCAAGGCCGGCCGCGCGCTGTTCGGCGATGCCTTCGTCGAGCACTTCGCCGCCAGCCGCGAGTGGGAAGACCGCGAGTTCCGCCGCGCGATCACCGACTGGGAGCTGGCGCGCTACTTCGAGATCATCATGAATTCACAACGGCATCCAGAAGACCATCAGCCCGGTCGACGGGCGGGTGTACGTCGAGCGTCCGCTCGCGACCTCGGAGAGATCAACGAGATCGCTGCGCACCGCGCGTCACGCCTTCAGCCGAGTGGCGCAACGTGCTCGCTCGCCGAACGCGCCGCGATCCTCACGCGCTTCTGCGACGAGTTCGAGAAGCGCGGCGCGCAGATCGCCGAAGAACTCACCTGGCAGATGGGCCGGCCGGCGCGTTACGCGCCCAACGAGGTGCGCGGCACGCTCGAGCGCGCGCGGCACATGATCGCCATCGCGCCGCAGGCGCTCGGCGACCTGGACGCCGGGCCCAAGGACAACTTCAGGCGCTTCGTGCGGCGCGAACCGCTGGGCGTGGTCTTCACCGTCGCCGCCTGGAACTACCCGTTCCTCATCGCGGTGAACAGCGTGGTGCCGGCGCTCATGGCCGGCAACGTCGTGGTGCTCAAGCATTCCGCGCAGACGCCGCTCGCCGCGGAGCGATTCGCCGAATGCCTCGACCGCCGCGGGTCTGCCCAAGGGCGTGTTCCAGGTGCTGCATGCCTCGCACGAGGACACGGACCGCATCATCCGCGATCCGCGCGTCGACTTCGTCGCGTTCACGGGCTCGGTCGCCGGCGGCCACGCCGTGCAGCGCGCGGCGGCGCACGCGCTTCATCGGCGTGGGCCTCGAGCTCGGCGGCTGCGATCCGGTGTACGTGCGCCACGACGCCAACCTGGCGCACGCCATCGAGAACATCGTCGACGGCGCGTATTTCAATTCCGGGCAGTCCTGCTGCGGACTGCAGCGCGTCTACGTGCATCACGGCGCTCTATCAGAAGTTCACCGAAGGCTTTGTCGAGCTCACGCGCAAGTACTCGCTCGGCGATCCGACCGACGCGGCCACCACGCTCGGGCCGCTGGTGCGCACCGCGGCGGCCGACGGCGTGCGCGCGCAGATCCAGGCGTCGATCGCCGCCGGCGCGACCGGCGCCATTCGCCGAAGGCTCGTTCGCGACGCAGCGCAGCGCGGCACGCCGTATCTCGCGCCGCAGGTGCTGCTGGACGTGGATCACCGCATGCCGGTCATGCGCGAGGAGATCTTCGGACCGGTCGCCGGCATCATGAAGGTGAGCTCGGATGACGAGGCCGTGGATCTCATGAACGACAGCGACTTCGGCCTCACGGCCGCCATCTGGACCGAGGACGCAGATGCGGCGCTGGCGCTCGGGCCAGCGCGTGAACACCGGCACCTGGTTCATGAACCGCTGCGACTACCTCGATCCCGCGCTGGCGTGGGTGGGCGTGAAGGATTCGGGCGCGCGGCTGTACGCTGTCGGTGGTCGGCTACGAACATCTCGACGCGCCCGAAGTCATTTCACATGAGACTGAAGACATCATGACGATTCCGATGAAGGGCAACTGGAATTACCCGACGCGCGTCTGGTCGGGGCCGGGACGCATCGCCGAACTACCCGCCGCCTGCGCCGATCTCGGCATCGTGAGCCGCTGGTCGTCACCGACAGTGGTCTGCGCGATTCGCCGATGATCAAGCGAGGCGGTGAGCTTCGCTGCCCGGCGCGAAGTTGTTTGCCGACGTGCGCGGCAATCCGGTGGCCGCCAACGTCGAAGCGGGGCTCAAGGCCTATCACGCCGGCGCGCACGATGGCGTCGTGGCCTTCGGCGGCGGCTCGGGCCTCGATGCCGGCAAGGTCATCGCCTTCATGTCGGGGCAGACGCGGCCGCTCTGGGATTTCGAAGACATCGGCGACTGGTGGACGCGCGCCGATCCGAAGGGCATCGCGCCTATCGTCGCCGTGCCCACCACGGCCGGCACGGGCAGTGAGGTGGGCCGCGCCGGCGTCATCCTCAACGAAGAGACGCACCAGAAGAAGATCATTTTTCATCCGAAGATGATGCCGGGCATCGTCATCGCGGATCCCGAGCTCACCGTGGGCCTGCCGCCCAAGATCACCGCGGCCACGGGCTTCGACGCGTTCGTGCATTGCTTCGAGGCGTTCTGCGCGCCGGGCTTTCATCCGCTGGCCGATGGCGTGGCGCTCGAAGGCATGCGGCTCATCAAGACCTATCTACCGCGCGCCTGCAAGAACGGCGGCGACATGGAAGCGCGCTCGCGCATGCTGGCCGCGGCCAGCATGGGCGCCACGGCATTCCAGAAGGGGCTCGGCGCCGTGCATGCCATCGCGCATCCGGTCGGCTCGTTCTTCGACACGCATCACGGCCTCACCAACGCCGTGATCACGCCCTACGTCATCGTGCACAACCGCGACGCGATCGCCGAGCGCATGAAGGTGGTCGCGCGCGTGCTCGATCTGCCGAAGCCCGGCGTCGACGGCGTGCTCGACGTGGGTGCTCGAGTTTCCGCAAGGAGCTCGGCATTCCGCATTCGCTGGCCGAGATCGGCGTGACGCTGCGCAATCCGGAGGAGATCGGGCGCGAGGCGGCGATCGATCCGTCCGCCGGCGGCAATCCGATTCCGGTCGACGCCGCCACGCTCGAGCGCATCTTCCGCTCGGCGGTGAAGGGCGATCTGTCGCTCGAAGAGCTGAGCGCGTGACGCGCATCCTCGTCATCGACGGCAACGAGAAGGCGACGCGTGACAAACACGTGTCGGTGGGCGGCACGTCCTCGGGCGAGGGCTACGCCGCGACGCTGCAAGCGCCTGAAGCCCGGCATCGAAGTGCGACATCGTGCGCCCGGCCGACGAGGAGCCGAAACTACCCGACGGCGTGGCGCTCGAGAACTATCACGGCGCGGTGATCACCGGCTCCGCGCTGAACATCTATTCACGCGAAGCCGCCGGTGGAGCGCCAGATCGATCTGGCCAAGGCGGTGCTTCGCGGCCGGCGTGCCGTGTTTCGGCAGCTGCTGGGGACTGCAGGTGGGCGTCACGGCCGCCGGCGGCAGCGTGGTGCGCAATCCGCGCGGCCGCGAGTTCGGCTTCGGCGGCGCATCACGCTCACGAGCCAGGGCCGTGATCACGCCATGTTCCTCGGCAAGCCCGAGGTGTTCGAAGCCGGCGACCGTGCACGTGGATACCGTGGAGAGCTCTGCCGCCGGCGCCGACGCCGCTGGCGCACAACGACATGGGCTTGCAGGCGGCCGAGATCAAACTCAAGAAGGGCACGTTCTGGGGCGTGCAGTACCACCCGGAATACAGCTGCGCCGAGATCGCGGCGATGGCGCGGCGCTACGCCGACGTGCTGATCCGCGACGGTCTCGTGCAAGGACCAGGCCGAGCTCGATGCGCTGGCGGCGGACCTCGTGGCGTTCACACGAACATCCCGACGACGCGCGCCTCGCGTGGCGCTTCGGTGTGGGCCCGTCGATCACCGATCCGGGCATCAAGCTCGCGGAGCTGCGCAACTGGCTCGACGATGCAGGTGCTTGCGTAATGCGCCGTGCTGGTCGATCACTCGCGGCGGTGAGCCGTACTGTCGCTCGCCGGTTCGCGTGTCGACCATCGCTGGCTCGCACAGGTAGTTGCGCCGCCTAACAAGAGCGGCATCAAGCCGCTGTTGCCGGATCTCGGCATCCTCGAGCACGCGCCCGCGGCATTTCGCGCAAACCTGGATCGTTCCTGATCCCGCAGCCACGCGCGGACATCGCGGTGGCTACCATCAGATCCCGGCGACTACGCCTTCGAATACGATCTGCGGCTCGCCGACGCGCAGGGCTAGGCGCCCACCATCAGCCACTTCAGCGCTTCCTGGCGCGCAGCCAGAGTGTGGCGCGGTATCCGGCCCTTCTCGAAAGGCACGTGATCCTGCGCTGCACGGTTTTCCTGCAGAACCGGAACTCGTGACACCTTGGGCCATCAGGCTCGGCGCAGGCCGGTTATCGCTGCGCAGCGTGCTCGACCTGCGCGGCCACGGGCTCGTCCACCGGCAAACACATTTCTTTCGGCGCGTTCGAGGCGCAGCGATCTCTCGGCAGGTGATCGACGATCCCGGCAGGCGTGGCTGGGACGTGTCGCGCGTCGGGTCTGCTCGGCGTGTCGTACGGCGCATCGGTGGCGCTGCTCACCGCGGGGTCGCGATACGCGCAGTCGGGCACCGTGGTGGCGTTCGGAGCCGTTTTGCCGTCGGCCGAACGCGCGCCGTGCCGGAACTGATGCGCGCGGTATTCACCGAGGAGGCGAGCGGGCATCTCCGACCGGTCAATTCGCCGCCGCTCACGTCAGGCAGGCGAGGGTCGCCGGCTTCGATCGGAAGGACGCCGACATTCCCGCTGCGCTGAAGCGCACGCGCGCCCTAGTGCTGTTCCTGCACGGCGAGGCGGACGCGTGGCTGTCGCCCGACCACAGCCGCACGCTGCATCAAGTACGCGCCGCGCGGGCAGCAAGCTCGAACTGGCTGCCGAAGCGACAACCACGTGCACACTTCCATTGCAGATCGCAGCCACTTCGAATCGGAGGTCGATTGCATGGTTCGAGGCCGGGGTTGACGCCTGACGACTGAGTCGCGCTGTCATTCCACTGCAATCAATTCGCGGTGGACTGTGCCTCAACTGGTTAGGAGGCATTCTTGAGAATCCTGCTCGTCACGGATGCCTGGGAGCCACAGGTCAACGGCGTGGTGCGCACGCTCAAGACCACGGCGCGCGAACTCACCGCGCGATGGGCCACGAGGTGCGGCTTCCTCACGCCGCTCGAATTCCGCACGCTGCCGTGCTCCTACCTATCCGGAAATCCGCCTCGTCGATGTTTCCGCAGGGCGGGTGCAATGATCGCATTCGCGAGTTCGATCCTGACGTGCTGCACATCGCTGACCAGACAGGGCCCGCTCGGCATGGCGGCGCGCCGCTTCGCGCTTGCGCACACGACTTCCCGTTCACCACCGCGTATCACACGCGCTTTCCTGAATACGTGCACGCGCGCTTCTCTGGCCGCTGCATCGATGGAGCTACGCGTGGCTGCGGCGTTTTCACGGTCCGTCGAGTGGTGATGGCGCCCGACGCAGGTGGTGGTCGACGATCTCGTGGCAAATGGCTTCGAGCAACGTGAAGCTCTGGTCGCGCGGCGTGGACGCCGGACATCTTTCATCCGCAACCGAGCAAGCGGCCTCAACAGCGACGCCGCCGATCTTCCTGTACGTCGGGACGTGTGCGCCGGTGGAGAAGAACGTCGAGGCGTTCCTCGAACTCGACCTGCCGGGATCGAAGTGGGTGGTGGGCGCGGGACCGGCGCTCGAACGCATCCGCGAGCGCGTTTCCGCAGGTGAACTATCTCGGGTGTGCTAGACCGCGAGGAACTCGCCAGGTCTACGCCGCCGCCGATGTGTTCGTGTTCCCGAGCAAGACCGACACGCTTCGGCCTGGTGTTGCTCGAGGCCATGGCTTGCGGCCGCCGGTGGCTGCGCTTATCCGGTCACCGGCCCGCGCGATGTCATCGGCACGTCGAAGGCGCGGCGCTGTTGCATGAAGACCTGCGCACCGCCTGCCTCGACGCGCGCTGAAGCTCGATCGCGCGGATGCGCATGGCCCGGTCGCGACTGTTCACCTGGCGCGCCGCCACCGAGCAATTCTTCAGCCATCTGCATCCACGCAAGCGCGGATAACATGCAACTGAACGGCG